>Ga0209253_10004441_pt1 | contig 12227 bp, 8 predicted proteins | sample FrelakmetBRP12BR_FD_187145 | JGI IMG/M metagenome (GOLD analysis project Ga0209253, IMG submission 187145) | Freshwater lake sediment microbial communities from the University of Notre Dame, USA, for methane emissions studies - BRP12 BR (SPAdes)... | ecosystem: Environmental > Aquatic >...
AAATAAATAGCGATAGACCCATAAATTTTTATAAAACGGTCAATTACCAGCCAGATTGATGCATTTGATGTTGTTACAACATCCATTTGATTTTCAAGTATTGTTACATATTCCTCTTGACCTAACAGAGCGAATGCTATCTTTTGTAGTGCGTTCAGAAGCTGTCCGAATTGAAATAACCAGAATAAAAATGTTATGGATACTATAGTGAAAATATTTAACGCTTCAATATTTGATAGCGATGATGAAGTCTTCCATCTTTTTAATAGCTCATAAAATGTGAAAATGGAAAACATTATGATAAGAAAAACGGTTATCAAGGGATGACAAAAAACAATAAAAAAAGAGAGAATTATCAGACAAATATAGAAGGGCTTCTTTTGATGAAAATTATGAGTTATTTTTTGATACACATATAAAATTAATGGAATAATAAATAATGCAAATAAAAATGGATAAAAAGCATAATGGCCATAGGAAAAAATAAGAGGAAGGCCAAAGATCGAAATAAATATCCCCCCGTTTTTTGTGCCAAGTATAGTTTTACCTAAGATATACAAAGATAGAATATAAAAAATAAAAAAAACAGTTGAAAGAATCAATGTTAAAATAATAAAGTCTGGGAAAAAATTATGTAAAAGTGATAACCAAATATGCATTATTGGATATATATCTGTTAGTGGTAAATTTCCTGAATTTAATATTTGACTTGCTACAAACATATGGTGATAAATATTGAAAGGAGGTGTTGGCTAAGATCTCAATATTGCACTCAAATTCGTAAACATCAGATGTCCGGGGAAGAAATGTTGGAGCTCCCGATAATTAACATCCAACAGATTATCCTGCGGAACAATGATACGGTCCAATTGACCTTCCAAAACAGCTTTGAAATCCGCCATCACTTCGCTGGCTTCTGCAGATAACTCAAATACGGGAGTCGGAAAATCACTTCCAAAGAGGAGACTTTCGGGAGGAAGATTACGAATAGCATCAAAATAGCTGCGGCGAAAAGGAGTCACGCAGGCTGAGACGTCAGCGAAACATCGCCCTCCTTGTGGTGATTTAGCACGGAAACTCTTGAGATATCGCCTGACAGCCTTAAAATCAGAATGTTCCAATATCCGTTCAAACCAAATCGGCGCATAGTATGGAAGCCCGCAGTGTGCGAAGATGATAAGCGCGCCCTCATTAAGAGCATTTTTCAGATTTCTTTGTATCCTTCTGATATTTGGATGAAACCATCTTTCAGATCCGCGTAGACGATTCCTTATCCTGTCCAAGAGGTTCCAGGACAAATAATCATAAGAAGAAGTGCGAGGATCTGATGATGGAATCGCATATTCGGGGCCAACATGCAAAAGGAGTGGGAGTGGAGCACCACCACGAATAGTAGCCAGGAACTTTAACGCATCTGCAACTCGGTCGTCACCGAGATCAATCTGCTGGGCTGAGGGCAGCCATTTCATAAGTACAGCGCCTTTTTCGATATACTTCTTAACACGGGTTCTGAAATCTGGATCGTATGGATGGATTGAAGCGCCAAGTAATACTTTGTCTCCCAGGCTTTTGCGTAAATCCAGAATGTATTCATTATCTATCCACATGTGCGATAGATCTTCCCGCCTCTGTCCACTGCTGTCATAAACCGGGTCTAAAGCTAAACACACAACGTGATCCAACGTTGACTCGCCAATCGTTTTTTCTGTGGCAGCTCGAAGTGTGTTATCCGATACATCCTCTTCCCGAATGCGTCCATAGAACAAAAAAACTTCATATACCGTCTGTCGCCTGAACCAATCAGACATCCTGCCCCAATGCGGATAAATATCACCCAGCAGACCAACATGGCAATGCAAATCGATTCGTTTTAAAGGGTCAACAGGATTTTCGTCCATTTTATTTTCTCCATAAACTGAGGTCTTTCTCCGGAATAGAAAAACCGAAGCATCCTTATCAAACAAAAGCAAGGTATTCTTCGGCGATCGATTAGATCTGTTTGTTTTCTGCCGCAGTTTTGCGAGCAACCTTTTCCCATGAACTCACTTCTAGTATAATACACTTACAAATTAATAAATGTAATCCCTTCATTAATGGCGGAGAGATAGACTTGTTTCGTCTATCAACCTCTCTATGTCAACCAACCCGCTGATCAAAGATAGTCAGCGGGTTATTATTTACCTAAGAAATCAGGAGGAATCAGATGCCGCTCGATAAGGATCTAACCTGGCGAAAATTGGATGCTCTCTGGGAAAACAAGGACATAACAGTTCTAGATACAAAAGACAAAAAATATGCCATCTTCAGCGATACTCATTTTGGAAATGGAGGTGAAGCGGATGATTTCTACGTCAACAAAGAGGCTTTGATCAATGCACTAAGTTTTTACGATAGGCATGACTTTGCCCTGATCCTGCTGGGCGATATCGAAGAATTCTGGCAATTCGACCTGGAAGATATTTTTCGGTGTTATGCGAATACGATTTACTCAAAAATCCAAGCATTTGGGGATGCGCGCCTATATCGCATATTTGGCAACCACGATCGCGAGTGGGGTGGATGGATTGATCCGATCAAATTGCAGGGCAAGAAAATGGGCTTTGCGGATGAGGCGATTAAGCTGCGCGACACGAGTGGAGAGGTACACCTGCTGCTAGTTCACGGCCATCAAGGAAGTATTGATGCTGACAAATACTCATGGTTTAGCCGTTTCTTTGTCCGCATCTACAGCGGGATCGAGTTTTTGATGAAAAATATCGGGGTTTTCGGTCAAATTTCAGCAACGAAATCGCAGGTGGCAAAGGATTATGAACGCACCTTGTATTCCTGGGCTAAAAGCCGCAAGGTTATGCTTCTCTGTGGGCACTCTCACCGCGCAATTTTTGCATCCGTATCTCATTCAGAGAGACTTTCACAGAAAATCGCCAATTTCGAAGCCGATAACTCAATGGCAGGGATATATAAAACGACCAGGATAAAAAACCTGGCAGAGATTGAGAATTTGAAGGGACAATTGGAAGATGAGAAAAATAAAGGCAGGGTTATAGATCCTGTCGAACCCGGCAAATCACCATTACCTTGCTACTTCAATTCTGGTTGTGGGCTTTATTCAGATGGGATGACAGCCTTAGAAATTGAAGGCGATGCAATTCGACTTGTGAAATGGAGTAAATATAGCTTGAGTGGAAATCCCCGCGAAGTCTTCAAGGAAGGGATGATCAGCGAATTTGTCGAACGAATTCGTGGTAAGGCATAAATCTGAGAATTATTTACTTCAGGAGAGGACACAATTTTCAACCGAGGATTATTCGCAATTACCCTGAAGCCCGGTATGCCGGCTGGCCTTATGTTAGTCAGCCTGGGGTCAGTTAACCTGGCGGGTATGGGGTGGGAACATTGCGCCTACCGCTGATTTTGGAAATTCACCCACCAATTTTGGGACAAACACATCACACAGATATGTTGCATTTAGGGAAATATTATTGTATAGTATTTTTAACTCAATAATGTTCATATACGTAGGAGGATTACCATGCAAACTTTTGTTCTTATGACCAAACTTGCTCCAGATGCATCGAAACATTTAAAAGACCAGGCAAGGCAAGGCCGATTGTGGTTAGAGAAAGTCAATGAGAAATGCCCAGAGGTAAACTTTATCGCCCATTATGCATTACTCGGTCCATATGATTTTCTTGACATCTACGAAGCGCCCAATGAAGAAACAGCTGCCAAGGTCTCATTAATCAGCCTCCAAAGCGGTGCCTTCCTGGCTGAGAGTTGGGTGGCCATCCCATACAAGCGATTTATAGAACTGGCTAAAGAGGTATAAGATAGGCAATGCAGCTTATCTGAACCGCTGACGGATGCTGTTGGACTAACATAATAAGTGCTACAAATCTTGGGGCATGTCACCGGGCTCTATCGCGCAACGTCCAAAAGTGATTGCCACTCCTCATTCAAATGTGCAGACTCACGAGGCTCAATCTTTCGCTGGTTTGGCGACCGCTGAAGAAGTGATTACAGTTTCTAATGGAAAAGAACCGCGTTGCAGAGTAACGCATAGTGACTGAACAAATTATGAAGACTACCACGGAACCGATCCATCAAATAGGTATCCTGGTCGGAGGTGGACCCGCACCGGGTATTAACAGTGTGATTCATGCGGTTGCCATTGAAGCAGCCCGGCATCATTGTAGCGTGTTTGGAATTTGCGATGGGTTCAAACACCTTATGGAAGGGAAGTTGGTTGGGCTACAGCTAACGCCGGATAATGTGGCATATATCTATGGCCAGGGGGGATCAATATTACGGACTTCGCGAGCTAATCCCACCCAGTCTCAGGAAGCCTTGGAAGCTTGTGTTTATGTACTGACAAAAACCGGGATCTCATCGCTTGTCTCCATTGGAGGGGATGATACCGCCTTTACTGCCTCCCGAGTAGCCCATATCGCCCAGGAAAATATGGGGCTCGATTTTCGCTCGGTGCATGTGCCAAAAACCATTGATAACGACCTGCCCTTGCCGGAAGATATTGCCACCTTCGGGTTTGAAACTGCACGCGAAGTCGGTTCACAATTAGTCATGAATCTTAGAAGGGATGCCATTACCGGCCAGCACTGGTTCTTAGTGTTGAGTATGGGGCGAAAATCAGGTCATCTGGCATTGGGGATCGGGAAAAGCGCCACAGCAACCATCACGCTTATTCCAGAGGAATGGCAGGGTGAGGAAATCCGGTTGAAAGAGGTGGTCGATATTCTGGTTACCACCATCTTGCTGCGATTATTGGAAAACAAACCCTATGGGGTTGCCATATTGGCCGAAGGAATTCTGGAAAATCTTGTCCACGAGGATTTGCAGGCGCTGGATCATGTTGAGAGAGACGAGCATGGTCACATTCGCTTAGCAGAAGTGAACTTTCTAGATATCTTGAAGTCAGAATTAGGAAAGGAACTGGGGGGGCTGGGGGTCCGTCAAATTCGCCTGGTCAAACATGTTCTGGGCTATGAACTGCGATGTGCACCCCCGATTGCCTTTGATATTGAATATACCCGCACGCTGGGTCATGCGGCCGTAGAATTCTTGATTTCTGGTGGGACCAATGCAATTATCACCCTACAGCGCGGTAAAATTGTTCCCATCCCCTATCATGAAATGATCAATCCGGAGACTGGGAGAACAGAAGTTCGGATGGTGGACATTGATTCTTTTCGCTATCGGTCCGCTTATGATTTTATGACCCGCCTGAAACCGGAACATGCCCAAGACGACATACTGTTCGAAAAATTGGCCGCTCTAACGAATCTAACGTGCATGGAGTTCAGAAAGCGTTATGGCTATTTGGTTGAGCCAACCCGTGCTCAAGCCAAGAGCTCATCGTGAGAGAATTATTCGAATTCCTACAGTAGGAAAAGCTGAGTAAGTACAGTAACCCCGAATTGTCTAGACATCTCGAATCGCCTTATGCTACAATAAAGGCATGTCGTCATTGAAGCAACAGATCCGTACCAATCAGGCTCTCCAGGTCATCCAACATGCCAATAGCGGGATGAGCATTATTGATGTTTGCCAGGAGGTTGGTATTCCCAGGAGCACGTTCTACTATTTCGTCGACCGGAACCCAAATGCCATTGCCAGTTTCCAGAAAATGCAGATGGTGGCTGCCATACAGCAATTTGCACTTATTCTGGAAAATCAGACCAAGGTACTAGAAGGCGTCATCCAAGATGGACTTGCCACGGCAACCAAGCCGAAAGAGCGCGTCCCGATTTATAAGTACCTGAAACAAAGGACAGGTGAGCTTATGGAGGCGTTGCAGATCAACCGTAGGTCTAATAGGGAGCTTGGAGATATCCTAAGTGGACCAAAGCTTATACCTGGGGAGTCGCGGTTTGTTACAGCCAACACACCGATTGCATTAGGGAGCATTACTGTAATGACGAGCGGCAGTGGAATGGGATAAGAGAAGCTGGATCGGGAAGTCTAGTGTTAGACACCGTCGGAAAGGAACAGGGGGAAGATGGAGGAAAGATTCCACGGGCATAGTCGTGGCGAACGATGTTTGGCTTGCAAAATTGGTCGGGCCGGAATCGGTTGTGATTGGCAAGTGAAAATCTGTCATAATAAAGATGCTACAGATTTTCTTGTAAGGGGTGGGTTGTGAAAAATAAAAATTCGCGGACTAAGTTCATTTTCCCCATGATCATTTTGGTCATGATGCTATTTTTTTGTTTTCGTACTGGCATCCAAAAAAGCGTTCGTTTCAACTTCCCTATGTCACATGGATTTCAGGAAACCGCCTCCGCACTTTCCAATCAGGTTTTCAGTAGACAACCAACATCACTTGCAGAGACCACTTCGACGGGATCGGTTGAAAGTCGCTCGATCAAGATTCTCCTTGATGATTTCAGCCAACAACCTTATCAAGGCGAATCGGTCTATTTCTTCAATCGACTGGAGGGTGATCGTGGAGCAATTAATAATGCCATCGTTGAGTGGGGGAATGGGCAGGTCACCACGACAATTTCTCCGGGGAACCAGTGGGGTGGTGTGTGGATGAGCCTGAATCACCCGATCCGGGAAGGGCTCGCCATTAATTTCTCTGCCATTTTGCCTGGGCAAATCTTACCGGCTTACCAGAGCCGGATAACAGCTGTCAATGTCCGCATTACACGGGCGACGGCCGGTAGAATTTTCAAATTGGAGCTCAAAGACGGAAACAACCCATTTTGGTCCGAGACAGTTGTCCTGGAAGGTGGAAAGCAAGAAATCAGTTTTGAATTGCCTCCTTTGGGAAATGTAAACCAGTTCGTCTGGGTGTTGGATCATTCCACTGCTGGTGATTACGTCGTACTGGAGCAGGTGTCATTTTCTGCTGCCACACCGATCGCGGATACAGCAACGGCTGCGTTCGTGTGGAGTTATGGAATGCTCCTGAATAACTGGAATCCTTCAACTGGATTGGTGCGTGACAAAGCCAAAGACGCCAGTGGGGAATTCGATGCCATCCAAGCTACTGGCTGCCTGGCTGCTGCAACTACAAGTGCGGAGCAGCTAGGTGTTATTGGACGGGACGATGCGATCCAGATCGTTACACGCATCAGTGATGCGCTACTTTCAAAACTGCCTCGCTCGCATGGTTTATGGCCTCATTGGGTCAAAGCATCGCCCACGGGTGAATTCACAATCGTGCCTAACACTGAATGGTCATCTGTTGATACGGTAATTGCTTCCATTGGTTTACTTGAAGCGCAAAGCGGTTTGGAGATGGATACTTCTGGCACTGAGCAAATGCTTCAGGCAATCGAATGGAAAGATCTGGTTACGCCAAAAGGGATCTCTCATGGCTATACCTATACAGGCGAATTGATCCCTTACACCTGGGATGTTTTTGGTGGAGAAAGCTGGCTGGTTGAGCTGGCATACGCTTCAGTCACAGGTGAGGTTGGACTAATCACTTACGATGCACCTCCGACTGCAAATGGTTCGGGTTTTATTGACGAGCTGGCCTGGTTATTTGTGCCCCCGCCTGCGTGGCTGGATTATTGGGGGACAGATTGGAGTTCCTACCGGAATAAGTCGGTAGATAACCAGTTGTCCTATTTCCCTGACCATGACCCGGGAGCCTGTTTTATCCAACTTGGATTGTTCGGATTGTCTGCTGGTGAAATACCATATCCCTCGATGGTAGCTAAGGATAGCATCTACCAGGCTTTTGGTGTGGGAGGGCGCTTCGCCTCCGCAAACGATGGTTCAGCCTTGCTGGGAGCGCCGGTTGTTATCCCGCATTATTCTGCGATGATCGCCCCCCTCCGTTCACATGAAGCAATCCAGATGTGGAAATGGCTGATCGACAAGGGGTATTTTTCACCACTCAATAACGTTGAAAGCATCATGTTCCCGGACGCTTCGCAATGTGAGGATACTTCAGTCTTGTGGAATCAACTCAAAGGCTCGTGGAACCTTTCCTTACAAACCTTAGGCTGGGGGTCCTATTTAGCGGAACAATCCGGTCAAGAGCCTATTTTGTGGCAGGCGGTAACCACAAATCAACTTTTGCGTCGAGGGTATCTCATTCTAGCGCCCAATGAAATCATTCCAACGCCGGCTTTCACACCACAGGCGGACGACGCATCTAGTAAAGACTATTTTTGGAAAAACGTCGGACCCGCAGGCGAAAGCATTTTGGCATTGGCGGTTGACCCATTGACAACGACTATCATCTACGCAGGGACAGATAGCGGCGGGGTATTTAAGAGCACGGACGGCGGTGAGAACTGGAACACGATCAATACCGGTCTACCCAAAACCCACGTTAATGATATTGCGATCAACCCACTAACACCAGCTACTTTATATGTAGGCACAGATAGCGGCCTATTCAGAAGCTCGGATGCCGGCGCCAGCTGGAGCGCCACCGGCCTGAGCTTCGCTGTTTATGATCTGGCGATCGATCCTAAGACGCCTTCCACCTTCTATGGTTTATCACCCTACAACATAGTGAAAAGCACGGATGAGGGAAGGACCTGGAGCAAGGCTGTCAGTGGGATGGAAAATCCACCGGGCATCTCGCTCAATTTCCATGTTGCTGGATTGGCTATCGACCCGTTGAAGCCGACGATGCTCTATGCGGCGACTACTCCGTATACACACCCGATGTCAATGCGATATTGGCCGGGCTATGTTTTTATTAGCACCAACAGCGCTGTGAGCTGGAGCGTCACCGATTTGTGGTTTTATAGCGATGTTTATATGCTTGTGATTGATCCGTCGACTCCATCCACGCTTTATTTAGGGTTATACACGGGCGTGATGAAGAGCACCGACAGCGGCAAAAATTGGGACCTGGTCAACAACGGTCTCGAACAACCCGATATTAGAACCCTGGCAATTGACCCGGCGAATCCGGCGATTGTCTATGCAGGTACCCGACGTGGCGTATTTGTGAGCACGAACGGAGCTGGGGACTGGAATGAGTTCGACGCGGGTTTGCCCGATAGCGAAATCATTGACCTGGCAATTGATCCGAAAACGCCGACCACCCTTTATGCAGCGACAGCTAGCGGAGTGTTTAAAAACTCGAATGGAGGCAGCATGCTATTGTTTCCCTGAATGGCACTTATAATTGGGTTGGAAGGTCCGAATGGCAAACAGTCGAATGGAGGAAAGATCTGGCAGGGGCTGGCTGGGGCAGTTCTGGCGACGAATGGTTGTGGCGTGGAGAATGCTAATGAAGCTGGAGCCGCCGAAGGACAGCAGCAGCTTGAAGGAACATAGCAGGTTCAGACTGTTTTGATAGAAGTTTAGCGGCAGGGAAACTTGAACAGGGCTAGACAGAAATGGTGAGGAAAGGGCTGAGGAGTTATTACGGGGATATCATCATTCATTGTCTAACTATAATAGCTACAACTGAAAATAATCCTCCGAAAGGATAAGCGATGATTGCACTTTACACCTTTGTCCCCTTATATTGTCCATCTTGTGGCACGCCAACTAGACTGGATCGTGTTGAAAATGCTTTCATAGGTAAGTATCAGGCTCACCAGACACTATCCTATTCCATCTGCGGCGTGATGTACCAGCTCGCCTCGAAGACAAACGTGCTCAGGGCGGCAACAGCCAGTGGGGGCGATTTAGTGGAGTATTTCATTGACGATGATGACGAGGTTGATCGCTCGCAGTTCAATTGACTGAGATAAAAAAAAACCCCAGACCGTTGTTGAGTTAGGAATAGAAAGGAGTAATAACTTTGCTTCACGAAGGATATAAAATCCGATGTATTTTGGACGATCCCAGTGATATGGTCGCCATCATTTATCGACACGATGAAGTTATTGGCCGCATAAGGATGGATTGGTCAAATTTCCCTTTTCAATATGACTATCATAATCCGAAGTTGTTCAAGGTGTTCGATTTACTGGCTGAGTATGGACATCTGAGAATGGAGAATGAAAAGAACATTGAAGAGGTAGAATCATATTGAAGGTGAAGTGTTTGCATTGAAATTGTCCTAAGCAGGCTATTCTGATCTCAGCCACAAAATATGCTTTTAGATAACAGAGTTTATCGGAATCAACATGGCTGCACTTTACTGCTAGGGGTAGCCCTGTTTGCTTTTTAAATATTCGCGAATAGAGCAAGTGATCGGAATGATAAAAATGCGCAGCAGATCTGTGCGAGGCTATAAAACACAAGCCGGGATGCTGGCTGGATTGATGTTGGCCGGGTCAGGTGTTTGCTAAACCAGACTATATGGCCTGAGATAATTGCGCCGATTGCTCTGCTATTAAATTCACCAACCAATCTTGGGACAAACTCTCCTGATATTCATGGTTGACAAACCAGTAGATTCCCAATGCTCATCTTATCCTAAACTATATAAAGTGGATATTAGTTGTATAATTATCATATGTCTGAATGGATTGGGAAAACTATTGGTAATGTCAAGATTGAAAGGTACCTCGCCCGCGGTGGAATGGCAGAGGTTTATCTCGGAACGCATATAACACTTGAGCGCCAGGTTGCGGTCAAGGTTATGCATAATTTCATAGAGGAAGACCCCGATTATCTTAAACGGTTTCAACGCGAAGCAAAAGTAGTCGCGGGACTACGTCACCCGAACATCGTCCAAATATTCGATTTCGATACAACAGATGGGCATCCTTATATTGTGATGGAGTATTTGAAGGGTCCATCGCTTGCTGATTATTTGGGTTCCCTGCACGCTCTGAATAAACTCCTCCCGCTAGCTCAGGTCGCGCATTTGCTTAAATCGGTATCTTCTGCACTCAGTTATGCTCACGGGCAAGGCGTCATTCATCGAGATATCAAACCGGGAAACATCATCCTCCAAAGCAGGGCAAACCAAATTCTGCTTGATGACATATTGCCCGATGATGTCGATCCCATTATCACTGACTTTGGTCTGGTGCGTATTGCCAATGCCGTCACTCAAACGGCTTCAGGCACTGTTAATGGAACGCCGGCTTACATGTCACCCGAACAGGCGCTCGGCAAGGATACCGATCAACGCACAGATATTTATTCGCTTGGAGTTATATTATATGAATTGATTGCGGGGTGTCTCCCATTCGAGGGCGATAGCATGACGGCTGTGATTCTAAAGCACATCAGTGACCCACCTCCCCCGATCGATGGCATCGAGGCACCTATACAGGCTGTCATTAGCCGCGCTCTGGAGAAAGATCCTAATCACCGCTACCAGACTGCTCTAGACATGTCTGCTGACTTTAATCGGGCCATTAACTTGAATCCAACAGCCCAAACCATACCCGTTTCGGCTCAAAAAAAACCCGTCACGGTAATTCCTGCTCCAGTAAAAACAAAACCAGCCCGAACTCCGATAATATTGATCGCCGGACTCTTGGTTGTGTGTGTCTGTCTCTCCGTCGCGCTCTTGGGTGGGCTTGGGATATATAGACTCTCCAAGTCCCCTAAACTTAGCGACGTATCGACAACCTCCTCGACTACTCAAGCTCCGGTGGCGAGTAATTCACCTCAAATGCCGGCGGGACAAGATAATTCTGTAGGCGTACTACGTTTCCAGGATGGCACATCTCCATTGGACCAAATAACAATCAGTGCCAAATTGGCTGTTCCAGTCAATGGAACTCAATACGAAGGATGGTTGATAAACGATAGTGGGGAACAACGCCGGAGTCTCGGGGTGTTAATGCAAGATGCATCCGGCCAATTCACCCTGACCTTTGTGGACCCACAGAGCCGCAACTTGCTCGATGGTTTCAATCGCATGGAAATCACTATCGAACCCAGCCCAGACGACAGTCCTAATCCATCCGGGCAGGTTGCTTATTCGTCTTCAATTCCAGATGGCGCTTTGATGCATATCCGTCACTTGCTGGTTCGGATTGATGAAAATCACGGCGACATTGGAATGTGTGTTGGAGTGGTCGACGATACAACCTTGATTAAGAAATCCGCTGATGCCATGCTGGAAGCATTTGGCAAAGACGATGAGCAAAATGTTCGGGCTAATGCTGAGGCGATCATCAATCTTATCGTTGGTAAACAGGATGCAAATTCATATAAAGATTGGGACCGTGATGGAGAGATCAAAGATCCGGGAGATGGTTATGGACTGCTGTTAAATGGCGATCAAGCCGGATATATTGGCGGTGTGGTTGACCATGCCAACTTTGCCGCGGAATCAGCCGATGCAACGACCATGATTCGCGATCACACCCAGCATG
>Ga0209253_10004442_pt1 | contig 12225 bp, 8 predicted proteins | sample FrelakmetBRP12BR_FD_187145 | JGI IMG/M metagenome (GOLD analysis project Ga0209253, IMG submission 187145) | Freshwater lake sediment microbial communities from the University of Notre Dame, USA, for methane emissions studies - BRP12 BR (SPAdes)... | ecosystem: Environmental > Aquatic >...
GAGGTGCAACGAGATGACAGAAAACGAAATGGACGAAAAGGCCAGTTTTGCTGAGCTTTTGGAGGCGAGCCCTGAGACCCCAGGTCACAAGATTTATCCTGGGGATAAGGTTTCAGGGAGAGTGGCAAAAATCAGCAGGGACGCCCTCTTTGTTGACTTGGGAGGGAAGAGCGAGGGCATTGCTGATCTTCAGGAGTTCCTTGATAAGAAAGGAACTCTTACGGTCAAGGAAGGCGATTGGGTGGAGATGAGGGTTTCATCGATCCGGGATGGTATCCATCTCTCGAAGGGGATCAGAGTTCAGGGGGCTGGCGCTCTCGAGATCTTAAGGGAGGCGCAACAAGACCTCGTTCCTGTTGAAGGAAGAGTTTCAGGGGTTGTTAAGGGGGGCTTCGAAATTGATCTATCCGGCATTCGTTCTTTTTGCCCTTTAAGCCAGATCGACCTTCGGTTCTGCGAAAAGCCCGAGGACCATATTGGAGCAAGGTACCCGTTCCGCATCATGGAGATCAAAGAAAAGGGAAAGAATGTTGTTGTCTCCAGACGTGTGATTCTGGAAGAAGAGCAGGAGAAGAGATCCAAAGAGACATTGGAGAGACTCAAGCCCGATCTTGTATGCGAGGGAAAGGTCACAAAACTGGCTGACTTCGGCGCCTTCGTCGATATCGGGGGGGTCGAGGGGATGGTTCATATCTCTGAGATATCTCATCCCAGAATCAAACATCCATCAGAAATTCTCAAAATGGGACAGCAGGTGAAGGTAAAGGTGATGAAGATTGAATCGGACAAGGAAGGCCGGCCTAAGATCTCCCTCTCCATGAAGGCCTTGGAGCCTGACTCATGGGAAAAGGGCCTTGGATTTGAGGAAGGGCAAATCGTCCATGGCAAAGTCTCCAGGCTGATGGACTTCGGCGCTTTTGTTGAGGTGGCTCCGGGCGTGGATGGCCTTGTTCATATCTCTGAAATCAGCTACGAGCGCATCTCTCATCCACACCAGCTTCTTCATGAAGGGGACAGGATTGACGTTCTGGTGATGGGAATAGACCGTGAAACGCGCCGCATCTCGCTATCCATCAAAGAGGTAACCCTCAAGAAGAGAATCACGGAAGAGACGGGATTGGAAAAGGTGCGCCTTGAAGTGGGTCAGGTTCTGGAAGGGGTTGTTGAAGACAGTAAGCCTTTTGGTCTTTTTATCCGTCTCCCGCAACTCGGGCCGAAAATAAAAGGTCTTCTTCCCGTGGAAGAGACAAAAAGTTCTGAAAAGGGGGATATTAAAAAGAAGTTCCCAAGGGGCAGGGAGGTGCAGGTGGAGATTATCTCCATTGATGAAAAGGGTAGAATACGGTTGTCGCAAAGAATCATGGAAGAGAGAGAAGATCGGGAGGGCTATAAGAAGTTTCTTGAGAAAGAAGACAAGGGCGGAAAACTGGGGACGTTGGGAGACCTTTTTAAGAACCTCAAATTGAAGTGAGAGAGGATATCTTTTGCTTTGGCTTGAGATAGAGGGGCAGATGAAAAAATTAGCGTCAAAAAAATATCCTAGTGTAATATCTCAGAAAGGGCTTTACAATTACGTCATTCCGGACTTGATCCGGAATCCAGTCTTTTCAATCTGGATTCCCGCTGGAGTTTACCCCGTACTTGTCGATTAGACCCGACCACGGGATACGGGGTGGGAATGACAGCTCTGAGATTATTGTAAAGAAGTGTTAGAGACACTACACTAGGTTATGATCCAACGTAATGGTTCAACAGGGAAAAGAGCACAGGAGAAGAAAGGAGTGTAAATGAAATTACATCTCATTGCAGCCTTAAGTATCCTCTTTTTAGCCTTCCAGGTCAGCGCCGAGGAGAATCTCGTGCTAAAAAATCAGAAGGATAGAGCGAGTTACATTATTGGGATGGAGATTGGGAAAACATTTAAGAAACAATCGATTGATATTGATGCGGATATCCTGACGAGGGGAATTAAAGATGCGATTTCCGGCGAGAAACCCTTATTAACCGAGCAGGAGATCCAAGAGACGATGGCCGCTTTTCAGAAGGAAGCGATGGCTAAGCAAGTGGAGCTTGCCAAAGCGCTTGGAGAAAAGAACAAGAGAGAAGGGGAAGCCTTCCTTGTCAAAAATAAGGAAAAGGAGGGTGTGAAAACCTTGTCCAGTGGGTTGCAGGTCCTCGTGATCAAGTCAGGAACCGGCAAAAAACCGAACATCAATGATAGCGTGACAACCCATTACCGAGGAACCCTGATTGACGGGACGGAGTTTGACAGCTCTTATAAACGCGGGCAACCGGTGACCTTTCCGGTTTCGGGAGTCATTGCGGGTTGGACGGAGGCGCTGCAGCTCATGGAGGAAGGAGCAAAATGGCAACTCTTCATTCCCCCCAATCTCGCCTATGGCGAGCGAGGAACGGGGGATGTCATCGGGCCAAATGCGACCCTGATTTTTGAAATTGAATTGATTTCCATCCAGGAGAAAAAATAAGATTTTTCGAACAAGGTTACAGGACAAACAAAGCATTTCCTCAATCTTAGGTTGCCAAAAAAGTGGGTTGCAGCGGCGGATCCCACTCATTTCTTCACTCCGTCTCTAGCCCTGATATTTCTAAGAAAGCCTACCCCAAAACCATGGAACATCATGGACTGAGAACAAAGAGACCATGAAGCAGAACGTGATGAAGTTTCTCTCAAGGCTGAGCCCAGAGGATCTCAGGGGCACCCTCTCCCGCAGCTGGTCGATCAGCTGGCCCTTGACCTTGATCATGTTTTTTGAGTTCGTGATCGGACTGACGGATGTTTATATCGCGGGGAAAGTGGGGAAGGAGGTCCAGGCGGCCTACGGTTTTGTCATTCAGCTCTATTTCATCTTTATTGTGATTGGTAATGCCCTCACGGTAGGGACGGTCTCCGTCGTCTCGAGGCTGTTTACCTCAGGGAAGGAAGAGGAACTCCATCGGACGATCTTCTCTGCTCTTGCCACAGCTGCTGTGATTGGAATCGTCTTCGTCCTCGGAGGGCTCCTCCTTACCCCACCCATTTTAAGTCTTCTGAGCCTTCCCGGAGAGCTGAAACCCCTCATCCTGCCTTTCATAAAACTTTATGCCACCGGGCTACTCTTCCACTATCTTCTCATTAATAGCAATGGAATTTTGAGATCTTGTAATCAGATAAAAAAATCATTGATGACCATGACCCTTGTATGCGTCCTCAACATCGTCCTCAATTTCATTTACGTGTTTAAGACGTCTCTCGGTTTCAGGGGCATTGCCTTGGCAACGGTCTCCAGTGTTTTCATTGGAAGCCTGATCAATTTGATCTGGGTCAAAAGGTTGATGCATTCAAAGACAAGCTTCGCTTGGGATCCTGTGAGAAGGGTCCTCCGCATTGGATGGCCCATCGGAGTACTCCAGGCCTTATGGCAACTTGCCTCGATGGTTCTCTTCTTGATTTTAAGTGCCCTGCCTGAGAAAAGGGTGGAGACGCTGGCTGCCCTGACGGCGGGTTTGAGAATCGAATCTGTGATCTATCTTCCTGCCTTTGCCTTTAATATGGCCAATGCTGTGGTCGTCGGGAATTTCTTGGGAGAGAAGAAAGAGAAAGATGCATTCCGAGGTGGAATCGTAACGGCCCTGATAGGGGTGGCCATGGTGATGATGATGGTCATCGCGGTAATCCTGAATGCTCGGTGGATTGCCTCGGCCCTGTCGCCTGATGAGAGGGTCGTCCAGGAATGCGTTAAGTATATCTATATCAGCATGGTGAGTGAGCCTTTCATGGCCTGGGGGGTGATCCTCGGGGGAGGGTTAAGTGGAGCCGGGGATACAAAAAGTGTTATGACAAGGGTGGCCCTCAGCCTATGGTTAGTGAGAATCCCCCTCAGTTATCTCTTTGTTGTGGTCCTCGGGTTTGGAGCCGTTTCGGTATGGTGGTCCATGAATTTCTCCCAGTTCCTCCAGGCTTTCCTCATCACGAAGAGATATCTCAATGGAAAGTGGTTGCAGCCAATCCATTAAATCGTAGTGGGGGTTCGTCCCCGGGAACGCCTTAACCCCTTCATTTTCTTGAAAAAAAAAGGAGTTCATGTTAGTTTCTATTTCAATATGATTCAGTTGACCCATGTCTCTAAGACCTATCCGAGCCAGATTTCTGCCCTTTCTGATCTCACCTTGGAAATTTCAGCCGGAGAATTCGCCTTCCTCACAGGACCCAGTGGTTCCGGGAAAACGACCCTGCTCCGCATTCTGTACTGTGCAGAGAGGCCAACGAGTGGAGAGGTGATCGTCAACGGAATCCACATCACCCAGAAGGGGTTCCGAAAAATCTATCAATTGCGAAGGACGATGGGAATTGTTTTCCAGGATTTTAAGCTCCTTCGAGATCGCACCGTAGGCGAGAACATTGCCTTCGCTCTGGAAGTGACGGGTCATTCCTCTAAAGAGGTTAGAAAGAAGGTGTCGGAGATTCTGAACCGGGTAGGCCTTCAGGCGAGGGAGGAAGATTCGGTCCTCTCTCTTTCAGCAGGCGAACAGCAGCGGGTGGCCATCGCCCGGGCCCTGGTGAACGATCCCCCTCTCCTTCTGGCCGACGAACCGACAGGAAACCTGGATGACCCGATGACGGGTGAGGTGATGCAGATCCTCGCCCATCTTCATCACCGGGGAACCACCGTCGTTTTCGCGACCCATGACACCGATTTGATCCTGCGCTATCCCTATCGGGTCATCCAGCTCCGTAGTGGAAGAAGGGTGGAGAGTTCTCCTTAGGGATGGGGTGGAGGGAAGCAGATGCTCTTCTTTCTCCGTTTTGTGATGCGACGGGCGTTCCAGAATATGAAGGGAAACCTCCTGCCTATTCTGACGACCATCGCCATCATCGGAATCTCCATGCTTATCTTCTCCTCCTTCTCCCTCATCGCCTTTAACCTCACCTCCTTTCTCAAAGCCTGGGAGGAGAAGATCGAAATCATCGCCTATGTTAAGAAAGGGGTTGCTTTAAGCGATGTGGAAGGGCTATTAAAGAGGATCCGCCGATTCGAAGGGGTAGAGGCAGTGAAATATGTTTCCTCTTATGATGCGATGGCCTTTATGGAAATGAAGTTGGGCCATCAGAAAAATCTTCTCGATGGGATTCAGCCCGGAATCCTTCCTTCTTCTTTTGAGATCCATTTGATGAAGGATTTTCGGAATACCCATAGCATGAAAGGGATCGTCACCCAACTGAGACAATTTCCGCAGATCGATGAGATCCAATATGGTCAGGAATGGGTGGAGACCTTTCTCACCCTCGTGCATCTTTTCCGCATCACCCAGTGGGTCTTGGGGGGGCTCCTCCTCATGGGGATCATCTTCATCACGTTCAATACGCTTCAGCTGACCATTTCCTCCCGGAAAGAGGAGATCGAGATCATGCATATTCTGGGTGCCAGCCCTTCCTTTATTCAGGTCCCTTTCTATATTGAAGGGCTTATCCAGGGGCTTGTCGGAACGGGTCTAGCGATTCTTTTCCTCTTCTATCTTCACTACGAGGTCCTGCTCTACAAAGTCTTTTTTCTCTACATCACTCCCTCGATGAAAGAGTGGTTGGCGGGGGTCCCCATCCTCTTCTTGCCTCCTGAAAGAATCGTCCTGGTGATCCTCGGGGGAACGGTGCTTGGGTTTTTTGGGAGTTTTGCAGCCTCGATGCGGTTCCTGAAGTATCGGGTGTAAGCTCTTCATGAAGCATTGGACACTTCTTCTGATCGGATGGGTCTTGTTGGGGTGGGGCTTTCCCACCGGGCCAACCTCTCTTTGGGCCGCTCGGCCGGAGCAGATTGAGAAGGATTTGACTCAGAAGAGAAAGGATCTGAAAGAGATTCGGAAAGAACTCACCACCACTCGGGAAAAGGAGAAAAAGATACAGAAGAAAGAATCCTCCATTCTCGAAAGCCTCCATCAAATTGAAACGGAACTCTATCTGAAGGAGAAAGAATTAAGACAGATGGAATCCCAGCTGGGCCAGACGAAATGGAGGCTTCAACAAGCAAATCAACAGATCCAGGCCTTCAATCAAGGGATGGATCGAACACGAGGAGAGCTCTCCTCGAGATTGGTCGCCCTCTATAAGATGGGAAGGAGACCCCCGGAGGTATTTTTGCTCACTTCTGAATCCTATCCCGATCTATTAAAGGTCGATAAATATTTAAGAGTCGTCATCGATTCCGACGCCCGCTTGGTAAGCACCTATCGAAATCAGGTCTCCTTGAAAGAAAAATATCACGACGAGCTAACCGAGGATCAGTACGAGTGGCAGCGAAGTATCTCTGAAGTGGAGAGAAAGAAGGAGGAGATTAACAAGGCGAGAGGGGCGAAGCGGGCTCTGTTGAAATCCATTCAAAGCCAGAAAGCCATCACTCAGGAACTCATCAGTGAATTGGAAGGCCGGGCCAAGGAGCTTCACACGCTCATCGAAAAATTGGAACGAGAAAAGAGCGTTCTGGCCTATAAACCCGTTAAACCCGATTCGCCTAAAGGGAAGCTCCTTCCCCCCATTCAAGGGAGCATGATCAGCCAGTTCAAGGAGAGGGGACAGAATGGGATTGAAATCAGAGCCCCCATGGACGCTGAGGTCCGGGCGATCCTTCCCGGGAAAGTCCTCTATGCAGATTGGTTTAAAGGCTTTGGCAATATGGTCATCATCGATCATGGCGATCACACCTTCACGGTTTCGGCTTACTGTTCTCGACTGTTAAAGAAGGAGGGAGACACGGTGTCTCAAGGGGAGACCATCGCCCGGATCGGGAGCGCTGGGTCCTTGAAAGGTCCTTGTCTCTATTTTGAAATTCGCCATCGAGGGAAACCTCAGGATCCTATGGATTGGATCTTAAGTCCAGAGAAAGCTGTGTCCCTCCAAGAGGAGCCGAAAAGAGGGAAGAAATAAGGCGGCAAAAATCTCGCATTCAAAGCAGATTAGAGGTATAATAAATAGCTGTTTGAACGCGGCAAATCCTGGTGAATCAGGAGATCCGAAAAGGAGGATCGTATGGATAAAGGCAAAGGAATGGGGAATGTCAAGATCGTTTTAGTCATCCTGCTGGTCTTTGGTCTTGGGATTTCGATTGGATTGAGCCGATCCGCTAAGGTTTCAGCCCTCTCCACCGATGTCTATGAGGACTTGAAGATCTTCACCGATGTCCTCGGGCTCCTTCAAAAGGAGTACGTGGAGGAGACGAATTCGAAGGACTTGGTCTATGGAGCGGTCAAAGGGATGTTGGAGACCCTTGACCCCCATTCTGCCTTCATGCCCCCCAGTGTCTATAAGGAGATGCAGGAAGAGACCAAGGGGCGCTTTGAAGGATTGGGGATCGAGATCACCTCAAAAGAGGGTGTCCTCACGGTTGTCTCACCCATTGAAGATACCCCCGCCTTCCGAGCAGGAATCCAGGCAGGGGACCAGATCCTGAAGATCGATGGAGAATCGACGAAGAATTTGACGCTCATGGATAGCGTGAAACGATTAAGGGGACCCAAGGGGACCAAGGTGACGATCACCATCATGAGGGAAGGATTTTCCAAACCCAGGGAATTTACCCTGACCCGAGATGTCATTCCCATCCGGAGTGTCCGCTATGAACTGATGGAGAAGCAGTATGGCTATATTCGCCTCTCCCAATTTCAAGAGAAGACAGAGGGCGAACTTGATAAAGCCATCAAAGCCCTGGAGAGTGAGAGCAAAGGAGCGATCAAGGGTCTGATCCTCGATCTTCGGAATAATCCTGGAGGTCTTCTGGATCAAGCGGTTAAGGTGTCAGACCGCTTTATCGAGTCGGGTCTCATCGTCTCAATGGAGGGAAGAAGAGAAGATCAGAAGATGAAATTCTATGCCCATCCTCAAGGCACGATCGCCCGTTATCCTCTGATCGTCCTGGTGAATGGCGGAAGTGCCAGTGCGTCGGAGATCGTTGCCGGAGCCATTCAGGACCATGGGCGGGGCATTCTGGTGGGAACCCAGACTTTCGGAAAAGGATCGGTACAGACCATCTTTCCCATGAAAGATGGATCAGGACTGAGGTTGACCACAGCCAAGTATTTCACCCCCAATGGCCGTTCCATCCAGGCCAAAGGGATCCTCCCCGATATCATTGTGAAGCCCGCCTTACCTGAAGAAGAGAAGATCGTCCCTCCTCCCAAACCGCCCGCAGAGAAGGATCTGGAGAGACATCTGATCGATAACAAGGAGAAAGAGAAAACCAAGAAGGAGGAGGTCAAGGAAAAGAAGCCGAGCGATCCACAACTGGAACGGGCTCTGGAGCTCCTCAAGAGCTGGGACATTTTTAAAAGCACCGTCAAAGGGAAATAATGGCAAGAGGACAGCGTTCGAAAAGGGGAGGAGGTCGTCCCTGGATGGGTTACCTTCTCTCCTTTCTTTTTGGATCTCTACTGACTCTTTCGGGCACCCTCTATTTAACACAAGAAAGGCCTCTCTCAAGAGAGGCCTTTTCTCAGAAAACCTTCTTGATCGATCAGATCATCCGAAGTCAATTCTACGAGATCGGCATTCTGCGAAAGGACATCTTTTTTCGACAATCCTTATCGAAAGAGGAAGGGGCTCTTACCTGGGAAGCGTCTGTCATGAAGATCCGCCTCGCCCGGAGCCTTCCTTTTTCCCTGATTGAAGAAAATCTTAAGCGAAGCCTCTCCAGACTCGGGAAGCCTATCTCCCTCCATTCTGTTACAGGAAAGGACTCTCTCGAACTCGACATTAAGGTCCAGAACCGAATGACCCATCAACTCACCTTCCTCTATGCCAAACCTGCATTGTCAAGACTTGCAGTCCGTCCCAGGGTCGCCATCGTGATCGATGACCTTGGCGGCGAGAATCAAATGTCTCAAGAGATCCTTCATTGGAATGTCCCTCTCACTCTCTCCATCCTCCCTTTCACTCCCTACTCCAAAGCCCTTGCTCAGGAAGCTCACCAGAGAGGGAAAGAGGTTATTCTCCATCTTCCCATGGAACCCCATGGGTATCCCAAGACAAAGCCAGGCGAGGGAGTCCTGCTTCAAGAGATGGAGGAAGAAAAACTCCTGGGCCAGCTTTCCAGGGATCTGGAGGCCGTCCCCAACATCAAAGGGGTGAGTAATCACATGGGGTCCCGACTGATGGAGGATCCTGGGAAGTTAAGGATCATTATGAAGGAGTTAAAGAGGCGAGGCCTTTTTTTCCTGGACAGCCGGACCACCCCACAGACCATGGGTCTCCAAATCGCAGAATCCATCGGCGTCAGGGCTACCGAAAGAAGTCTCTTTCTGGACCATTCCCAAGACCCTGAAGAGATCAAACGGCAACTGGAGAAGCTGGTTCAACTCTCCCTCGAAACAGGAAAGGCGATCGGAATCGGTCATCCTCATCCTTCTACGCTCAAATCCCTCAAAGAGATGATTCCACGGATGAAACAAAAGGGAATTGAAATTGTTCCCCTCTCCTCTATCGTAGAATAGAAAGGGTTATTAATTGTAAACTTATATTTCTTATCAAGTTGACATTATCTCCTCCCTATGTTATCCCCTATCACCTGCCATGGGAAAGATCGACTTCATCGAGAAAGAGCTCCAATCTTTAAAAGAGAGGGATCGATATCGTCAGATTCGATGGATCGAAGAAGGCCCTTCTCCCTGGGTGAGAATGAATGGGGGAAAAGTTCTCCTCCTCTGCTCCAATAATTATCTTGGCCTAGCCAATGATCCCCGATTAAAAGAGAAAATGCTTCAAGCCGTTGAAGCATGGGGATGCGGGTCAGGCGGTTCGAGATCGATCTCCGGAAGCCTCGCCATCCATCGTCTGCTGGAGGAACGGTTAGCCCGGTTCCACGGATCTGAAGAGGCACTCCTCTTCAACTCGGGATATTCGGCAAATCTCTCTCTCCTGACTGCCCTGATGGGGGAAGGGGATGTGATTTACAGTGATGAGCTCAACCACGCCAGCATCGTGGATGGATGCCGCCTCAGCAAAGCATCAATTCAAATCTATCGCCATCTCGATATGGAGCATCTGGAGTCCCTCCTCAAGGAAAACCAGGAGAAGAGGAGGAAATTGATCGTCACCGATGGAATCTTCAGCATGGACGGGGATGAAGCTCCCCTTCCCGAAATGATTCAACTGGCAAAACGATACGACGCCCTGACCATGGTGGATGAAGCTCACGCCATTGGTGTCTTCGGGCCCACGGGCCGTGGCACTCTGGAACATTTCCAGCTCTCACAGGAAGTGGACATCCTCATGGGGACCTTTGGAAAAGCCCTGGGCTGCTTCGGTGCCTATATGGCGGGGAAGAAATCATTGATCGAATTCCTGATCAACACAGGAAGAGTCTTTCTCTATACGACTGCGCTTCCCCCTTCGGTATGTGCCTGTGTCTTGGCGAGCCTCGATCTCCTTGATGAGGAACCCGAGCGGAGAGAACGGCTCTGGACGAATGTCCATTATCTTAGAGAAGGTTTGAATCAGTTGGGTTTCGACACCATGAAAAGCCAGGCTCATATCATTCCTGTCCTCATCGGTGAACCGAAGATCACCATGGAAATGGACCGGAGGCTTCTTGAAAGCAGGGTCTTCGTCCAAGGAATTCGTCCTCCTACAGTCCCGGAAGGGAAATGTCGTTTGAGGGTGACCGTGATGGCAACCCACTCTCGAGAAGATCTAAGTTTTGCTCTAGAAAAATTTGAGAAAGTGGGTAAGGAACTGGGACTCGTTCGATAATTTTTTATGACCGTAGGTCACCCTCGAACCATGAAAACTGATAATCCCCCTTACCCTCCCCATTAGAAAAGGGGGGTGGGGGGATTTGAAAGTTATTTTGAAACCAATCGACCTTCCTAACAGCAGAAAGCCAATTCGACCATGAAGAAAATTCGAACTAAACTGAATATTCGACGTCTGGAGAAGATCGATCAAAACGTGCTGTGGCATCCCTTCACCCAGATGAGGGATTATGGGCGAATCCCTCCTCTCATCATTGAGGAAGGCAAGGGGTCCTATGTGAAAGACATTTATGGGAGGTGGTATCTTGACGGAGTTTCCTCCCTCTGGGTCAATGTCCATGGCCATCGAAAAAAGGAGATTGATCAAGCAATCGTCCGTCAGATCGGAAAGATCGCCCATTCGACCCTCCTCGGAATTTCAAACATTCCGGCCATTGAACTGGCAGAGCAATTGGTGAAGATCGCTCCTCAAGGGCTCGCTAAGGTCTTTTACTCTGATAACGGTTCAACGGCAGTGGAAGTAGCTCTGAAGATGGCCTTCCAATTTTGGAAACAGTCCTCCAAGAAAGATCCTAAGAAGAGAAAGTTCATCGCGTTAACAAATGGCTATCACGGCGATACGATCGGTTCAGTAAGCGTAGGGGGAATCGATCTCTTCCATGGGATTTACAAACCTTTGCTCTTTCGTACCTTTCGAGTAGAGTCCCCCTATTGTTACCGATGTCCTCTCCATCGAGCCTATCCGGGCTGCAGGGTGGAATGTCTCAATCTTCTTGAGAAGACGATGAAAAAACATCACGCCGAAGTGGCAGCCCTTATCCTGGAGCCCATGGTTCAAGGAGCAGGAGGGATGATCGTCTTCCCCAAGGGATATCTCAAAGAGGCTCGATTCCTCTGCAATAAATATCATATCCTGATGATCGCCGATGAAGTGGCCACTGGTTTTGGTCGAACAGGAAAGATGTTTGCCTGTGAACATGAGAAGGTGTCACCCGATTTTATGGCGATCTCGAAAGGGATCAGCGCTGGCTACCTTCCCTTGGCAGCCACGCTGACAACGGAGGAGATCTATCAGGCCTTTCTCGGAGAGGCCCAGGCATTGAAGACCTTCTACCATGGTCACTCCTATACGGGCAATCCTCTGGCCTGTTGTGCCGCCCTGGCCAGTCTCGAACTCTTCAAGAAAGAGAGAATTGTCGAAGCCCTTCCATCGAAGGTTCAGTTTCTGAAGAGGGAACTCCAGAGGTTTTATCAAATCCCTGCTATAGGGGACGTCCGGCAGAAGGGTCTGATGGTGGGGATCGAATTGGTGGCGGATAGGAAGAAAAAAACCCCATTCCCGATGGAAGCAAAGGTGGGTCTCAAAATCGTTTTAGAGGCGAGGAAGAGAGGAGTCATCATCAGACCCTTGGGGGATGTAATGGTCTTGATGCCGCCCCTCTCTATAACAAAGGAAGAGTTAAAGAGATTGACTCAGGTGGTCTTCGAGTC
>Ga0209253_10004443_pt1 | contig 12225 bp, 13 predicted proteins | sample FrelakmetBRP12BR_FD_187145 | JGI IMG/M metagenome (GOLD analysis project Ga0209253, IMG submission 187145) | Freshwater lake sediment microbial communities from the University of Notre Dame, USA, for methane emissions studies - BRP12 BR (SPAdes)... | ecosystem: Environmental > Aquatic >...
ACATTTCTGTGTGCCATATTCGATGATAGAGCCGATTCGCGACATCCTCTCATCGCCCTTACAAGGCGAAGTGCTGGGCACAGATAAACGCTGGGTAAAACTGATGACGCAACAGGTACAGGCAGCCGAAATCGAAATTGTGGCTGATTTAGCTAAGACCAAGGTTCAATTAAGCGATGTGCTGAATATGAAAGCTGGGGATGTTATTCCGCTGAAAATTAACGAAGAAATTGAAGCGCAGGTAGATGGCATACCTGTGATGCTTTGCAAATATGGATTGTTTAATGGCCAGTATGCTTTGCGCGTAGAAAAGCTTTTAAGATCCAACTCAACTGAATATATTAAAGGAGAACCTTATGGCGACTGATGCTGTAGAAGAGCCCGTCGAAGAAGCGGTAGCAGAGGATGATTGGGGTGCGGCAATGGCTGAACAGACGGCAGCAGAATCATCTGTCTTACAAACCAGCAATGCCGAACAGGCTCAGGTTTTTTCGGAGTTCACTCCAAAAAACAAGTTGAACGAAACACAAAACGACATTGATTTTATTCTGGATATTCCAGTGCAGCTTACGGTCGAATTGGGGCGAACTAAAATCGCCATTAAAAACTTGCTGCAACTGGCACAGGGCTCTGTGGTTGAGCTAGATGGCATGGCGGGCGAACCAATGGATGTGCTGGTGAACGGATGCTTGATTGCGCAAGGTGAGGTTGTGGTGGTGAATGACAAATTTGGCATTCGTTTGACCGATATCATCACCCCGGCTGAACGTATTCGCAAAATCAACAAGTAAATTGATGAGAAGAAATCGCCCATGAAAATACGCTTAAATTTGTTGTTTTTGTGTTGTTATGCTCTGCCTCCTGTTGCAATGGCTGCTGATGCTGTAGCTGTGTCGCCGTCAGGTGGCATTATGAAAATGCTATTGGGGCTAGTCATAGTATTGGCAGTGATGGCGCTTATTACCTGGGTATTGAAACGCATGGTGCCCGGTGTTGGCAATAACAAGCAGTCTGTCGTGCGTGTTGTAGGCTGCGTCAGTGTTGGCTCGCGGGAACGTGTTGTAGTGTTAGAAGTGGCGGATCGCTGGATAGTCGTTGGTGTGGCATCTGGCCAAGTAAACGGTTTGGCTAATTTGGATGCAGGCACATTACAACTATCAGAAAATCCACTGGATACCAATTTAGCTACCAAAAGTTATTTTAATAATGAGATGAATAATTTCACACAGACGTTTGCTCCATCATTTGCACAGTGGCTGAAAAAATCGACAGTTAAGTTATCCGAGAAAAAAAATGCAGAATAATAAGTTAAAAGCTATATGGATGTTGGTTGTAGTAGCTGTGTGTATGCTGCCATTAGCGGCATTTGCCGAGAGCGGTTTGCCACTAGTGAACGCAATTCCAGCTGCTGGCGGTGGTCAAAACTATACATTAAGCCTGCAGACCCTAATTTTACTGACATCCCTGACTTTCTTGCCAGCTGCTGTATTAATGATGACAGGGTTCACCCGCATTATTATTGTGCTGTCACTGCTACGTCAGGCACTTGGTACTCAATCAGCGCCGCCTAATCAGGTCATGATAGGCTTAGCTCTATTTCTTACTTTTTTTGTGATGAGTCCAGTCATTGACAAGATTTATTTGGATGCATATCAACCTTTAGCAGAGAACAAAATTACCATGCAAGAGGCACTAGATAAAGGCGCGGAACCACTCAAAGCCTTTATGATGAAACAAACACGTGAAGGTGATTTGGCACTGTTTGTGAAAATGGCGCAGATTGAAAAAATAGACACGCCACAGCAAGTGCCGCTAAGGGTTTTGGTGCCTGCATTTATGACAAGTGAACTAAAAACGGCATTTCAAATCGGTTTTGCTATTTTCATTCCTTTTTTGATTATTGATATGGTGGTTGCCAGTGTGTTGATGGCAATGGGGATGATGATGGTGTCACCCTCGATTGTGTCACTGCCGTTTAAATTGATGTTGTTTGTGCTTGTGGATGGTTGGCAGTTGCTGCTTGGCTCGCTGGTGCAAAGCTTCTATTAGCTTGTTGATTTTTGTTAAGGATAACTAAATGACTCCAGAAAGTGTAATGACTCTAGGCAGAGACGCAATGGAAGTAACGCTGCTCGTGGCTGCGCCAATCCTGTTAGTGATTCTTATTATTGGTCTGGTGGTTAGTATTTTTCAGGCGGCTACACAGATCAACGAAGCCACATTGTCTTTTATTCCAAAGTTGGTTGGTGTGTTTGTAGCGCTGATGTTTGCTGGGCAATATATGCTTACCACTTTGGTGGATTATATGCATTTGGTTTTTACCAGCATACCGGCCATGGCCAACTAAAACTTTAGCAAAATTAATTAAAAGATTAAAAGATGGTTTCAATCAGTAGCGAACTTCTCCAAACTTGGATAATCAGTTTGCTTTGGCCATTAACCAGAGTGTTAGGTGTGATAGCTACAGCACCGATATTCAGCCATAACTCTATTCCTAATCAAGTAAAACTTGGCGTGGGTATTATGCTTACGCTAATTATTATGCCGACACTGCCACCATTACCGCAGTTTGAGATATTTTCATTTCAAGGTTTGCTTATTCTGGTACAACAACTCGTGATAGGGCTGGCAATTGGGTTTAGCATGCGTTTGGTTTTTTCGGCTGTTGATATGGCTGGTCAACTCATTGGAATGTCGATGGGTCTTGGCTTCGCTAGCTTTTATGATCCGCAGTCACAAGGGCAGAGTACTGCGGTGAATCAGTTTTTGGTGTTGCTTACCATGCTGATTTTTTTAAGTCTGGATGGCCATTTGATGATAGTGACGGCCGTGGCTAATAGCTTTATTTCCATGCCGATTGCTGTAGGCGGCAGTGGAATTAATCCGATGAAAATTGCACTTTGGGGAGAGACAATATTTAGCGCAGGTTTACTGCTTGCATTACCTGCAGTAACTGCTTTGCTAATTACCAACATGGCGCTGGGCATACTGACCAGGACTGCACCTCAGCTCAACTTGTTCGGTATAGGTTTTCCAGTGACGTTAAGTGTGGGTTTTGTAGTGCTGGCACTGGCACTGCCAGGGATGTTAAAGCCGATTGAGAATTTTATCGAAAAAGGTATTAGCAATATGCATCAAGTTGCCATACCTACGGTACCAGTATTAGCCCCGAATAAATCTTTGGGAGGTCCGTGACCCCTATATAAATTGAAATAGTGACAGATTAGTTGTTGTTACAAATGATTTTTGTGCCGCTTGCATAATGGTTTGTTGTTTTGCTAAATCCGAAAGTGCACTCGCATAATCAAGGTCTTCTAAATCAGAAAGCGATTTACTGTATTCCAGATTGCGGCTAGAACCTGCATTATCAAGTGAGTCGAGCTCATTTAGTTTGGACCCGATGGAAGCACGCACATTGAGAATATTATCTACGGAGCCTTGCAAATCAGTGATAGCAGTTGCTAGGCCGCTGTTGAAAGTAGCTTGTGTGGCTGCATTGGTGATCGGAGTATTTAACAGAGTGACTAGATTGCTAATAGTGGCAAATAAATCGTTGCCACCTGCTTGAAATACGTTATCTCCGGAGACGTTTACCGCCATTAGACGATGGGCATCCACTTGTAGAAATTGCTGGTTACTGTCGCCGGCGTAATTTGCTCCCGTGGCATTGGCAACAAACGGTTTGACATCAGTTTTAAAGCCTGCATAAATATGATCTCCAGATGCATCTTGTGTATTAGCAAGATTAATTAGCGCCTCAAGAGAGCCGCTTAATTCTGTTGCAATAAAACCTCTTTCTAAGTTACTAAGCGCTGCATTGCCAGCGCCAACCAGGGTTGATTGAGTGGATACAAGAAGGTCAGTAATAGAAGTAAGACTTGACTCCAAGGTATTGAGTTTAAGCTCGGCGGTTTGACGCGTGTTCGCGAATGATGAATTAGTTTCTTGCGCATGTGATATTTCCAGCGCGTGTGCCGAGGCGACTGGGTCATCTGAAGGTGCCGAGATGCGTTTACCGGTTGAAATTTGCTGTTGCAGCTTAGATTGCTCAGCTTGCAGTGTGCTGATTTTTGAGATGCCGCTTTGGTAAATAGTATTAGTACTTATACGCATAGTTTATTTTCCTGAATTTTAAGTCTACTGGCCTAGTTGCAATAGCACATCAAAAAGTTGACTGGCAATTTGCATCATCTTGCCAGCTGCTTGATAAGCTTGCTGGTAACGTAGAAGATTAGTTGCCTCTTCGTCTAAATTTACGCCAGATTCTGATTGCACCGCTGCAGTGGCTTGCTCAAGTACCTTGGCTTCTGTGGCACCAATTACTTTTAATTCTCGGGCCTTGTTGCCGACAGCATTTACGACTTGGCTAAATGCGTCTGTGTAGGTGGTTTTGCTATTGTTTAATGTGCCTTGGTTTTGTAAAGCCGCAAGCAGCAAGCCATTGCGGTTATCGCCAGGTCCATTACTCGTATTGGGCGTAATGGTAAATTGGTCACCATTTGCAGGGGCGCCCGTGATGGCAAAACTTAAGCTGCCCACAGTAATAATTGCGCCGCTGGTGTAAGTGATCGGAGTGCCAGCAGGAAATGTTGTAGACACTCCACCTGAAGTCACGGTAACGGGTTGTGTTGATGGTGCAAGCGTGAGGGTGCTTGGAAGGCCGCTGGTAAAGGTAAGCCCTAAAGCGCCGGTTAAAGGGCTTGCGGCATAAGTAGCAGCTGCTGTAGGCGCACTTATACTTCCTGAACCAGCATTGGCAACATTTGTTGCTGAACTTAAGGCAGGCCCGCCGACAGCCAATTTATTGGCATCTGTAATCGCCAAACTCATCGTAGTGGCTACATTTTGCGTAGGACGTATAACAAAATCATCCCCGGCTAGCATAGTGCCGGAGGCTTGGCTAAAGCTTAGGCCGTCAACTGTTTGTGGCAAGCTAGTAAAGCTTTGCACAGTTTTATCACTGAGGCGGGTAATCTTGTAATTGGTACCATCATATTGCAGACGATAGTCGCTGGCGGTTATTGCGCGGCCATCGACAATTTTACTGTCAATAACGGCCGTGCCAGTGTTATAGCTGCTACTACTTACTGCCGGGTCAGGAATATTAAATAGTGCGCCACCAGGATTGCCATTCTTGTCCAATCCTTGTGCGTGCTGGGTATTGAAAGTTTCTGCAAGGGTTACTGCAACCTGCCCCAGCTGATTCTGAATGGTATCAAGTGATTCGCTGCGAAATTGTAGCAAACCGCCAATAGCCCCGCCGGGTAAGCTATCTACACCTAAAACTGTAGTTTTGTTTTTGTTTTGGTAAGCCACTTCTAGTCGAGTAGCATCAGTTGGTGATGATGTGGTGATAACTGAGTTGGTGACTGTACCAACCACTAAAGGCAAGCCATTGCCTATAAATATGTTATAGCTGCCTTGGTTTTGTGGCACTACAGTTGTTTTGATTTGCTTACTGAGTTCAAGTACCAACTGGTCGCGTTGATCCATTAGGTCGTTGGGCGGAGTGCCATTTGCATTAATCGCTTTTTCAATCACATCATTTAGCCTGGCAATCTGTTTCGCATAGCTATTGACTAGGCTTACACTGGAGGTAAGTTGCGTATTCACGTCACTGCGAATCTCATTCAGGCGGTTACTTGTACTTTGAAAACGGTTTACTAAAGATTGCGTATATGACAGCATGCTTTGCCGAGTTGGCACGTCATTAGGGTTGGCAGATAAGCTCTGTACACTAGTAAAAAAATCATTGAGTGCGGGATTAATGCCTGCCGAAGCATCAGACAGCATGTTTTCTATACTGCTAAGATTAGTGCTATAGATATCGATGCCTGCACTCACGGCTTGGCTGTTAATTGCTTGCCTGGCTAATATTTCACTGTAAACACGCGTCACGGCCGAAATTTCAGTGCCTTGACCAATATAGCCATAACCAAAGTTCTGCGCTTCTGCCGCAGACTGAACGACTACTTGACGTGAATAGCCAGGAGTAGAGGCGTTGGCAATGTTGTGCCCGGTGGTGCTGAGACCCACTTGAGCCGCATTCAGCGCACTTTTTCCAATGCTAAGTATATTAGAAGCCATGATATCTTTTCGTCAAAATCTATAATATATGTTTGATGACGGCATAAATATTTAAAACTTTAGGCCGGTAATTAAAATAATTTTTAGGATGCCAACACTTTCTGTATCACACTGGCTAATTTACTCGCGTAATGAGGGTCAGTGGCATAGCCGGCTTTTTGCATGGCTTGTGCATAGCCATTCACGTCTTGTAGGTTAGCCATGACTTTTTCGTAGCGCGGATTGTTTCGCATCATTATTGCAAAATCTTTGAATGAGTCTGCGTAACTATCATAAGCACGAAATTTTTCGATACGCTTTAGTTTTACGCCATTGATATATTCAGTCGTTGTAGCTTCTACAACTTTCCCATCCCAATTGCCCGTAGCCTTGATGCCGAACAGATTATTGCTAGGGGTACCGTCCGCAGCTTTAATTTCACGTTTTCCCCAGCCACTTTCAAGTGCGGCTTGGCCGAGCATTAAATGTGCAGGCACGCCAGTGGCTTGGCTGGCAGCTTCAGCATGTCGCTCCATGCGGTTTTGAAATTCACTAGAATTGTCACCTAAAGGTTTGTTATTTAAAATTTTGTTAGCGGCAGGTGTGTTGTCAATTGGCAATGTTTTATGTTCAACTGCTCTTGTAGCATTTGGCGAAAGAGGGTTAGTGATAAGCGCTGCACCACCTTGTTGGCTAAAGTCAGGTGTTGATGATTTATCTTTAATAGCTTGCTCCATACCATCTGTCACTGCATAATTATTTTTAGTTAACTGTCTAGCAAGTACATCAGCAAGCCCTAGCCCTTTTGAGGCTAGATTGCTGCTCAGTTGTTGATCAAGCATTGAAGTAAAGGTGCGACTTTGTTCGTTATCAAATGGATTGTCTTCTGACGACGAAGCTTCGCGCATGCTCTTTAGCATCATGTTCATAAAAATAGCTTCAAACTGCTTAGCCACTCCTTTGATGGCTTCTGGTGAATTTTCTTTTGCAGCTTGTTTAAGATTGTTTAAACTGTTGGCATCAAAAGCTACTTTCCCAGATAAATCAGTGCTATTAACCATCTTAGATAATCTCTAATTCGGCATGCAAAGATCCTGCGGCCTTCATGGCTTGCAGTATTGCCAGCAGGTCTTGCGGTGTGGCGCCGATCGCATTGAGCGCTTTGACCACATCGGAAAGATTGGCGCCATTGTTTAGTTTTAAAACTTTGCCAGGTTCTTTATTGATATCAATTTTTGAAACTGCGGTTGATACGGTTTGGCCGCTAGAGAACGCACCAGGCTGGCTGATGACAGGTGCAGTATCGATTACTACCGACAGATTGCCATGCGATACAGCGCAGCTATCAAGGGTAACTGCTTTATTCATTACTACAGAACCAGTGCGCGCGTTTAGAATGATTTTAGCGGAACCAGCAACAGGTAAAATACTGATAGATTCTAATGCAGCAAGGAACGCTACACGGCTATTACCTGCAGGAGGTTGTATTCGTATTACACGACCATCTTGCGCGAAAGCAGTATTTTGGCCAAATTTACGATTAATGGCATCTACAACGAGAGAAGCTGTAGAAAAATCGGATTCCTTTAATTCCAGATTAACGCTGTCAGTTTGGCTAATCGGGCTAGGTAGGGCGCGCTCAACAGTGGCGCCATCCGAAATTCGGCCTACACTTAAGTGGTTGATTTGTGTTTGGCTACCATTGGCTGAGGCACCAACACCACCTACAACCAGGTTTCCTTGTGCAATTGCGTATATCTGACCATCGGCACCTTTAAGTGGCGTCATTAACAAGGTACCGCCACGCAAGCTTTTGGCGTTTCCCATCGATGAAACGGTGATATCTAAAGTTTGGCCAGGTTGTGCGAAAGCGGGCAGGCTGCTAGTAACAATGACCGAAGCTACATTTTTAAGTTGTAGGTTTGTGCCGGGAGGCAAGCTTACGCCCATTTGCTGCATCATGCTGATAATGCTTTGTACGGTAAAAGGTGTTTGCGTGGTCTGGTCGCCTGTGCCATCCAATCCTACGACCAAGCCGTAACCTATTAACTGGTTGTTTCTAACGCCTTGGATTGAGGCCAGATCTTTCAATCTTTCTGCATGCGCTGTTGGGATCATCCATAAACCTATAAAAAGCAGAAAAAAAGCAATTTCCAGTCGTTTTTCCATTAGTAAGTGAATGATTTTTTTAAAGTAAAGATTCATTTTTATAAAGCACCCATACTTAAGAAAAAGCGTGCAAACATAGAAGCGATTTCCGCAGCGTCAATTTTGGTGCTGGTTCTATATTCGATACGTGCATCTGCCACTTTGGTAGAAGTGACAAAATTACCGGTGGTAATTGTGTCTGGATTCACAACACCAGAGAAGCGAACGAATTCGGTGCCTTTGTCGAAAGAAACTTGTTTTTCGCCGCTCACAACCAAATAGCCATTGGGCAGCACTTCAATTACCGTTGCGGTGAGAGAACCATTGAATGCATTGCTGGAGTTTGCGGCAGCTTTATCTTCATAAGATGTTGCTGAACTTGCAGCCAATTCTGCCGGAGGAACGTTGTGACCGAATAACTTAGTAATCGATGCATCGACTTTCCCATCTTTACTGCCAGAACTGCCGCCGGCTTTGGTGGCACTTGTATTTTCTGCGATATTAATCGTGACAATGTCACCCACATAGCGTGGACGCCTGTCTTCGAACATCGGGCGATAGGCCGCATTGTTAAAAATCGCACCGCTTTTAGCTGCAGTGGATGCTATTGCTTGTGGTTTGGCGGTCATAGGCTGCTTGACGATAGAGTCTGGCGCTATTGCGCAGCCGCTTAGTAATAGCATGCTGCCGATTAAGTAAGTTTTAGTGTTAAACATGTCTATAGCTCATTCATTACATTTGTGTTAGTTTTTGCAGCATCTGGTCTGACGTCGTAATCGCTTTGCTATTAATTTCGTAGGCGCGTTGCGTTTGAATCATATTGACCAGTTCCTCAACCACATTGACGTTTGATGTTTCTACATAGCCTTGCGATAAGATACCTGCTCCATTTGCGCCTGGTGTGTTGGTGTTGGCATTACCGGAGGCTGCTGTTTCTACAAACAGGTTTTCACCTTTGCCCTGTAAGCCAGCCGGATTGATAAATGTAGCAAGCTGCAACGAACCCACCTGAGTGGCCGCCGATGAGCCGGCAGTAGTCACAGAAACGGTGCCGTCACGGCCTATGGTCAGGCTTTGTGCTGTGGCCGGAATAGTAATGGCTGGCTGTACTGGGAATCCGCTAGAAGTGACCAACTGACCCTGACTATCAACTTGAAATGAGCCGTCACGGGTATAGGCGGTAGTACCGTCAGGCATTAATACCTGAAAGAAACCGGCACCTTGAATGGCAACATCTTTATCGTTACTGGTTTGTTGCAGATTACCTTGTGTGAAGATACGCTCTGTGGCAACAGGTCTTACGCCAGTACCAAGCTGTAAGCCGGAAGGTAACTGCGTTTGTTGTGAGGTTTGTGCGCCAGGCTGGCGAATGTTTTGATAGAGTAAATCTTCAAACACAGCGCGCGAGCGCTTGAAACCATTGGTGCTGACGTTGGCCAGGTTATTGGCAATTACGTCCATTTGCGTTTGCTGGGCATCTAGGCCGGTTTTTGAAATCCATAGTGAGCGTATCATTTTATTTTCCTTAAAAATCAGCTGCTAAATCGATATTAAACTAATTGTCCTCAACCCATACTGAGGAGCTGACTGGCTTTATTAGCGTTATTCTCAGCGCTCTGTACCAGTTTCATTTGTGTTTCAAACTGTCTGGCTAGGCTAATCATGTTGACCATGGCATCGACCACGTTGACATTACTGCTCTCGAGCGCGCCGCTGACAACATTGACGTTAGCATCAACTTCAGCGCTGCCGCTCTTGGTGGTAAAAGTACCGTCTGCGGATCTGATCAGGTCTTCTTCTGGTGGATTCACCAGTTTCAGCCGACCAATCGCATTGGATGGTCCGGGAAGTGTGCCATTAGATACGGATGACACGGTGCCATCTTTAGCGATAGAAATCGCAACGTCAGGCGGAATACTGATAGGGCCTCCATCACCCATGACGGTAAGTCCAGTGGCCGTTTCTAATAGACCATTTTCACTGACTTTTAGTGATCCATTTCGCGTGTAGCCTTCCGATCCATCAGGACGCTGTACTACTAGCCAGCCTTTGCCTTGAATAGCCACATCCAAGTCGCGATTGGTAGCTTGGATAGAACCAGGATTGAAATCTGCGCCTACCGTAGAATCCACAACAAAGGCGCGTGTAGGTAAGCCTTCACTAATCACCGGCACTGCGCGAAACGAATCCACTTGTGCTTTAAAGCCAGTAGAGGTGGCATTGGCTAGGTTGTGAGCAGTAGTCGCCTGTTGCTCAAGTATATGTTTTGCACCCGTCATTGCGGTATAAATCATACGATCCATCGTGCACCTCCTTACTGGGTTTTAACTATTAACGTAGGTTCACTAAAGTTTGCAGCACCTGATCCTGCGTTTTAATGGTCTGCGCATTCGCTTGATAAACACGTTGTGCTGTAATCATATTTACCAGCTCGGCAGTCAAGTCCACATTGGAATCTTCAACTGCAGATGATTGCAGTACGCCTAAAGATCCGGTATTGGGCGTGCCAATCAAAGATGCACCTGATGTTGCACTTTCTGCCCAGGCATTACCGCCTAGAGATTGCAAACCATTGGGATTAACAAAGTTAGCCAATACCACTTGACCTAAAACCTTTGATTGGCCATTGGTGTAGCGCCCGACAATGGTGCCGTCTGAGCCTGTATTAAAGCCGGCCAAGCGCCCTGACGTGAAGCCATCTTGTGATAGGCTATTCACACTGAAGGTTGAGCCAAATTGTGTACTTCCAGAATAATCCAAAGTCATGGGAACAGGTGATGTTGCGCCTGTGGTCACTGCAAAAGAGACAGGTGCCGCATTACTAGGTGTAACGGTAGGGGCAATACCAGTGCCGGTAAAAGTAAGCGTAGCTGTCGGGGTTGGTAGCGCAGTGGTAGATACGCCATCAGCGGCTGTAAATACACTCCATGCACCAGGTGCAGTTTTTACAAAAAAGCTTTGTAATGTGTGTGAGTTACCCAAGCTATCAAATACTGTTACAGCGGTTGAGTTGTGATATGTAGTTGGGTCTGCTGGGTCAAATCCTGCCGCAGGAAGCGCTGTGTTGCGCGAATCAAGATTGACCAGGCCGACGACTTCAGCAGTGGCGGAAGGTTGTAAATCGCCAGTATCGATATTGAGTTCTGCCGGTGCGCCACCTGAAAGAGTCCCGGAAGAATCTGCGGTATAACCAGTCAATCGTTTGTTTTCGGCATCGACAATATAGCCAAATTTATCCATTTGGAATTGGCCATTGCGTGAATAAGTAATGGCGCCATTGTTGCTCATGCGAAAAAATCCACCGCCATTAATAGCGATATCCAACGAGTTGTTGGTGGCGGTAATATTGCCTTGTGTGTATTGCTGGGCTACGTTAGAAACTTTGGTTCCGATGCCGATTTGCGAAGCGCCGCCACCACTAAGGGAATTGGCAAACACATCGGCAAATTCGGCACGGGATTGTTTGAAACCTACTGTATTGGCGTTAGATACGTTGTTGCCGATAACTTCCAATTGTTTTGAAGCTGCATTAAGACCGCTTAAACCTTGTTGAAAACTCATGATGAACTCCTATTTAGTTGAGTTGAATAATTAGAAAATTTCTTTTACGTCACTTGTACTTACTGATGCCAAGTTACTCAAATTCAGTTTGATACCATTGGCATTATTAGAGATGCTCATTACTTGAGCGTAGCTTAGTCCATCAGCCGCAACGCTTTGACCAGCGGTAGTTGCTGTGACTTCAAATTTATAATTACCGGTTTTGGCGACAGAACCATCATCTGCAAAACCATCCCAGCTTAACGGCACCGTGCCAGCATCTTGTGCGCCGAGCGCCAGTGTTCTAATGGTGGCTCCAGCGGAATCTTTAATAGTGATGGATAGTTTGTCAGCACCTATCGGTAAATCAACGCCAAAATAGCCACCAGTGCCGTTGGTACTTACTTCATGGCCAGCGACTAATACATTGTGACCAATCATGCTTGAAGCCTGATAGGATTGACCGGTTTG
>Ga0209253_10004444_pt1 | contig 12221 bp, 7 predicted proteins | sample FrelakmetBRP12BR_FD_187145 | JGI IMG/M metagenome (GOLD analysis project Ga0209253, IMG submission 187145) | Freshwater lake sediment microbial communities from the University of Notre Dame, USA, for methane emissions studies - BRP12 BR (SPAdes)... | ecosystem: Environmental > Aquatic >...
GGTCTCCGGGATGGCGATCACCGTCCGGTTCACCTCCCGTGTCGAGAGGGCGACCTGGTCGAGGGTCGAGTTGGACGGGGTGTTGACGATGCCGAAGATGACGCCCTGGTCCTCCACGGGGGCCAGCTCGCGCGGGGACTGGAGGAACATGGCGATGGCGAGCACCGAGATCAGGCCCCAGGCGGCGTAGATGATGCCGCGCGCCTGGAAGGAGGCCTCGAGGTGGCGGGCGTAGGTGGCCTTGACGCGCTCGAAGGTCCGGTTGACGAGGCCCGACAACCCCTTGGCCTCGTGCCCGGCCGAGAGCAGCCGGGCCGACATCATGGGCGACAGGGTGAGGGCCACCACGCCGGAGATGGTCACCGCTCCGGCCAGGGTCAGCGCGAACTCGCGGAATAGCGACCCGGTGAGGCCGCCCTGGAAGGCGATGGGGGCGTACACCGCGGCCAGCGTGATGGTCATCGAGATGATGGGGCCGACCAGCTCGCGCGCGCCGACGATGGCCGCGTCGAAGGGTTTCATGCCCTCGCGGACGTGCCGCTCCACGTTCTCGACCACCACGATGGCGTCGTCCACCACGAGGCCCACCGAGAGCACGACCGCGAGCAAGGTGAGCAGGTTGATGGTGAATCCGAAGAGCTGCATGAGGAAGACGGCGCCGATGAGCGACACCGGGATGGCCACCACCGGAACCAGCACCGACCGAAGCGATCCCAGGAAGAGGAAGATCACCACGATGACGATGAGGATGGTCTCGAGGAGCGTCTGCACCACCTCGTCGATGGCGTTCTGGATGTAGGCCGTGCCGTCGTAGGCGATGGTGGCCTTGATCTGCTCGGGCAGCTCCTTCTGGATGACCTCCATCTCCGAGCGGACCCGCCTGATGACGTCGAGCGAGTTGGCGTTGGGCAAGGACCAGATGCCGACGAACACCGCGGTGTCGCCGCTGAAGTTCACCATCACGTCGTAGTCCTCGGCTCCCAGGACCACGTTGGCGACGTCGCCGAGCCGCACCACCGAGCCGTCCTTCTCCCGGATGACCATCTGCTGGAACTCCTTCACGGAGCGCAGGTCGGTGTTGGCGGTCAGGTTCACCTGGACGAGGGAGCCCTTGGTCTGCCCCACCGCCGAGAGGTAGTTGTTGGCGGCGAGCGCCTGGCGGATCTGGGCCGGGCTCACGTTGAGTGCGGCCATGCGATCCGGCTTGAGCCAGATGCGCATGGCGAAGGTGCGGGCGCCCAGGATGTCGGCGCGCTGCACGCCCTCGACAGCGGACAGGCGGGGCTGGACCACCCGGACCAGGTAGTCGGTGATCTCGTTCTGCTTCAGGAACTGGGAGGAGAAGCTCAGGTAGGCCGACGCGAACTGGCTGTCGGCCGACTCGATGTTGATGATGGGGAGCTCGGCCTCGGGCGGCAGGTCGCCGCGAACCTGGTTCACCTTCGAGGCGATCTCGGAGAGGGCGCGGTTGGCGTCGTAGTTGAGCCGCAGGCGCGCCCGGATGATGGAGACGTTCTGCTTGCTCTCCGACTCGATGTAGTCGATGCCGTCGGCCGCGGCGAGGGCCCGCTCGATGGGCGTGGTGATGAAGCCGCGCACCAGCGCCGCGCTGGCGCCCACGTAGATGGTGGTGACGGTGACCGCCGCGTTCTCGCTTCGGGGGTACTGGCGAACGTTCAGGCTGCGGATCGCCTGCAGGCCGGCGATGACGATGATCAGGTTGACGACGATCGCGATGACGGGGCGGCGAATGAACAGGTCGGTGAACTTCATGACCCTAGTTCTCGGCCGGCTTGGGATTTGCCTGGACGTCGGGGGCCATGTCGTTCTTGATCACGACCGCCGCGCCGCTGCGGAGCTTGAAGGCCCCGCTGCTCACCACCGTCTCTCCGGCCTTCAGTCCGGACACGACGGCGACCAGGTCGCCGCGCCGCTCGCCGAGCCGGACGAATCTCTGCTGTGCCGTCAGCTCCTCCTTGCCGTCCGGTCCCGTCTTCTTCTCGAGGACGAAGATGGAGTCGCCGTAGGGCGCGAAGATCACGGCGGTGGCCGGCACGATCAGGACCGGAAGCTGCTCGGGGGAGATGACCTCGACGTTCGCGAACATGCCGGGGCGAAGACGCCCGTCGTCGTTGGGGATGGTGGCGCGGACCCGGACGTTGCGGGTGGCGATGTCCACCTCGGTGTTGATCGTGCTCACCTTGCCGTCCCAGGTCGAGGCCGGGAACGTGTCCGTGTTCAGACGGACAGGCTGCCCGACCTTGAGACGGGCAAGCGCCTGCTGGGGGAGCGAGAACTCCACGTAGATCGGGGTCACCGACTGGAGCGAGGCCACCGGCGCCCCGGCCGCGAGGACCTGGCCGAGCTCGACCTGCCGGATGGCGATCCGGCCGTCGAACGGGGCGCGGATCGACTTCTTGTCGATGGTGGTCTTGAGGGTGTTGGCCGCTGCCTGGGCCTGCTTGTACCGGGCATCGGCCGCGTCGAGGTCGGCGGGCGTGTTGGCCTGTCCTTTCCGGACCTCCACGGCGCGCTCGTAGTTGAGGCGCGCAAGGTTCTCGTCGGCCCGGGCCGCCGCCAGCTGCGCCTCCTCGGTCGAGGAGTCGAGCCTCACGAGAACGGCGCCCTTCTTCACGGATGTCCCGGAGTCGAAGGAGACCTCGCGGATGGCCCCCGGTAGCTCGGAGCCGACCGTGACCCCCCGGAAGGCGACCAGGGTCCCGCTCGCGGACTGGATGGGTTGCCAGCGGGCGGCTTCCACCTGGACGGAGGTGACCGCCTCCGGGGGAGGCACGAACGCCTTGCCGGCCTTGATCATCGTGCCGATCTGCATCGCCTTGACCCCAACCAGCACGCCGACGACGGCCACGAGGCCGAGGCCGACGGCGATCCAGAGCTTGGTCTTCGTCGTCATGGCCCACCGATTTATGACGCGGAGCCCCGTTCCGCAGCGCAATCGGGCGCACGGGGCCGCTCGGCGAGGGCCGGTGGGCAAAGGATGAACGGCGTCAGGTTCCCGGCGTGTAAGTGATTTTTGTCTCGGTCTGCGACAACACACCGCGGGGGGAGGTGTGGCGCGGCCCCCTATCATCCCGGCTCCCCGTGTTCCATCGCTGCAGGCCCATTTCTGGCGCTCTTGCGCTCGCCCTGACGGTTGCCGTCGGTGTGTCCCCTCGGCCGGCTGCGGCTGCGGCATGCTGCATCTCCGCGACCTCGTTCGGGGTCGGCCGGCTCCTCATCTGGGAGGACTTCGCGGCTGGCATGTTGCTCGGCCACAGCTGGAGCCTCGGGCAGTGGGATCAGAACGGCGGGTTCAACCCCAACCCGGCGGGCTTCAACGACGGGATCACGATCATCCAGCCCTGGGCGATCGCCCGCATCTCCGAGCGGGTTCAGGTCCAGGCTTGGGTCCCCTTCCTCTTCAACGACCGCATCGTGGGCGACCAGAGCCAGTTCGCCGGCGGCATCGGAGACATGGGTGTTGCGGCGCGCTACGAGGTCCTCGCCATCGGGGAGTACGAGGGGCTGCCGTCCTTCGGGGTCACGGTCGGAGGGCTGGCGCCGTCAGGCACTCGGGTCGAGCAGACGCTGCCGCCGCTGATGGCCGGGACCACCGGGCGCGGGTCCTGGGCGGCCTCCCTGGCGCTCGAGGCCGAGTACGCCTGGCTCCCCTGGTTCCTTCGCGTCGAGGTGGCCGGGACCTACTACTTCCCGTTCCGCCGGAAGGACAACGGCCTCACCCAGCAGTGGGGGCCTCTCATCCAGGCCGGGCTCTCTTCCGGCATGGAGGTGGTGGCGGACAAGCTCGTCGTCGCGCTGGGCCTGCTCGGCGAGTGGGAGACGGCCTACGAGATCGAGGGGGTGACGATCCCGTCGTCGACCGCCTTCTCCATCTCGGCAGCCCTCTCGTCCTCCTGGCGGGTCAGCCCCCACTGGACGTTGAACGGCGTCCTCACCAACTCGCTCTGGCCCGACGGGCTGGGCTCGAACCGGGACGCCCGGATCGGATTTTCACTTGGAGTCCGCTATGGTTACTTCTAGACATCTGGTTGCCCTTCTCCTCGCCTCGGCGATGGCGATTCCCGCCGCTGGTTCGGCAGGAGAAGACTCGCCGCTCTCCGTGCTCTCGGCGGACGGCCGCCGCGTGACCCTCGACGAGCTCCGGGCCGGCCGCGACGCCACGGTCCTCGTATTCTGGAGCGCCGGCTGCCCTTGCGTTCGACGCTACCAGGGTCGGGTCGACGCGCTTCTCGACACCTATCCGGCGGATCGCGTCCGGGTGGTGGCCCTCGTGAGCAACGCCGGCGAGTCCCTGGCGGACGATCTGAAGACCGCCGTGGAACGCGGCGTGCGCGTGCCCATCTACCGCGACGAGGGGGGGCGGGTGGCTCGGGCCGTGGGCGCACGGAGCACCCCCACGGTCGTCGTCCTCGACAGGAAGGGAGAGGTCCGCTTCCTGGGCTGGCTCGACAACGAGCGACTCCCCGGTGTCGACGGGCGCGAGCCCTGGCTCGAGGAGGCCCTGGCCGGCGTCCTGGCCGGCCGGAACGACTTCAAGAGGAAGACCCCCACCTACGGCTGCGTCATCACTCGCTCGCTTTCCGAGCCCCAGACCTCTCCGTGCTGCAGCACGGAGAAGTGAACCCCAAGGAGTCGAACGTGAAGAAGCTCATCGCCCTGACGTCCTCGCTCGCCGTCCTCTCGCTCGCCGCGTGTGGCGGCTCCACCCCTGCTCCCGCACCCAAGGTCAGCCTCGGCACGGCCACGGCCGGCACCTACACCGTGGAGCTGCTCGCCGACAAGGCGCTGGGTACAGGCGGCAACGCCGTCTACGCCAAGGTCACCGTGACGGCCACCGGCGCGGCAGTCAGCAATGCCGGGATGACCATCAAGCCCATGATGGACATGGTCACCATGCAGCACAGCTGTCCCGTGACCGGCCCGTTCGAGTACGACCCCACCAACGCCCTCTACGACACCGGAGTGGTGTTCCAGATGGCGGGCACCTGGACCGCCACCGTCACCCTCACGCCCTCGGGCGGCTCGCCGCTCACGGCCAGCTTTGCCACGCTGACGGTGATCGACACGGGCTCCGCCAAGAGCTTCACGGTGGGCAGCGGGACGATGGCCGTGAAGTACGTTCTCAGCATGAACTTCGTGAGCGCCCCGGTTGTCGGTCTCAATCCGATCGCCGTGGGCCTCTACGCCACGACCGACATGGGCATGAACTTCACGCCAGTGGATGACGCGAGCTTCGTGCTCGACCCGCAGATGCCTTCGATGGGGCACGGGTCGCCCGGGAGCGTCAACCCGACGCTCGTCGCAGACGGCGTCTACAGCGGGAAGCTGAGCTTCAGCATGCCCGGGGCATGGGAGACCACCGTCACAGTCAACCGCGGCGGGGCGACGCTCGCCGCCCCAAGGTTCCTCACCAGCTTCTAGGAACGGATCCCGGAGCCGGGCTACAGCATGGCGCGGCGCATGTCCTTCAGGACGCCGGCGAGGTAGGTCGTGAACCGGGCCCCGGCGGCGCCGTCGATCACCCGGTGGTCGTAGGAGAGCGAGAGCGGGAGCATCTGGCGCGGCGAGAATCGCTCGCCATCCCAGACAGGACGGACGGCCACCCGGGACGCTCCCAGGATGGCCACCTCCGGCGCGTTCACGATGGGTGTGAAGGCGGTGCCTCCGATCCCCCCGAGGCTCGAGATGGAGAAGCTGCCGCCCTGGATGTCGCTGGCGGCGAGCTTGCCGTCGCGGGCCTTGCTGGCCAGCTCGGAGAGCTCCCGGGCGATGTCCAGGATTCCCTTCCGGTCCGCGTCGTGGATCACCGGCACCATCAGGCCATTGGGCGTGTCGGCGGCGAAGCCGATGTGGAAGTAGCGCTTCAGGACCAGGCTGTCCCCGTCGAGGGATGAATTGAACTCCGGGAAGTGCTGCAGCGCCGCCACCGCGCCCTTCACCAGGAAGGCGAGCAGGGTCACCTTGGGCCCCTTGCCCTCCTGATCCTGGTTCAGCTGGACCCGGAACGCCTCGAGGTCGGTGACGTCGGCCTCGTCGAACTGGGTGACGTGGGGGATCATCACCCAGTTCCGGGCCAGGTTGGCGCCGGCGATCTTGCGGATCCGGGCCAGCGGCCGCGTCTCCACCGGGCCGAAGCGCGCGAAGTCCACCTTGGGCCAGGGCAGGAGGTCGAGCCCTCCGCCGCCTGGAGCCTGGCCGGCCAGCGCCTGCTTCACGAACTTCTGGACGTCCTCCTGGATCACGCGGCCGCGAGGTCCGGTGCCGGCGACCCGCGAGAGGTCCACGCCCAGTTCACGCGCCATCTTGCGAACCGACGGCGAAGCGTGGACGGGTCCGGAGGATGCGGGAAGTGCGACCGGGGCGGCGCGGGGCGTCGGCGGGGGAGAGGGCGGGGGAGAAGTTGCTGCGACCGGAGGGGCTGCGGCGGGAGGGGCGGAGGCGACGTGAGGAATGGGAGCCGCGGTGGCCGGAGCCTCGACGCGGCCGTCGGCCGTCGCGGCCTCCAGGATCAGGACGAGTGCTCCCTCTCCGATCCGGTCGCCGACCTTCACCTTCACCTCCCGGACCGTTCCGGGGAACGGGGCGGGCACATCCATCGTGGCCTTGTCCGACTCCAGCGTGACGAGCGACGCGTCGACCGCAACGACGTCCCCGGGTTTCACCAGGATCTCGATGACCCCCACGTCCTTGAAGTCGCCGATGTTGGGAACCCGGACCTCGAGAAGGCTCATGGCTACACCGTCCAGGGGGCCGGCCGGGAACCGTCGATGCGGTACTTCTGCATCGCATCTGCGGCACGGGCGGGGGGAAGGACACCGTCGTCGGCCAGCGCCTTGAGCGCGGCCACGGCCACGTGGAAACGGTCCACCTCGAAGAAGCTTCGGAGCCGCTCCCGGGTGTCGGAGCGGCCGAACCCATCGGTGCCCAGCACCAGGTAGCGGCGCGGGACGAAGGCGCGGATCTGATCTGCAAAGGCGCGAACGTAGTCGGTGGCGGCCACCACCGGCCCCTTCGTGCCCGAGAGCTTCTCCTCCACGTAGGAGCGGCTCGCCTTCGCCTCCGGGTGCAACAGCGTCTGGCGGGCCGCGGCGTTCCCTTCCCGGGCCAGCTCCGTGAAGCTGGGCACGCTCCAGAGGTCCGACTCGACTCCCCAGTCGTCTCGAAGCAGGTCGGCCGCTGCCGCGACCTCGTGGAAGATGGCCCCGGAGCCGAGCAGCTGGACTCGCGGCGCCTTGGGCGCTTCTGCGCCGGCCTTGTAGAGGTAGAGGCCCCTGCGGATACCCTCCTCGACGCCGGCGGGCATGGCGGGCTGCCGGTGGTTCTCGTTCAGCAGCGTCAGGTAGTAGTAGACGTCCTCCTGGGCCTCGTACATCCGGCGCATGCCGTCCTGGATGATGACGGCCACCTCGTACCCGAAGGCCGGGTCGTAGGAGACGGCGTTCGGGATGGTGGCCGAGATCACGTGCGAGTGGCCGTCCTGGTGCTGGAGCCCTTCGCCGTTCAGGGTGGTGCGCCCGGAGGTGGCGCCGAGCAGGAAGCCGCGGCTGCGCATGTCGCCGGCGGCCCAGGCCAGGTCGCCCACGCGCTGGAAGCCGAACATCGAGTAGAAGATGTAGAACGGAAGCATCGGCACGCCGTGCACCGAGTAGGAGGTGGCGGCGGCGATCCAGTCGGCCATGGCGCCGGCCTCGTTGATGCCCTCCTGCAGGATCTGCCCCTGCTTGTCCTCCTTGTAGAAGGCCAGCTGGTCGGCGTCCTGCGGCGTGTAGAGCTGCCCGACGTGACTCCAGATGCCGAGCTGCCGGAACATGCCCTCCATGCCGAAGGTGCGCGATTCGTCGGCCACGATGGGCACCACGTGCGGGCCGAGGACCTTGTCGCGCACCAGGATCTGGAGGAACTGCACGAAGGCCATGGTGGTGGAGATCTCGCGCTCGCCGCTTCCCTCGAGCACGCGGGCGAAGGCGGAGAGCGGGGGGACCGGCAGGGTGGCGGAACCGGGGTGGCGCCGCGGGCGGTCGCCGCCCAGCTCGGTGCGGCGCAGCTTGAGATACTCGAGCTCCTTCGACCCCTTCTCGAACTTCACGTACGGTACGTCGTCGAGCCGATCGTCCGGGACCGGGATCTGGAAGCGGTCGCGGAAGCGGCGAACGGCCTCCACCGACATCTTCTTCTGCTGGTGCGTGATGTTCTGGGCCTCGCCCGACTCCCCCATGCCGTAGCCCTTGACGGTCTTGGCGAGGATGATGGTGGGTTGCCCCTGGTGCTGCGAGGCCGCCTGGTAGGCGGCGAAGACCTTGAAGGGGTCGTGGCCGCCCCGGTTCAGGTTCCAGATGTCCTCGTCGGAGTAGTCGGCCACCATCGTCCGCAGCTCCGGCGTGTTGAAGAAGTGCTCCCGGACGTAGGCGCCGTTCCTGGACTTGTAGGTCTGGTAGTCGCCGTCGACCGCCTCCATCATCCGGCGCTGCAGGGCGCCGGTCTTGTCGCGCGCGAGCAGCGGGTCCCAGTGGCGGCCCCAGACCACCTTGACGACGTTCCACCCGGCGCCGCGGAACTCGCTCTCCAGCTCCTGGATGATCTTTCCGTTGCCGCGCACCGGGCCGTCGAGCCTCTGCAGATTCGCGTTCACCACGAAGATCAGGTTGTCGAGCTTCTCGCGCCCGGCCATGCCGATGGCGCCCATGGACTCCGGCTCGTCCATCTCGCCGTCGCCCGTGAGCGCCCAGACCTTGCGGCCTTCGGTCTTCGCGAGGCCGCGGTCGTCGAGGTACTTCATGAAGCGGGCCTGGTAGATGGCCATGAGCGGCCCGAGCCCCATCGACACCGTGGGGAAGTTCCAGAACCTCGGCATGAGCCACGGGTGCGGGTAGGACGAGAGCCCCTTGCCGTCCACCTCCTGGCGGTAATGGTCGAGCTGGTCCTCGGTCAGCAGACCGAGGAGGAAGGCGCGGGCGTAGATGCCCGGCGCCGAGTGGCCCTGGATGAACACCAGGTCGCCGCCCATGTCCTTCCGGGGCGCGCGCCAGAAGTGGTTGTAGCCGATGTCGTAGAGCATCGCCCCCGACGCGAAGCTGGCGATGTGCCCGCCCACGTTGGTGTCGCGGTTGGCGCGGATCACCATGGCCATGGCGTTCCAGCGGATGAAGTGGCGGATGCGCTGCTCGAGCTCGAAGTCGCCCGGGAGCGGTGGTTGCCGCTCGACCGGGATGGTGTTCACGTAGGCGGTGTTGGCCGAGAAGGGCAGGTAGGCGCCGGAGCGGCGGGCCCGGTCGATGAGCTGCTCGATGATCCAGTGGGCCCGGTCCGGACCCTCCCGCGCGATGACGCCCTCGAGGGCGTCGAGCCACTCACGGGTCTCCAGCGGGTCGACGTCGGGGGGGCGATCCATCGGTGCTCCTCGGCCAGGGGTCCCAGGGTGTTAACTGGGAAACCGGCCGGGAGCATGGAGCAACGGGGGACGGTGTCGCGCCCCCGTTGCCGATGGGCTGGCTCAGTGGCAGTTGAAGCAGGAGGACTTGAACGCTGCCTGGACCTCGACGATTCCGTTGATGTGGAGAGCCGGGTTCAGGATGGCCGTTCCGGTTGCGTTCACGTGCGGGTGGCAGAGGTTGCAGCCGTTGCCTCCCCCGTGGGCACCGCTGTGCCAGTTGCCGGTGAGCGGCGGGTTGGCGTGGCAGGAGGTGCAGGTCATCGGGCCGCCCGTCCAGAGGGGCGAGGCGTTGGAGCCCGAGTAGGCTGCGGATGCCGGACCCCAGAAATCGTAGACGTAGGTCCCCGAGTACCCACCGTGGCAGTAGGTGGCCGAGCAGGAACCGGTGGCCCTGTTCCAGACGGGATTGGCCCCGCTCGTGGCGGATATCCCGCCCCAGGTCACCGTCGCCGTGGATCCATTCAGGTGGCCTGTGGAGAGGGCGCCGGCCGGGACCACGTGACACGCCGCGCACGCCACGGCACCCGAGATGGCGCCGGCGGTCAGGTGCTTGGTGTGCGCGCCGATGCGGGCCGCGTCGGTGCGGAAGCCCCAGGTGCCCTTGGGCGGGGCGCCGGTCTGGTTGGCCGTGCCGCCGTGGCAGAGGACGCAGTTCGTCTTCCAGGTCGCGCCGTGGCAGGTGGCACATGACGTCGTGGCCGAGCCTCCCACGCCGTCGAGGTTCGCGCCGTGGCAGCCCTGGCAAGACGAGATGCCCGCGTTCGCCGAGTAGGCGTGGAAGCCGGGGCTGGTCGTGTCGAGCCATGCTGCGCCGTGGCCGCCTGCCCCTCCGCTCGCCTCGATGATCCCGTCGAGGTGCTTGCCTCCGGCGCCGGGCGCGATGAGGGCGCCCGCCGCGTTCATGGTCTGGGGATGACAGGTCGCGCATCCGGTGAGCGCCGTCCCGACCGCCGGGTGGGTGCCACCGGGCGGCAGGCCGTGGCAGGTGCCGCAGGCGCCCTGGTTCGTTCCGGTCCAGACCGGTGCGTTCGTGGTGTTACCGTTCGTGAACCTGCCGTGGCAGTAGGTGTTGGAGCAGGTGGCGTTCGCGCGGTTCCAAACGGGAGCGGCGCCGCCGGTCACGGTGAGCCCGCCCCAGGTCATCTCGGCGGTCGCCGTCGCGTCGATGTGGCCGGCCGCCAGAGCATCGGCGGGCTTCACGTGGCAGACGCTGCAGTCGAAGGCCGGCGCACGCGCGCTCGCCGTGACGTGGGTCGCATGCGCGCCGACGCGGACGGCGTCGGCCGAATTGCCCCAGGTGGCCTTGGGCGGCGCGCCGGTCTGGTTGCCGGTCCCGCCGTGGCACATCACGCAGTTCACCTTCCAGCTCGTCACGCCCACCGGCAGCGCGGTGTCGTGGCACAGGGCGCAGCTGAAGCCCGTGACGCCTCCAGTCAGGTCGGCGCCGTGGCAACCCTGGCACTTCGCGAGCCCCTTGTTGGCCTCGAAGGCGTGGAAGCCGGCGTTGGTGCTATCCGTCCAGGTGACCGGGTGGCCGACGAGCGTGGTCGTCCCGCCGGTGTGGTTGGTGGTGCTGGTGTGGCAGCCGAGGCAGTCGGCGCTGGTCGGCGTCGGGTTGGAGATGACGGGGTGGGTGGGCGGCAGCACCGAGGTCACGTGGCAGTCGGTGCAGCCCCGCGGGCCGGCGTTCCAGGCGACGGTCTTCGCCGGAGCGCCCATCGGGCTGTGGCAGGCCACGGAACACGTGGTGACGACGGGGGCGACTCCACGGGTGAGGGTGCCTCCCGCAGTGGTCGTGCCCTTCGGATAGGTATACGGGACGTCGAAGCCGAACACGGCGCCGCAGGGATGACAGGTCGCGCAGCCCACCCCCTGGTCGATGTGCTTGGTGTGGACGTCCGTCCCTCCGCACATCGGGCCACTGGCGACCGTGTGGGTGGATCTCGCCGGCGGCAGCCCGAGGGCCTTCGTTCCCTCGCTGGACTGCTGGCCGCACCCCGAGGTCGCGAGCACCAGGGCCGCGGCGCCCAGGGTGACCCATCCCGATGGTCTCCGCACACGGCTGCTGATCTCGTTCATGACCTTCCCCCGAAGACCCGACTCGATGGCGACTGACGTGTTCGCGCGGTTCATGGCGGTCACCAGGTCTTGCTGCCGTGGCAGGAGCCGGTGCAGGTGATCCTGGTTCCGCTCCGGGTGACGGTCATGGTGACCGCCTTGCCGCTGTAGGTGCCGCCGAAGGCCAGGTTCTTCGTGCCGTTCACGTGAAGGGCGACACCGGCAGGGACCAGGGCCGCGTTGGTGGACGGGTATCCCGTCCCAGTGGCGATCCCGCTGTGGCAGTGCTGGCAGTTGGTGGCCTTGCCCTGCTGATGGGTCTGGTGCGTACCCGTGCTCGGGGGCGCTCCGTGGCAGGCGGTGCAGGTCATGGCCGTCGTGCTCACCCAGCTCAGCGCCGCGCGGGTGCCCGACGCGTCCGAACCGCCCGTGAAGTTGCCGTGGCAGTACGTGGCCGAGCAGCCCGAAGCGGTCGCGCTGGTGCGGGTGTAGACAGGGGTCTTCCCTCCCGTCCTGGCGATGGTCCCGAAGGTCACCTCGGCGATGCCGTTCCCGTCGATGTGCGTCGCGTCGGTGATGACGCTGGCGGTGGGGACCACGTGGCACTCGCCACAGGCGATGGGCGTCATCACGGTGGAGGCCACGTGCCTGTCGTGCCGGCCGACGCTGACGTTCGTCGCCACGCTCCGCCCCTGGATGTCCACAGGCGGGG
>Ga0209253_10004445_pt1 | contig 12221 bp, 9 predicted proteins | sample FrelakmetBRP12BR_FD_187145 | JGI IMG/M metagenome (GOLD analysis project Ga0209253, IMG submission 187145) | Freshwater lake sediment microbial communities from the University of Notre Dame, USA, for methane emissions studies - BRP12 BR (SPAdes)... | ecosystem: Environmental > Aquatic >...
CCGGGAATCCCCGGGCGCCCGCTGACTTCCTGCGGCTTGCAGCTTGCCGCTCCCCCCCTACACCATCGGCATCGGCACCGCCCCGACGATCACCGGCGGCGGCACCGCGCCCGGCGCCGACTCTTCCGGCGGCGGCGGGGGCTCGAAGCCCTCCGGCGGCGTGACATCGATCTCCTGGTACCGGTAGATCCCGCTGCCCGCAGGGATCAGGTGTCCGATGATGATGTTCTCCTTGAGCCCGAGCAGGTCGTCGCGCGCGCCGCGGATCGCGGCGTCGGTGAGGACGCGCGTGGTCTCCTGGAAGCTCGCCGCGGAGATGAAGGACTGCGTGGTGAGGCTCGCCTTCGTGATGCCGAGGAGCAGCGGCTCGCTCGTGGCCGGCTTGGCGGCCTTGCGCACCACGCGCGCGTTCTCCTTGCGGAAGACGTTCTTGTCCACGTGCTCGCCCTCGAGGAACTCGGTCTCGCCGGGGTCCTGGACGCGCAGCTTCTGCAGCATCTGCTTGACGATCACGCCGATGTGCTTGTCATTGATCTTCACGCCCTGCAGGCGGTAGACCTCCTGCACCTCGTTCAGCAGGTATTCCTGCACCGCCCGCGGTCCGTTGATCCGCAGGATGTCGTGCGGGTTCACCGGGCCTTCGGTGAGGCGGTCGCCCGCCTGCACCCGGTCGCCCTCGTGCACCCGCAGGTGCTTGCCGGCCGGCACCTCGTACAGGACGGGCTCGGCCGCGTCGTCGGCGGCCCACGACCCGTCCTTCAGCACCCGCACCGGCTGGACGAAGATCTCGCGCTTGCCGCGCTTGATCTCGCCGAACCGCACCACACCGTCGATCTCGGAGATCGTCGCCGGGTCCTTCGGCCGCCGGGCCTCGAAGAGCTCGGCCACCCGCGGCAGGCCGCCGGTGATGTCGCGCGTCTTGTAGGCCTCGCGGCTGATCCTCGCCAGGGTCTGGCCCGCGCGGACGGCCTCGCCGTCGTCGACCATCAGCTGCGCGCCTTCGGGGACCACGTAGTCGCGGACCTTCCGCTCCTTCCCGCCCTTCTCCTGCACGATCTCGATGTGCGGGTGGAGCCTCTTCTCGCGGTCCTCGGTGATGACCCGCTGGCGCAGGCCGGTGAACTCGTCCAGCTCCTCGCGGATCGTCTCGTCGTCGACGATGTCGCGGAAGCGGATCGTGCCCGTCACGTCGGTGATGATGGGCGTGGTGTACGGGTCCCACGTGAAGAGCAGGTCGTCCTTCTTGACGTCCTGCCCGTCCGTGACCGCGAGGTCGGCGCCGAGCGGGACCTGGAAGCGCGAGCGCACGCGGCCGTCCTCGTCCCGGAGGACGAGCTCACCGTCGTGCTTCGTGACGATGCGGTGCTCGCCGGCGTCATCCTCGAACTTCACGCTCTGCAGCCGCTCGCCGTGCTCGACGCGGCCTTCGAGCTTCGACTTCCGGGCCGTCACCTCGGCGATGCGCGCCGCGGTGCCGCCGATGTGGAACGTCCGCAGGGTGAGCTGGGTGCCCGGCTCGCCGATGGACTGCGCCGCCAGGATGCCCACCGCCTCGCCGACGTCCACCATCTCCATCGTGGCGAGGTTGCGGCCGTAGCACATCCGGCACAGGCCGCGCTTCGCCTCGCACGTCAGCACCGAACGGATGCGCACCGTCTCGATGCCGGCGTCCTCGATGGCCTGGGAGATCTCCTCGGACACGAGCTGGCCCGCCGCCACCAGCAGTTTCGGGTCGCCGTGGTCGTCGAGCTCGGCTGGGTCGAACACGTCGTCGGCCGCCACACAGCCGACAATGCGCTCCGACAGCGCTTCGACGATGTCCTCGCCCTCCTTCAGCGCCGACATCTCGAGGCCGAGCACCGTGCCGCAGTCCTCCTCGGTGATCGTGACGTCCTGCGCCACGTCCACGAGGCGCCGCGTGAGATAGCCGGCGTCGGCCGTCTTGAGCGCCGTGTCGGCCAGGCCCTTCCGCGCGCCGTGCGTCGAGATGAAGTACTCGAGCACGCTGAGGCCCTCGCGGAAGTTGGACCGGATAGGGCTCTCGATGATCTCGCCGATGCCGCCCGTCAGCTTCTTCTGCGGCTTGGCCATCAGGCCGCGCATCCCCGCCAGCTGCCGGATCTGGTCGCGGGAGCCGCGCGAGCCCGAGTCGAACATCATGAAGACCGAGTTGAACCCGCCCTTCGCCTGCCCCATCGCCTTCACCATCGCGTCGGCGATGTCGTTGTTCGCATGCGTCCACGCGTCGATGACGCGGTTGTAGCGCTCGCCGTTGGTGATCGAGCCGCTCTGGTACGCCCGCTGGAACCGCGCCACCCGCTCCTCGGCGTCGTTCAGCAGCTTGGCCTTGGCTTCGGGGATGTGCAGGTCCTCGACCCCGATGGAGATCCCGCCCAGCGTGGCGAACCCGAACCCGGCGCTCTTCAGCCGGTCGAGGAACTCCACCGTGCGCGCCAGCCCGCACTCCCGGTAGGAGGTGAAGACCAGGTCCGAGAGCACCCGCTTCTTCATCACTTCGTTCTTGAACCGCAGCTCCGCCGGCAGGATCGCGTTGAACAGCACGCGGCCCACCGTCGTCTCCAGCCACCGCCCCGCACCGTCCACCGGCGTGAACCAGAACTTGATCGGCGAGTGGTAGTTCACCCGGCCGTGCAGCAGCGCCGTCTCGACCTCGGCCTCCTCGCCGAAGGCGCGCGCGGACTTGATCCGCTCCCGGAAGCCGACCGGCTCCTTCGTCAGGAAGTAGCAGCCGAGCACCATGTCCTGGCTCGGCTCCGCCACCGGCCGCCCGTCGGACGGCTTGAGGATATTGTTGCTCGAGATCATCAGCACCCGGCTCTCGAGCTGCGCCTCGAACGACAGCGGCACGTGCACCGCCATCTGGTCGCCGTCGAAGTCGGCGTTGAACGCGGCGCAGACCAGCGGGTGGATCCGGATGGCCTTCCCCTCGACCAGCACCGGCTCGAACGCCTGGATGCCGAGGCGGTGCAGGGTCGGCGCGCGGTTCAGCAGCACCGGATGGTCCTGGATGATCTCCTCCAGGATCTCGTACACCTCGGGGCTCTCCCGCTCCACGATCTTCTTGGCGCGCTTGACCGTCTCGGCGATGCCCTTCTCCACGAGCTTGTGGATGATGAAGGGCTTGAACAGCTCCACCGCCATCGCCTTCGGCAGGCCGCACTGGTGCAGCCGCAGCTCCGGGCCCACCACGATCACCGAGCGGCCCGAGTAGTCCACGCGCTTGCCCAGCAGGTTCTGCCGGAACCGCCCCTGCTTGCCCTTCAGCATGTCGGAGAGGGACTTCAGCGGCCGCTTGCCGCGCCCGCGGATGGCCTTGCTCCGCCGCCCGTTGTCGAACAGCGCGTCCACCGCCTCCTGCAGCATCCGCTTCTCGTTCCGGAGGATGACCTCCGGGGCGCGGTGCTGGATCAGCTTCTGGAGCCGGTTGTTGCGATTGATGACACGGCGGTACAGGTCGTTCAGGTCGCTGGTCGCGAACCGCCCGCCGTCCAGCGGCACCAGCGGCCGGAGGTCCGGCGGAATCACCGGGACGACGTCGAGGATCATCCACGCCGGGTTGTTCCGGACGTCGCCGTTCTCGCCGGAGTTGCGGAAGGCGTCCACCACCTTGAGGCGCTTGAGCAGCTGCTTCTTGCGGTGCTGCGAGGTCTCCCCCGCCACCTCGCCGCGGAGTCGCTCGGAGAGCCCGTCCACCTCCAGCCGTTCGATCAGCGCGCGGACGGCGGGCGCCCCGATGTCCGCCTTGAAGGCCAGGTCCCCCGCCTCCTTCGCCTTGGCGCGGAGCTGGAGGAACTCGTCCTCGTCCAGCAGCTGGTTCTGCTCGACGTCCTGCTCGCCGGGCTCGATCACCACGTAGTTCGTGTAGTAGATGATCCGTTCGAGGTCCCGCAGGGTCACGTCGAGCAGGTTCCCCATCGGGCTCGGAAGGGTCTTGAAGAACCAGATGTGCGCCACCGGCACCGCGAGCTCGATGTGGCCCATCCGCTCGCGCCGCACCTTGGAGAGTGTCACCTCGACGCCGCAGCGGTCGCAGATCACGCCGCGATAGCGGATCCGCTTGTACTTCCCGCAGTGGCACTCCCAGTCCTTGACCGGGCCGAAGATCCGCTCGCAGAAGAGCCCGTCCCGCTCCGGCTTGAAGGAGCGGTAGTTGATGGTCTCGGGCTTGGTGACCTCACCCCACGACCACCAGGCGCGCTGGCCCTGCATCTCGAGGCGCTCGCGCTCCTTGGGGTCCTTAGGGCCGCGGATCTCCTCCGGGGAGGCGATCCGGACCTGGATGAAGTCGAAGTTCGAGCCCGAGCGCTCGCGGGGGCTGCGGAAGTCGATCATCGCCTACTCCTCAGCGTCTTCGGTGGTGCCAAGATGCACCCGGATCCCGAGCGCCTGTAGTTCTTTGACCAGCACGTTGAACGACTCGGGGATGCCGGGCTCGGGCAGGTTCTGCCCCTTCACGATCGCCTCGTACACCCGGCTCCGGCCGTTCACGTCGTCCGACTTGACCGTCAGGATCTCCTGCAGGGTGTGCGCCGCGCCGTATGCCTCGAGCGCCCACACCTCCATCTCGCCGAACCGCTGGCCGCCGAACTGCGCCTTGCCGGCGAGCGGCTGCTGCGTGACCAGCGAGTACGGCCCGATGGACCGCGCGTGGATCTTGTCGTCCACGAGGTGCGACAGCTTCATCATGTAGATGCAGCCGACGGTGATCTCGCTCTCGAAGAAGTCGCCGGCGCGTCCGTCGCGCAGCCGCATCTTCCCGGTAGGGGTGAGGCCCGCGAGCCGCAACAGCTCCGCCGCGGCGGCGTCGACATCGGCTTCCGACTTCTTGCCGAGCATCGCCGCCAGCGCCGCGTGGCCCGCGTACTCCAGAGCGTCGCCCGGCGCCGCGTACTTGCCGACCAGCGCCTCGATGCTCCGCAGGCCCTTCTTGAAGTCCGCGTGCTGGGCCTTCGTGAGCTCGGCGTCCTTGCCGAGCTTCGCGTGCGCGACCGCCTCCGCCTGCCAGGCCGCGGCCTGGCGCTCGCCCAGCTCGTTCGCGGCGGCCGCGAGGAAGTCTCGCACGCCGCGGAAGAGATCCCGCGTCCCCTGCGTCGCGGCGCGGCTCCCGAGCCATTCCAGCCGGGCGGTCGAGAGGTCCGGGCGGTCGCCGTTCGGCGCGGAGATCCGCTTGAGGTCCGCCAGCATCGTGCGGATCAGTTCCGGACCGAGCACCGGCGGGCGCGCCGCGAGCCGCAGCGACTCGGCCGCCCACTGCAGGCCGGCGAGGCGGAGCAGCAGGCCGATCTCGTTCTCGTTGGCGCCCTGGAAGACCGGCGTCTTCGCCATGAAGCCGAGGAGCTGGGCGCACCAGCCGAGGTGGGTCTCGAGGATCTGGCCCACGTTCATCCGGCTCGGCACGCCGAGCGGGTTGAGGACGATGTCCACCGGCGTCCCGTCCGGCAGGAACGGCATGTCCTCCTCCGGTACGATCCGGGCGATGATGCCCTTGTTGCCGTGCCGGCCCGCCATCTTGTCGCCCACCGAGATCTTCCGCTTCTCGGCGACATAGACTTTCACCAGCTGGATGACCCCCGGCGGCAGCTCATCGGGCTGGAGGATGTTGTCGATCTGGTCCTCCGCCTTCTCCTCCATCTTCGCCCGCTCGGCGTTCGCCGCCTCGATCAGCTGGCGGATCTCCTCGTTCACCGCCTTGGCGGCGACGCGCAGCGTCTTGACGTCCACGTCGATCAGGCGGACCTGCTCGAGCACGTGCTTGGTGAGCTTCGTGCCCGCCGGCAGGTACTCCTCCACCGTGCCGGCCTTGAGACACAGCGCCACATCCTGGTTCAGCAGCAAGCGCAGCAGGTCGTCGTGAAGGGCGGCGGTGACCCGGGCCTTCTCCTCGGCCTCGAGCCGCCGCACTTCGCCGATGCGCTCACCGCGGTCCTTCTCGACGACTTGGTCCTCGATCCGCGAGAAGATCTTGACGTCGATGACGACGCCCTCCATCCCCGGCGGCACTTTCAGCGAGGAGTCCTTCACGTCCTTCGCCTTCTCGCCGAAGATCGCCGTGAGGAGCTTCTCCTCCGGTGACAGCTCCGTCTCGCCCTTGGGCGTGATCTTGCCCACGAGGACGTCGCCCGGCTTCACGTGGGCGCCGATCCGCACGATGCCCCGCTCGTCGAGGTCCACGAGGGACTCCTCGGCGACGTTCGGGATCTCGCGGGTGATCTCCTCCTGGCCGCGCTTCGTGTCGCGGACGTGCAGCTCGAGCTCCTGGATGTGGATCGACGAGTAGACGTCGTCCTTCACCAGGCGCTCGGAGAGGACGATGGCGTCCTCGAAGTTGTGCCCGTACCACGGCATGAACGCGACGAGCACGTTGGCGCCCAGCGCCAGCTCGCCGTTGTCGGTGGCCGCGCCGTCGGCGACGATCTCGCCGGCCCGGACGCGCTGGCCCCGGCGCACCAAGGGCCGCTGGTTGATCGCGGTGTCCTGGTTCGTCCGCCAGAACTTCTTGAGGCGGTAGCGGTCGTGCTGGGTCAGGCTCGCCAGCGGGTGGTCGATCGTCTTGGCGTGCTCGGACGAGGTGTCGATGATGATCTCGTCCGCGGTGACCCGGCGCACCGTGCCGGCGCGCCGCGCCGCGACCACGGAGCCCGAGTCCGCGGCGGCAATGGCCTCGAACCCGGTGCCCACCAGCGGGGCCTCCGGCGCGAGGAGCGGCACCGCCTGGCGCTGCATGTTGGAGCCCATCAGCGCGCGGTTGGCGTCGTCGTGCTCGAGGAACGGGATCAGCGCCGCGGCGATCGAAACCAGCTGCTCGGGCGCCACGTCCATGTAGTCCACCCGGGACGGCGGCAGCATCGGGTAGTCGTCCCGCTTGCGGCACAGCACCATCTCGTCGCGGAACGTGCCGTCGGGGTTCAGCGGCGTGTTGGCCTGCGCGACGGCGAAGGTCTCCTCCTCGGAAGCCGACAGCGAGCGGATCTCCGTCGTGGCCTTCCCGTCCTTCACCACGCGCAGCGGCGTCTCGATGAAGCCCAGCTCGTTGACCCGCGCGTACGTCGAGAGCGACGTGATCAGGCCGATGTTCGGCCCTTCCGGCGTCTCGATCGGGCACATCCGGCCGTACTGCGAGTAGTGCACGTCGCGGACCTCGAAGCCCGCGCGCTCCCGCGTCAAGCCACCCGGCCCGAGCGCGCTGAGCCGCCGCTTGTGGGTCAGCTCGGCGAGCGGGTTCGTCTGGTCCATGAACTGCGAGAGCTGCGACGACCCGAAGAACGCCTGGATGACCGCGCTCACCGTGCGCGCGTTCACGAGGTCGTCCAGCGTGATCTTCTCGGGGTCGTTGCTGATGCTCATCCGCTCCCTGACGAGCCGCGCCATGCGCGACAGGCCCACCGAGAGCTGGTTGGCGATCAGCTCGCCCACCGACCGCACCCGCCGGTTGCCGAGGTGGTCGATGTCGTCCGTGTGGCCGCGCCCATCGTGCAGCTCGATCAGGTAGCGCACGATGGCGATGAAGTCGTCCTGCGTGAGCACGGTGTGGTTCGGCGGCAGCTTCACGCCGAGCCGCTGGTTGATCTTGTAGCGGCCCACGCGGCCGAGGTCGTAGCGCTTGGGCGAGAAGAAGAGCCGGCGCAGCGCGTCGCGCGCCGTCTCGATGTTCGGCGCCTCGCCCGGCCGCAGCAGGGAGTAGATCTGCTGCAGCGCCTCGCCCTCGCTCGCCGTCGGGTCCTTGGCGAGGGTGTTCTTGATGAGTGGCGACTCGCCCCGCCCCGGCGGCAGGAACACCTCGAGGTTCTCGACCCCCGCCTTGCGGAGCTTCTTGCGCAGCGTCTCCGTCAGCGACTTGCCGCGCTCGGCCAGGAGCTCGCCGGTGGCCGGGTCGGCCACGTCGAAGGCGAGCACGTGCCGCGCCTCGCGCTCCCGCAGCGCCTGGGGCACGTCTTCCTCGTCCCGCAGGTTGAGCGTGACGAAGCCCGCGAAGACGGTCACCGACTCGACGCCCGCCCGGCGCAGGGCGTTGATCGTCTCCAGCGTGAGCTCGTCGCCCTCGCGCGCCAGGGGCTCGCCCTTGGGCTGCTCGGGGTTCGGCACGTCCGCGGCGAGCAGCGTGCCGAGCACCTCGCGGCGCTGCGCGCGCGCCTGGAGGTTGCCGGTGATGTCGAGCTCCTTCTTCGCGAAGAACAGCTCGAGCAACTGCGAGTTGGTCGAGTAGCCGAAGGCCCGGAGGAGCGCCGTGGCCGGGAACTTCTTCTTCTTGTCTATGTGCACGAACACGACGTCGTGGATGTCGATGGTGAACTCGACCCACGAGCCGCGGAACGGGATGATGCGCGCGGAGAAGAGCCGCTGGCCGTTCGGGTGGATCGTCTCCTCGAAGACGACGCCCGGCGACCGGTGCAGCTGCGACACGATCACGCGCTCGGCCCCGTTGATGACGAAGGTGCCCAGCGGCGTGAGCAGCGGCAGCTCCCCGAGGTAGACCTCCTTCTCAAGGATGTTCTTCGGCCGCTTGGCGCCGCCGACCTCCTCCATGATCAGCAGCCGGAGGGTGGCCTTGAGGGGCGCCGAGTAGGTCATGTCGCGCTCGATGCACTCCTCGACCGTGTACTTCGGCTCGCCGATCGCGCACTTCACGAACTCGAGCGAGTAGTTCTCGTTCACGTCCGTGATCGGGAACAGGTCGCGGAACACCCGTTCCAGCCCGATGTCGTCCTCGCCCTTCTCCGTCTCCGGCTTGAGCAGTCGCTCGAAGGCGCGGGTCTGGATGTCGAGCAGGTGCGGCATCGGCATCGCCGGGTCGAGCTTGCCGAACGAGATCTGGGGCAGCGTCTCAGGCATGTGTGTTCCTCACGCGCAGCGCAAAAGGCCCCTCGGGTCCGGGGCGGGAGCTTCCGGTGCCGGGGCTCTTGTGCGTCGGCCGCCTACTTCAGTTCGACCGTGGCACCCTGCTCTTCGAGCTTCGCCTTCATGGCATGGGCCTCCGCCTTCGACACGGCTTCCTTCACCGCGCTCGGGGCCCCGTCCACCAGGTCCTTGGCCTCCTTGAGGCCGAGGCTGGTCAGTTCGCGCACGACCTTGATCACCTGGATCTTCTTCGCGCCGACTTCCTTCAGCACGACGGTGAACTCGGACTGCTCCTCGACCTCCGCCGCGGCGGCCGCAGCCGGTGCGGCGGCGGCGGGGGCCGCGGCGATCGTGACGTTGAACTTGGTCTTGAACGCCTCGATCAGGTCCGCAAGCTCCACGACCGACATCTGGCCGATGGCGGTGAGGATATCGTCCTTGCTGAGGCTCGTGGTCGTCGTCATCGCTTTCGTTCCTCCAACCGGTTCAGGCAGCGCTCTCACGCTGCGCACGGAGCGCCTCGACGGCGCCGACAAAGGTGGACAACAGCCCGCTGAGGGCACCGACGAAGCCGGCCAGCGGCGCCTGGAGCGCGCCCGCCAGCTCCGCCAGGAGCACATCGCGCGGCGGCAGCTGCGCCATCCGCCTGACCTGCTCCGGCGTGACGGCGCGGCCGTCGACGATCGCGGCCTTGAGCGCCGGCTTCTCGAACTCCTTCGCGAAGTCAGTGAGGACCTTCGCGGCGGCCGCCGCGTCCGCGCTGGTGAGCGCGAACGCCGTCGGCCCGCTGACGTGGGCATCGAGGCCCGGCACGGCGGCCGCCTTGAGGGCCCGCAGCGCCAGGGTGTTCCTGACCACCACGTAGTCGACGCCGGCCTTGTGCAAACGGCGTCGCAGGTCGGTGACCCGGCCGACGGTGAGGCCCTGGTAGTCGGTCACGTAGATCGCGCGCGCCTCCGCGAGCTTCGCGGTCAGCGCGTCGACAACGGTCTGTTTGTCGGTCTTGTTCATCGGTACAGCGCCGGGTCGATGCGGTAACCGGGGCCCATCGTGCTGGACAGGGCCACCGTGCGCACATAGGTGCCCTTCGCCGCCGACGGCTTCGCCCGGACGATGATGTCCATGAACGCCGTGAAGTTCTGCTCGAGCTGCTCGACCGAGAAGCTCACCTTCCCGATCGGCGCGTGGACGTTGCCCGTCTTGTCCACCCGGAACTCGATCTTGCCCGCCTTGATGTCCCGCACGGCCTTCGCCACGTCCATCGAGACCGTCCCAGCCTTCGGGTTGGGCATGAGACCCCGCGGGCCGAGGACCCGGCCGAGCGGGCCGAGCTGGCCCATCACGTCCGGCGTCGCGACGATCGCGTCGACGTCGAGCCATCCGTCCTTGATCTTCTGGATGTACTCGACCCCGACGAAGTCGGCGCCCGCAGCTTCCGCGTCCCTCACCTTCTCGCCCTGCGTGATCACGAGCACGCGCACCTTCTTGCCGGTGCCGTGCGGCAGGACGACGGTGCCGCGCACGATCTGGTCCGCGTGGCGCGGGTCCACGCCCAGGCGCACCGCGAGGTCGACCGTCTCGTCGAACTTCGCGTAGGCGCCGCGCTTGAGCCGCTCCAGCGCCTCGCGAGGCTGGTACCGCTGCACCCCGTCGTGACCCTCGGCGGCCTTCCGGTACAGCTTGCCGTGGGCTGCCATCAGTCCGTCACCTCGATGCCCATCGAGCGCGCCGTGCCGGCGATCATCGCCATCGCGCCCTCGACGTCCATCGCGTTCAGGTCCGGCATCTTGAGCTCGGCGATCCTCCGGACCTGCGCCCGGGTCACCGTGCCCACCTTCAGCCGGTTCGGGGTGGCCGAGCCCTTCTCCAGCCCCGCCTCCCTCCGCAGCAGCACCGCGGCCGGGGGTGTCTTGGTGATGAAGGTGAACGAGCGGTCGTGATAGACCGTCACGACCACCGGGATCACCAGCCCCGCCTGGCTCGCCGTCAGCGCGTTGAACTGCTTGCAGAAGTCCATGATGTTCAGGCCGTGCGGCCCCAGTGCCGAACCCACCGGCGGCGCCGGCGTCGCTGCGCCGGCGTTGATCTGGAGCTTGACGACAGCCTGGACCCGCTTCTTCGCAGGCTTGGGTGCCATACCGTCCTCGGTTCACGCTGCGGCGTTCAGCCCGCCGCCAGCTGCCGCGATGACCCGCGCGGTCGCGGGGTTCCTCCCCACGCCCGCCGCCGCCGGAGGACCCGGACGGGCAGCGGTGCCACCCCGGGCTAGTGCGCCCGGAGCTGCAGGTAATCCAGTTCGACGCTCGTGGGCCGCCCGAAGAGGCTCACCGCGACCCGGACCTTCCCCTTCTCTGTCAGTACTTCCTCGACCGCGCCGCTGAAGTCGGAGAACGGGCCCTCGACGATCTCCACGATCTGACCGACCAGGAACGGGATCTCGTCCTTCCGTTCCGTCTCCGTCGCCAGCTCCTCGATCCCGAGGAGGCGGTTCACCTCGTCCTGCCGCAGCGGCATCGGCTCGCGGCCCGTGCCGACGAACTTGATGACACCCTGGATGTTGTTGATCGCGTGGAGCGACTCCTGGTTGGAGACCATCTCCACCAGCACGTAGCCCGGGAAGAGCTTCCGCTCGACGACGACCTTCTTCGCGTTCTTGATCTCCACGACGTCCTGCGTCGGGACGAGCGCCTGCCGGATGGGCTTTTCCTCGGCCGGGCGCGGATCCTCCTGGATCCGCCGCTGGATGAGCGAGCGCACCTTGTTCTCGTGGCCCGCCGTTGTCTGGATGGCGTACCAGCGGTGCTCCATCGCGACGTCCTCCGTCAACCCAGCCACCGCGGCAGCGCCGTGACGAAGATCCACTGCAGGACGATGTCCATCACGCCAATGACCAGCGCCATCACCAGCACGAACCCGACGATGACGAGGGTGGCGTTCTTCAGCTGCTGGCGGTCGGGCCAGGTCACCTTCTTGACCTCGCCCTTCACCTCGCCGAGGAACGCCGCCGAGCTCAGCGCCGCCACCTTCACGCGCTCGCGCCAGACGACCAGGGCCGCAGCCGCGGCGAGCACCGCGACCACGCCGGCGATCGCCAGCAGGCTCACTTCGTCTCCTTATGCGGCGTGTGCTTGTTGCACCGCGGGCAGAACTTCTTCCACTCGACCCGCTCGGGGTGCTTCCGACGGTTCTTCGTGGTGAAGTAGTTCCGCTCCTTGCAGTCGTTGCACGCCAGGATGATGTTGTCGCGCGCCATCGGGTGGCTCCGCTACTCCAGGATCTTGGTGACGACGCCGGCGCCGACCGTCCGCCCACCCTCGCGGATCGCGAAGCGCAACCCCTCCTCCATCGCAATCGGAGTGATCAGC
>Ga0209253_10004446_pt1 | contig 12219 bp, 11 predicted proteins | sample FrelakmetBRP12BR_FD_187145 | JGI IMG/M metagenome (GOLD analysis project Ga0209253, IMG submission 187145) | Freshwater lake sediment microbial communities from the University of Notre Dame, USA, for methane emissions studies - BRP12 BR (SPAdes)... | ecosystem: Environmental > Aquatic >...
GGTATGCGACAACACCGGGGGCAATAACCGGCTTGTATTCGTTTACCCTTTTAGCTGCGCCGCCATGCCCCCACGTCCCACGGTTAAGGTAATCCCGCAACAAGTTGCCCGTGACGACAGCGTCCTGCAGGTCGCCCAGGTGATCCTGCAGCGTCTTGATTTCTTCAATCAACTGTTCGGTATCCCGACCTAACACCTCGCGAAAGAACTCAAGCGCATAGCGCAGGCCCTTAAAGGCGATGCGCAGCCGGTGCAGCTGTTCCAGGGGCGGATCAGGTACCTGCAGCAATTCTTCGAAAGCGCGCACTGCTGCGAGTTGCTGATACAGCACCACCGGTAATACATGGCGAATGCGCTGCGGCAGCGGTTCGCCCCGGCGCGAAAATGGAGGCAGCGCAGCAGCGCCAGGTTTTTTAAGAAAAGCAGCAAAGCGTTTTTTGAAGCGAACATAGCGGTCACTGTCCAGAAAGTCGAGCAGCTGTTCGCGGTCTTTTTGATGCTTCCCCTCCAGCACAGCAAGCAGTGGCTGCAGCCCGTTCTGCTGCTGTGGCGGCAGAGTATCGATGTAACGGTCTGTTTTTTGTCTGAACACATCCAGATCGCGGACCGCGCCAAGAGTGCGGCCGACGCGCCGGAGCTCTTTGGCAAAGCGCTGTATCTCATGTTTATCCAGGTGCTTCCCGAACACCCGTATAGCCGCTCGCATGCGCCTGGTCGCGACCCGCATGTCATGCAGTTCTTCAGGGTCCTGCCCCAGGCGCGTTCCCGGCTCATGGAAGACCATTCTTTTAAAGTGGAAATAGAGTGTCTTGCGGGCGCCTTCAGCCATGGTATCATTAATTTTCAGCCCCGGCTTTTTGGGAGGCTTGCGCGGGTGCGGCTGGACAGCTGCCGCTGCCGGTTGCCTGCGCGTTTCCGCGGGCAATGCTGCAGCTGGTACCGGCGGATTTTCCTCTGCCGATATTGGGGCGCTATTTTGATCTTTGAGGGCGGACAATGTTACGTCATCAGCATTCACCGGGGGGGACTGGGCGGCCAATGTGTTTATCGCCGGGGCTATTGTTTCACCACTCTGAATGAGGGTACATGCACGCTCAAATTTTGATCGTGATTCTGGGGTCAGAGCCCACTCTTGCTCAAGGCAGTCCTGAATCATTGCCAGGTCAGGTTCCGTACCTTCCGGCAACAGCTCGACTTCAAGCTCCAAGTACACCTGCTCTCTTTCGTTTACCTGTAACCTGACTTCATCGAGGCTTAACTCGGCCACAGTCCGTTCACTTGGACTGCTCATACATCGGACCACACGTACTTGCCGCAAATCAAACAGCCTGATCATCGGCTCATGATTGGTGAATTGAAGAAGGAGGTCACGTGCCTGACCATCAGGCCACTGCGCCGGCGGTTCATCACGCGCAAGAGAAACCTCAAATTCTTCACGCTTATGGACCGCTCCATCGGCAACCGCCAGCTGTTTTAGGGTTATTAAAATGGTGCTGCTGGACTCTCTTTTGCGGCAGGAATAACCGGCCTTCTTGATAGCGAGGTCCGCGGTGTCCCAATAACTGTCGTGGACCATTTTGGTCTGGGGGGAGGAAAGCATAAAGCCGGCGAGCTGGTCGATCACCTGTAAACGCCGAAAGGCTTCTTCATCTGGAATTGCAAATTTAGCTTCGATTTCCATGGTTATGCGACAAACACGTTAGGTGGAATGAGCAACACTAACAGGCTGTTGAAAAACACCCATCTGCTTTGTTGCGCTCATCCTTCGTCATTGCGACGTACGGTACAGTACTCTTCATTCTTCATGATTTCCCACGCCTTGCATCTGGATGTTTTTGACCAGCCTGGGAGAAAACTACTTTTTCAACAACCTGTTAGAATAGCCGGCAGGGAAAAAGCCTTTTTAAAATAAGCCGTCTTTTTAGCAAGCACCTGTTCCGGGATGCTCTTAAGAAAACCACCGGTAACACATATCTTCACGCCGGCTTCACTGATGATAACCTTTTCGATATGTACCTGCTGATTGTGAAGCCGGTCCAGGCCGTCGACAATCCGGATGATGGCAGCAAGTTTAGAAACAACGTCACGGGTCTGCGCAGAAAGGACCTGAAACTCCGGCTGGTCATCCGGCTCTGCTTTCCGATGAAACCGTGCTACCAATGCAACAATACGTTGATCTTCTTTACTGAGGGGCAGTTGCGCTTTCTCAATCATGCTGAAGGCCCGCTTATGATGTTTTGTCTGTCCCTCACTCCAGCCGATATCATGCAGAATACAGCCATATTCCAACAACACCCGATACTGTTGGGCCATGGTATGCAAGCCCGCATTTTTCAGCTCATCAAAAAGCTTTACGGCTACATGGGCCACATGCAGCGCATGGGCCGGATCAGGATCAAAGCGCCGGCAATACGCCAGTATCTCGTCGCGGATTGTTTTTGTGCTGATGATGGCTGCGTGTCCGCTCATGCTTTTATTTCACCGTCTGGCTCTGCGCAGCAATCTTTTTTGCCCGCGCCGGAGCCGGCGCAGCCTGGCGCTTGCTGTGCTTCCCTGTGCCCCGCGTTTTCTTCTCCTGGGTATCCAGCATGTTTGCCTTCAGGTCCGCAATGAGCTGGTCGATTGCCTTGAGATCTTTCAGCCGCCCCTTTTGTGGCTTCAGTTTAAGGCTGCGGACCTGCCGCAGCCATTCCGGAACCTTATCGCGGATTTTTTTCCGGGGGAGGGTCACAAGGCAGGCGAGAAAGGTCTCGATATTTCCCTCCCTGCGCAGGATGAAATTCTCGGCCACGTCACGTGCCAGAATGCGCAGGAGTTTTAATTCGCGCGACAAATCATCGTGAAGATCTTCCCCGCCGCCGGTCTTCTGCATGTCACTTTGTTTCACCATTTAAACCTCCAATGACTCCTCTACTTTCGCGCAAATATCCCGCGCCACCGCCCGGATTGAACGATTGCCGTTGACCAGGTGAAAACCATATTCAACCTTCATCAGGCTGAACTCTCTCTGGATAAGCCTCTGATAATTGACAAAGCTGTTCAAAATATCGCGGGATATCCCCATATCTCTCCCTGATTCCCAGTATTCAAGGGTGGCGTTCTTGCGCAGGTTCCGCTCCACGAGCTGCCCAGGGCTGACCTTCAGGTACATAACCAGATGGGGCACGAGGGCAATGCTGTAGAGGGAGCGAACCCACTCCCGGGCCGCGCCGCGAACGATTTCCCGCGCCATGAGCGTGTAGATGTAGCGGTCGGCAAGCACGATGAATCCGGCTCGTAACGCCGGTATGATGATATTTTCCAGCTGATCGGCAAAGTCGGTGGCATAAAACAGGCTTCGCGTGACCTCGCTCAGGACGTTGCCCTGCTTGGCCTCGTTGAGCTCTTTGGAAACCAGGGTTGAGCGGACCAGCCCCACGTTGCTAACGGCATGTCCGCTATTCTCCAGGTAATCCCTGAGCAGATCAATCTGGGTGGAGCGGCCGGAGCCATCAGCTCCTTCAATAACTATCAGCCTGCCGGAAAGCTCTGTGCAATCAACGTCGGGAATGCCTTCCCCGTAAAATTTCATATACCTCCTTGAATGCGGGCCGCATGCTCATATCTGTGTTTTCCAGCGGTACCGCGGCAGATCGAACCTGTCGGTGACCATCTCACGGACCCGCGCCTGCTGCTCTTCGATAGGTAACGTGCCGTCCATGGTGATAAACTCAAACTCCTCTGCCACGGCAAGGTACTCCTGGTATATCTTTCCCTGAAACAGGCGAAAACTTTCGTAGGGGTCCGCAGACAGGCCCAAGTCCATCCCCGCTTCGAAATATTTAAGCTGGGGCCTGCCGGAAAGAATCCGGTTAAGGGAAACCTCAAGCGGGGTGTTGAAAAAAAAGGTAAGGTCGGGACGGCGGGCAAAGCCATAGAGGTTGCGCAGCCATTGCCGGGAGCAGCCCCGGACCGCATCCCGCGCAAAGGCGGTATAGATGTAGCGGTCGCAGAGGACCAGATAACCAGCTTTCAGAAGGGGAAGCAGCTGGCGCTCGTAGCGGTCGGCAAAATCAGTGCAGTGAATGAGACTGAACGTTGTGGGTGTAAGGAGCTGCCTTTTTTTGCCCTTGCTGGTTGCCTTCTTGACAATGACCGAGGAGTTCCACTCGCTGAAGAAAACTTTGAGCCCCCGCATCTCAAGCCAGCGTTTCAGCAGGTACACCTGGGTCGACTTGCCGGAACCGTCAAGCCCTTCAACCGCAATCAATTTACCAAGGGGCTCTTCGCTGACGCTCTTTTTTTTCCTATCAAGCATAGATCCTCTTGAGCGATTTGCGGGCCTTTTTCAGACTGCTGCTCATTGCATCGGCTCCCGTATCTGCAGTAAGCCCGGAAAGGCGCTGCCCGGCCTTTGCCAGCCCCTTGCCGGCCCGCTTTACGCGCTTCTCCATCTTGGCCTCAGCTTTCTCTAAGGCGGTAACCGTCTTAAGAAGTTCTGCTGCAACCTTCTTTCCGCTTTTGCCCTGCAGGTCTTCGCCGACCCGCTTCTTGCAAGCCCTGCCGAGTCCATCCACCTGCTCCCTGATCGCTGCTGCCGCGGACTTGAGCCCTGCAATCTGCCGGGCGCGCTCAGCGCTTTTTTCCGCTGTCATCGCGGCCGCCTGCCTGATAATGGACGGGATGGCCTGCGGGTTTATTCCCTGGATGCTTTTCAAGCCCGCTTCTTCTGCCGCGGCAATCCGGTCAAAGCTATCATAACCAGCCTTGATAAAACGCTTTGCCAGTATTTCCCCGACACCCTTAATCTGCTGCAGTTCTTTCATGATCTTCTTCATGGTTGCCCCTTCAAATGATTTTAATAAACAGCATAAGCACTATATATCTCTCGCCTCACCCCAGATACGAAGAGCTAAACCCGTCAGCAAAACCTGACACCGATTATATACGGCGAGTTTCTGGCAATCTTTCCAGAAGGCGCGCTCCTGGGAATCGCTTCGCTTATCTATCCTGTATCTACCAATTAATGCACGGGGCAAATTTGCTGCCGGCCTTCACCGCATGCGCCCTGCTGTATCCGCCGTTATACCGCTAATTAATCTCAACCTGGTAGCCGTAAACTTCATTAAAAAGATCCCTTTTTGGCATCAGCGCCCATCGATAGAAGGAGCGCTCTTTAGCAGGCGGAAGGTTGAGTATTATGCGATTGCCCCGTGTTTTTATTGAGAGGGGCATTTTTTGTGCGGCATGGTCCCTGTCGAGTGCATCCGCCACCCGTACTATTGCAGCAAGCTTAAGGATGATTTTTTTCTCTTTAGAGTCCATGTTCTGGAAATTTTCATGCTGTCCCTTGGGAAAGGATTTCCGGTGGTAGCGGGCGATGTTGGCTGCAATCAGCTTATCCCGCGCTGAGAGGCCGACAATATCTGATTCAGAAATAAGGTAATAGGAATGTTTGTGGTGGCGGGAAATGCTGACAAAATAGCCGATATCGTGGAGCAACGAAGCGATTTCCAGCAGCAAACGCTCTTTCTCGCCCAGGCGGTGAATATCCTGCATTGCGTCGAAGAGCTCCAGCGCGTAAGCAGTAACCGTGGTTGCATGGTTTCGGTCAAATTCGTATTTTTCCCCGACCGCCATGACGGCGCTGATTAACTGCTGGTATTTTTTAAGCTTATGTACCGGCTCTTCTTTTCTGAAAAGCTCAATGGCGAGTCCGTCTCTCACCCCAACGCCCGGGGTATAAATCCACTCTGCCTGAGCCATCCGGGCAAAGCTTAAATAAACCTGGGCTGCAGGCAGTATCACATCCGCCCGGTCCGGTCGCAGGCGGAATTTTTCCACCCTCTCGTTAAAGCTGTACAGCGCCAGCTCGCGTATGACCCTGGCCAGGGTCTCGCAGGAGATGCGCTGGAAGCCGGTACTGTTATCAACAATACCCCAGCCGGTCTGCTCAAGCAGCCACACCACGCTGTCAATATTACCTCCGGTCGCAATAAAGCGGTCGATTTTTTTCGTGCCCAGGCTGTGGCGGAGGCGATTGTGGGTGAGGTTGATATATTCCTGAATGATGCCGTTGAATTTTTCCTGGCTGTCATGGCAGTGGTTTTGAAGCTGAATCAAGCGGACTGCGCCGAGCTTGTGGGTAAGCGAAAACTGAACCTTGCCGTCCTCAATCAGGCTCACCTCAACGCTGCCGCCCCCCACCTCAATGTGTTCGACATTCAGTCCGGCCAGCTCCATGCGGTCAAGGATAGCAGTGATTATCAGGCGCGCTTCCTCGCTGCTGTCTATAATCTGAACATCAATGCCGGTTTCCTGGACCGCGCGCTCAATGAAAGCAGCTCCGTTTGATGCCTCCCGGACGGCACTGGTAGCAACTGCAGCGACTTTAGAAACTGCGGCGCGGTCGATGAGCTGACGGAATTCCTTCATGGCTTTGAGTGCGTCTTCGAAGCTCTGGCTGAGGATTTTACCGTTATGGAAAACATCATGGCCCAGGCGGATCGGCTTGCGCAATGTTTCAATGGTCTGTATCGCGCCCTGTGCATCCTGCTCGAAAATATGCATGCGCAGAGCATTTGAACCAATATCTATTGCAGCGACTCTGCTGTGCAGGTTGTTTTCCACGGCGCACCTGTTTTCTGAATGCGCGGCGTGCGGGGATCGTGCGTTCTCACCGGCGTCCGCGCGCAGGATGGTATTCGTAAGCATCAATTCATCCCTCAAGGTTGTGATGCTTTATTATCTTCCCCTCAACCATAAATATCACTTCCTCGCAAAGGTTGGTGGATAAATCAGCGATCCGTTCAAGGTTTCTGGCAATACGCATAAGGTCAAGACATCGCGGAATATTAGCGGGGTCAGCCCGCATCAGCTCGATGAGTTCCTGAAATGTTTTATCGCGCAGGCTGTCTATTATGTCGTCCCGCTCGCACACTAAATTAGCCAGGGCCTGATCTTCATTAATAAATGCCGTGATACTATCTGTCACCATCTGTGCCGCCACTGAAGCCATTTCCGGTATATCAATCAAGGGCTTAACAGCCGGAGTCTCCAGCAGGCGAAGGCTGCTTTGAGAGATGTTTACCGTATGATCTGCCATCCGCTCCAGGTCTTCATTCATCTTGAAAACCATGAGAATGGTCCTCAAGTCCTTGGCCATGGGCTGGTACTGGGCAATGAGCGACGTGCACAGTTCATCAAGCCGTATGTCCAGGTCATTGGCTTTTGGCTCATCTATTTGTATGACCGAGTCAAGCAGCTCCCGGTCCCGTTTTACCAGTCCATTGATACTGCTGCTAATCATGTGCTCTACCAGCGTGGCAAGCTCTACGAGGACCTTTCTTAATTCACTAAGCCTTTCATCCAGTACCATGATGGTTTCCTCTATAACGATGTATTCATTCTATATTTAGATAGCACAAAAATAGTCACAAAGCATGCAAGGTATTGCGCAGTGTGCTCTGTGGTTTGTATCTCAGCCCTACGATTCATAAATTCAATGTCGAATTTACTCACTCAGGACTTAGCCAAACTTCCCGCTCAGATATTCCTCGGTGCGCTTGTCTTCAGGTACGGTGAACAGCTTTTGCGTGGGTCCGAATTCAATCAGATCGCCTAAATAGATGAATGCTGTAAAATCCGAGGTGCGGGCTGCCTGAGCGATATTGTGAGTAACCAGGATGATCGTCACCGTCTCTTTGAGCTCAATCATTAATTCTTCTATATGTGCTGTTGATTTCGGGTCAAGGGCCGAAGTCGGCTCATCGAGCAGCATGATTTCCGGCTTCATGGCAAGGGCCCGGGCAATGCAGAGCCGCTGCTGCTGGCCGCCGGAGAGAAAGGTCCCCTTTTTGTACAGGCTGTCTTTCACTTCGTTCCACAAGGCGGCTTTGCGCAGCGATTCCTCAACAATGCGGTCAAGCTCGGCCGCAGCTATTTTAATCCCGTTGAGCTTGTAGCCGGCAACGACATTATCATAAATATTCATGGTAGGGAAGGGATTGGGCCGCTGAAAGACCATGCCGATTTTGCGCCGGGCAAGAATCGGATTCAACGCATAAATATCTTCATTTTGCAGCAGCATCCTGCCGGATACGGTGGCATTGGGTATGAGTTCATGCATGCGGTTAATGCACCGAACGAGGGTTGTTTTGCCGCATCCCGAAGGGCCCATCATGGCGGTCAGTTTATTCCGGGTAATTTCCAGTGAGATGTTTTTCAGGATTTGATTGTCCCCGAAATAGGCACAGAAATTTTCAGTTTTTAAAACTGGACTTTCCATTTTTTTATCATCACCTTTGCAAACGCGTTAAGCAGCAGCACAAAAACCCCCAGCACCAGGGAGGCACCCCATGCGATGGCGTGCCATTCAGGATACGGGCTTGCCGCGTAATTGAAGACCAGCAGGGGCAAAGAATTTACCGGCTTAAGCAGATTGAGATTCATAAAAGGATTGCCGAACGCGGTAAATAATAATGGCGCGGTCTCACCCGCGACCCGCGCGATGCTCAGGATAACGCCGGACACCACGCCGCTCAGCGCTGCCGGCAGCACAACTTTAAGAATTGTTTTGTAATAGGGCACCCCCAGTGACAGGGATGCTTCTTTCAGGGAGTCTGGAATAAGCTTCAACGTTTCTTCGGCTGACCGGACAATGACCGGCAGCATCATTATGGCCAAAGCAATACCGCCGGAAACCGCGGAAAAGGTCCTGAGCGGCATCACGATCCATACATAGGCGATAATGCCGATGACAATGGACGGGATGCCCTGCAGTATCTCAACGCAGAGCCTCACCAGGTAGGAAAGTCTGCCCTCTTTATGTTCAGAAAGATAAATTCCCGCGCATATCCCCAGGGGGATAGCCAGCACGCAGGAAACGCTCAGCAGCATACCGGTCCCCACAATGGCGTTGGAGATGCCGCCCCCTGGTTCCCCGACGGGCTTGGGGAGGTTAGTGAGAAACTGCCAGTTAATGACGGCGATGCCGTTTTTAAAAATATAAAACAGTATAAACAGAAGCGGCAGCGCCGAGCTGAACGAAAAAAGGATCACGGCTGCTTTAAACAGACGGTCTTTATAGAGCCTGAAACGAAACCGGTCCTGCTGCATATTAAACCTGCACGCTCATCTTTTTTATGATCTGTTTACCGATAATATTTATGACCAGGGTGACCATGAAAAGCAAGAGGCCGATCTCGACTAAAGAAGATAAGTATAGTGTGCTCGTTGCCTCGGTAAATTCATTGGCAATAACGCTTGCCATGGTATTGGCCGGCGCAAAGATGCTCCGGGGGATGAAATTTGAGTTGCCGATGACCATGGTAACCGCCATGGTCTCGCCGATTGCCCTGCCCAGGGCGAGGATGTTACCGGCGGTTATTCCTGAAACCACGTAGGGGAGAATAACTCTGCGTATGACCTCAAACCGCGTGGCACCAAGCGAATAGGCTGCTTCCTTAAGCTCGGTGGGAACAAGCCGTATCACCTCTCTGCCCAGCGATGCGGAATAGGGGATAATCATGATGGCGAGGATGAGGGACGACGTCAACATACCAACCCCATAGGGTGTAACGCCAAGCTTTATTTCAATATACCGTACTATAGGCACCATGATGAAGAGCCCCCAGAACCCGTAAATGACCGACGGTATCCCTGCCAGGAGCTCGACCGCGCTGCGCAGCATTGAGGAAAGAAAGTCCTCCGCAGCATATTCTCCCAGATAGATAGAGAGTGACAGGGAAAAGGGCAGGGATATTACCAGGGCCATGAAAGAAGTAATAACGGTTCCGACCAGGAACGGCAACGCGCCGAACTCTTCAGTCACGGGGTTCCATGTTTTCGATAATAAAAATTTTAAGCCGAAGGCTTTAATAGCGGGTAACGATTCTATGACAAGCGTAAGCAAAATGCCGGCGAGGAGCAGGACCATGCATAGTGCTGAACCATAGAGTATTGCGCGGAAAATAGATTCAGGCGTGTTAAACGAATCAAACTGCCATTGTTTCGTTTTTTCCTTGTGTTTTGCAGCATCGAGAAAATCAGCCACTGATATTGCCCCTGTATTGCTTTCAGTCTCCATGCACACCTTCTTCTATACCATAAAAAGCAGGGAGGGTAGAAACACTATCTACCCTCCCTCTTCGATTACCGTTACTGTTTCAGCAGGGGAGCGCCATTGTAAACAACCGATTGTAAAATCTTTTCCCCCTTGGTTATCGCGCTATTCGGGATAGGGGCGTACTTCATCGGTTCAGCAATCTGCTGTCCTTCATGGAGCATCCACCACAACAGCTTTACCAGTTCTTCCGCCCGTTCTTTGCTTCGATCAGAAGAATAATTCTGCTCTTTATAGAGTATCAGCCAGGTAAAGCCGCTTAAGGGATAGCCGTCTGCCGCATCGGTATCAGTGAGCGAAACCCGGGTATCATCCGGCATATCAATATTGGCGGCGGCGCTGGTCGACTTGATGTTCGGCTCAATGAAATTTCCCGTCTTATTCTTAATGATGCCAGCCGGCATATTGTTCTGCATGGTATAGATTAATTCCACGTAGCCGATCGCACCGGGAGTCTGATTGATAAGGCCGGCCACGCCGGGATTGCCTTTTGCGCCGAGCCCTATTGGCCAGTTGAGGGATTTATCAGTGCCCACTTTAAATGCCCAGTCCTTGCTCACCTTGCTCAGGTAGTCGCTGAAGATGAACGTGGTGCCGCTGCCGTCTGAGCGGTGCACAACGACGATACTCATGCCGGGAAGCTTGACCGTAGGGTTTATTGCCGCAATCCGGGGATCATCCCAGCGGGTAATTTTCCCGAGAAAAATATCCGCTATCACGTCCGGGGTGAATCGTAACTGCGGCTTTTCCGGCAGATTATAGGTAACCACCACAGCGCCGAGGCAGGTCGGGATATGCAGGATAGGGACTTCGGCCTTTTTCATTTCCCGTTCATTCAAGAAGGCATCGGTGCCGCCAAAATCAACGGTCTTGCTGATAAGCTGCTGGATCCCGCCGCCGGAGCCAATGGCCTGGTAGTTTATTTTTACTTTATGTGCCTGGTAATAGGTATCAAACATCTTTGAATACAGCGGATAGGGAAACGTTGCTCCCGCTCCCAGCAGCTCCTTGGACTCTGCGCGGACAGGGCAGGGGGAATAGACCAGCATCATCAGCAGTGCTAACACTGCGCAGCATAATAGTTTTTTCATTTCGTGCCTCCTTAGTATGTTGGTTGTTCGCTCTTTAAAACTTGAAGTTTAAATCTGTCTGCAGCAGGTGTTCCGGACGCGCAGGGCCGTGGATCTGCTCGGAGTAGAAATAGTTGAGCGTAAAGTTCACATTCTTTTTCAGGCCGTAAACAAAGCTCCCGTGTGGTCCCCTGGCGTCGGTTGCGCCCTCATAAAAGTCAGAATCAGGCAGAATATCAAGGACAGAGTCGCGCTCCAGCCGGCGGTAGTCAACGCTGAACTGCCACTGTTTGGGGTCCTTTACCTTTTCATCCCCGAAGTTAAACCCCACCAGAAATGCCTGGTTGTTATCTGACGGGTCAGGGTTGTTCACATACTCGCCGAACAGGCTTGCGTAACGCACCAGACCGAATGGCTCCTTGAAGCCCAGCTGGAATGTTGATGTAAAGGCGTCAAAATCATATTTGTACACGTCTTTCCCTGTCGTTTTGTTTTTAACCCGGGTATTTGATCCTGAAGAATATTTCAGCTCAGCACCCTCCACATTATCAATTCCGTAATAGCCGAAAGCCCATTTCAGGCTGGTCCCGTAGTTGATTTTCCAGTCAAATCCCGGCTGAATAATCCACATGAACGGGTCTGAGGTATCCTGGGCATTTTCCTCAAGCACCATCACCCCGACGTTTGTGAACAGACCGAAATTCCTGTTCAAATTATAGGTAAATTCTCCGGCGCCGCCTTCAGGCGTGATGTCGGAATCCCAGATCAGCTGTGACACGGTGAACAGCGGATTGCGGAACTTGCCGCCGATCAGCTTGATCCCGATATCCTTATTATTAAAGCACCGTTTGGGCGTATATTCAATAGCGGCATAGTCAACATTGATGTCCTTCTTTTCATTGCTGCCGCCGAAAGTCTGGTTGGTTGACCGGGGGTCACCGGTGCCGGTGGCCAGGCCGAACATGAATTTCAGGTCATCAGCCACCTGGGTTTCTATGCCGAGCCGGACCCTGAAGCGTCCCCGGTGACGCTCATCCTGCCCGTCCC
>Ga0209253_10004447_pt1 | contig 12217 bp, 12 predicted proteins | sample FrelakmetBRP12BR_FD_187145 | JGI IMG/M metagenome (GOLD analysis project Ga0209253, IMG submission 187145) | Freshwater lake sediment microbial communities from the University of Notre Dame, USA, for methane emissions studies - BRP12 BR (SPAdes)... | ecosystem: Environmental > Aquatic >...
GGCGAAGGGTGTGGGTGAGGAAGTCCGTGGACGACTGAGCGGGCATGGTTTCTCGACTGAAAGGAGAGAAGAGCGAAGGAGGATGCGAAGCGAGTTTCCGCGCTGGGGAAACGAGCGGGCTGACGAATCCCATACCCGAGCCTATTGATTGACCGGGGAGCGCTTTCATGATAATTCTTAGGGCAATGAGATTCCTGCGGGCTCTCATCAATTCTCTGCTGGCCGGTCTGTTCTTCGCCTTCCTCCTGGCCGTTCTTGTGGCCGACCTCAACATCAACCGGCCGTTCGACCCGCGCTTCCTTGCCCAACTGACTCTGAACCTGGCGCCTGTCTATGGTCTTCTTCTTGCGATCCTCTGCGCCCTGGGCTTTGTTTTCGCCCAGTTTTTTGTCGGCCGGGGGGGCCGGATCGCCCTGGTCTCCCCGTCCTTGCTTTCCCTAAGCTTCTCCCTGCTCATCCTCATTTTCCTGGTGATATTCAGGACAAATGAACAGTATTTCTCTTCCTTCTTTAGCCCCGAGGTGAGGTCCCGGCTCTTCAACCAGACTGTCATTCTCCTAACACTCGCTCTGGTGGGGCTTTCCTGTTTCTTCGGCTACCGCTACTCCCGGAAAGCCCTGTTTTTCTGGGCCTATTTTGTCTTACTGATCCTTGGCCTGGCCTTGGTCCTCGTCCAGAGGTCGAGCTTTCCACCTCTTCGAGTGCCATCGGGCAAGACTCCTCTCCTCGGGAAAAAGACCGAGAAAAGAATCACTCTCATCGGCTTCGACGGACTGAGCTTTGACCTTCTCATCCCATTCCTCTCCCTGGGAAAGCTCCCCAACTTCTCCTGGCTCATGGATAACGGCAGTTCGGGGAGGCTAATCAGCTTCTCCCCCACCGAACCCGTGAGCCTGCAGACGTCGTTCACAACGGGGAAGCTTCCGGCCGAGCACCGGCTGCTCTCAGAACGGCGGTTTCGCCTCTGGAAAATGCAGGCAGAGTTTGAAACCGCCCCCCGGTTCATCCTGTTCTCCCAGCTCACCCGGTTCAATTTTCTTAAAATCACGCCCTTCCGTCCGGAAATCCGGATAAAGGATTTCTGGCGGATCCTCGATGGAAATCATATCTCCTACCTCGACAGGAGCCGGCCTCAGGCTGTGAAGGCCGAGGCGCCCAGCTCGAAAGCGGAAAAGCAGGCGGCCAGCCTCCTGGGTGAGTCCGTCCTTCCGGGTGACTATCTCTCCACCTTGGCCAGGAGCGCGCTCTTCCGCGATTCTGCTGCCGAGGAGTCGGCCAGCGCGGAGCGGGATGAACGCCAGCCCCAGGTCTTCCATCTCCGACTCGACGGCCTCGAAAGCGTCCAGGCCAACTTTTATAAATACAGCTTCCCCGAGCAATACGGAGATATCGCCCTGGAGGAGATCGAACGCTACGGGCCGGTGATCGAACGCTATTACGAATACTATGATGAACTCCTTGGGAAGTTCCTGACCGGGCTGAAGGAAGACGAGATCCTGGTCGTCTACTCGCCCTTCGGCGTGGAGCCGCTTCCGCTCTGGAAGAGGTTTGTCGAACGGTTCCTCGGCGATCCGGGAATCTCCGCCTATCATGAGCTGGCCCCGGCCGGCGTGGTTTTTTTCTACGGGAAGGGAGTCCGGAAGGCCAAGCATGACGAGCCTTTCCGGATCGTCGATATCACCCCGACCCTGCTCTATTACCTCGGGCTTCCCGTCGGCCGGGATATGGACGGGATCGTCCGAAGCTCAGCGTTCGGTGACGATTTTATCGCCGAAAACCCCATCATCTATATTTCTTCTTATGAGGAATTCGAGATCTGGCCGCCTCAGTGATGGCCGGTCCAACCGGCGGCGGAACCCGCAATGACCCCGCTCAGTGGATAATCCGGAGCATCCGGCCCCAGCGGGCTTTGGGAAGAAAACTGGCGAGTTTCTTGACCCGCTCGCCAAAACTTGTCTTGTTATAAGCGTCCCGCTCGGCCCGGTAGGAGAAATAGATCACCCAAGGCTTCCCCTTGATATAGTCCAGCGGGAGAAAGCTCCAGTAGCGGCTGTCCATGCTGTTGTCACGGTTGTCGCCCATGACGAAGCAATGGCCGGCCGGGACAACGACAGGCCCAAAATTGTCCCGGATGGCATCGTCGTAATGGTAGTATCCCTCTTTGTTCAACACCTGGGCGTCGTTATGGACCTTGTAGCTCTCCATGATCGGCTGGTCGTTGATATAGACCTGCTTGTCCTTGATCTCCAGTTTCTCGCCCTCCATGGCAATGACGCGCTTGACAAAATCCTTGTGCAGCTCCTCGGGATATTTGAAGACCACGATGTCCTGTCGGCGGATGTCCCGGCGGGGCAGGACGGTCCTTTCCAGGGCGGTCGCGGGAGCGGAATAGACGAGCTTATTGACCAGAAGGAAATCGCCGACGAGGAGCGTCGGCTCCATGGAGCCGGTGGGGATCTGGAACGCCTGGACGACAAATGTCATGACGAAAAAGACGAATACTGCCGTCTCGGCCAGCAGCTCGAAATACTCACGGAACAAACTTTTTTCGCGCGGCTTCTTCTCTTTGGCCATATCTCACCTTAAATGAATACCCTAATATACAGGATATTCCGGCTTCCTTCAATAGTTTGACTTCGGAGGAAAATCGGGGTTAACTAAGGCCGTGTACCTCACTTTGTTCGGCTACCCCAAGACCGGGAAGACAACCCTGTTCAACCTGATCTCCGGGGCCAATGTCGAGGTCCACGCTTACGAGGACGGAAAGCGCGAGCCCAACCAGAGGACCTGCCCCATACCCGACGTCCGGCTCGACCGGGTTGCCGCCCTGTCCCCGGAAAAGAAAAAGATCGCCGCGGCCTTCGAGCTCATCGACCTGGCCGGGCTGTCGTACGGCGAGGTCAAGAACAGCACCTACCTCAGCGTTCTCCGGAAGGCCGACGGCCTTATCCACGTTGTCCGCGGGTTCAGGGACCCTGAAATTCCCCATCCCAAGGGAATAATCCGGCCCGAGGATGATATTCATTTTATGGAAGAAGAGCTCATGCTCACCGACTTGATTTCGGCGTCGGCCCGGCTGGAGAAGCTGGACAAAGACCTCAAGAAGGCCAAGGACCCCGAGGCCGAGAAGGAGAGAACCCTGCTCAACCTCGTGCGAACCGGCCTCGAACAAGGAAAGCCCATCCGCGATTTGGGCCTTCCTCACGCCGAGGAAAAATCGGTGCGGAGTTTCGCCTTCCTCAGCCAGAAGCCGCTCGTCCATATGATCAACTGCGACGAGAAGGATATCCCGCTCGTCGAGACTCCCGAGAAGATCCTGCCCGATAAAAAAACGGGCTCTCCGGTGCTGGCCTTCTGCGGCCGGATCGAGGCCGAGATCGCCGAGATGGAGGGGGGAGAAAGGACGGCCTTTCTCGCCGAGTATGGTCTCAGAGAGCTGAGCCCGGCCCGTTTCTTCCGGGAGCTCCCCGGCATCCTCGGGGTGATCTCTTTTTTCACTATCGGCAAGAACGAGACAAGAGCCTGGATGGTCCCCAGGGACTCCCCTGCCGGACAGGCCGCAGGGGCTATCCACACCGACATCGAGCACGGTTTCATCCGGGCCGAGGTCATCGCCTGGGATAAGCTTCTGGAGCTCGGGTCTCTCCAGGCGGCCAAAGACAAAGGCGGCATCCGCCTGGAGGGGAAAGACTACCCGGTCCAGGACGGGGACGTCATCTATTTCCGGTTCACCTCATGAGGAAAACCTTCATCGTCACGGCCCGGGATTCCGCCACGTCCGCCCGGACCGGCAGGATCAGGACTGCCCATGGCGACATCGAGACTCCGGCCTTTGCCCCCGTCGCAAGCCAGGGGACGGTCAAGGCCCTGCTTCACGAACAGGTGGAAAAGCTCGGCGCCCAGCTCATCCTGGTCAACGCCTACCACCTGTTTCTCCGGCCCGGCCTGGAAACCATCCTAGAGTCCGGCGGAGTCCATAATTTCATCTCCTGGCCGAAGCCGATCCTCTCCGACAGCGGCGGCTTCCAGATTTACAGCCTTTCTCCACTCGTCAAGGTGACCCCGGAAGGCGTCAAGTTTTCTTCCCATCTCGACGGCACCAAGGTCTTTCTCCGGCCCGAAGATGTCGTGGATATCCAGCAAGGCCTGGGCACGGATATCGCGATGGCCCTCGACTATTTCCTGCCGTTTCCTTCAACCAAGACCCGCCTGAAGGAGGCCGTCAAGATGACGGCTCTTTGGGCGCGGCGCTCCAAAGACCGCTTCCTCGAAAAACCGGCCCGGCAGCAGCTCTGGGGGATCACTCAGGGGAGCGTTTTTTGGGACCTGCGGGAGCAGAGCATCGAGGACCTCCTGGCCATCGGGTTCGACGGCTACGCCCTCGGCGGGCTGGGCATCGGAGAGCCCAAGGCCGCGCTCATGGAGACGCTGGAAAATGCCGATGGGCTGCTCCCCAAGGACAGGCCCCGCTATCTCATGGGAATGGGATATGTCGAGGACATCCTCGAAGCCATCGACAAGGGGATCGATCTTTTCGACTGCGTCCTGCCCACCCGGAATGCCCGCAACGGCACGCTCTTCTCAAGCCGGGGAAAAATCGTCATCAAGAACCAGAAGTACGCCCGGGACAAGCGGCCCATCGACGCGGAGTGCGGCTGCTATACCTGCCGCCATTTTTCCCGCGCCTATCTTCGGCATCTCTATGAGCGGGAGGAGATCTCTTCGGCCGTGCTCAACACCATCCACAATCTTTACTTTTATCTTGACATCTTCCGTAGAATTAGGCAATCTATAGCACTCGGTTCCTATCGAGAGTTTAAGCGCCAGCTTCTAAATCAATTGAAGGAAAGCGAACCATGATTATGGCAGGTTTTCTAACGTCACTCCAGGCGGCCCAACCGGGCCGGCCCCAGGGCGGCGTCGGCATGTTCACCGCCCTTCTCCCGTTTCTGCTCGTCTTCGTTATTTTTTATCTTTTGATCGTAATGCCGCAGCGCAAGCGGCAGAAGAAGCACCAGACGATGGTCGAGCAGCTGAAACCGGGGGACCGCATCATCACCTCCGGAGGCATCTACGGGACCGTGATGGGCGTGCAGCCGGACCGGATCGAGCTCAAGGTCTCGGCCAACGTCAAGATCGACATCACCAAGACCTCCGTGGCCGTGATCCTGGGACAGGGCCAGCCGAAGACCGAATCCCAATAGGATTCGGAACTTCCGTCCGGAGGCTTCGGAAAAAACCCCAGGATAAGAGCCCACGATGAAAAAAGGACTGCAGTGGAAATTGATCCTGACGCTCGCCGTGACGGCTTTGGCGATATTCCTTTTCTTTCCTCCCAAGGATAAGATCAAGCTCGGCCTCGACCTCAAAGGGGGAATCCACCTCGTCCTCCAGGTCATGACGGAAGACGCCGTCACCATCGAGACCGACACGGAGATCGCCCGTCTCCAGGAGCAACTCAAGAAAAAGAACATCACCACCAAAGCCATCATCAAGGGCGATGTCGGGAAATTCACGGTGCAGGGCCTTGGCGTTGACCAGGAGGCCGGCCTTAGGACCGTCCTGGACGACAGTTTTCAGGAATGGGATTACAGCTTCCTCGGCGAGACAGTCAGTCTCCAGATGAAAGATCCCGCCGTGCGCTATCTCAAGGAACAAGCGGTCACTCAGGCTTTGGAGACGATCCGCAACCGGGTGGACACGTTCGGAGTGAGCGAGCCGATGATCCAACGTCAGGGGATGGCCGGGGACCGGATCGTCATCGAGCTGCCCGGGATCGAGGACCCGGAACGGGTGAAAAACCTGATCAAGACGACCGCCATCCTGGAATGGAAGCTGGTCCGGGCCGGGCCGGCGCCCGATGAGGCGGCTCTGCTGGCCTCCACGGGGGGAACCGTCCCCGAGGACGCCCAGGTCGCCAAGGGCGATCCCAACCGGGAGCCGGGCTTTTATTTGCTGGACCGGGTGGCCACGGTATCGGGCAAGGACCTCCGGACCGTCCGCCGGTCGGCCGACGAGTGGAATTCCCCAGCCGTTTCGTTTTCCCTCAACCCGGAAGGCGGCCGCCGGTTCGAGAAAGCCACCGGAGAAAATATCGGCAAGCAGATCGCCATCGTCCTGGATAACAAGGTCATTTCTGCGCCCCGGGTCGAGAGCGTTATTCCCGCCGCCACGGGCGGGATCATCCGCGGCCGGTTCACGCCCGAGGAGGCTGAGGACCTGGTCGTCGTGCTCAAAGCCGGGTCGCTTCCCGCGGGAATTCGATACTTGGAGGAACGGACGATCGGCCCGTCGCTCGGCGCGGATTCTGTCCGCCAGGGCCTGCTGTCCTTTCTTGTGGCCATCGTCACAGTCATGTCCTTCATGATTGTCTACTACCAGCTGTCGGGGCTGAATGCGATCGCCGCACTCATCCTCAACATCGTCATACTCTTCGGCGCCCTCGCCTACTTCCATGCCGCCTTGACCCTGCCCGGCATCGCCGGCATCATCCTGTCCGTCGGCATGGCCGTGGACGCCAACGTCCTCATCTTCGAAAGGATCAAGGAAGAAAAGGCCCTGGGCAAGGGCATACTGAACTCGATCGCCACCGGGTTCAGCCGCGCCTTCAGCGCGATCTTCGACTCCAACCTGACGACGATCATCTCCGCCGTTTTCCTGTTCCAGTTCGGCACGGGGCCGATCAAGGGTTATGCCACGACGCTGATCATTGGTCTGGTTGCTAACTTGTTCACGGCCGTGTTTGTCTCACGGCTTATTTTCGACGTAACCGTCCCCAAGAGCGCAAAAAAGTTGAGCATCTAATATGCAATTCTTCAAAACCCCCCACATCCAGTTCCTGAAATACAAGTATATCGCCCTGGCCGTCACCGCCCTGATCGTACTTGCCGGCGCCCTCAACATCATCTTCGGCAAAGGGCTGAAGCTCGGCGTCGATTTCGGCGAAGGGACTCTGATCCGGGTCATGCTCAAGAACCGCGTTTCTGTAGGTGACATCCGGAGCGAGCTCAACAGCGTCGGGCTGGGCGACAGCGTCATCCAGGAAACGGGCAAGGAGGGCCGCGAGTTCCAGATCCGGACCATGGAAGTCATCAGCACCAAGGAAGGGCCGGGGCTCGAGAGCCACGAGAAGCAGGCCAATGCCGTCATAGAAGCCCTCAGGGGCGACGACGGACGGGCCGAGGAGGCCGCGGGCCAGAGGGACCTCAATCGGATCGAACGGCGGACCCTGGCCGCCCTGCTCGAGACACAATTCCCGGGCCAGGGGGAAGGACTCGCCGATAAGGTCATCGACCACCGGACGTCTGTCGGCATCTGCTCCGATTTCGCCGAACTTTCTGCCTCCGGCGTCAGCCCGGAAGTCGTTTCCTTTCTCAAGGACAAGACCTACCTCGGAAAGCTTACGGTCCTCAGCCGTGAAACCGTGGGCCCGCAGGTCGGGAAGGACCTGCGGCAGCGGGCGACTCGGGCGATCATCTGGTCCCTCATCGGGATGCTGGTTTACATCGCGCTCCGCTTCAAGCTGGCCAACGGCGTCTCGGCCATCTTCACCCTCACCCAGGATGTCCTGATCACGCTGAGCATCTACTCCTTCACCAACCGCGAGATCAACCTCCCGATCATCGCCGGTCTCCTGACCATCGTCGGGTTCTCCATCAACGACACCATCGTCATCTTCGACCGCATCAGAGAAAACCAAAAAAGCCTGCGCAAAATGCCGCTCGAAGACGTGATGAACCTGTCGCTCAACCAGATGCTCGGGCGGACTATTATCACTTCCGGAACGGTCTTCCTAACGGTCATGGCCCTCTTTCTCTTCGGCGGCAAGGTCATCAACGATTTTGCTTTCGTCATGCTCATCGGGACGATAGAGGGCATCTATTCGACCGTCTATCTTTCCTGCCCGGTTGTCCTTTTTTGGCAGAAGCTTTTCAAGACCGGGAAGGGCGGGCGCCGATGAGCCGGCTTGACTTGTCAAAAATAAATATTTCTATTATACTTTACCATCGTGAACGTCCATTCCACCCGGCAATGAGGTAAAGACCATGGTCGAAAAAACCAAACCTCAGCAGACGAACGAAATCCCCGACCTTTTCAAGGATTCGTTCTTCATCGCGCAAAAGCAGACGGCCGGCAAGGCGTTTGCCCTTCCTTTCGCTCTCATCGTCCATGTTTTGATCATCGCCGCTCTGATCGTTATCCCGCTGATGTCAACCGGCAGCCTGCCCCAGGTCGAAATCTACAGCGCCTTCCTCGCTCCCCCGCCGCCCCCTCCGCCCCCGCCCCCGCCTCCGGCCAAAAAGAAGGCCAGCTCGCAGACCAAGACGCGGATCAAGCCGGTCCAGGCCCAATCCAACATTGAGCCCGGCAAATTGGTTGCACCCGTCGAGATCCCGGAAGAGATCGCCGACGAACAGGTCACGGATTTCGGGGTCGAAGGCGGCGTTGAAGGCGGAGTCGAAGGTGGAGTCGTCGGCGGTGTCCTCGGTGGAGTCGTCGGCGGTGTCCTCGGTGGAGTTGTGGGTGAGGTCGAGGCCCCGGTCCGGGCCGTCGGCGAGATCAAGCCGCCCCGGCTCCTCAAGAAGGTCGATCCGACCTATCCGGAAATCGCCCGCCAGGCCCGTGTCGAAGGCGTGGTCATCGTCGAGGCCACGACCGATATCTACGGACGGGTCCAGAAGGTCAAGGTCCTGCGCTCAATCCCCCTGCTCGACCAGTCGGCGATCGACGCCGTCCGGCAATGGGTTTACGAGCCGATGATCATCAACGGCCGGCCCCGGGGGGTTATCTTCACCGTCACGGTGAGATTCCAGCTCAAGTAGAAAAGCTAGAATATGGCTTTCGATATTAAAAGGAGGTATTGAACATGCAATTCGGTCTGATCGAAATGTGGCAGGCCATGGGTCCGGTCGCAAAAGCTGTCGCCATTCTCCTCATCGCACTTTCTATCGTCTCCCTCTATCTCTTCATCGAGAGACAGCTCGTCTTCCGCAAAGCCCGCTCCAAGTCCAAACAGGTCGCCCCGAAGCTGGCGGACTTGCTGAAGAAGGGACAGGTCAAGGAAGCCTTGACTCTTTCCGCCAAGAAAGAGAACAAGGGAAGCCATCTGGCCCGCGTGACCGCAGCCGGAATCCAGGAATTCCTGGAAGGGAAAGAGGCCAACCTCTCCATTGAACAACAGATTGCGAGCGCCCAGAGAGGGTGCGAGCGCGCCTCGACGATCTTCAGCCAGGAGCTGAAGAGAGGCTTGAGCACGCTGGCCACGATCGCCACCTCCGCCCCCTTCATCGGCCTTTTCGGAACGATCGCCGGGATCATCAACGCGTTCCGCGGCATGGCCCTGACGGGATCGGGTGGAATCGGCGCGGTCGCCGGCGGAATCTCCGAAGCTCTGGTCACTACGGCTTTCGGTATCGGTGTCGCCATCATCGCCCTGTGGTGCTATAACACGCTCAACACCAAGATCGAAGTCTACGACGCCGAGATGGCCAACACCAGCTCCCAGATCGTCGACTTCTTCATCCGCAAGCAAGTCGGGTAAGCCGTTCCGAGAGCGAATGTCGTCCGGGCCGGACCATTCCGGCTCGGGAAGAGAGGCATATAAATGTCAGTTTCAGTCGGCGGCGAAAAAAAGATTCAATCCGAACCCAACGTCGTCCCCCTGTGCGACGTCCTGCTCGTCCTGCTGATCATCTTCATGGTGGTGACGCCGCTCGTCCAGAAAGGCGTAGATGTCAGGCTCCCAACGGCCCTCCACACGATCGACATGCCCGATACTCCCGAGGTTGTCCTGGCCATGCGCAGAGACAACACGATGTACGTCAACCAGGACCTGGCCACGATGGACAACCTCCAGACGATGCTCGAAGAGGCCTTCTTGACGGCCAGTGAGAAAAAGCTTTATCTCAAGGCCGACCAGGAACTCGAGTACGGGAAAATCGTAGACGTCATCCAGATCGTCAAGGATGCCGGCATCGAGATCGTGGGCATCATCACCGAGGTGAAGACCGAAAAGAGCGTTTAAGCCGCCCGAGTTTGAGTTCTGATTTCGAACGATTGACCCGAGGCGGGAAGACGAATCCGAGTTCGTCCTTCCGCCTCTTTTTTTTTGCTAGAAACCTGAGTTGCGCCGCTGCTTCAGCGCGTGGCTCAGGGGTTCGTTGAGGCTGCCGGTGCGGTAGCCCTCGATATCCAACGTGACGTAGGTATATCCCAGCTTCTTAAGCCCGGCGATCACCTTCCTCCGGGCGCCTTCAAGCATAAGCTTTCCGAACTCCTCGGGCCTGAGTTCGAGGCGGGCGATATCGCCGTGATGCCGGACCCTGACCTGGGTGAGCCCAAGTTTTCTGACGATGTCTTCGGCCCGGCCGACCTTGAGCAGAGTCCGGCGCTCGATCGGTGTGTAGTACGGAAACCGGGAAGCCAGGCAGGCGAGGGAAGGCTTGTCCCACGTGGGAAGGCCCATCTCCTTGGAGAGGAGCCGGATTTCCGCCTTGGTCAAACCGGCCTCGCGCAGCGGCGAGCGCACTCCGAGCTCGCGGCCTGCCTTGGCGCCGGGACGGTAATCCCCCCGGTCGTCATAGTTCGAGCCGTCGAGCACATAGGGGATCGACTTGGCCGAGGCGATCTCCCTGAGGCGGGAAAAGAGCTCCTGTTTGCAGTGATAGCAGCGGAGAGGAGAGTTTTCCGCGAACTTGGAGTTTTCGACCTCCTCCGTCTTGATGAGCAGATGCCTGACTCCGAGCTTCCGCGCCAGTTTGGCGGCCGAGCGGACTTCTCCCTCAGGGTAAGTCTCGGAGCGGGCGATAACGGCCAGGACATCCCCTCCGATCTCTTCGGAGGCGACCTTGAGCAGAAGGGTGCTGTCCACTCCTCCTGAAAACGCAATCAGCACCCTCCCCATCCGTCGGAGGATCCGCCGAAGTTTCTCTTCTTTTTTCGCCGTCAAGATGGCGATTCCTCTCTTCGCTTTCATCTCTCTTGCCTCGTCAGCCTCTCCCGGTCTCGCGCCATTTTTTTTACTTCCTGGACGAGTTCCGGGACGATCCTTTTCTCCTCAATACGGCGAACGAGCCGGCCTTTTTTAAAGAGAACGCCCATGTCCCGGCCGCAGGCCACCCCGATGTCCGCTTCCCGCGCTTCCCCCGGGCCGTTGACCATGCAGCCCATGACAGCCACTTTCAGGGGGACCTTGACGGCGGACAGGCGCCTCTCGATCTCGGGGACGATCTTCATCACATCCACCTCAGCCCGGCCGCAGGTCGGGCACGAAACAAAGTTGATGCCTCGCGAGCGGAGGCCGAGGCTTGCGAGAATATGATAGGCGACCCGGACCTCCTCCTCGGGCGGCGCGGTCAAGGACACACGGACTGTGTCGGCCAGCCCCTCGCTCAGAAGGAGCCCGAGTCCAACGGCCGATTTCACGGTCCCGGAGAGTAGACTTCCGGCCTCGGTAATCCCGGCATGAAAAGGATAGTCCACTTTCCCGGCCAGGAGCCTGTAGGCGGCGATGGTCCGGCCCACATCCGAGGCCTTCAGGGACACTTTGATCAGGTCGAACCCGAGGTCTTCGAGAAGGCGAATGTGGCGCAGAGCGCTTTCCACCATGGCCTTGGGGGAGGCTTCCCCGTGCTTGGCAAGGAGGTCCTTTTCCAGCGACCCCGAATTCACTCCGATCCGGATGGGCACTCTCTGCTGCAAGGCGGCCCTCACGACCTCGCGCACTTTTTTTTTCGAGCCGATCGTCCCGGGATTCAGACGCAGTCCGTCGACCCCTGCACGAAGGGCAGCCAGGGCCAGCCGGTGATCGAAATGGATATCGGCGATGACCGGAAGGGCCACGCGATTCCGGATAGCTTTCAAAGCCTTCGCAGCCCGCTCATCAGGAACGGCCAGCCGGACGATCTCGCAGCCCGCTCTCTCCAGCCGCTCAACCTGGGCGACCGTTCGGTCGATCTGATGGGTCAGTGTCTTGGTCATCGACTGGACGACGACCGGAGCCCCTCCCCCTATTGGCACACGGCCGACCATAATCCGCTTGGTCTTTCGCCGAGCAAAGACAAGAGCAACCCTATTTACCACGGAATGAAGCTCTCCCAGCCGTTCGGCATCCTCTTGACGATGTCGTTGAGGATGATGAAGACGATGAGGAAGATGAAGATGACAAACCCTACCTGCATCCAGATCTGCCGGACCTTGGGGCTGAAATCGCGCCGGA
>Ga0209253_10004448_pt1 | contig 12216 bp, 15 predicted proteins | sample FrelakmetBRP12BR_FD_187145 | JGI IMG/M metagenome (GOLD analysis project Ga0209253, IMG submission 187145) | Freshwater lake sediment microbial communities from the University of Notre Dame, USA, for methane emissions studies - BRP12 BR (SPAdes)... | ecosystem: Environmental > Aquatic >...
CCCACGGCGTTTGCGCAAGTCCTCGGCAATGCCAGCTTGTCGGCCACGACCGTCCTGGCGCCCGTTGCGAGGTCGTTTCGCGCGAGGGTGACTGCAGCTTCGGTGACGTAGAGCGTGCCGTCGCGGCCGAACGGCCTCTGCACCGGCCCGGCCGGGTCCTTGGCCACGACGCTGCGGGTCTTGTCGACTCGTCCAGACCGTGAGGAATCGCTGTACTGTATGCGGTCCCCGCACGCACCCGCTAAGACCACGACGATGACCGACCGTTGGCGCGCCCTGTGGGTCCTGTCCGCGGCGCGCGTTGCGATGGGCTTTCAGTTCCAGGCGGTCGGCTCGACCGCCCCGTTGCTGCGCGAACAGTTCGGCCTGAGCCTGGCCGACATCGGCTGGCTGGTGGGCATCTACCTTCTGCCCGGCGTCGTGCTCGCATTGCCGGGCGGCCTGCTCAGCGCACGTTTCGGCGACCGTCGCATCGCGATGGCCGGCATGGCGCTGATGGTGGCGGGCGGTGCGCTTTCCGCCTTGGCCGACTCGCTGGCACTGATGGAGGCGGGACGACTGCTGGGCGGCATGGGCGGCGTGCTGTTCAACGTGACGGCCTCCAAGATGATCGCCGACTGGTTCGCCAGTCGCGAAATCGAACTGGCGATGGCGATCTTCGTGGGCACCTGGCCGCTGGGCATCGGGCTCGCGTTGCTGACGCTGGGTCCGATCGCGGCCCTGTCCTCGCCCTCGGTGGCATTTGCCGCCACGGCGATCGTCGCCGGCGTGTCGCTCGCGCTGATCGCCGCGTTCTATTCGCCCGCACCGGCGGGCGGGGCCGTGGCGCGGCCGAGGCTGTCGGTGCTGTCACCGCGGGAGTGGGGGTTGTTAGGACTGGCGGGCGGCACGTGGATGTTCTACAACGTCGCGTTCGCCGTGCTGGTGTCGTTCGTTCCGACCTGGCTCGCCGTTCGGGGTCTGCCGACGACCCAGGCCGGTGCGTTGACCGCCGCGTTGTCGCTGGTGCTGATCGTGTCGATTCCCGCCAGCGGCTGGCTCGTGGACAGGATCGGCCACCCGCTGACGATCGCCTCGATCGGTGTGCTGGGCTGGTGCGCGTCGATGGCGGCACTGGTCGACACCGCGCATCCGCTGCTCTGGCTGGCCGTCGGCGGACTGCTCGCGGGAACCGCGCCCGGCGTGATGGTTGCCACGCCGGTGCGCTTCCTGTCGCCCGCTGCGAGAGCGGTCGGCATGGGCGTGTTCTACACGATCTTCTATGCCGGCATGGCGGTGCTGCCCAGGGGGGTCGGCCACCTGGCCGACGTGCTCGGCTCCGCGCAGTGGAGCATCCCTGCAGCGATCGGCATGGCGCTTGCGTCGGTTGCGCTGCTGTGGACGACCCATGGGCTGATCCGCTTCTGGCAGCATTGACGGATTCTTTCCGACACGAGGAGAACCGAGCGTGAGCGACAGACTGGTGCGGCTGGTGGGTGCCCTGCTGATCGGGGCGGGACTGGTACTGGCCGGGTTCGCCGTCGGCCAGGGCCTGGAGCGGTTCCGGATGTCGGACCGCAAGGTCACGGTCAAGGGGCTGGCCGAGAAGGAGGTCGAGAGCGATTTCGCGGTGTGGCCGCTGACCTTCCGGCGCGCCGGCAACGATTTCGGCTCGGTGCAGCAGGCGCTGTCGGCGGACCGCGATCGGGTGGTGGCCTTCCTGCGGGGCAGCGGCTTCACCGCCGAAGAAATCGACGCGCGGCCCCTGCAGGTGCAGGACCTGTTCGCCCGCGAGCACGGGCAGGCCAACCCGCCGCTGCGCTTCAACGGCACCGGCCGGGTGGTGGTCAAGTCGGCCCGGGTGCAGGCGGTGGAGGCGGCGGCCCGTGCGATCGACCCGCTGATCCAGGCGGGGGTCCAGCTTGCCGCGGACAACGGCGGCGCCGGCGGCCCGCAATACCAGCTGCGCGGCTTCAACGACGTCAAGGCGCCGCTGCTGGCCGAAGCCACCCGCAACGCCCGCGAGCAGGCGACCAAGTTCGCCGCCGAAGCCGGTGCTCAGCTCGGCCCGCTGAAGGGCGCCAACCAGGGCGTGATTCGCATTTCCGGTGACGACGGCCGCGAGTTCGACGATGGCAGCACACGCCGCAAGCGCCTGCGCGTGGTCAGCACCTTCGAGTACGAGCTGCGCTGAGCCACCCGCGGGGGCTGCGCAGGTAAACTGACGTCGCTGCAGCGCCCCTGCAGCGGTCGGCCCTCCACGCATCGACGTGCACGGCCGACCCGGCACACAACGCGAGGAGTGACGAGGATGGGTTCGATCAGGGCGCGCATCGCAGCCGCGCTACGCACGGGCGCGATGCTGCTGATGGCACACGGGTTGATCGCCTGCGCAGCGAGCGCACCGGGTAAGGACGTGACGCCGACCTTGAACAACACGGCCTGGACATTGTCGAGCCTGGCTGGCCGCACGCTGCCGGGCGGGTCGACGCCGACGATGCAGTTCGAGGGCGGCCGGGTGCAGGGCAGCGACGGGTGCAATCGTTACAGTGCTCCGTACACCGCAGCCGACGGGCGGTTCCAGCTCGGCTCGCCGGGCGTGTCGACACAGATGGCCTGCCCCGAACCGATCACCCGGCTTGCAGGCGACTTCAACGCGGCCTTGGCAAAGGCCCGGGCCTATCGCATCGACGGCACGTCGCTGGTGCTGCTCGACGCCGCAGGGGCGGCCGTGGCGACGTTTGCGCCCCAGGCGACCGGGCTCGCCGGCACGGCCTGGGAGGTCACCGGCTACAACAACGGCAGGCAGGCGGTGGTCAGCGTGATGACCGGCACCCGGCTCACGATGGAGTTCATGCCGGACGGCAAGCTGCGCGGCTCGGCCGGCTGCAACAGCTTCGTCGGCAGCTACACCTCGAGCGGCAGCAACCTGACCATCGGGTCCGTGGCCGCCACGCGCAAGGCCTGTCTGGAGCCGGAGGGCACGATGGCCCAGGAGGCCGCGTTCCTGCGTGCGCTGGAGACGGTCGCGACGGCGCGGCGCGAGGGTGAGCGCCTGGAACTGCGCACGGCCTCCGGTGCGCTGGCGGCAACGCTGAGCGCAGCGGTCGGCTCGAAGCCCTGATGCGCACGGGCACTGCACGCCGCGCGCGCAGCACCGATTGAGCCGCGGCATCGCGGTTTCCGGTCTTCCTGTTGGGAGTTCGACATGGGCTGGTTCTCGAAGACGGACAAGGGGTTCTTCCTCGCCACCATCGTGCCGAACGGCGACGGTGTGCGCGTCGAGCAGTTCCTGGGCGTGGTCAACGGCGAAGCGATCATCGGCGCCAACATCTTCCGCGACATGTTCTCGTCGGTTCGCGACGTGGTCGGCGGCCGCGCCGGCGGCTACGAGCGAGGGCTGTCCAGCGCGCGGGACGCGGCGCTCGAGGACATGATGGCGGCGGCCAGGGAGCTGGGTGCCGACGGCATCGTCGGGATCGATTTCGACTACGAAGTGCTCGGCGAGAACAACGGCATGATGATGGTGGCCGTCAGCGGCACCGCGGTGAAGATGGCCTGAACGACGATGGCCTGAAGTCAGGCCACGCTGCCCGGCGCCCGGGTTGTCGCAAGCGGTGCCGCAGAATGCAGCTCGACGTTCAGGCGCAGCGGGCCGCGAAAGGCGATCGTGCGCACCATCTCGATCGGCTCGTCGACCCGACGCATGTCCGGCCAGCGGCGGGTGAGTTCCTCGAGGATCAGGCAGAGCTCGATCCTGGCCAACGCCCCGCCCAGGCAGAAGTGGATGCCGTTGCCGAACGACACGTGCTCGCGGGCGTTGGTCCGCGTGACGTCGAGCACCTCGGGATCCGTGAAATGGGCCTCGTCGTGGTTGGCCGAGCCCAGCGCCAGCAGCAGGTTCGAACCCTTGGGGATACTCACCCCGGCCACCTCGACATCGACGAGCGCGCGGCGCCGCCAGCACACGACCGACGACTCGAAGCGCAGGCACTCCTCGACCGCATTGGGAATGAGTGACGGGTCCCGGCAGATCCGCTCCCATTGCTTGCGATGGGTCAGCAGTGCGCGCAGCGCGTTGCCCGTCATGTTCGTCGTGGTCTCGTGGCCCGCCAGCAGCAGCCCGAACACCAGGCTGGCGATTTCGTTCTCGGTCAGCCGCGAGTCGTCGCCGTCGCGCATGGCGAGCAGCTTGCTCGCGTAGTCGTCGCGCGGGCTGCGCTTGCGGTCCTCGACCATCGCGACGCAGTACTTCCAGTAGTCGAGCATCTGCTCGGCGGCGTGCTGCTGCGCGGCGTCGTCGAGCTCGCCGAACGTGAACAGCAGCCGGTTGTCGGCCCACTTCTTGATCTTCGGCGTGTCCTCGTCGGGAATGCCCAGAATCAGGAAGATCACGAGCGCGGGCAGGTCGTAGGCGAAGTCGGCGATCATGTCGACCCGATCGCGGCCCTCGAGCGCATCGCAGCAGCGCCGGATCACGTCGTGGACCTGCGGCTGCAGCCGCGTGTACTCGCGCACGTTGAGGACCCGCATCGCGTAGTCGCGGATGCGGGTGTGCCGGGGGCGGTCGCAGCTGACCTGAGTGGCTTCGGCGCGATAGCCGTTCTCGCCCAGGAAGTCGATGATCCGCTGCGGCAGCGGCTTGACCGGCGTCAACGCGATCGACGCCGAGAAGCGATCGGGGTCGCGAAAGATCGGCAGGATGTCGGCGCGGCGTGTCACGACCCAGTAGCCGATCTCGGGGCAGAAGAACACCGGCTCCTCGCGGCGCGCCCGCTGCATGAACGCGTACATCCCCTCGTGGTCGAAGGCGCGGTAGTCGCCGCCGATGCCGGATGCGGGGCATGTCGCCGCGATGGGGGCGGCGGAAGACAGTTGGGTCATCGGATTCGGTCGGCGTATCGGTGCGTCGGTGCGCCCGAGGGGCTGCGGGTTCGCGCAACTCTACGTCTGCGGGGTGGCGGGGTCAACGAACGTGCCCGCTACGCGCAGGCCCAACCACTCAGCCCGAACGCAAACCCCGTTTCTCCAGGCTGTCGAGAAGGCTCGGAAGCAGTTCCCTTGTGGTCGTGGCGCCGGCAATCTGTGCCTGGGTGAAGTAGGCGCGATAGGGTCCGGCGAAGTAATCCATGTCGGGATGAATGAGGAAGTCCGCCGATGCGACCTCTGGGTCGATGCGCGCCCGGCGCTTGCGGTCGCGTTCGATCAAGGCGCGGGGAGCATTCGAGGGGGTCGACTCGGGCCGCGCCGACACGTCGATGGCGATCACGTACTGCGCACCCGCCTGGCGGGCTGCGCGCACGGCGACCGGCAGCGATTCGTCGGCGTCGACGTACTCGATTCCCCGGATCCCCACCGGCGAGACGAAGCCCGGGACGGCACTGGACGCCCTCACGGCCACGGCAACGCTGCCGGACTGGAAGAACACCGGGGCGCGGTCCTCGCGTCGGGTCGCCGCGACGATCAGGCGGCGCTGCAGGTGCTCGATGGACGCCGACCCGAGCCGCTCGTTCACGAAGTCCTGAAGCCGCTGGCCGCGAATCCAGCCCCGGTCGGCAAACAGGGAGAAATCGAACACCGTCAGCGGCCCGCCGCTGTTGGCGATCTCGTCCAGCTGTTCGGCGCCGTAGCCGTATGCCCAGAACGCGCCGATCAGCGACCCGACGCTGGAGCCGACGACCAGGTCCGGTCGGATGCCGGCCTCCTCGAGAACCCTCAACGCGCCGATATGCGCGTAGCCGCGCGGCCCGCCGCTTCCCAGCACCAGGGCCAGCCTGGGCGGCGGATCGAATACGGAGATCGCGGTGTGCGGGCTGGGGCTGTCCGCCTCGACGTAGTTGAACGGCTGGGCCTGCGGCAACGCACAGCCGGACAGGCCGGTCAACAGGCCCAGCATCGCCTGCCGGCGACCACGACTCACTTCACGCTTCATTCATTCCTCGATGACCGTCGGTCGTGTCACGTTCCCGTCGAACCCGAAGCCGACGGCTCGCTCAGCCCTGCACTTGCACTCTCGCTTCGGTGCCGTCGACGTAGCGAAGTCCCCAGGCCTTCATCTGGGCCATGAGGCCGCGCAGCGCGCGCCCCTTTTCCGTCAACCGATACGCGTCCCGCCCGCCGACGTCGCCCGACGGGTAGCGCTCGGCGAGCCCGCTGTCGGTCAGTCGCGCCAGCCGTTCGGCGAGGATGTTGGTCGCGATGCCTTCCGGCGAGGCGAGGAACTCCTTGAAGTGCGATTTGCCGCTCATCAGGTCGCGAACGACCAGCAGCGTCCATCTGTCGCCGACGAGATCCAGCGTGCAGGCGATCGGGCACACCGAGCGGCGGCCCTGCGCTCGCACCGGCTGGGTCCCCTTGCGTGACGGGGCAGTTCCGGGTTTTGTGCCTGGCATGGAGACTCCTGGGCCTGCGCGGGCCGCACATTGGACCGGCCGCGTCAGACGGGTGTGGGACGGGGCCGGCGATGTTCAGACTCGATTCTGCAACAAAGACTTGCATAGTGCAAGTGACGAGTTGCAAAATGCAAGCTCGCGCACCTGCCCGGAGACGATTCATGGATCGAGACAGACGGAACGCCCTGCTGGAAGGGCCGCCGGTGCCCACGCTCGTGCGCCTTGCCTGGCCGGTCTTCGTCGTGCTGGCGCTGCAGACGGCCGTCGGTGTCGCGGAAACGTACTTCGTCAGCACGCTGGGGACCGACGCGGTCGCCGGCGTCACGCTGGTGCTGCCGATCGTGATGCTGATGGTCACGATGTCCAATGGCGGGATCGGGGGCGGTGTCGCATCCGCCGTCGCCCGGGCGCTGGGGGCGCAACGGCGGGCGCAGGCACAGGCGCTGGTCGTGCACGGGCTCGTGATCGGCGCCGCCTTCGGTGCGGCCTTCAGTGCGCTGATCTGGCTCGGTGGGCCGACGATCTTTCGCCTGCTCGGCGGGCGCGACGTCGCGCTCGAGAACGCGCTGACCTACGCCAACCTCGTGTTTGCCGCAGCGATTCCGTCATGGGTCGCCAATCTTCTGGCCGCGTCGCTGCGCGGGGCCGGCAACGTGCGCACACCGGCGCTGGTGAGCGCTGCGACGTCGCTCGTTGGACTGGTTGCTTCGCCCGTCCTGATATTCGGCTGGGGCATCGTGCCGGCCTTCGGGGTCGCCGGTGCCGGGCTCGCCGTCGCCGGGATCAACACGGCGACCGCACTGATCCTGATGCTCCACATGGCGTCACGAAACGCCGACCTGCGGCTTCGACCCTGCAGACTCGAAACGCGGCTCTTTGCCGACATCCTGCGGGTCGGAATGCCCTCCGCGCTCGGCACGATCGTTGCCAACCTGACCGTCGTGCTCGCCACGGGATACGCGGGCCGGTACGGGGCCGCGAGCATCGCAGGCTACGGCCTGGCGTCGCGCATCGACTATCTGCTCATTCCGCTGTTCTTCGCGCTGGGTTCGGCGACGCTGACGATGGTGGGAACGAGCGTCGGCGCGCGGCGAATGGACCGCGCGCGCCAGGCCGCCTGGGCGGGTGTGTCGATGTCGGCATCGCTGGCGCTCGTGATCGGTGGTGTGGCCGCGGTGCTGCCGGCGCCGTGGATGCACCTGTTCAGCGCGGACCCTGCCGTGGTAGCGGTCGGAACGGCCTACCTCGTGCGAGTCGGACCCACGTACGTCTTCTTCGGCGTCGGCATGGCGATCTACTTTGCAAGCCAGGGCATGGGCCGCATGGCCTGGCCGCTGGCCGCGGGCCTCGTACGCGTCGCCGTGGTCGGGCTCGGCGGCCTGGCCTGGACGGTCGTGCGGGGCGGCGACATCGAAGGTGTGTTCTGGATCATTGCCGCGGGCTACGTCGCTTTCGGCGGGATCAGCCTGTTTGCGCTGATCGGCCGGCGCGGGTGGGCCGGAAGGCATCACGCCCCCGCGCAGAGTCACCGTGTCGGGCTGGAGGAAAACCGTGCCGGATAGCGCCTGCGTCGAATGCATCCGGAGGCTCGCCGTCAGCCCCGTTGCTTGCGGAACGAATCCTTGACCCGGATGAGGCCACCGCTGAAGGTGAACAGGTCACAACCGTCGACCTCGACCGTTGCGCCATCGGATGCCCGCGTGCCGACGAGCGTCCATTGGGACAGACCGCGATCTCCAAAGACGAAATGGCGACCGCGCGTCCACTGTGCATCCGGCATCGCCGCCAGTGCCTGCGCATAACCGTCTCGAACGGACTCGCGCCCGCTGAAGCGCGTTCCGCAGACATCCGGGCCCGCACTCGATCGGAACTCGCAGTCGTCGGACATGAAGGACATCAGGCCGTCGACGTCGTGGCGATTCCAGGCATCGCAGAACGCACGCAGCGTCTCGACGGTCACCGATTGGGGCTGAATCTGATCGGGCATCGGAACTCCTCCGGGCGATTCGGCGTCGCCAGCACTCGCATCATCGCGCACGCCGCCCCGCGGGCGCCAGGGCCGTCAGCGCGTCGATGAACGCGCGCAGGCGCAGCGGCACCTGGCGGTTGCTGGGATAGACGACCGAGATCGGCATCGGTGCGGGGCGGAATCTTGCCAGCACCTCCTCGAGCTTGCCTGCCTCGACGGCCGAGCGGGCCATGAACTCGGGCACCTGCACCAGGCCGATGCCGGCGCGCGCGGCGCTGACCAGGCCCTCGCCGTCGTTCATCACGAAATGCGCGCGGGGATGCGTCGTGACCGCCTCGCCGCGGATCAGGAACTGCCAGGGGCGCTCGCGCCCCGTCGTGGGCAGCCTGAAGACCCCGCAGTCGTGTCCGTCGACGGCAGCCGGCGTGCGCGGCCGGCCGCGGCGCGACAGGTAGCCCGGCGCGGCGTAGACGCCCAGGTGCTGCACGTCGAAGGCGCGCGCCACCAGCCGCGAGTCGTCGATCGTGCCGACGCGGATCACGGCATCCAGGCCGGCGCCGATCACGTCGGCGAAGGTGTCCGACAGGCGGATGTCGATGCGCAGTTCCGGATGCTTGCGGGCGAGGTCGGCGACGAGCGGCACGATGACCTGCTTCCCGTAGGTGGCGGGCGCGTCGATGCGCAGCGTCCCGCTCGGCCCGCGGCTCGCACTGGCCGCCGTTGCTTCCAGATCGCTCAGCTCGTCGAGGATGCGACGGCAGCGCTCGTACAGCGCTTCACCCTCCTGCGTCAGCGCGACCCGCCGCGTCGTGCGGTGGAACAGCCGCACCGCCAGGCTGTCTTCGAGCCGCGCGACGCTCTTCGCGACGGCCGAGGGCGACAGCCCCAGCTCGCGCGCGGCGCGGGCGAAGCTGGCGTACTTCGCCGACTCGGCGAAGGCAACCAGGAGGCGGACGCTGGACATGGGCGATTGAGGAATTCCTGTCGGCAATATTGTGACCGGCAGTGCCCTTCTCTCACAAGCGAATCGATCGAATACTTCGCCCCACGCGTGCTGCCGCTGGGGTGGCACGCCCACCCGAGGAGAGACACCATGTACGTGATCCAGAACGCAAACCTTGAAAGGGCGGCCCTGCCGGGCATCGAACACGTGACCCTGGCCGGCGCAGACGACGGACTGACGCGCCTGTCGGTCTGGAGGCAATCGATGGCGCCGGGCGCTGCAACGCCACCCCATCGGCACGACTGCGAAGAGGTCGTGGTGGTGACCGCCGGCAGCGGCGAGCTGCACATCGACGGCACGGTGATCGCCTTCGGCCCCGACTCGACGCTGGTGATCCCACCCAACGCGGCTCACCAGATCTTCAACACCGGGTCGCAGGAACTGAACACGCTGGCGACGTTCTCCGTCTCGCCCGTCGACGTGCACTTCCCGGACGGCCAGCGGATCCCGCTGCCGTGGAGGACCTGAACGACACCACCGATCCAAAGGAGCGAACATGAAGAACACGTTGAAGGCGCTGGTGGCATCCGCGGCGCTGGCGTTGGCCGCAGATGCCGTGCACGCAGCCGAGAACGCGAAGCAGGTCGAGCGGGGGCGTTACATCGTCAAGATCGCAGGCTGCAACGACTGCCACACGCCGGGCTACGCCCCGACGAACGGCAAGGTGCCGGAGAAGGCGTGGCTCACGGGGGACGTGGTCGGCTGGCGGGGGCCCTGGGGAACGACCTACCCGGCGAACCTGCGCCGCTACTTTCAGGGGCTTTCCGCCGACCAGTGGGTGAAGGCGGTTCGCACGGTCGAATGGCGACCGCCGATGCCCTGGTTCTCGCTGCGCGACATGAGCGATGCGGACCTGCGCGCCGTGCACGCATACGTCCGCAGCCTGGGTCCGGCGGGCGAGCCGGCGCCCGCCTACGTGCCGCCGGACCGCGAGCCGGTGCCGCCGTTCGTGCAGTTCCCGGCCCCGCCGCCGTGACGTCGGCCCCCGGAGCTGCGGGTCGAACCCAACCCGGCGCCCACCGCGGCGCCGGCGTCACGGCGTCGCGCGAAGCGCCCTGACCTTTGACTCGAGCGCCTCCAGCCGCCGGTCGCGGATGCCGAGCTGGCGCAGGTGCTCCACCGTGTCGAACAGGTAATCGCAGCAGCGACCCATCGGCCCGGCCCCGGTGGCCAGGTAGTGGGCCACCGCATCGTGGTCCAGGCCCGGCGCGTAGCGCTCGTGCCCGCGATTGGCGCTGAACGCGATCGCCGGCTCGGGTCCTGCGGGGGTCAGTGCAGTGGTCCACACCGGACGATAGGCCCCGGTGACCATCTCGCGCCGCCACAGCACGTCGAGTTCGGTCGCCTCGGTGCCCCGCGCGAGGCGGTAGGCCACACCTGTGCAGCTGCCGCCCGACTCCAGCGACAGCATCAGCCCGGGCCGCTCGGGGCTGCCGCGACCGGCGCGCGCCCACAGGCAGAACTGGCGATGGAAGCCGTGGATGCGCGCCGTGCGGCGCTCGGCGAAGTGAAACGCGGGGTTCCAGATCAGCGAGCCGAAGGCGAACACCCAGACCCGCCCCCGCCGCGGCGACCGGACGAGGAAGTCCTGCACCTGCGCGTTGCGCTCGGCGTCGGTCATGATGCGCACGCCGGGGCCGAGCACCGCGCGCACCGATGCGTGCAGCGAGCCGTCCAGGATGCTTTCGCGGGTCAGTTTGACGCTGGCCATGGAGTGCGCATTCTGACATCGGAACAGCCCGACCCTCGCACCCGGCCCGTTCGTGATCGCGCACCCGAGCGGCGCATCACGCCGGCCCGCTACGTCGGAACCGCCACTTTCGGCGCAAGCCCCAGCTTCTTCGCGCGGCGCGCCAGCCTTCGGTCGTCGAACGACGCCATGCTGGCACACGCTCGATAGCTCGCGTGATGCAGCGCGTCGGCGAGATCGATCCCCGCGTCGCACGAGGACAGCGCTTGCTCCACTGTCGTGCGGTCCTCTATGGTGATGTGCCGCAGTCCGAGCAAGTGCCGCAAGACTGCAACGGCTTCGCCTTGCGTGAAGCCGTAGTAGCCGCGCATCACCCACTCGAACTCCAGGATCACCGTCTTGCAGACCATCAGCGGCCGGCCGGACTCCACCAGTCGTCGTGCGGCAATCCGCTGACGCTGGGCTTCGGCGTCGGCCTTGTCCTCGACGTAGTAGCGGGCAAGGACGTTGGTGTCGAGGCCAATCATCGTTTGAGCAGGGTCGCTGGGTCCAAGTCCGCAGGCAGGGGGGGGCGGCGGCTTTTCAACATACCGAACCCGCTATCCGGCACGCCCCCCGGCGAACTCTTGACACGCATTTCGACGTGATCGCCGACCAACGAAAATTCGATGCGGCTGCCTTGGCGAATGCCCAACTGCTGCCGAACTTCCTTCGGGATCGTCACCTGCCCCTTGCTTGTGACCGATGTGACGTCCATATCCACCTCGCTAGTATTACGATGTAATACTAGCGGCATTCCCGCGCCGGTGCAAGATCGGGTCGCCACGTACCGGATGCGATCCTGTACCGGATGCGATCCTTGCGGTAGCGTCGATCCGTGTGGACAATGACCGGGTACCCGCACACGGGCCTCCGGTCGTCCGTCTTCGGAGCGGCGCTTCGAATGTCCCCTGATCCGCCTGTCGAGAGTCCCGGGTCAGACCGCTCAGTGGCCCGTCCGAGCGCGCACTCGGCTGGGGAACGGACCACCGCGCCGGCGGATCCCTGGTGGCGGCGCCTGTGGTCCACGCTCCACTCGCGCTTCGCCCGACAGATCGCCGTGGTCGCGGTCGTTGCCGGCGCGATCGCCGCGACCGGGCACTTCGTGGGCGGTTTGGTCGGCTGGTGGCATGCGTGGGAGCTG
>Ga0209253_10004449_pt1 | contig 12216 bp, 11 predicted proteins | sample FrelakmetBRP12BR_FD_187145 | JGI IMG/M metagenome (GOLD analysis project Ga0209253, IMG submission 187145) | Freshwater lake sediment microbial communities from the University of Notre Dame, USA, for methane emissions studies - BRP12 BR (SPAdes)... | ecosystem: Environmental > Aquatic >...
GTTATGAAATATTGAGAGAACGGCGTTGCTGACGGCTATGCGACACCGTGTTCAGGTCTTCCGCTCAGATAGATTCAGGATGCTCACATGTTCACCGTATTCGCTGAAGGCGACCTCTCCCGCACCGCCGGCTTCGCCGCACCGTGTCGAGGTCGCTACTCCCACTCTATCGTCGCGGGGGGTTTGCCGGAGATGTCGTACACCACGCGGTTGATGCCGCGCACTTCGTTGATGATGCGGTTGGATACTTTTCCCAACAGCGCGTAAGGCAATTCCGCCCAGTGCGCGGTCATGAAATCCTGCGTTTGTACCGCGCGCAGTGCCACCACCCATTCATAGGTCCGACCATCCCCCATCACGCCGACGCTCTTGACCGGCAGGAACACGGTGAAAGCTTGCGAGGTTTTTTCGTACCAGGACATGCCATTTTCATCTTTGGTGGCGCGCAGCTCCTCGATGAAGATCGCATCGGCGCGGCGTAGCAGGTCGGCATATTCCTTCTTCACTTCGCCGAGGATACGCACGCCAAGGCCGGGGCCCGGGAACGGATGGCGGTACACCATGTCGGACGGCAGGCCCAGCGCTACGCCGAGTTCGCGCACTTCGTCCTTGAACAATTCACGTAACGGTTCAAGCAATTTCAGGTGCAGGCTTTCCGGTAGGCCACCGACATTGTGGTGGGATTTGATGGCGTGCGCTTTTTTGGTTTTTGCGCCAGCCGATTCGATCACGTCCGGATAGATCGTGCCCTGCGCCAGCCATTTGGCTTGCGGTAACTTCTTGGCTTCACGCTGGAACACCTCGACGAACTCGCGCCCGATGATCTTGCGCTTCTTCTCCGGCTCGGTAACGCCGGCAAGATGATGCAGGAATTCAGCGCTGGCATCGACATGAATGACCTTCATGTGCAAATTTTTCGCAAATGTTTCCATCACCTGGGCGCCTTCGTTCAGGCGCAACAGACCGTTGTCGACGAACACGCAGGTGAGTTGGTCGCCGATGGCCCGGTGTATCAGCGCCGCGGCCACCGATGAATCCACCCCGCCGGACAAGCCCAGGATCACTTCGTCTTTGCCCACCTGCGCGCGGATCTTATTCACCGCTTCGCTGATGTAATCAGGCATGTTCCAGTCTTCGCCGCAACCGCAGATATCGTGAACAAAGCGGCCAATGACCGCTTTCCCCTGGTGGGTGTGAGTCACTTCAGGGTGGAACTGCACAGCGTAGTAATGGCGCGACTCGTCGGCCATCGCGGCGATCGGCGTGGCCGCGTTGGAGGCAATCACCGAGAAGCCGGACGGCAGCGCGGTCACCTTGTCTCCGTGGCTCATCCATACGTCGAGCAGGCCGTGGCCTTGAGCATTGGTCTTGTCCTGTATGCCGTCAAACAGTCTGGAGTGGCCCTGGGCGCGCATCTCCGCATAGCCGAACTCGCGCACCTTGCCGCTCTCGACCTTGCCGCCGAGTTGCGCAGCCATGGTCTGCATGCCATAGCAAATGCCCAGCAAAGGCACGCCCAGTTCGAACACGATCTGCGGCGCCCTCGGCGTCTCTTCCTCATACACAGAGTTCGGTCCGCCGGACAGTATGATGCCCGCCGGAGCAAAGGCAAGAATATCTTGCGCTGTCATATCCCAGGGATGCAGCTCGCAATAAACGTGAGTTTCACGGACACGACGCGCAATCAATTGCGTGTATTGCGAACCGAAATCGAGTATCAGGATTTTTTTATGGGACATTTTTCAGGATTCAGGATTCAGGATTCAGGATCAGGATTCAGGATATGGTATCCAGGTTGGTTTTCCTGAATCCTGGATCCCATATCCCGGATCCTAGTCTATATGGTAATTCGGTGCTTCCTTGGTGATCTGCACATCGTGCACATGCGACTCACGGATGCCGGAAGAAGTGATTTCGATGAACTCGGCTTTGGTGTGCATCGTGGCGATGTCCGGACAACCGAGATAACCCATGCTGGAGCGCAGACCACCCATCAGCTGATGGATCACCGCCAGCACGCTGCCCTTGTAGGGCACACGCCCTTCCACACCTTCCGGCACCAGTTTGTCCTGATTGGCCTCGTTGTCCTGGAAATAGCGGTCGCTGGAACCTTGCTGCATCGCCCCCAGACTGCCCATGCCGCGATAGGACTTGTATGAGCGTCCCTGAAATAATTCGATTTCACCCGGTGCTTCTTCGGTGCCGGCGAACAATCCGCCCAGCATCACCGTATGGGCTCCGGACGCGATCGCCTTGGCGACGTCGCCAGAGTAACGGATGCCACCGTCGGCGATCAGCGGCACACCGGTTCCCTGCAAGGCTTTCGCCACGTTCTGGATCGCGGCGATCTGCGGCACGCCGACACCTGCCACGATGCGCGTGGTGCAGATCGAACCGGGACCTATGCCGACTTTTACTCCGTCGGCGCCGTGATCCAGCAAAGCCATTGCCGCTGCGCCGGTGGCGATATTGCCTCCGATGACCTCAATATGCGGAAAGTTTTTCTTGACCCATTTGACGCGATCCAGAACGCCTTGAGAATGACCATGTGCGGTATCGACCACGATCACGTCTACGCCTGCCTCAGCCAGCAAAGCGACGCGATCTTCTGTACCTTCCCCCACCCCGACCGCTGCCCCGGCACGCAGACGGCCATGACTGTCCTTGCACGCCAACGGGTGTTCACTGGATTTAAGGATGTCTTTTACCGTCATCAGGCCGCGCAATTCGAACGCGTCGTTCACCACCAGCACGCGCTCGATACGGTGCTTGTGCATCAGGTTGCGTGCTTCTTCCAGACTGGCGTTCTCTTTGACGGTGATGAGGCGCTCGCGGGGCGTCATGATGTTCTGGATCGGCTGATCCAGATTGCTTTCAAAGCGCAGATCGCGGTTGGTGATGATGCCGACCAGCAATTTGCCCTGTACCACCGGCAAGCCGGAGATCTTGTGCTGACGGGTCAGACTCAACACGTTGCGCACCGTCATGTCCGGCGTGATAGTGATGGGATCCTTGACCACGCCGCTTTCAAAGCGCTTTACTTTCGCGACCTTGGCAGCCTGGGCATGAGCCGACATGTTCTTGTGCAAAATGCCGATCCCGCCTTCCTGCGCCAGAGCGATCGCAAGGCGCGACTCGGTCACGGTATCCATCGCTGCGGACAACAGCGGGATGTTCAGGCTTATGTTGCGGGTGAGTTGGGTGCGCAGACTGACATCGCGCGGCAATACGTTTGAATAGGCAGGAACGAGAAGTACGTCGTCAAAAGTCAGAGCTTTTTGAATGTTGCGCATATTGAGCAGCCCTCGGCAAAACGGGCATTATACGCATGCTGGTCAAGCCAGTAAATCAACATGCAGCATACAGGCCGTGAAACCGGATATTCCGGTTCCATGGCAACTCAGCGCAGAAACCGGCTATAAATTACAGCGCTGTCTCGTCGGTTTCACCGGTGCGTATGCGTATCACCTGCTCCACCGTCGAGATGAATATCTTGCCATCACCGATCTTGCCGGTATGCGCTGCCTTGATGATCGCTTCGACCGCCCTGTCCAGCATTTCCGATGAAATCACTACCTCGACTTTGACCTTGGGAAGGAAATCCACCACATACTCCGCCCCGCGATACAACTCTGTATGACCTTTTTGCCGGCCGAAACCCTTCACCTCGGTAACCGTCAATCCGCTTACGCCCAGCTCAGAAAGCGCCTCACGCACTTCATCCAGCTTGAATGGCTTGATAATCGCCTCGATTTTCTTCATGGTGAACTCCCGTATGCTTTTGTTAGACTCGATATCCCCGTTCGGATGGCGCTTATTGTATCAACAGGAATGATAACGCATGGTCCAATTCCGATAATCATTATCCGCTGGACAATAACGCGACGATCTGCTCATGTTTGTTTTTGATGGCGAGGTCCAGTGCAGTCGTGCCATCCTGATATTTTGCATTGACATTCGCACCTTTGCTGAGCAGCAATTTGACTTCCGGCACATGGCCATTGGCAGCTGCCTTGTGTAGCGATGTCCAGCCGTCATTTGAAGCGGCATTTACGTCCGCACCGTTATCAATCAGCACAAAACTCACCGACAAATGACCTCGAGTGGCTGCTTGCAGCAGGGGTGTCCAGCCATGGTTGCTGCGCGCATTGACTTCGGCATGTTTGCTCAACAACAGATTGACCACTTTTGAATAACCGTTGAAGGCCGCCCAGTGCAGCGGCGAATAACCGGCGCTGTCCCTGTGCTGAATATTTGCACCGCTTTTGATCAGCAACGTGGCCATTTGCTCATCGCCATTGAAAGAAGAGATCATCAAAGGGGTCCAGAGCCGATCGTCATAGGTGTCGACATTTGCGCCCGAACTCAAGAACAATCCCACCAAGTCGTGCTGGCCCGATTCAGCGGCCTTGATAAACCCTTGCGGGGAGAACGGCACGCCTTGCTTCTCTATCTCTTGCTTGATCTTGTCTGAAACATGCCCCCAGGGATCAGCATTCTGCTTGCGCCCACTCAAGCGCGTATGCACCATACTCAGATAAATGATGTCTGAAGCCACATCCGGCGGAAAGCCTTGCCGGTCGGAACGCTTGGAGACCATCAACTCGGAAAAGAGCGAGTCAATCTCCGCCGTATCCCACAACGACATGATCTGGCCAAAAATGCGCGGATACTGCTTCTCCAGCGCATGTGGATAGTTTTGTTCCCGGTTGTTCAGAATTTTTAAAAGCCTTGCATCCATAATCGGTTGAGCCTGAAATTATTTATACACCCATCGGAATCAAACCCCGCCACATGACCCCGACCGGCTATGCACCATAGCAAACTTCGCGCTGGACGCAAAATTGAACCGTGAAGATCACCATTCCGGCTCACAATAAGTTACCGTCAGCACCTCGAGCTCGGTCACTCCAACCGGGGTGCGTAACGACGCAACGTCACCCACGCGCAATTTAAGCAGGGCCCGCGCCAATGGGGATACCCAACTGATATGCCCGCGCGCCACGTCCGCTTCGTCGACGCCGACAATGCAGTAACGGCTCTCACAACCACCGTCGTCGCATACTGTCACGGTAGCACCGAAAAACACCTGCTCACACTCCCCCCGCTGTGCCGGATCGACCACTTCGGCCTGCTCCAGACGCTTGCGCAGAAAGCGTACGCGCCGGTCGATCTCGCGCAACCGTTTCTTGCCATAGATGTAATCGCCATTTTCGGAACGATCGCCATTGGAGGCTGCCCACGTGATGGTCTTCACCAGCGAAGGGCGTTCCACCTTCCACAGCACATCAAGCTCATCTTTCAGCTTGTTGTAACCGCCGGGGGTGATGTAATTCTTGACGCCTGTCGGCAACTGAGTCGAGTACTCCACCTCATCGTCAGCGGTGTCGTCTTCGCGTGTGATTGCTTTGCTCATGTTTTGGATATTACAACATTGCGGGAACCCGCTCGGGAGAATAAGAGCCTCTGGCGCGTGCAGAGTTCACTGCCATGCTTTGCAACCGGATCCCGGACACGGGCGGATGTCGCGGTCTTATCCTGTCCTCTCTGCAGTGCTCAGTCAGTGCGAACCAGCAACACAGGAACCGAAGCTGCGCGCAGCACATTTTCCGCAACACTGCCCAGCAGCAAACGGCTTAAACCGGAGCGGCCATGCGTGCCGATAACGATCAGGTCGGCTCCCCATTTCAGGGCTTCGCCGTCTATCACGCTGGCGATGCGCTCTCCGCTCGCTTCAAGCAATGCGGTCTGCGGCGTCATGCCCGCCTTCCGCACTTTTTCTGCAGCCTGCGTGAGAGCTCGCTCACCGGTGAGGCGCACCGCTTCCTTCAGCGTGGCATAATCGATAAAGGCATAGCCTTCTGCATCCAATGGGTAGGCTTCCTCTATCACATAGACCAGGCGCAATTGAGCCTTGCCGGCCACCAGTTTGATCGCTTCCTGCAAAGCCCTCTCGGCAGTCTCACTGCCATCGATTGGAACCAGAATACGCTGATACATAATGATCTCCCCAGTTTCTCCTGCTCGATATGCAGGTTGATTCCAATTCTATGCCTGTTTTGAAGTTGAGTGGGTAAAACGGCATGCGGACTGATTTGCAAACTCGCCGAGTTATTTCAGAAGGCGCCGCAAGCGATTGACGGCACCAATCGGATAATGTTGGTTCATGGACTATACCGGCCTCCGGAGTCGAGATAGACGCTGCCGCGTCCACCCCACACGATCATCTCGGAGCCGGTCCATACCGCACTGTGGTTATATCTTCCTGCGGGTGCACCGGTTGCGATGGTGGCGCTCCAGCCGTCAGTGGCTGGATCGTAGCGACTGCCTGAGGCAATACTGTCGTAGCCGCCCCAGATGATCATCCCGCTCCCGTCCCATACCGCGGTGTGATCCATGCGCGCTGCTGGCAGGCCGGCAGACCATGTCGCCGTCCACCGGTTCGTAACCGGATCATAGCGCCCGCCGGTAGCCTGGGCTGTCCCGCTAGAACCGCCCCAGACGATCATTTCAGACCCGGTCCAGACCGAAGTGTGTCCATATCTTGCATAGGGGGCGCCGTTTGCGGAAATTGCTGACCATTTGTCGGTGTCTGGATCGTAGCGTGCACCCGAATCGAAATAGGTGCCTCCGTATGCAGTGCCGCCCCACACGATCATCTCGGTCCCGGTCCAAACGGCAGTGTGCCAGGCCCTGGCGGAAGGCGCGCCAGTGGTGGAGATTGCCGTCCATATACCGGTGGCAGGGTTGTAGCGTGCTCCGGTGGCGACCGGGCTGGTGCCGTCCCAGCCTCCCCAGACGATCATCTCGGAGCCGTTCCACACTGCGGTATGCCCGTATCTTGCAGTGGGTGCGCCGGTCGTCGCGGTCGCGGTCCACGTGTCGTTCACAGGATCATAGCTACCACCAGAGGCGAGATAACTGCTGGTGCCGTCGGAGCCGCCCCACACGATCATCTGCGAACCGGTCCAGACCGCGGTATGGTCGGATCTTGCGGCGGGTGCATAGGATATCGCGGTTGCCGACCACATATCGCTGCCAGGATCATAACGGCCTCCAGTGTCAAGATAGCTGCTATCGTAGCCGCCCCACACAATCATCTGCGAACCGGTCCAAACCGCACTGTGAGAGTCCCGCGCAACCGGTGCACCGGTGGATGAGGTCGTAAGCCATGAGCCTGCGGCTGCGGGCATGCGCCGCACATCGATGCAGTCTTCCCCGACCAGCATACCTGCGCGCCAGGCCTTGACAGTGATGTGATTGGTTGCTGGTGCCAACGGAACACTGTAGGCCAACCACCGGGTGTCGCAATATGGCCCGAAGAAACCACCGTACATAATTCCGCTCCACGCGCCACCCGTAACCGATGCGCCGTTGGTTTCGTTCATGACAATCATCGTGTAGCCGGGGTCGGTGTTGCAGTGCGCGACGTCGAAGCCGCTCGGCGTCCGCGCCGGGCCGCCCAAGTCCAAGGTTGCCGCATCGGTTCCCCACAAGCCCGTGTACGTGGGCTTATCGAGATAGACATCGCCCCACTGGCAGCTTGCCACCCCGCCGCTTGTGTCACCACCACTATCTCCAGCGCATCCGGTGATCAGCAAGCTGGAGAAGAAGACCAGGTTGATGATGTATCGGGTAGTGTGACGGAGTAAGTTGCTCAGTTGCAAGTTAGCTTCATGCCTCGATTATTTGCAATTCAGGAGATTAGAAACCTGGCATCCAGGAGCAATATATGCCCTTCGGTGAATATTTCAACGAAGTAAATTACGCATATATTTTAGGAGAGTATTTCGGTCGATGGCAGTGCTGCAAAGCCCTGCAGCCATACTTCTCCCTATCCGGCTTCACTGGCAAACCGCTCCCACCCGCTCACCCAAAAAATCCCCCAGTATCTTCACCCATGATTCGTGCATGTAAATGAAACCGTCGTTATGGCCGCCGGCCAGTTCGAGGAACTGTTTGGGCGGATTTGCTGCGGCAAAGAGCGCGCGCCCGTGCTTGAAAGGAACGATGTCATCTTCCGGGCTGTGGGCGATCAACACCGGCACGGAGACCGTCCGCAAGTATTCCCGGGTATCGTAACGTATGCGTGCCAAACACCTTATCGGAAGATACGGATAAATTTGCTGCCCCAGATCGGGCACTGAAGTGAAACCAGAGGCGATCACCAAAGCAGCCGGCTGTTGACGGGTGGCCAACCATGCGGCAATGGCACCGCCCAGCGATTCCCCGAATAACACGATGCGGCAGGATGGAATATGCCGTTGTTCAGTCAGGTAGAGCCATGCGGCCTCGGCATCACGATAAGTGCCCTGCTCGGAAGGCGTGCCGCCGCTGCTCCCATAGCCTCGATAATCGATGATCAGGGTGCTATAGCCCAGACGATGAAACATCAGGACCGAGTCGAGACGATGGGAAATATTTCCCGCGTTTCCGTGCAGGAACAGCACCGTACCGCGCTGTTGCATGGCCGGGATGTACCAGCCATGCAGGCTGATGCCATCGGAAGTTTTCAGATGGATGTCTTCGTATGGCAAGCCGATCTGGCCGGGTATGGCGGCGCTGTCTCGCCCGGTTCCCGGATAGAAAACCAGATGCGATTGAAATAAATAGACCAGCAGCGAAAGCCCGCCGTAGATCGCAGCCAGGATACCCAGCCCATTCCACATCATGCGCATCCCGTTAGCTCGCGACACAGGTTCATCAAGCGAACCTCCTCAAGGAAACACAGGCCAAAGCGTAGATCAGCACAGCCAGCAGGATCACCGCAGCAAAGCCGACATGGATCGCGAGCAGCGTGGCGAGGACGGCTCCCACCACCGAGGCGAAGCCGTTGATCGCCCATGCCCAAGGAATGGCATCCTCGGCGGTGTTTGCCAGCCGAATCATCGCCGTGGGAAAAGGTACACCCATGCACATCGCCAGCGGCGCGATCAGCGCGATTGAAATGATTATTTTTGCCGCATCGGGCAAATGGATCAGCGCCTGGAACAGGTGCGGCAGGATGGCCAGATAGAGCAGCGATATCGCGCCCATCGCGATCACCGCCAGCGTCACTTTGTTTGCCACTTGCCAGTGCCCGGCCAGCCAGCTTCCCACAGCGGCGAACACCAGGAACGCGCACAGCACGACTGCCACGGCATACAGAGGGTGGGACAAGAACAGCACGAATTTCTGGATGAAGGCGATCTCCATGAACATGAAGGCAAAACCGATCGCGAGAAAATACAGCGCCACCGGCACGCCCGGCAATGTGCGCCGGCAACGCGACAAGGCCAGCGGCACCAGGATCAGCACTATGCTTGCCACAATCGCCTGCACCATAGTCGCCACCAACAGCGGGTAACTCCAGTCAAGCAGCGGCATGCCGCCCTGCTCGCGCAGCGAAAATAATTCCGCGGCTGCATTCCATTTGAAGAAACGGAAAAAATGCGGCCGGTCATCGGTCGCCGGCTCGATATAGAATTTGTACTGGTCTATGAATTCCTGCCGCTGCGGACCCAGCAGTGCGATCGCCCCCTCGTAGAAGTAGGGCTGTGCCAGCAGGTTGTAACGGTTTGCCTCGCCGGCGTTCATTCCCGGGTAATAAGCCAGATCGAAAGAACGAGTGCGGCAAAACTCCCTGATCGCCGCGACATCCCTCGCGGTGAAATCGCTGTTCTTCACCAGCAGCGTGACAGTTTTCCATCCCCGTATCATCGCCAGCCGCTTGGCAGGATGGGATACGCCGCTCCGCTCCAGCGCTGACACCGCCGTCGCAAACAGTTTCAGCGCATCACGCGGCGGCAAAGTGAGCCAGCGGGTGACGGCCAACATGCCGCCCGGCGAGATGCGTCCATGGTAGGTCTGGAGCGCCTCAACCGTATAGAGGTAGTTTTCGCTCAGGCCGTATAGCCCGGCAGAGGTGGTGCCGAATGAATCCAGCAGCGCGACCTGGATCAGGTCATAGCGCTTGTCGCTGCTGTTGACGAAGCCGCGCGCCTCGGCTTCGTAAATGTGCACGCCCGACTGGTTGTACAGATTGCCGGCATAATCCCGAAAACGTTGGCTGACCAGATCGGTGATGTTCCGGTCCAGCTCCACCGCATCGACTGCAGCGCTGCCGTGGTACAGCGCCTGCAATACATCACTGCCCGCCCCCGCACCCAGCACCAGCACGCGAGGCCGCTCCAGCAGATGATAGGGCAATGCCGAGGTTAGCTGGTCGAGATAGGCCAGCGGCGTGAGCTTGCCGTCGAACCGCGTCAGCGCAGACGGGCCGTTCCCGTCGATGAACACGCCCAACTGCGGTGGCGGTTCACTTGTGGCATTGAGGCTCATCCCCGGCGCATCACGCAATGGCATGAGGGTATTTTCCACCACAGTGATCTGACCTAACGGGCTGGAGCGTTCCTCGATCACCCGCGCTCCGGCAAAGTTCAGCGCCTGGCTCAGATCCTTGTAGGCGGAGGGATGAACTTGCACGGCGGGCAGCGCAACGACAGCCAGCACCGCCAGCCCGACAAATATTTCCCTCAGCCATTTTGCCCGCATCTTCAATTCGACAATGGCGACGGCGGCCGCCAACAAGGCCAATGCCGTGAGAGCAGTCAGCACCCGGTGCGGCGGCACGAGGAACAACACGCCGATAACGCCCAAGCTGCCCGTCCCCGCGCCAAGAATGTCAAAAGCATAGATGCGTCCGGCCTGTTTGCCGAAATGCGAAAAGACCAGGCCGATACCCAGCCCCCCGCAAAAGAACGGCAACATCATCAGAAGGTAAACGGCGAACAGCTTGGCTGGCTGTGTCTTGTCCCACAGTAGTTCGAGAGGATTGAACGGTACTTGTTGCGCCAGCAGGAACGCCCCAGGCATCAGCACAGCCAACGCCGCCGCAGACATGACATACACTGCGCCGAAGTGCGGGGCTATTTTTTCCTTCAGCAGCATCAGCGCCGTACCGCTCGCCCCGTAACCCAGCATCGCCGCGCTGATGATCATGTAGGCGAAGTGATGCCACAGCACGATGCTGAAAAATCGGGTCAGCAGCACCTCGTAGGCCAGTACGCATGCGGACAGCAAGCCGATCGCGATGAAAGGCGGGCGGGACATGCTAATGACCGCCGGTAAGCGGAACGAAAGCCACCGGGAGGATCTGGCGGGTGGTCACCGAACCGTCCTTATGCTTTTCCACCAACATCAGATACTGGGTCATGAATTGAGTGCCGAGCGGAATCACGATGCGGCCGCCCGGTTTCAGTTGCCTGATCAGCGGCGGCGGCACATGGCTGGCTGCGGCTGTCACGATGATCGCATCGAACGGCCCCGCTTCCGGCCAGCCATAGTAGCCGTCACCCACCTTTGTTTTCACGTTGCGGTAACCGAGCGATTTCAGCCGTTGAGCCGCCTCTCTTCCCAGCGGCTCGACGATCTCGATGCTGTAGACCGAGCTGACGATTTCCGCAAGCACTGCTGCCTGGTAGCCGGAACCCGTACCGATCTCTAGCACCGTGTCGCCGGCCCTGACATTCATCAGATCGGTCATCAGAGCCACGATGAAGGGCTGCGAAATCGTCTGTCCATAGCCGATAGGCAGGGGGCGATTCAGATAGGAATAAGCAGCCAGATCGGCTGGCACAAAACGATGCCGCTCCACCTTTTCCATCGCAGCGATGACAGCCGGACCGAAAGCGGAACGAGTGCCGTATGAAGAGGAGGATGCCATATCTGCCGACACCTCTTCAACCATTTGATGACGTGCCACATCAAACTCCCCGCCCTGAGCCGGGAAAGCAATGCCGAACAACAGAATTGCGCTTAAAGCGAAGAGGCGTTTCATGATTTCACTGTTGGGTTCGCAGCATGGCCAAACTACTTCATATGCAACTGTGTTCTGGATCAATACGGTTCATATTCAGCTTACTTCCACATCTTCTTGAAGCTCCAACCTTCCTTGCCGCCGATGGTGCGCAACTGTTCATACAGTTCCCGCTCTTCCCGGGTAAGCTTTTCCGACGGTCATTGAGCGCCATCTTGCACCGGCCGATCACAGGAAAATCGTGCTCCACCATGTAGCCATCGAACGTTTGGTCGCGCGGCAGTATCGTCTCCAGCAATTCGCGCAAGGCCGGGATGTCCCACTGGCGATTGCCCAGTTCGTAGAACCGGCGGCCCACGGTATCTTCTGCCCTAACCCGGAAGACATTGTAAAACGCGCGGCTGGCAGTGACCACGCTT
>Ga0209253_10004450_pt1 | contig 12214 bp, 12 predicted proteins | sample FrelakmetBRP12BR_FD_187145 | JGI IMG/M metagenome (GOLD analysis project Ga0209253, IMG submission 187145) | Freshwater lake sediment microbial communities from the University of Notre Dame, USA, for methane emissions studies - BRP12 BR (SPAdes)... | ecosystem: Environmental > Aquatic >...
ACTACACCAACAACCGTGTATTTATTCTCCAACGCTTCCAATGCAGGGACAGCAAAGTCCGGGGAACCCATGAAGACGATGCGGAAGTTGGAAGGCATGGAGTAATTCTAGCATATTCCCCAATATTTCTTAAAGCAAGATGAAAAAACGGGAAAATCGGTTGCTTTTTTATATAAGATATAGTAGAATATTACTAAATTTATCCAAATAATCAGACTATCAGGAGGTTAAAATGACAGACCAACCAATGTCTTCCGAAATCACCAGCGATGATAAACTGTGGGCTGCTTTAGGCTACCCGATCTTTATCATAGCCCTTATCATGCTTTTCATGGAGGATAAGAAGAAGAGGCCGTTTATAAAATTCCATGCCGTCCAGGCGCTTGCCTTGAACGTTGGTGTGATAATCGTCGAGATTATCCTTGGAATTCTCTCTTCCGTTCTTGCTGCAGTGACTTTCGGTATTGGTGGAGTGCTTGGTTGCATTGCTCCACTGGTATGGCTGCTCTTGATCTGGCCGGCCATCCTTGCTTATCAAGGGAAATATTTCGAAATTCCAATGATTACCAAGTTCATACGTGACCAACACTGGGTCTCATAATTTCCACTTGACTTTATATGGTTCTTGAGATTTTTAATTTTCGTCTCACAGAACAGATTGGATGCTTCCACCATAGAAACTCCAACTGAAAGGCAGCTGCCAGTTTGATTCCAGAAGACACCCTCAAGAAACAACACACGACATAGCATTGATAATACCCAGCGATGGGCCGTCCTTTTCCTATGGCTCAAAGATGGGTATTTCTTCTTTTGGGTGAGGGGTAAATAAGGGCCGCTAAGGAAATCGGTTGCTATTTGTCCGAATTTGCTGTAAAATAATTCAAATCCTTACACCATATTCCTTGGAGGCGATAATGGCTCAACCGATGAATTCCGACATTACGCAAGATGATAAGCTGTGGGCATTGCTAAGTTGGCTTTTCTGGCCAGTTGCGATTATCATGCTATTGATGGATGACAAGAAGAACCGTCCTTTCATCAAATATAATGCGGTTCTTTCTTTGGCTTTTGCAGTCGTCTTGTACGTGTTGGGAACAATCACGCTTGGATGCCTGATGCTGGTCGGTGGCATTTACGCCATTGTTCTTGCCATCCAGTCCTTCCAGGGCCAATGGGTGAAAGTCCCAGTTCTGACTGACTTTATCAAGAAACAGAACTGGGTTTAGGTGCTTCATGTACTTCCAGCAAGAAGCCTGCCTTGCGGTGGGCTTCTTGCGCGTAAAAAAATGCAACCTTCGGATTTGGAAATCGTTATATGGAATAGAAAAATCAACTAGAAACCACCTTGAAGGAGAATATGAATATGCCTGCCAAGAAATCTGACCCACCAGCTGTGCCGGTCGAACCCATTACAGCTCCAGCGGAACCGGTTTCTCCGATCCCAGTATCAGAGCCGCCAGCACCTGTACCATTCTCTACTCCACCTCTCCCATCCGGGTCAGGTATGCCCGGGATGGTGCAAGCCCTTGCAATCATGACCATCATCAACGGGATTCTGAACATTCTCTATGGCGTGTCCGTGACTACGGCAATCGTCCTGGGCACATTCTTTTTGGGGATCCTTTGTGCGCCTATCACCATCTTGCCTGTAATCCTTGGGATCTTTGAGATCATCTATGCCATCAAGTTGCTCGCCAATCCACCGCAGCCTGTCAAACCCTCTCAAACGCTTGCCATTCTTGAGATTGTGGCTGTCATCTCCGGGAATATAATCTCTGCGGTTGTGGGAGTTCTGGCGTTGGTCTTCTATGCCGATGCTAACGTCAAGGCGTATTTTGTCAGGCTCAACAGTCAATCCTCCTGAATCTCTACTCGATCGAAGGATATCTCAAGCAGGCTGGCCACTTTAGAATAGTCTCGCAACGTTTGTTCTCGGATTTCGTTATATGGACTGTCTCAGATGAAACCAATTATGTACTTAACAGGAAAATCCTATGACCACTGAAAATCCAAATTCCCCCTTGTTGACGCCACAAGCACCGTCCATCCCCGCTCAGTCTCTCTCATCTTCAGAAGAGCGCACATGGAGTGTGCTGGCGCATCTGAGTGTGCTGCTCAACCTGATCACCGGCTTTGCCGGGCCGATTGCCGCGCTGGTAATCTATATAATTTATAAGGATCGCTCGCGCACCGTTGCCTACTATGCTTTGCAAGCGATGATCTTTCAGCTGATCTGGTGGTACGGCGGAGGCCTGTTGATTGGCCTCATGTGGCTGATCGTTGGCACTCTATCAGCCATCCTGATCGGTGTGATACTGATCCCGATAGCCATTGTTGTGACCCTCTTGCTGGCATTGCTGCCGCTGGGTGCGGTTATCTACGGTATCATAGCTGCAATCCAGGTCAACCAGGGACAGGATTTTAAATACTGGCTGGTTGGTGACTGGGTTCGGGGCACACTGACAGGTCAATAAGAAATGCCCAGTAGAACCGGCATAATTGGATGCCGGTTTTCATTGCAGCATACTGCTTAATTTACCCTAGAAATACTCCTTCCTTCTTTTTTCCTTTCCCCACGTACGTAGGAAAATGGGGTGGGGTTGAGAAACCACCAGTAAACAATACCTTTCTCGACTCGCCATATTTACTTGACTCTTGCCCCGCTTACTCTTACAATGCATTCCACAATCTAAACCGCAACAGGGAAGAGACTCAGGATTAATAACAGGATTGGGCGCCGAAGGTGCAAATCCGGGACTGGCAAGTCCGGGTGAAACTCTCAGGCACAAAGGACCCTGTTGCATTTATCTCTGGAAAGTCTTCGGCGGAAATATCACTCCGCAGGAGGCACCGACGGGGCAATCCTCTGTATGACCTGTCCACGATGATTTATGTCCAGGTCTTCGCTTAGGAGAATCTCTCAGGTTCATTACAGAGGGCGCACAGACTATATACGTGCGCCCTTTTAGGTTTACCAAACCCATCTTAGTATCTTGAGAAGGAGATGAAAGATGAATATACCAGCGAATCTAAAATATTCCAAAACTGACGAGTGGTTTGATCCTGCCACCAGTAAAGCCGGCCTGACGGATTATGCCCAGGGCCAGCTCTCGGACATCGTCTTTGTGGAAATCCTCGTGGCACCTGGCGATTCGATCCAAACCGGCAATCCGATCGCCTCGGTTGAGTCGGTCAAGGCAGCCGCTGAGACGTACTCTCCTGTGACGGCCGAAGTGGCAGCCATAAACGAGGCGCTTGCGGATACTCCCGAGCTGCTTAACAGCGACCCCTACAGCAAAGGTTGGATGGTTGAGCTAAAGGATGGGGACGCTTCCGGCCTGATGGATGCCGCCGCATACACCATGTATTGCGAAGAAAGATCACATTAGTCTATTAGTCACTCGTCTTTAGTTTAATGTCGCATGATCGTTACAATGTGATTATCAGACTATTCGACCATCAGACTGGAGACTTCCATGACTTACATTCCCCATTCCCCCCAAGAACGGGATGCGATGCTGGCTGCCATCGGGTTGAAAAACCTTGCTGAGTTGTTCAAGGATGTCCCGGAGAAGCATCGTTTCCCGGCTCTTCGCCTTCCCCCGGCCCTGACAGAGATGGAAGCCGCCATCGAACTAGGCGAACTCTCCCTCGGCAACGAAAACGTCCGCACCGACCTGGTCTGCTTCCTCGGCGCCGGAGCTTATAACCACTACATCCCGGCTGCAGTGGATCACATTCTGCAGCGCAGTGAATTTTACACCGCCTACACCCCTTACCAGCCGGAAATTTCCCAGGGTACCCTGCAGGCCATCTTCGAGTACCAATCGTTGATTGCGGCATTGACTGGCATGGAAGTATCGAACGCCAGTCACTATGATGGCGCCACCGCCGTTACCGAAGCTATCAACATGGCTTACGCCCAGTTCCATGGGAAGCGCACCAAGATCGTGCTCTCTCCGGCCGTGCATCCACAGTACCGGGCTGTCTTGCGTACCTATACGCAGGATTTGAGGTTGACCATTGCAGGTGACCTCCCCTCACCCGACCTGGCCTTTGCTCCCCAATCTCTATTACCCTTGCTCGATGAAAACACCGCTCTGGTCATTGTCCAATACCCGGATTTCTTCGGCCGTATCCATGATTTCACTGCCTTGATTGAGGCCGCCCACTCCCGCAGCGCGCTGGTTTGCATAGCCGCCAATCCGATCGCTTTGGGTCTGCTCAAAACGCCTGGCGAGATGGGCGCTGATATCGTTGCCGGCGAGGGCCAACCGTTGGGAATTCCACTTTCCTACGGGGGACCATACCTGGGCTTTTTCGCCACTCGCAAGCAGTACATCCACAAGATGGCCGGCCGCCTGGTCGGCGAGACGATGGACAACCGCAGCCAGCGTGCCTATGTGCTGACTCTGACCGCCCGCGAACAGCACATCAAGCGTGAGCGCGCCACCTCCAATATCTGTACCAATCAGGGGCTGATGGCGCTGGCTGCTGCGGTCTACCTGTCCCTGCTCGGAAAGAGCGGTCTGCGCCAGGTCGCTGAGTTGTGCTATCACAAAGCCCACTACGCTGCTGAAAAACTTGGCCGGATCAAGGGTTACTCGCTCTGTTTCGATGCGCCTTTCTTCCATGAATTCGCACTGTGTTGTCCAAAACCGGTCGCCGAGATCAATGCGCATCTGCTTGAGCATGGTTTCCTGGGCGGTTATGACCTCGGACAGGATTACCCGGGACTGAAGAATTACATGCTGCTCGCCGTCACAGAAATGAACTCGAAAGATGAAATTGATGCCTTGGCGGAGATACTGGAGGAGGTGGCGTATGTCTGAGTCTTCTATTATGAAAATCGTTGAGCCGAACATATACGAACTTTCCTCCGCCGGTCGAACTGGTATTACTTTTCCTCTCCCGGATGTACCCCGTACCGAATTCCCTGCTTCCCTGCTGCGGGCTGACCTGCCGCTTCCCGAACTTGCCGAAGTGGATGTTATCCGCCATTACATAAAACTGTCGAAGTTTAATTACAGCTTGGATGACGGTTTCTACCCGCTGGGTTCCTGCACGATGAAGTACAACCCGAAGATCAACGAGGATACCGCCCGTTTGCCTGGCTTCGCCTGCACGCACCCCCTTCAACCGGTTGAGTCGGTCCAGGGGAATCTGGCTCTGATGTACCAATTGCAGGAGTGGCTGAAGGAAATTTCCGGATTCAAAGCGGTTTCCCTCCAACCGGCTGCGGGTGCCCATGGCGAATTGACCGGCGTGCTCATCATGCGTGCATACCATGCCATACGAGGCGACACCAAACGGAATAAGATGCTCATCCCTGATTCGGCCCATGGCACCAACCCTGCCTCCTCCTCCATGAGTGGCCTGGAAGTGTTACAAGTCCCTTCGGATCTTCGTGGCAACGTGGATCTGAATGCCCTCAGGGCCATATGTGATGAGACCGTGGTGGGGCTGATGCTGACAAACCCAAACACGCTCGGGCTTTTCGATGAACACATCGAAGATATCATCCAGGCTGTCCATGCCTGTGGCGGGTTGGTTTACGGCGATGGAGCCAATCTGAATGCCCTGCTTGGGATTGTCCGCCCCGGGGATCTGGGCTTCGACCTGATGCATTTCAACCTGCATAAAACCTTTTCCACGCCGCATGGCGGTGGCGGACCGGGCTCGGGACCGGTGGGCGTGTCCGAAAAACTGGCTGATTTCCTGCCCGCCCCGATCATTGGGATAATCGAAGAATCACATAGCGAACACCCTCCCTTGTTGGGCTTCATCACCCCGGAAAAAACCATCGGCCGGGTGAAAGCCTTCCACGGTCATTTCGGCATGTTGGTGCGGGCTTATACCTACATCGCCATGCACGGTGCAGACGGGTTGCGCCAGATCGCCGAATATGCCGTCTTGAATGCCAACTACATCAAGGCGCGCCTGAAGGGCATCTTTACCGTCCCGTTCGATCGGATCTGCATGCATGAGTTCGTCGCCGAGGGCCAGTGGGCGGATGCACCTGGGATTCGCGCTTTGGATGTCGCCAAGCGCCTGATGGACTATGATTTCCACCCGCCGACGAATTACTTCCCGCTCATCGTTCACGAGGCGCTAATGATCGAGCCGACCGAGACCGAGAACAAAGGCACCCTGGATGCATTCTCAGATGCCTTGGTCAAAATCGCCGAGGAGGCCAGCAGTCGGCCGGAACTGCTCAAGGAGGCTCCGCATAAAACTCCCTTCGGCCGCATGGATGAGGTCAAAGCGGCCCGCGAGTTGGTGTTGTGCTGCTGGTTGCCGGAAGATTTCGAGCAGAAAGGTTGATCAGCTGGGGACGGGCGACATCTTTTTATGACCGGCCGTCCGCCCCTGCTAATTTAATGCCCACCATCCGTCTCGCCACTCTAGTCGACCTGCCGCGCCTGGTCGATATCTATAACCAGGCCATCTCCTCCCGAACCGCCACTGCCGATACTTTTCCGTTCACCGTGGAAGCACGTCGTGCCTGGTTCGCAGTTCATACACCTGATGCTCATCCCATCTATATTTATGAATGTGAGAATGGGCTGGTGATCGGTTATCTATCCATTAGCCCTTACCGGGACAGGCCGGCTCTGGCACGTACCGCCGAAGTTTCTTACTACGTCGATTACGATCATCATGGCAGTGGCGTCGGCTCGGCCTTGATGGAATATGCCCTCCATGACGCCGCCAGGATTGGTAAAAAGATATTTATCGCCATTGTGCTGGAAAGGAATACCGGCAGTATTGAACTGCTGGAAAAATTCGGGTTCGGGAAATGGGGCTACCTTCCAGAGGTCGCTGTATTCGATCATGGTCTGTGTGGGCAGTTTATTTACGGCAGGAAAGTATAAATTCATCCAGGTGTACCGGGTAATCCCATAGTGGCATCCGGCTTGCATTTCTAGATTGGAGAAATAGAAACCTTATGTGCGGTATTTTTGGAATTGTTACCGAGAAAGAACAGCCCCTCGGCCCGATCCTGATCGAAGCCGCCCGGCGGCTCACCTACCGCGGCTACGATTCGGTCGGCGTCGCCACCTTGAAAGGCAAAACGATTGACCTGCGCAAGGATACCGGCCGGGTGGACGAGGTTGCCTCCAGGTACAGAATCGCCGAAATGACCGGTTCGCGCGGCATTGCCCAATTGCGTTGGGCCACCTTCGGCGAACCCTCCCAGGTCAACGCCCAGCCGCACCTGGATTCAGACGGCGATATGGTGGGGGCACACAACGGCAACGTGGTCAACAACTTTGAACTGCGCCAGCAGTTCATTGCCGAGGGTATGACCATCCGCTCGCAGAACGATGGAGAGTCGTGCGTGCATGCTGTTGAGCGCTATATTAATAAAGGCTACGAGTTCCTGGATGCCATTCGCCTGGCCTATGGTGATCTGCAAGGCGATTACACCTTCGTGATCGGCCGGACCGATGATGACAAGCTTTACGCCATTAAGAAAGGCTCAGGCCTTGTGGTGGGCCTGGGCGAGGGCTTTAACTGCCTCTCATCGGATTTGCCTTCCATCCTGCCATTAACCCGGAAGATTGTCCGTATCCAGGACGGTGAGATTATCACCCTGTGGGCGGATAGGATCGAACTGCGTTCGGTCAAGGATGGCAAGATTATCCATCGGGATTCGGAAATTGTCACCGAGTCGATGGATGCGGTCAAAAAGGGTGGCTATCCACATTTCATGATGAAGGAGATCCATGAGCAGTCCCAGGTGGCGCGCGAAGTATTGCACATGCTGGCAGGCAGCCAGGCGGTCCAGGGTGTACTCGAGAAGATGCGCACTGCCCGCAACCTTTACTTCATCGGTTGTGGAACCAGTTATCACGCCTGTCTGGCGGGTGCGATTTACTTCGCCCAGATCGCTGGAAGGACGGTCATCCCCGTGGTTGCACCTCAGTTCCTGCCACAGTATCTATCCACGGTCAACTACGAGGACGTTGGCCTGTTCGTCAGCCAGTCCGGTGAAACCAAGGATGTTCTCAATGCCCTGCAGGCTGCCGAGACCAGGGGTCTGACCGCCTTTGGGCTAGCCAATGTGATTGGATCCACCCTTACCAAGGCAACCGTCTGCACTCTACCGCTGTGTTGTGGCTACGAGATCAGTGTCCCGGCCACCAAGACCTTCACCAACCAGATCGTTACTTTCCTATACCTGGCCTATCGCCTGGCCGGGCAGGATACCAGCTTGCTGGAGCAGATCCCGGACCTGATGGACAGGACTCTGGAGCTGGTTGGCCCGCAGGCAGACTCCCTCGCACTGGAGATCAATAAGTGGAACGATATGTATTGCCTGGGGTATGGCGCCACCTACCCAATCGCATTGGAAGGGGCGCTGAAACTTAAGGAAATCACCTATGCCCATTGCGAGGGCATGCTCTCCACCGAGTTCAAGCACGGGCCGCTCTCGGCAGTCACGGACGGCTTCCCGGTGTTGTTCGTGGCGCCTCCCGAAGATGTTCCGCTGATCGTCAGTGGGATCAATGAGGTGACCTGCCGCGGCGGTCGGGCGATTGCCATCGGTGAGGAGGATTCGCGCCTGCGCGCGAATGCCTCCGAGCTGATCGTTTTGCCAAAATCCACCCCGCAGATCGCCCCGCTGCTGGCAGTCCTGCCGTTGCAGATGCTTTCTTATCATATGTCGGTGGGGCGCGGTTACGACCCGGATTTCCCGAGGAACCTCTCCAAGACGCTGACCGTCGATTGAGATCATGAGGATTAGGGATTCTATCCTCCCTGGTTCGGGGGTACTAAGAGTGCCTAACAAAACATTGCTTTCGGCGTCCTCGCCACCGATGATGACGGCGGGATTAGTTTTGTTAGGAGTACAAAAGGCCTATTCAATCTGATGAATTCGGACTTGTTATATCTGAATTAGTCTGCTATACTTGCAGCCTTCCTGTTTTCTTGTGCTCAACCATCAGAGGAATATGCTGTCCAAGATTCAAGCAAGTCAAATATACCTGGGAAATTATGGATGGCATGCGGGCCGCTTCCATTTCTCTTTTGCGGAGTACTGCGATCCTGAGAATATCAGTTTTGGGAATTTGATAACCTTTAATGATTTCACAATTCAACCTGGTTCGGGGTTTGAAGAACATCCCCACGAAGAGATAGAGATTGTCTCATATTGTATAAATGGGGAACTCGTCCATGAAGATAACATGGGAAATACGGAATTCCTCAAGCGTGGTGAAATGCAATATACCTGCGCAGGGTCCGGTATAACCCACAGCGAGAGGAATGCCTCACCACTCGAACCTCTGCGGTTCGTACAAATCTGGATCCGCCCAAATGCTCCAGGCTTGCCGCCTCTTTATCGTTTCCGTCATTTCAAACAATCGGACCGTCAGAACAGTCTCCTGCAGATTGTTTCTGGGCAATCGATCCAGGATGGCATCCGGATCAACCAGGACACGAATATTTTTGTCTCCGAGATCAATACCGGCCGGCAGCTTGGTATACAGTCTCTCCCCGGCCGCCAGATCTATCTGGTCAGTCTGGAAGGTGCATTCGACATCAATACCATCCCCCTTGAAGCTGGTGATGCGATAAAAATATGGGATGAAGTGGCTTTGACACTGACGGCATTGACAGATAGCCACTTGATTATGGTTGAAATGCCCGGAATTAATTGAATAGCAGTCTGACCATCTTCCAAGCGCGTTCGAAATAGTATAGAATCTGGATTGTGACTGCCATGGATATTATTGAGCAATTTGCCGCATCCGTCCATCCAAAAAAGAAAACGCTCATTAAGGATATCCGGAACTATATCACCAGGGAAACCAATCCAAGTGAGTCTCACTTCAGTCCCAAGGCCTCCGATGATGTCGCCATACGCACCTACTTGCTGGATTGTCGGATCAGGGGGGCAAGTCCTTCAACTCTGACAAGGATCGCTTGTTCCCTGGAGGATTTCTATTCCTGGCTGTTGGCGAATGGACAGATCGAAGAAAGTCCTTTCGACAAATACAATCTGAAACAGGCCTTTCTTGGCAATAAATATGCGCTGCCGAGACACGATGCCTTCCCGGGCTTGCCCGACGAACGCGAGATCGCCCGTTTGCGCTCACTCAACCGTCTGGCAGAGTCAGCCAACCAGGCCTCGGATGTACAATCCCTGCTCAACGGGGCACTGGAGACGATGCTGGCAGTGATGACCCTGAAGACCGCCTGGATTTCACTCAAGGCCGATAGTAATCTGCTTGGCCGGTCAACCGATCCGCCCCCTCCCCATGGATATGTCCTTGCAGCTGCACACAGCCTGCCCCCCAGCCTGGAAAAGAATGATCGGTATTACCTGAAACGGCCGCCGGAATGTCATTGCCAACACTTACTGCGGACCGGTCAGCTGAAGCGGGGAGTCAATGTGGTTGAGTGCAGTCGTCTGCAGGATGCCATGAAAGGAGGAGAAGACAATGGCGGTTTGATGTTCCATGCCAGTGTTCCGATTCACTTGAACAATCAGGCCATCGGTGTGATGAATTTCGCCTCCGATGAATGGCAATTGCTGTCGGCCTCCGATCTGCAATTCCTGACCGCCGGCGCCAGGCAGCTTGGCTCGGCTCTTGAACGGGCACGCCTGTATGATCTAATCCGCGTCGAGCATAACCGCCTGGAGCAGGAGCTCGATCTGGCGCGCAAGATGCAGATCAGCCTGTTACCCGAAAAAACGCCGAAAATTGACGGTTACAATCTGGCGGCCTTCTGGCAGCCAGCCCGTGAGACCTCCGGTGATTATTACAATATATTCAAACTACGTGGTGGGCTTTGGGGTCTCATGGTGGCCGACGTGTGCGGCAAAGGCGCTCCGGCGGCGCTGCGCATGGCCATGCTGCATGCCATGGTTCGGGAACGGGTTGAAAATGAAAAATCCCCAGCTGCCTTGTTGTCCCAGGTTAATCGTGCCTTATGTGACCAGGACATGGATATGCAATTCGTTACCTCGATCTACGCAATTCTTGATCCCGTTAATGCCACTTTGAAATATTCGCTTGCCGGACATCCACCGCCACTCCTGCGCAGGGCCTCCGGTCAGGTGGATCAACTTGCCGGCCGCGGCCTGGTTCTTGGGATAAACCCTAAAGCGCACTATGAAGATTTCAACCTGCTGCTGGCGCCTGGTGAAAGCCTGGTGGCTTTCACAGATGGCGTTACGGATGCCAGCAGTCCCTCCAATGAATTATATGAACTTGCCCAACTAAAGACAGCCATTTCTTCAGCGCCTGCCCAGGCGCAGGCCCTGCTGAAACATCTGCAGGGCACCCTCATAGATTGGGTCAAAGAAACCCCCACCTACGATGATATTACCCTTCTGGCGGTCAACCGCGATCAGGAATAGACTTCTCTGCAGATGCTAATTCCATGCTAAACTAAGCCCGGCCTTATCCATTTGGCCAGGTTTTTTGTTCTATATCGCTTTCATCCGTCCGGCTCTCAGGAGGACGCATGCCACCCACAGCAAAATTATTCGATAACTCTGATTTCCAAAGACAGCTATCAAAAGAACTAACGGAAAACATCCTGCCGTTCTGGATGAAATACACCGTCGATAAAGTCAACGGTGGCTTTTATGGCGCCCTGACGGATGACCAGATAATCCATAAGGAAGTCCCGCGCTCCGCCATCTTGTGCGCGCGCATCCTTTGGACATATGCCGCCGCCTACCGAAAACTTGGGGATGAGGAATATTTGGCCATGGCCAATTGGGCTTATGATTATCTCACGCGAGTCTTTTGGGACGCGGAATACGGCGGCATCTACTGGACGGTCGATGCCGCCGACCAGCCTGTCCTTGACCGCAAGCACCATTACGTCCAAGCCTTTGCCATTTATGGCCTGTCGGAATATTACCGGGCGGCGCAGCAGCCGGAGAGTCTGGCACTTGCCCAAAGGTTGTTCCAGTTGTTGGAACAGCATACCTATGATCCAGTATATGGAGGCTACATCGAGGGCAGCAGCCGGCAATGGCAAGCCTTGTCGGATATGCGGCTGAGCAACCGGGATCTCAATTGCCGCAAATCCATGAACACCATGCTGCACGTTCTGGAAGCCTACACCAATTTATTGCGGGTTTGGCAGAATGCTGCTCTGAAGGCACGGCACAAAGCCTTGGCCGAGACGTTTCTGAAACATATTGTCGATGCTTCCATTGGTCATTTCAAGCTCTTTTTCGATGACC
>Ga0209253_10004451_pt1 | contig 12213 bp, 15 predicted proteins | sample FrelakmetBRP12BR_FD_187145 | JGI IMG/M metagenome (GOLD analysis project Ga0209253, IMG submission 187145) | Freshwater lake sediment microbial communities from the University of Notre Dame, USA, for methane emissions studies - BRP12 BR (SPAdes)... | ecosystem: Environmental > Aquatic >...
AAGAAAGAAATTGAAAAGAAGGTGATGTCACGTATCGAACAGATGGAACTCACGGATGCTGCCCGAAAGTACCCGGCAGAGCTCTCAGGCGGTATGCAGAAACGTGTGGCTCTGGCAAGGGCCCTTGTAACAGATCCGGCCATCGTGCTCTTTGACGAGCCGACAACCAGCCAGGACCCTGTGAGGAGAAACATAATCCTGAGCATGATCGCGCATTACAGAAAAAAGTTCGGTTTTACCGCTGTTCTCATCAGTCATGATATCCCTGATGTATTCTTTATCTCTGACCGCATACTGCTCCTGTGGGAAGGGAAGATCGCCTTTAACGGGTCCTATGAAGAGTTTTCCAGACTCAAGCATCCAATGATCGATGAATTTCGCATGAGCATCGAGGGCCTCAGGGACGAGCTCACCGGACTGCTCTCAAAAGAGATGTTCAAGTCCAGGTATGCTATAACACTGGGTAGTGGACGTGCGGACACCACAGTAACTGCTGTGCTATTCAGCTTTAATCTTAACTTCCTTCCTGATCTTTTCAGGCCTCAGGCTGCCTTAGAAATCCTCAAATCCATAGGGGAGCATCTAAATAACTATTTCGGTCCTTTGGGAGGATTCTCAGCACGCCATAGCAGAGACGAGATACTTACAATATTGCCACATTTAGGGCTTGAAAAAGCCGGGGAATTAGTGAATGATTTTGCTCAGAGACTCGAGAAGAAATCTCTCCCCGAAATCCAGGAGCTTATAAGGGACAAAATAGAAGCAGGGGGATGCTTCGAGATATTTGTGAATGCAGGTATAACTGAAGGCAGTTCCTCTGATGAGATCGAAGAGATCATAAAAAGGGCTGATATGAACAAGAAAAGAATCGCAAAATATCTTTGTGGTAAGGAGTGTGATTCAAAATGAAAAAGTATTCGCTGGAAACAATCGTCGGCATTTTTGTAGTAATAGGCCTTCTTTGCATTGGATATATGACCATCAAACTCGGTAAGATCCCAATATTCAGCGGCGATTACTATTTTCTCTATGCACGTTTCATTTCAGTATCAGGACTTCGCGTTGACAGTCCTGTTGAGATCAACGGCATCGAGGTCGGAAGGGTGGAACAACTGAACATAGACCAGGATAAGCAGATAGCTATGGTCAAATTAAGGATTGAAAAAGGCATCAAGGTTTATGAAGACGCCATCGCATCGATCAAAACTTCCGGCCTCATCGGCGACAAGCTCATTAAGATAGATCCAGGAGGCGGCGATGATATCCTGAAACCGGGCGGGACGATCACAGAAACCAACTCGCCCATTGATGTTGAGGACATTATCAGTAAATATGTATTCGGAGATCTCAAGAAAGAGGATAAAAAAGAACCTAAATAAATCTCGGGAGAATTGTTTGAACTGCTCGTCCTTTGCCTTTTCTTAAAACATTACTTTGATTCGGAAATCTTTAAAGATAAACGAAGTCAAAAAATCAACAGTACTATGTAGAGAGTTGTTTTTTGCTTTTTCAGGCCTACGCGATCTCACGTTCCTCATTTAGGATGCATGAGTACGCCTTAACCTAAGGTAGAGAATATACACAGCTAATATGCTCAAAAGATGCTTCGATGAGTGCCCGCTGAAATACTGATGGGTCATTAAGAAGAAAGATTTGTCAAAAACTTCAGCTACCTTTGCGAGAATGTACAATCCAATAGCAGCAAATAGATAAGATCGATATGTAGATCTTTTTCTATATATTAAGAAAACAATTGAGATATACAGCAAAGGGAAAAACTGCACCCATGCATAGAATCTCAAGTCATCTGTAAAGTGCCAGTAAATCACAGAGGCAATGCCGAGCATACACATGGGAATCAAAAGGATAACTTCAAATCGAGGATGAATAAATTCGCTTAACAGTGATACAAAAAGTGCCATAAATCCGACAACCATAGGCAGGCGGTCCCAGAATAATGTCCAGTTATTTGGTGCCCAATGATAATAAGCTGAACCTGCAGAGATGAAAGTAACAGCCCCGAAAAAAATCCTCCACGACCATATCCCAGCCGTTGCAGGATGCTTTACGCAAAAGATTAAACCAAAAAGACCGACAATAAATAACGGAATATTTGAGATCACGTTGAAAACGTTCGGGATACTCCAAAATGTCCTGTCATCAGCGAACTTATGATAAGACGGGTCTTGAGGGATTACCGGGATAAACATAATTGCCAAGAGAGAGCCGGAGGCAATCAAACTCAGTATAATAATGCGCCAGTGACAAAACATAGGTGAATACCTTTTGCTTGAAAAATAGACTTTTCTATAATATTTTTCTGCTGAACATATTAAATGTATTCTACAAGATGTATGTCAAATAATATCTTCAGGATTGCATAACTCTATAAAAAGGATATCGATAAAAAGTATTGATTTAGAATGTTGGATTTCTCATCTCTGCTTTATGAAAACTTTATGAAGTGTCAAACGGAGTTCCAAAAGTTCCGGCTTGCACGTTTCTATGTGGAAGAAAGGTTTTCGCCTTTTTCGAGCACTTCTGACTTTTGTACTTTTGTACTGACTGATAAGATCATATATGATATGTTAATCACATAACTACATGACCGGAGGGTACTATGAAAACCCTTGAGAAGGGCGAGGGGATATTAATAAACCGCAGGGAAAAGGCATATGATGACCAAAGAAGAGATACGAAACGACAGAAACTGTAAGGTCATTTGTAAGACACCAGACAGGCCGTGATTTTTTAAAGCTCATCCGATAGAATAATAAAATGTCAGTCAGCGAAAATGATATTTATTTCATGAGATTGGCTCTCGAAGAGGCAGAAGCTGCCTTCGATGCCGATGAAGTGCCTGTCGGAGCAGTCATAGTACAAGGTGATACAGTGATTGCCAGGACACATAATCGCCGTGAATCTTCCAATGATCCGACAGGACATGCCGAACTTCTTGCGCTCAGGGTTGCCGCCCAGAAAGTGCAGAGATGGAGACTTTCAGAAGCAACGCTTTATGTGACAAAAGAACCCTGTATCATGTGTGCCGGAGCTATGGTAAATGCAAGGCTCGGCAGACTTGTTTACGGATGCAGGGATGAAAAAGGCGGAGCTGTCGACAGTCTTTACAAACTGCTGTCAGATAACAGGCTTAACCATCAGGTTGAAGTTGTATCAGGAATTCTTGGAGACGAATGCGCTGAGATATTAAAAAGATTCTTTCAAGAGCGCAGATAGTCTTTATTCCCAGCAATATTCCTTATTTATATAATTTTGATTTAAACTAACAGCTGATGCCTATTTGCTGTTTGCTGTTTACTGTAGTTTACGGAGGGGTGCCAGAGTGGTTGAATGGGACGGTCTCGAAAATCGTTGTGGGGGCAACTCCACCCAGGGTTCGAATCCCTGCCCCTCCGCCATCCAATATAACCCATGCCTTCACTCCTTTGACGTAATCATGAACAGTAATGCCTGAACTTATAGCATTCTTGCAAAGCTGTATTGCTTTCTGTTCATCTTTAGTATTAGAACTTCTTCCCTGGAGATTGCCTTTACTGTCGCTTCCTTCTGTTGAATCGGAACTTTCTCAATCATATTTCCTTAAATCACTATCTGTGAATAGTGAGAACTATGCGAAGGAAGGTTTTCGATTTGCTTCTTCCTGAAATCTTTATTGAGTTCATCTATTATAATGGGACAGACTACATACAATAATTGTTAGATTTTATTTCTCAAGGATACTAAATGGGTACTCTTAATAATATTTTCAGTCTTGTTTTTGGAATTAACCTTATTGTGGTTGGGTTGGTTGCATTCATCTCAGGCATTGTATCCCTGGTAAAGAGAGACGAGTCCGTAAAGAAACTAACCTCCATCGCCTATATTATTGCTGGAGTTGCAGCTGTTTACTTTGGTGTTGTTTTATCGAGAAGCGCATACAATATGTAACGATTAAAACATGTACCCAGAGGAAAGCCGAACTCCAACTCAACCCTTCCTGAAATATGCACTAAAACTTTGCTATAATTGCAGTGATTTCAGATGGTAATAACCAGAGGAGCAGATATATGGAACCAGATCTAATAAAAGACAAAGATGCTCTGAGAGATAATAGAAAAACCATATTCCTCGTTGATCGCAGCGAATCCTTTTTAATGTATTTAAGGATTCTGCTCGAACGCATGGGGTTTCGGGTTGTTCCTCTGAAAAAAGGGGGGTTACTAAAGGATCTAATGCAAGTTTTGAAACCCGATCTGGTGTTGATGGGGACAGTTCTTGATGATATGGAAGGTTTGTCGTTACTCCAGGATCTCAAGAAGGACGATCTGTTTCCTCAGATACCTGTAGTGATGATTTGCAGGCCTGAAGATGAGGAGTGCATTCGGGACAACAGGGAATTGGAGGATGTTGGATATCTCAGCAGACCTGTAAACATATTCAGATTGTACAAAGTTGTTAACGACATTATTCTCTTTAAATCCGGCGAAAAGCGAAAGCATCTGAGAACGTCATTTCTGGAGCAAGTAACAATAACACACAGTGGAAAAACAGCCAAGTTCTGGGCAACAAGTCTTTCGGAGGGGGGGATCTATATAAGAAGCCGGGTTTCCTTCCCGCTCGATGAGGAAATCTTTATTGATATACCTCTGGGCTTTGACACACCATTAAAAATCCAGGGCCGGGTTATTTATTTCAAGCAGTCTGTAATTGATAGCGGTCCTGGTGAACCAGGAATGGCAATACAGTTCTCTTCTGTTTCGCCGGAACAAGCTTCTCAATTAAGAGTCTGCATTCTCGGACTGCTGGTCGGAGACCTTCTCGAGGAACAAGACGAGCCCGTATTGTCTCTTGTATCCCGAACGAACGATCTATACGAGGAAATTGTTCTGGAGCATATTCGGGTGGGGCGGGAGTTGAAAAGTTACCAACTTGAACTGAAAAATATAATAGAGGCTCTTCCCATGGGTATTCTTATGTACAGTTTAGACTCAAGTGGAGAGTTATCAATCGTCTCTTCAAACCCTGCGGCAGAGCGATTGCTTGGTGTAAACGCAAAGCAGCTCCACAGCAAGGTAATCGTTGTTCCGAACTGGGGGGAATGTGGTTTCCTGGACGAATTGAAGCATATCTGTACTAATGGTGGCATGTTCGAAAAAATTAACGTTAAATATCATGCTGAAAAAGTCGATAAATTTTTTGATTTCCTTGCTTTTCAGCCAAGTCCTGGAAAAGTAGCCGTGGTCCTAAACGATGCGACTAACAGGAGGAAGCAAGAGGAGGAAAAACTTCGATGGCAGAAACTTGAATCTGTGGGGCAGTTGGCAGGCGGCATAGCCCACGATTTCAACAATATGTTAACCGCGATCATCGGGTATGCGAGTTTCCTGGGAGCAAAAATCGGGACTGCAAGTCCATTAAAACCATATGTTGATCAAATTCTGAGCGTTTCAGAAAAGTCAGCAAATCTGACCCGCCAGCTTCTTGCCTTCAGCAGAAAACAGATTCTTAGTCCTAAAGTGACAGATCTGAATGAACTTATAAAGAAAATGGAGACACTGCTGAAAAGACTCATTAGTGAAGATATTGAGTTTAAGACATCTCTTACAGATAAACCTTTAACTGCAATGGTAGATACGGGCCAAATAGAACAGGTTCTGGTGAACCTCTGCACAAATGCACGTGATGCCATGCCTCACGGAGGCCTGTTGACCATTTGCACAGACGTTTTGGAACTTGATGAGAAAAATATTAAAACGCATGGTTTAGATCAACCTGGCAGGTATGCCCTCATAGCTGTGACAGATAGCGGTATTGGCATGGATGAGATGGCACGGCAGAAAATCTTTGAACCGTTCTTTACGACTAAGGAAATAGGAAAAGGGACGGGTCTGGGGTTAGCGATCGTTTATGGGATCATCAAGCAGCACAACGGTTATATCACTGTATATAGCGAATCCTGGAAGGGCACGACATTCAACATATATCTGCCGTTGAGTGAAGTCCCAGCCGAAGAGGCAAGAGTGAAAGAATTTATTGCTCCGATAGCTGGAACAGAGACCATACTGGTTACAGAGGATAATGACGAGGTGAGAGCTCTCATCACTCATGTGCTTCAGGAATTTGGATATACGGTCATAGAGGCAGTAGACGGAGAGGACGCCATAAGTAAGTTTAAAGAGAATAAAGACAGGATAGAGCTTGCGATTCTCGACATAATAATGCCGAAGAAAAGCGGCAAGGAAGCTTCTGAGGCGATAAGGAATATTAAGCCTGGCGTTAAGTTGCTCTTTATCAGCGGATATACTGCAGATATTATCACGAAGGTCGGAATTGATGAAGAAGGGGGGTATTTCATACAAAAGCCGATTACCCCTAATGGCCTTTTAGGGAAGGTGAGAGAGATTTTAGATAAAAAGGGGCAATCATAATATGAGCAGGTTTTTATGGCATATGAACAACTAATTGATGAACTTAAGAGTGGCTTTGGGTTGAGTAGATCACAGGCAGCCATTGAACTCGGAAAGCTCAAGGACAAAAGAGCCGCTAATGCTTTGATTAAAGCACTTGATGATCCGAATATGGCAGTAAGAAGCAATGCCGCTTTTGCTCTTGGTGAACTTGGTTCAGTGGAGGCAGTGCCAAAATTAATACTTTTACTAAAAGACAATCATGAACGGGTAAGAAAAAGTGCTGCAAAGACTTTAGGCATGCTGAAAGCTGTTGATGCAGTCCTGCCTCTTATTCAATCTCTTAATGATGTCTCACACATTGTTCGAAAAAGTGCTATAAGGAGTTTAGGGCAAATAGGAGATTCAAGGGCATTAGAAGCTATAGAACATGCGGTTTCAGACTCAAACAAGGTTGTGGCAAATATGGCACAGACAGTTATTGCACAGCTAAAATAATCCTCTCTTGATGAGGAGTGTAATTTTCAACCGGTAAGCTCGAAAAAATTTTGATTTGATAAAAAATATCGTTAATATACATAATATGTCTTAGTTAATTCGTATTAACCAATGAAAGGGAGGGGTTTTTGTATGACAAAGGAAGAGTTGATTGAAAAGGTTGCTTCAGGGGCAGGATTGAGTAAAGCAGATGCATCGAGGGCGCTTGGAGCTGTTATTGGTTCGATAACCTCTGCTTTGAAGAAAGGGCAGACTGTTACTCTTGTGGGTTTTGGTACATTCAAGGTATCAAAGAGGAAAGCAAGAAAAGGACGTAACCCGAGGACTGGCGAAACAATAGCAATTAAAGCCGCTAAAGTGCCAAAGTTTACAGCGGGCAAAGGCTTTAAAGATGCAGTAAAGTAATTTTTCTATATTGATATATATGATATATGAAACAAAAAAGGTACTGGGATAAATCTCAATACCTTTTTGTTTTGTGGATGAGCTTAAAAAATAACTTTTTCCTGTAACAAACGAAATCAAAATTTGATATAATTGTGTATATTCCAACCATAACTCATCAAACAATATAAGGAGGTCTTTATGCCTGCTTATGAGTATCTTTGCAAAGATTGCAGCAAAGAGTTTATTGTTTTTCTCTCGATTGTGATTTTTCAGGAGCATTGACCCACCCTTTTTCACCCTCATTGACCCACCTTTTCAGGTCTATTGACCCGCCCTGTAAAGGTCGGATAATCCCGGTGTAGCGACACAGATAAAACAGACATACTACCTCATTACAAAAAAATCGACAGGGAGGCAGCATGGCAAACAAGGAGTACACCGTGATTGAGATTTTGGATGTTTTAACAATGCTTCTTCAGTTCAAACAGGACTTGTCTGGCAACAGCTTTAAGGGTTTCGAAGACTCCTTTGCCGGTTACGGCAACTCCCTCAAACCATGGCACCCTGCGGATATTCAGGAGCTTATCCATTTCCTCGACAGGCACAACATTCGGCAGATCTCTTTTATTGTATTGTATCGTGTACGGAAGTTTCTCAAGCTCGTACCCCTGCTCTGCAAGGTTAATCTTCAGGTCTTCAAGGCTCTCCATATTGGACTCCATTCTCTCAAGCTGGCTGTCAGCAACAAAGACAACACCATCAACGCCTTTGAGGATGAGTTTTCTGCTCGCTGCATAGAAGACCTGCCCCGGAACAGTATACAGGTGAAACCTCACCTTGAAGCCTTTGATGTCACCAAGGGATAAAGGCAGGAAATCAAAAAAAAGTGTCCTCTCTGTCTCGGTGGCCAATGATATGAGCTTTCCCTTCTGCTCAGGATTCGTTCTCCTGTATATATACTGGAGGTTTGTGGTCTTTCCACAAAGCCCGGGTCCGTAGTAGACAATCTTACAGTTTATTTCACGTGAAGAATAATTAATAAAGGACACTTACCAGGCACCTACCTGAAGAGGTTGTCGATATCTTCATCGCTGATCTCTGCAAAAATAGACTCTTCCAATTTCCCCTCGCCCTTATCTTTTTCAACCTTCTGTGTTATCTCATCGAATATCTTGCCGATTGCATCCGATGTCTTCTTCACACGCAGCCTTACAAGCCCCAGAGATGACCTGCTGTCGAATATGACAACCAGAATGATCCTTTGTCCGATAAGCGATATATGGATATTGTCCTTCTCTCCTTCGTGGAAAAGTATGGTAAATTCCTTTTCTCCCAGAAGCCTTGCAATCCCTCCGGTTGCTGCTATGTTTCCGGCAGTAAGAGATGCAAGCGATGTCGTATCGATGTCGTGTGTTTCTCCGGCTGACGCTATCAGTTGGCCGTTTTTATCAACAAGAAAAACAACCTTTGCGTTTGACTGCTGATGCAGCTTCTGGAGTTCTGCGTCGATCTTCCGGAACTCCTCTTCGTACATTACAAGGTTTGAACTACTCATTGTCTAAAACCTATCATAATTATCCGGAGATAATCAAGAAGCATAACAGGTCTCTTCCTTCTGAAGCCTTTCCCATTCCCTGTCTATTTCTGCCTGAATTCTATTCAGTAACCCTTCGTTATCAGGTTTGAAGAGGTGTTTGAATCTTCCCTGCGGTTTCAGAAAATCGACAAGCGGTTTCTTTTCTTTCGGCTTGAATGTTATCTTTGTAATTCCATTCTCTATTTCATAGAGCGGCCAGTAACAGGTCTCAACAGCAAGCCTGCTTAACAGTATCGCATCATCGGTCCTCGACCTCCATCCTCTGTTACAGGGGGTAATGATATTCATAAACTTCGGCCCGTTTATCTCCAGTGCCTTCCGCACCTTTCTCATAAGGTCCATCCAGTGGCTCGGAGAAGCCTGGGCTACATAGGGGATGTTGTGCGCTGCCATAATCTTTGTCAGGTTCTTCCTCTGTTCGGTCTTGCCCTGTACAACGCTGCCCGCAGGCCTGGTTGTGGTATCAGCGCCAAAAGGTGTTGCACTTGAACGCTGGATACCGGTATTCATGTACGCACCATTGTCATAACAGATATAGAGCATGTCATGACCCCGCTCCATAGCACCGGAAAGGCTCTGCAGACCTATATCATATGTTCCACCGTCACCACCAAAGGCAATGAACTTTATTTCCTTGTCTATCTTGCCCTGCTTTTTCAAAGACCTGTACATTGTCTCAACGCCGGAGAGGGTGGCAGCAGCATTTTCAAATGCATTGTGAATCCAGGGAATCTTCCATGCTGTGTAGTCAGATATACAGGTCGACACCTCAAGGCATCCCGTAGCATTTGAGGCTATTATGGGATAGTCGGATGCAAGGAGAACCATTTTCACGACCGTTGGAGCACCACAACCGGCACACATCCGGTGCCCTGATGACAGTAAAACTTCTTTCTTTGAGAGTTCTCTTAATGTAAGTCCTTTTGGCATGTTATTCCCTCACTCCTATGTATTCCTTGTATTTCTTGACCGTCCCTGTTTGTGCTATATCGACAAGCTCGTCAAAAACAATCTCCGCATGTTCAGGCATGTAATCCCTTCCACCGAGTCCGTATATTTTGTTGATCAGTACCGGCTTCTCTTTATAAGGATACAGGCTTGTTGCGATATCCAGATAGACCGGACCGAATGAACCACCAAAGGCATCAGCCCTGTCCAGCACACAGAGAGCCTTCAGGTGTTTCAAAGCTTCTCCTGTTTCCTTGTACGGGAACGGACGGTATAACCTGGGCTTTAAGAGACCTGCCTTAATCCCCCTGTTTCTGAATTCATCAATCACATCCTTCGAGGTGCCGGCTGCAGAGTTGAGGATGACAAGCCCTATTTCTGCATCGTCGAGTCTGTATGTCTCAAATAAATCATATTTTCTTCCTGATAGTTTCTCAAAATCCTGAGCAACTTCCAAAACTACTTTTGCAACTTTTGATTCAACCTCATCCTGAGCCTTTCTGTATTCCATATAATAATCAGGCAGGATTAAAGGACCATAGCTGACCGGATGTTCTATGTCAAGCAATGGATTTAACTGCTTGAATTCACCAACGAAATTCCTTACCTCTTCATCCTCCAGATATTCTATCCTCTCTATGGAATGGCTTATGATAAAGCCGTCCATACAGATGATAGCAGGAAGCCGTATATCCATGTGCTCTGCGATACGGAATGCCTGGATGGTATTATCATACGCTTCCTGTGCATTTTCAGACCACAGTTGTATCCATCCTGTATCTCTGGCGCCCATTGCATCAGAATGGTCACCATGGATATTCAACGGCGCTGAAAGCGCCCTGTTTACTACCGGCATGACAATCGGAAGTCTTGTGCCCGAGGCTATATATAATATCTCCCACATGAGGGCAAGTCCCTGAGATGAAGTTGCAGTAATAACCCTTCCGCCGGCAGCAGACGCACCGACACAGGAACTCATTGCACTGTGCTCGCTCTCAACAAGAATAAGTTCTGTTTTAACCCGGCCATCTGATATAAAACCGGAAAATCTCTGCATCATATCTGACTGAGGAGTTATGGGGTATGCTGCACAGACATCGGGATTCACCTGACGTAAGGCACTGGCAACTGCTTCATTTCCTGTTACAGCAACAACCTTTGCCATTAGTTCCCCTCCTCTACCATAATAATAGCCTTATTCCCCTTCTTACCGGGACATTCAACAGCACATATCCCGCAACCTTTGCAATAATCATAATCGAACTCTTCCCTTTTACCATCTTTGACCTTTACAGACATATCAGGGCAATAAATCCAGCAAAAAAGGCATTGTATGCAGTTTTCTTCCTTCCATATCGGCTTAGATGATCTCCATGAGCCTGTCTTAATCTCAACAGCATTTCCGGCTTCGGTTATTACCGCACCTGGATTTACTTCTTTCCATCCTTTGAGTTTCATCCTTCCCTTACCTCCTCATATCCACGCCGTGTTGCTTCGAGGTTGCCGTCTATGATCTTCTGAGAAAATTTCTTTCCAAAGCTTTTCCTGACATCCTCAAGGAGATGATCGAGGGTGATAAGCCCTGTCATTTTACATAGAGCGCCAAGCATGGGGGCATTGGGTAATGCCCTTCCGATACACTCCATTGCAATCTTTGACGCATCAACAGTAAATACCTTTTGTTCTGAACCTGCATTCAGTTTAGCCCTTATCTCTCCCGGGTCCTTTGATGTGTTAACGACAAATAATGCATTTTTTGTAGCTCCTTCAGCAACATCGATGCTGTCAAGTAAAGTAGCATCGACAACACTGACAATCTGTGGTTTTAATACAGGGCAGTGCATCCTGAGTTCGTTTGAACTGATTCTGTTATATGCACGCAACGGAGCTCCGGCCCTTTCAGGACCGTATTCAGGGAATGCCTGCACATGTCTTCCGCCACTCAGACAAGCATCTGCGAGAACCTTCGCAGCAGTAACTGTTCCCTGACCTCCTCTCCCGTGCCATCTTATTTCTACGATATCAGCCATCTCGTTCCTCCAAGGTATTTAAAAAATAGACATTTATTTTAGCACAAATAATGTTTCAAGTATTAGCTTCCCGCTATTTTCGGGAAAACTTAATTAATATACATAAAAAAAGAAGTATATTCAATCAGTTTCATCATTCTTTTCGAGACAAACTATTCCCGTGCAAGATGAACAGAAATCAGAAACCCGTTAGACAGGCATATTCTATAGATAGAAGGATTGCTCCTTTATGCTGAAACCTTAGGCCGCAACTGCCCTTGATACCTTAAGTTCCAAAAGCCATGAGAGCCTGCGACTTTTGAGCACAGAGGCATTGATAGCCTCTATGAATTCCTTGGGAGATATA
>Ga0209253_10004452_pt1 | contig 12211 bp, 9 predicted proteins | sample FrelakmetBRP12BR_FD_187145 | JGI IMG/M metagenome (GOLD analysis project Ga0209253, IMG submission 187145) | Freshwater lake sediment microbial communities from the University of Notre Dame, USA, for methane emissions studies - BRP12 BR (SPAdes)... | ecosystem: Environmental > Aquatic >...
CCTGACTGCAGCAACTATATACAAAGCAATAATAAAAAACTCTGCGATCACTTTAAAGGTCGTAAGGCCTTGCCCCTGAATAAAAGTACGGGGCACCCATTCCGGATGAAACAATCCAATCCAGCCGGAAACTCCAGTGAAAAGAAGAACTGCTAACAACCATAGCAAACGCTCATGATTAGAATTTAACTTCCGCCATGACAACCAGGAGATCGCCAGTAAACCAAAAGCTGACAGAAGGCGCGCCATCAACCAAAAATTAATCGCTTTTTCAGGACCGCTAGGCGTGATGAAATCAGGCATCCCTGCGTAGGACAAAGTATGTAAAAAATCAAGCAGACCGACACCGAGAAAGACGCTGGCAAGCAAAATGGAATTTCTCGATCGCTCCTGGTCAGGCACACCCCACCCCACCGAAAAAACCATCACTGCAATGATAATAGCAGCCGTTTCAAGAGTTGTATGCAAAGGCAGGTAACCTGACAATCCCTTTACTACAATTGGCATCGGTGTATGCGAAGCAATGATTAAAATCGCAGTCAGCGCAAACACCACAACCAGGACCGGCTGCAATGATTGTCTATAATTGTACTGAAGACTCATTTACCTTCCTTATCAATCCTGCAATAGCGCGAGAAAACCAATGACCTATTGAATTGATGTTGGTTAGATTCAGATTTAGGCAAAAACTAACGATATGAAACTAAGATAATTATTTTATTTTAGCACGTTAGCTATAATCGCTACGCTGAATTCTTGCTTGCCATGAATTAGATCGCTTACGGAACGTTGCCATACTACTTCTCCAAAAGGACAAGAGAAGGACAGGCAGCATATTAGACATACGCAACCGTTCATTGCGTGAATCTAACTTGTTGATTTATTGGATGAAAGATGGGGTGGCTGATGGGGCTCGAACCCACGACAACTGGAATCACAATCCAGGGCTCTACCAGCTGAGCTACAGCCACCATAGAGACTTATCGACTGGCCTGCCCGACAGGAATCGAACCTGTAACCCCCAGCTTAGAAGGCTGGTGCTCTATCCGGTTGAGCTACGGGCAGATTTTGGTTACAAGACTTTATAACAAATATAAAGCTTTTCGGGCTGACTTTTTTATTTCAGCGGTTGATATAAAAGCTTATATCAACCGCTGAAAATGTTTGGTCGGCGTGGAGAGATTCGAACTCCCGACATCCTGCTCCCAAAGCAGGCGCGCTACCAGGCTACGCTACACGCCGAAGAGGCAGAAATATAACCCAAACTAAGTTTGAGGTCAATTCCAATATGTTAAAATCTCACTTTATTTTACAAATTATCTGAATTTTTACATTCAAACACTACAATGACTGCACAAATAATTGATGGCAAGGCAATTGCCGAGAATTTATTAACCTCTATCAAAGAACGCATCAACCAGCGCTTACAAGCAAAAAAACGCGCGCCCGGACTTGCGGTAATCCTCGTTGGTGCAGACCCAGCCTCTGCAATCTATGTTCGCAACAAACGTTTAGCTTGTGAAAAAGTCGGCATTCGCTCCGTAGCCTACGACTTGCCTGCCACCACAACCGAGACTGAATTACTCGCACTGATAGAACAATTGAATCAGGATGACACGATTGATGGCATTCTGGTGCAATCACCATTGCCGCCACAAATCAAAGATGAGCACGTAATCGAGTGCATCAGTCCGAATAAAGACGTTGATGGTTTTCATCCATACAATATTGGCAGACTCGCTGTTCGCCAGCCTACGTTACGTTCCTGCACACCCTTCGGCGTGATCAAAATGCTGCAGGCAAGCAATATTGATTTAATGGGGCTGGACGCTGTTGTTGTCGGCGTATCCAACCACGTAGGCCGCCCTATGGGCTTGGAACTGCTTCTGGCAGGGTGCACCGTCACCAGCTGTCACCGCCACACTAAAGACCTGGGCAAGATTGTCGCAGGTGCAGACCTGGTTGTTGCCGCTGCAGGCAAACCCGGCCTGATCAAAGGCGAGTGGATTAAACCTGGCGCTATCGTCATTGATATCGGTATCAACCGTTTACCTGATGGGAAAATCTGCGGCGACGTAGATTTCAACACGGCAAAAGAACGTGCCGGCTGGATTAGCCCGGTGCCTGGCGGCGTCGGACCTATGACGGTTGCAACCTTGATGGAGAACACTTTGCTTTCTTTAGAAATCAGCGAAGCCAAATAAGTAAAGTTAATGAAGGAATTCAATTAATTAGCCACTCGATTACGGTGGTTTTGCATGAAAGCATTAATCAGTGTACACTCATGCGCTAATTTTAATAACCAGCTACTTTTTTAAAGTGGCTGTATTTCAGTCACTTTAATTTTTTAGTATTTAGGTCCCAATTATGGCAGACGTAATCAGTAAACATTTCACACCTTATCAGCCAAAACCTGATGAAGAGTATATGAGCAAAGGTCAGCTTAATCACTTCCGCAAGATTTTGAATGACTGGAAAGCAGAATTGAGTGAAGAACTTGATCGTACCGTGCACACGATGCAGGATGAAGTCACTATGTTTGCAGACCCAAATGACCGTGCCAGCCAGGAATCTGACATGACATTGGAGCTACGCAACCGTGACCGTGAGCGCAAATTGATTAAAAAAATCGATGATACCTTACGCAGCATTGATAACGATGAGTATGGCTACTGCGAAGGCTGCGGTGTTGAGATTGGTTTAAAACGCCTGGAAGCTCGCCCGACCGCTACGCTGTGCATTGATTGCAAAACGCTGGATGAACTGAGAGAGCGCCAAGTCGCCAAGTAATAGGCGCCAGGTAATGTTTGTCTGGTAAAGCAAGTGCTGTAACGCTTTACCTGCTTTAAGACAGCTCACCTTTTCAGCAAAACAAAAAGCCCGCTTTCGCGGGCTTTTTGTTTTAGCTAACTTTATATATTACTCGTCAGCTTCTGTTTCTGCTTTAGGCTCGGCAGCAGGTGGATCAATCAAAGCTTTCATGCTTAGACGTACACGACCTTTTTCGTCGGCCTCTACCACTTTCACTTTAACTACATCGCCTTCTTTCAGGAAATCACCCACAGCATTGACGCGCTGATGTGCGATTTGTGAAATGTGCAGCAAGCCATCTTTACCTGGCAGCAAAGTAACAATCGCACCAAAATCCAGCAATTTAATCACTGTACCTTCGTAAGTTTGACCCACTTCAACTTCAGCGGTGATTTCTGCAATACGACGCTGCGCTTCAGCACCTTGCTCAGAACTTGTGCATGCAATTTTCACTGTGCCGTCATCTTCGATATCAATCGTCGTGCCGGTTTCTTCAGTCAACGCACGAATTACCGCGCCGCCTTTACCGATAACATCACGGATTTTCTCAGGATTGATCTTCATGGTGATGATACGTGGTGCAAATTGAGACATTTCTGTATTTGCGCCACTCACAGCCTGCTTCATGATGCCCAGAATATGTGCACGGCCTTCTTTAGCCTGCGCTAAAGCTACCTGCATGATCTGTGCGGTAATGCCAGTAATCTTGATGTCCATTTGCAGCGCAGTGATGCCATCTTCTGTACCTGCCACTTTAAAGTCCATATCACCCAGGTGATCTTCATCGCCCAGGATGTCAGTCAACACAGCAACGCGGTTACCTTCTTTAATCAAACCCATTGCGATACCAGCTACATGGTTTTTCATTGGCACACCAGCATCCATCAATGCCAGGCAGCCGCCACATACTGAGGCCATTGAGCTTGAACCGTTAGATTCTGTAATCTCAGAAACCACACGCATCGTGTAATCAAAATCCTCTTTCGCTGGCAAAGCTGCTACCAATGCACGCTTAGCTAAACGGCCATGACCGATTTCACGACGTTTTGGTGTACCTACACGGCCTGTTTCGCCAGTTGCGTATGGAGGCATGTTGTAATGCAACATGAAACGGTCGTTGTATTCGCCTTGCAATGCATCGATGATTTGCTCATCGCGTCCTGTACCCAAGGTTGCAACCACCAACGCCTGCGTTTCTCCGCGTGTGAACAGTGCTGAACCGTGAGTGCGTGGTAATACGCCAGTACGGATACTGATCGGGCGCACTGTACGTGTATCACGGCCATCAATACGTGGCTCGCCATTCAGAATCTGGCTACGAACTGTTTTAGCTTCTAAATTAAAGATTTCATTCTTGATTTTGTTAGCTTCTGTCGTTGAAGTCTCTTCAGTAATCAGCTCAGCCAATACACGGTTTGTGATTTCTTCCAACTTGGCTGAACGAGCACCTTTAGCCTTGATCTGGAATGCAGCGTTAATATCTGCAGCAGCCAGGCTAGCTACTTTTTCAATCAAAGCGGTATCTGGCTCTGGTGCAACCCAGTCCCACGCATCTTTACCAGCTTCAGCTGCTAATTCACTGATCATTTTAATCACAGCTTGCATCTGCTCGTGACCGTACACAACAGCACCCAGCATCACTTCTTCTGAAAGCTCTTTCGCTTCAGATTCCACCATCATCACAGCGGTCTCGGTAGCAGCAACAACTAGATCCAATTCCGTCTCTTCTAATTGCGCTTTTGTAGGGTTTAACACATATTCATCGTTGATGTAACCAACACGTGCGGCACCGAGTGGGCCAAAGAACGGAATGCCAGACAATGACATCGCCGCTGAAGCACCGATAATTGCCGGAATGTCTGCGTCGATTTCAGGATCTGATGACAACACGGTTGCCACAACCTGCACTTCGTTATAAAACGCCTCTGGGAACAGCGGGCGCAATGGACGGTCGATTAAACGGCTTGTCAGTGTTTCTTTCTCTGAAGGACGGCCTTCACGTTTGAAGAAACCGCCTGGAATCTTACCTGCAGCATAGGTTTTTTCCATGTAATCTACAGTCAATGGGAAGAAATCCTGACCGGCTTTAACTTCTGACTTACTGGTCACGGCAACCAACACTACGGTATCACCATAACTCACCATCACTGCGGCATCAGCCTGACGTGAGATTTCGCCTGTTTCAAGGGTGAGCGTATGCGCACCGTATTGAATACTTTTCGTTACTTTATTAAACATTTTTTTTCCTTTTTCAATGGCTGCTATTCACTACAGCTGTTATTCACTACCCAATAACAACAAGCAACTCAACAATAAAAAAAGCCGACGCACCTACGATGCAATCGGCTTTCTACTACTACGATAAATGCGAGTCCAATAGTGAGACTTTAAGCACTTATGGTAATTATTTACGCAGGCCTAAACGTTGAATCAGTGTTTGATAACGTGTAGCGTCTTTGCGTTTTAAATAATCTAACAAACGACGACGTTGACTTACCAAAGCCAATAAGCCGCGACGTGAGTGATTGTCTTTTTTGTTTGATTTGAAGTGCTCTGTTAAGTAGCTGATGCGGCTAGTTAATAGTGCAACTTGAACTTCTGGGCTACCAGTATCTTTTGGTGCGCGTTGATATTCAGCAACGATTTTTGCTGAGTCTTGTGCTGTAAGTGCCATAACTTTTTCCTAATTTGATGTTTTGCGTCAATGTAAAAGCAGCCCAACCAATCTGACCCGCTAATACATTCATTTACAATGAACCGCGCATTTTAAAGATAAATCCATTATTTATCAATTACTTTCTGCATTTATTTTTTATATCGCCTGCGAACCGGTTACTTGCTATCTTTATCAACAATCAGCCGTTTAGGCGCAATCTTCCCGTCATCCTGCAGTTCACCTAAGCCTAAAAATGCACCTTGTTCACTATAAAGTCGCAACAGACCTTGTGGTATCACACCGCTACGCCACACAGACTGCCCTTGCTGCAAATAAAAAGTACTGTCGGCATCCAGCGTCACTGCCGGCAAATGCAGCACTGCACTGTCGGATGGCTGCAGTGCCGCGAGACGCGCTTCCGGAGACCATGCCTCAAATTGCGCTAACGTAATCGTTTGTGTGATTTGATATCCAGCAGTGGCAATTCTGCGCAAGCCAATCAAATGTGCGCCACATCCTAAAAGATTGCCAATATCCTCAGCCAGCGTTCGAATATAAGTACCCTTGCTGCAAGTAACCGTGATTGTTGCCACATCGTCCAACAGGCTATCGAGGCTGATGCTGTGGATGATCACATTGCGTGCCTTACGCTCAATCTCCACGCCTGCACGCGCATACTCATAAAGCGCTTTGCCTTCATGCTTTAACGCCGAATACATAGGCGGTACCTGGCTTATTTCACCAACAAACTGCTGACAGGCATGCTCCAATTGCAATTGCGTGACGTTCACAGGCTTTAATGAAAGCACCTCGCCTTCAGCATCACCGGTGGTGGTGGTCATGCCCAATTTCACCGTTGCCACATAGGTTTTATCCGCATCGGTCAGATAATGCGCAAACTTAGTCGCTTCGCCAAAGCAAAGCGGAAGCAGCCCGGTTGCAAGCGGATCCAGCGTGCCGGTATGCCCAGCCTTGGCTGCCTGCAGTAGCCATTTGATTTTCTGCAGCGCTTGGTTCGAGGAAAATCCGAGCGGCTTGTCCAGCAACAGAATGCCGTTGATGTGTTTTTTAGGTCTTTTGTACTGCAAAGGGCTGATTAATACTCAAGAATCAAGACTAAAGTTAAGTCTTGGGTTTTGAAGCGAGCGCCTCATCGATCAGTTTTGACATCATCATGCCATTATCGATAGAGGCATCATAGACGAAATGCAACTGCGGAACGGTGCGGAGCAACATACGCTTTGCCAGCTGCGTGCGCAGGAAACCGGCAGATTTCTCCAATCCCTGCTGAATGCTATCGCTCGCTTTCGCCGCACTGTAAAAGATCTTGGCGTGCGCCATGTCTCCGGTTACCTCAACTGCAGTAATCGTGATCATGCCCACACGCGGGTCCTTCACTTCAAACATGAGCAAATCCGCCAATTCGCGCTGCATTTGCTCTGCTACTCTGTGACTACGTGAAAAATCTTTTGCCATTTACTATTTATCCAGATAACTTAAAAAGCCTAAATGAGACTAGGCGCGAAACTAAAAACTGAGTGCGGCATACATGCAGTATGTAAACGAAGATTTTTTGTTTCGCAACAACGTATCATGACGGATTTTTTAAGTTATAGCGTACGCGCCACTTCGACCATTTCGTAGACTTCAAGAATATCGCCCACCTCAATGTCATTGTAACCTTTGAGTGACAAACCGCATTCGAAGTTGTTCTTCACTTCTTTTACGTCATCTTTGAAACGCTTGAGTGAGTCCAGCTCGCCAGTATGCACAATCACGTTGTTACGCAATACGCGTACTTTAGAATTACGCTTAATCATACCGTCTTGTACATAACAACCGGCAATCGCACCCACTTTAGAAATACGGAATACTTCGCGCACTTCCACAGTACCGATCATCTGCTCTTTGTGCTCAGGCGCCAGCATGCCGCTCAACGCCGCTTTAATTTCATCTACAGCTTCGTAGATAATATTATAGTAACGCACATCTACACCCAAGGTATCAACCAGCTTACGCGCACCTGAATCAGCACGTACGTTGAAACCGATCAGCACCGCTTTAGATGCTGCGGCCAGATTCACATCAGACTCGCTGATAGCACCCACGCCGGTGTGAATGATGTTGACTTTGACTTCGCTGGTAGAAAGTTTCTGCAAGCTTGTTGCAAGCGCCTCGTAAGAACCCTGCACGTCTGATTTGATAATCAGATTCAGTGTCTGCACTTCACCAGACTCCATTTGCTCGAACATGTTTTCCAGCTTGGCCGCCTGCTGTTTAGCCAGTTTCACGTCACGGAATTTACCTTGGCGGAACAATGCGATCTCACGCGCTTTACGCTCATCGTTCAATACAATCACTTCTTCGCCTGCGCTAGGCACGTCTGACAAACCTTGGATTTCGACCGGAATAGAAGGGCCTGCCTCCTGGATATCCGCACCGGACTCATCCAGCATCGCACGTACTTTACCAAAAGTCGTACCGGCCAGAATCATATCGCCACGTTTCAATGTTCCTGACTGCACCAGAATGGTCGCCACTGAACCACGGCCTTTATCCAGACGACCTTCAATCACCAGACCTTTGGCTGGCGTATTTTTAGGTGCTTGAAGTTCGAGAACCTCTGCCTGCAACAGCACAGCCTCAAGCAATTCATCAATACCTTTGCCTGTTTTAGCAGACACCTCGCGGAACATCGTGTCGCCGCCGAATTCTTCCGGCACCACTTCATGGTTAACCAGTTCCATTTTCACACGCTCAGGCTGAGCTTCCGGTTTATCGATCTTGTTGATTGCGACAACCAAAGGCACGTTTGCAGCTTTGGCATGGTGAATCGCTTCAATCGTTTGCGGCATCACGCCATCATCTGCTGAAACCACCAGAATCACGATGTCAGTCGCTTTTGCACCACGCGCACGCATGGCAGTAAATGCCTCATGGCCTGGGGTATCCAGGAATGTCACCATCCCACGTGGCGTTTCCACATGATAGGCGCCAATGTGCTGCGTAATGCCGCCTGCTTCGCCAGTTGCCACGCGACTGCGGCGGATGTAATCCAGCAACGAAGTCTTACCATGGTCAACGTGACCCATCACGGTCACTACTGGTGGGCGTGTCTCCAAGATGGCTTCTGCATGCGCTTCTTCTTCAATAAATGCATCCGGATCATTTGGCGCAGCCGCTTTGGCTTTGTGCCCCATCTCCTCAACCAGAATAATGGCCGTTTCCTGATCCAGCACCTGATTGATTGTCACCATCATGCCCATACCCATCAGGGTTTTAATCACCTCACCTGATTTCACGGACATCTTGTGCGCCAAGTCGGCAACTGTAATGGTCTCTGGTACCAACACTTCATAAACAATCGCCTCTGTAGGCGCTGTAAACCCATGTTGCTGATCATCATTTGCATGATGAGATTTAGTTTTGCCCTTAGGCGCGCGCCAGCCGGCTTTACCACTGGTAATGTCACCGCGGGTTTTTAAGCCGCGTTTTTTGTTTTCAGCATCAGTCCACTCTTTATTACCTTTGCCTTTTTTCGCATCTTTTGCACCTGGTTTTTCAGCGCCTTCCTTGGCAACAGGCTTGTGCAACGTGCCCTCTGAAAGCTTGGCAGCTTTTGCTTTAGCAGCTTCGGCTTCGGCTAATCGTTTAGCCTCTTCTTCCTGACGGCGCTGTGCCAATTCTTCTTTTTTACGTTTATCTTCAGCTTGCAACGCCAATAGGGTCGCATGGCGCTTAGCTTCTTGCTCACGCAATGCTATCTCATCTGCGCCAAGCAGGTCTTTACGGCTAATCGTTTGTGGTTTCGCTACCACTTTCTCTGCAGCCACTGGCTCAACGACTGGAGCCACTTCCGCGGCAACTGGCTCATTCACAGCCGGCTCAGGCTCTGCAACAGGTGCAACAATCTCCGGCTCAACAACCACTTCAGGCGCGGATTCCACAACAGGTAGCACCGGCTCAACCGGCGCGGCCACCGCTTCCACTGGCAAAACTTCTTCCTGCTCCGCCAGATCACCATCCTCACGCTGCTCAATCACACGCTTTTTACGCACTTCCACCTGTATTGTACGTGCCTTACCGGTGTTATCCGTTTTCTTGATCTCTGTGCTTGATTTACGTGTTAACGTAATTTTGCTTTTAGTAGCCTGTGTGCCGTGCTCTTTGCGTAAATGCTCAAGCAGTGCCGCTTTGTCACTTTCGCTTAATTGATCATCTGCGCTTGATTTATGCACGCCAGCACTCTTTAGCTGCTCTAATAACAATAGTGTTGGCAGCTTTAATTCGCCAGCAAATTGTTCTACGGTTGTTTGTGCCATCTTGTTACTCCAGTGTTCTTTTCCGGGCCTGATTGCCCAGCATTACTGCTTGCTACTTATGTTTGTACTAAATCGGCTTATTTGAACCAAGGTGCGCGCGCCGTCATGATCAACGCTTTTGCACGCTCTTCATCCATATTGGTAAGCTCTACCAGTTCATCTATAGCCAACTCTGCCAGGTCGTCCTGGGTTGAAATACCCTTTGCTGCCAGCTGATGCGCAGTTGCATCATCCATGCCTTCAAGTGCCAACAAGTCTTCAGCAGCTTCTTCTACTTTTTCCTCTTTGGCAATTGCTTCTGTTAACAAAGCCGCACGAGCACGTTTACGCAACTCTTCAACCGTGTCTTCATCAAACGCTTCGATTTCATTCATCTCCGCGAGTGGAACATAAGCAATCTCTTCCAGTGTGCTGAAACCTTCCTGCACCAGAATCTCGGCAACCTCTTCATCCACATCCAGTTTTTCCATAAACAACTGGCTAACACCTGCATACTCTTCCTGATTTTTCTGCGCGGCCTGATCTACAGTCAGAATATTTAACGTCCAACCTGTGAGCTCTGATGCCAAACGCACGTTCTGACCGTTACGGCCAATGGCTAAAGCCAGCTGTTCTTCATCCACCACAACATCCATGCTGTGTGCATCTTCATCCACCACGATGCTGGAAACTTCTGCCGGGGACATTGCATTAATTACAAACTGCGCAGGCTCCATGCTCCAAAGCACGATATCTACACGCTCACCGGCCAATTCGCCAGTAACAGCCTGCACGCGTGAACCACGCATACCCACACAAGTACCTACCGGATCCAAACGCTGGTCATTACTCTTCACCGCGATTTTTGAACGTAAGCCAGGATCGCGCGCAGCTGAACGGATTTCCAGTAAGCCCTCTTCAATCTCCGGCACTTCCAACTCAAACAGGCGAATCAGGAATTCAGGCGTGATTCTGGATAAAATCAATTGCGGACCACGACCACTACGTTCAATGCGTAACAGATAAGCACGTACGCGATCACCCACGCGCAGATTCTCTTTAGGAATCATTTGTTCACGTGGCAGCAAGGCTTCAATGCGACCTACTTCAATAATCGCATTACCTTTTTCCATGCGCTTGATCACACCAGTGACTAGTTTTTCATCACGCGACAGAAAGTCCTGCAGAATCTGCTCACGTTCGGCTTCACGCACTTTTTGCAGAATCACCTGTTTCGCAGCTTGCGCACCGATACGGCCGAATTCAATATTTTCAAGCGGCTCTTCATAATAATCGCCAATATTCAGACCTTTAGAGCGCTCATCCTCTTCATCAATCTGATAAGCAGAGTTTTCCAGTAAATCATATTCGACAAACTGCCAGCGTCTAAATGTCTTGTACTCACCTGTTTCACGATCAATCTCAACGCGCACATCGGCATCGTCATGATGTTTTTTCTTAGTAGCTGAAGCCAAAGCAAGTTCCAGCGCAGTAAAAATCACTTCTTTACTTACGTTCTTCTCATGCGCCAGCGCATCTACCAACAATAAAATTTCACGACTCATTTTCTATCTCCGACTATCTGTTGCAGATTAACTGCTTTATTTATTAAATTCTTACAATAAAAACTTTACTAATTAAAACACCGGACTTAACCGTGCCTTATCTATATTACTTAAAGCCATCTTGTACACGACACCTTCAAACTCCAGCATCAAGTGCCCATCTTCAACACCTTTTATAATCCCTAAAAAGGTCTTGCGTGGCAAAGTCGTTTCTTTAGCGCCAGCACCCTCATCTTTTATACCTACGCGCAATTTGATAGATGCGCGCTCGCCTGCAAACCTTGCAAAATCCGACTCTTTTTTCAGCACACGGTCCATACCAGGCGATGAAACCTCCAAACGATCGTAGTCGATCTCGTGCTCCACTGCCAGCAAATTACCCAACTGGTTACTCACGAGCACACAATCGTCGATATTCACACTGTCTTTGCTATCCGCAGGATTTTGTTTATCTATAAACACACGTAACAATTTGCCACGATTAGAAATCTCCAAATCAACGAGCTCATAGCCTAACTGATTCACCGACTTTTCTATCAATGTATGCAAATCCTGCATGTATATTCAATCCTTTTTCACAAACAAATAAACAACTTTGTTTCTACAACCAACGTGCGTAAGTAGCAGAAACAAAAAATGGGCTCAAAGCCCATCAAAATTTAACGCATTATACCAATCAATTCAATGAATTGGAAACACAACAGTCAATAAAGTTCTAATTTCTTCTGAATGTTTAACCACTTAATTACCAAACTGCAATGACGCGAGCACGCAAAGTAACTCGCACAAACTAAAAAACCTCCACGAGGGAGGTTGTTTAGTGTAAATAAATAGCTTGGCAGTGACCTACTTTCGCATGCAAAAAGCATACTATCATT
>Ga0209253_10004453_pt1 | contig 12210 bp, 9 predicted proteins | sample FrelakmetBRP12BR_FD_187145 | JGI IMG/M metagenome (GOLD analysis project Ga0209253, IMG submission 187145) | Freshwater lake sediment microbial communities from the University of Notre Dame, USA, for methane emissions studies - BRP12 BR (SPAdes)... | ecosystem: Environmental > Aquatic >...
CTGCCGGAAATCGGAAAAGAGCTCCGGGCACAAATTGACTTTGCATTAAAAGCCGGAATTGATGTTACTCATATCGACTCACATATGTTCATTGCATTTTCTCCAAAGGTACTTAAGATCTACTCAGATCTCGGTAAGGAGTATAAGCTTCCGGTACTGCTCACTAAAAAACTGCCGCTATGTTACCTGTTAGCCCGGGATTCAATAATAGTTGATAAGTTATTTTATGCAGAACCGGAAGACTGCGTCCGGGGGCTCGATAAGTTTTATCGCAACACACTGGAATCGCTGGAACCGGGATTGAACAGCATCCTGATCCATCCTGCATTTAACAACAAAGAAATGAAGGAAATAACCAGGAATCAGGTTAATGATGGCGCCGCCTGGAGGCAGGCTGATTTTGATTTCTTTACCAGTGATGCCTGTCGTCAGCTGATTATTGATAATAACATTAAACTCATTACCTGGCGCGAGATACGTGATAAGCTGGTTCGATAAATATTTACTGGTCAGGTACGGGAAGAATCATATCAGATCAGTGGCAATCTGGCTTTGCCTGAAAACACACAAGTTATGAATATTGCTGTGTGCATATGTACCAGAAAGAGACAGAAGGATTTGAGAAAACTGCTGGATAGTCTGTCCGGTCTGATCATTCCGCCTGATATTAATTTAAGGGTTATATTGGTGGAAAATGATACAGTGAACTTTTGTGAAGGTCTGATCAAAGAGATTTCATTACATAACAAACTCAAAACAGAATACTTTTTAGAATCCAGGCAGGGTATAGTCTACGCAAGAAACAGGTCAGTCGCAGAGGCAGGAGAATGCGATTTTTGCTGTTTCACTGATGATGACCAGGTTGTGTCACCCAACTGGCTGACTGAGTTATTGAAATGTCAGCACGAATTTGACTCGGATGGTGTGGCTGGTCCCACCATACCGGTTTTCACTGGAAAGGTTCCTGCCTGTATTCAAAAATTTCACCAGCCTGAAATACACCCTTACGGTACAATTGTTAAAAAGGCCTTTACAGGCTGTTTGCTATTAAGGAAGAAGTACCTTGATATGCTTGAAGGGCCGTTCGATATCAGGTTTAATTTCTCCGGAGGTGAAGATGCCTGTTTAACAAAAAAATTTTCCGACCTGGGTGGAGTGATACGCTATAATCCTGATGCAGTTGCATACGAAAACATCCCAGTAGACCGGGAAACTGTCAATTTCGTAATTAAGAGAGTTTTCAGAAGGTCAAACTCCAGGATGATGATAAACTCAATAGAAAATATGGGGAACAAACCGGTAAAGGAATTGCCTAAGCTGGTTTTGAGATTTATCTACGGTTTGATAATTGCAATTCCATATTACATATTTTCAAAAGAAGATAAATTAAAAGGACTGATCAGGATAGTCAATGCTGTGGGAGGTTTCTCTTTCTTCTTTGGAAAATTAAGCCGGTTCTATAAAGATTGATTATTTATTCAAATGAATAAGATAATAGTATGCATTCCGACCTATCAAAGGCCTGAAATGCTTAAAAAGCTGGTTATTAGTATCTTAGAATGCAATATAGACAAATCACTGATCAAAGACGTCAGTATAATAATTGTTGATAATGATGCCTGCAAAACTGCGGAGCTTGTTGTCAGCGAGTTGAAACAGAATAATACCAGAGATCATGAAATAACTTATTGCCACTTTCCGCAAAAGGGACTTTCAAATGTCAGGAATGAGTTGTTAAAAATCGGATTGGACCGGAATCCCGACTTCGTGGTGTTTGTGGATGATGATGAATTTGTTTCGGGTAACTGGTTAAATGAGCTCGTTATGACCATTATCACGAACAATGGTGATATGGCTATGGGACCTGTAAATTCACTTGTCAGCAAAAAAATCCCGGAGTATATTTCTTACTGGCTTAAACGACCCGGGCATGCAGACAATGAAATGTTGCATTACATCAGGACAGGTAATCTTATAATCAGGGCTAAATCACTGTCAGAAAAAAAAATCTGGTTCGATCCGCGATTTAATAATACCGGAGGTGAGGATTCATATTTTGGTCTCCAGATGTTTAAAAAAGGAGCAACAGTTTACTGGGCTTCAAGGGCAATTGTTTATGAAACAGTGCCGGATGACAGAGCAAATATTTCATGGATAGCGAGGAGGTTTTATAACGGAGCCAATAAATATTCATACATCCTGAGGATCGAGAATAATTACAAAAAAATAATAAAAAAGCTGGTTGTCAGTTTCTTATATGTTATCCAGGGATTTTTCAGCTTGATTCTTATCCCCTTCCCTGTCAGAAAAAGATACCTGGGGATTCTTAAGTTGTATGAAGGATGGGGAGGAATTAAAGGGTTATTGGGTTTAAGGTACAACGAATATTGAAGAAGAAATAAGGGAGATCCCTGAATTGATACCTTTAATTGTCCGTATATGAAACTGGTGATCCTTCATCCTACATTGCCTGCGTACAGGAAAGATTTTTTTGAGAAGCTGAATGATCAATTGATGCAAAAAGATATTGAATTGATTGTAATCCATGGTACAAGCTTCTTTAAGAAATCAATAAAGCCGGATGAAGATCCGCATTACAAAACATACCCGCTGATAACAAAAGAGTATAATCCTTTTGGCTACAGGATCGTATTATGGAGTGGCATCTTCAGGAAAATTAAAAGTATCAGGCCTGAGATGATAATAATTCTCTTCTGCCCCGGGAATATCACATTCTGGCTTGTCCAGTTATATTGTTATTTCAAGGGCATTAAATTAGGCTTATGGAGCAATGGATCGGTCAGACATGAGATAACCGGTCTGAAAAGAAAAATCAGAAGTATTTTTTTGAACTATTTCACACGCCGTGCAAAGTTTCATATATGCTACGGGACCAGGTATGAAAAAGAACTGCTGGCTGCCGGATATGACAGGTCCAGGATTTTTGTGGCTCAAAACACCATTAATATTGAAAAAATCATCGCTCAGAATTCTGAGGTCAAAAAAGTTACATCCGAAGATCAGTACAACTTTTTATTTGTCGGGGCATTAATAGAAGGAAAAAACCTTGATCTGGCCATCAGGGTAATTACAAGATTGATCAGTGAGGGGTATAAAATCAAATTCAGAATTATTGGTGCCGGAGCAATGATCGAAGAACTCAGATCATTGGTCAGGGATGAGAAAATGGAAGATCATATTTCCGTGCTGGGATATATTTCAGATGAGGAAATACCTGCTTTCTTCAATGAAGCTGATATATTCTTCCTTCCCGGAACCGGCGGACTTGCAGTTAATGAGGCAATGGCCTATGGATTAGCTGTCATTACAACAATAGCTGACGGGACTGTCCTTGATCTGGTTTATGAGGGGGAAAATGGCTATTATTTAAAAGATATCCCTGACTTTGACAATATCTTTGAAGTCTGCAAAAAAGCTCTTCAGAACAGTAAGTCTCATCTCATGGAAATGGGGAACACCAGCAGAAAGATTATCATGGAGAGAGCTTCTTTAAGCAATATGGTCAATAATTTTGAAAAGGCAGTCCTGTATGGAATGGAGAATCGTGTCTGACGCTATGCACAGGATTAAGCTTTACAAATGGTAAGGGTTTGATATTCTGCATAAACCAAAAGAATCATTAAAGATGAAAAACAGAGTACAGGAGTCATTTGAAGAATTAAAGGCTTTCTGTGAATCTCAGGAATTTAAAGGCTATGATCCGTACGATGGTTTGACCAGCCGCTTTTTCAGAACTCTGCCAGTTATCAATAAAAACAATTTAGCCAGGTTGATCTGGATCCAGAGCTTTAAAAGGTCTCCTGTTAATCTGAGACCATTAGTTGGTATAAGCAAAGATTATAATCCAAAGGCTCTGGGACTTTTCCTCTCAGGATATGTACTGCTTTATAAACTGGATCAGCGAAACGATTATTTAGACAGGATAAATTTCTTTATTGAAAAGATTCAGGCACTCTCCTCAGCTGGTTATTGCGGGAAATGCTGGGGTTACAATTTTGACTGGGAATCCAGGGCATTCTTTCTCCCAAAATATACTCCGACTATTGTCGTCTCAGCATATGTTGCCAATGCCTTGCTTGATGCATTCGAGATAATTTCTGATGACAGGCTTCTGTCTGCGGCAAGAAGTACCTGTGATTTTATCCTGAAGGACCTTAACAGAATTTATGACGAAAATGGCAATTTTATTTTCTCGTATTCAAAGCTTGATAAAAGCCCTGTTTATAATGCATCACTGCTTGGAAGCAGGCTCCTTGCCAGAGTTTATTCGCTGACGGGTGAGGATTTTTTGTTGAAAGAAGCCGGAAAATCAGTTGTATATGTCTGCAATGCCCAGAGAAGTGACGGTTCATGGTCATATGGCAATCTGCCTTTCCATCAATGGACAGATAATTTTCATACAGGTTTTAATCTTGAGTGCATATCAGATTTTATTGAATATTCAGGTGACCTGACTTTTAATGTTTTTTTGCAGAAAGGATTTACCTACTATATAAATACCTTTTTTACACCTGAGGGTGTGGCAAAGTATTATAATAATTCTACATATCCCATCGATATTCATGCTCCCGCTCAATTCATTATTACTCTCTCAAAACTTGGAAAATTTCATGATAATCTGCAACTGGTGAACAGCGTTTTGGATTATACAATAACACATATGCAATCTCCAAAAGGATTTTTTTATTACCAGATCAATAAATATTTTACATCAAAAATACCATATATGCGCTGGTCGCAGGCGTGGATGTTTTACGCTCTTTGCAGATATTTATCTGAAACAAGGGATAATAAAAATGCAGGTATTCTGAACAAGCATATTTATCAAAAAAGGTGAGGAAGCATAATATACTTATTTTGAATACGTTTTTAATATTCTGATGAAGATCTGGATTGATTATATTAACACGCCTCAGGTTACATTTTTTGTTCCATTTATCAGGGATTTTAAAAATGATAACCATGAGATATTGCTTACCTGCCGGGACTCCGGAAATACCATTGATCTGCTCGAACAGCATAAATTACCGTATTATCTTGTTGGTGAGAAAGTTGGAAAAGGGATAATTCATAAAATAGTTCTATTCCCCCTCAGACTGGTCAGTCTTTTTTTCTTTATCTTAAAGCATAAACCCGATATTGCAGTCAGTCAGAGCAGTTTTTATCAACCTCTTGTAGCAAAACTGCTCAGAATTCCCTGTCTGTACACCAACGACAATGAGCATGCAAAAGGTAATTTATTTGGATTTCTTTTCGCTGATAAAGTTATCTTACCCATGGCATTGCAAAATCTGGAAATTACGAAGCGTTTTCCGCTGAAATCCAAGGTTTCATTTTATCCGAGCGTAAAGGAGGCAGTATATCTCTCACAGTTTCATGACTTGCAGTCTCTGGCTGCCGGACCAAAAAGCAAGATCTATTTCAGACCAGAACCATGGTCTGCTCAATATTATAAGGGGCCATTTAATTTTTTTGACGATATATTACTGAAATTATCCGAAGAATATAATGTGGTTGTACTCCCAAGGGACAAAAATCAGACAGTTCATTTCAGGCAGCATAAATTCATTACTCTTTCTGTTTCTGAAAAACCGCTTGTACTTGATGACATTGTTGCTGATTGCCTCCTTTTTATCGGAGCAGGGGGTTCAATGACCAGGGAAATGGCAGTTTTGGAGATCCCGGTTATTTCGATATATCATTCAGAATTGCTCTGCGTCGATAAATACCTGGTCAATAAAGGACTTATGATTGTTAAACCGGACATTACCTACGAAGAAATCAAAATTCATATTAATTCCGGTTTTAAGTATATGAAAGGAAAGTCTGCACTGACTGAAGGAGAGAAATCGTACAATTTACTCAAAAACCTTATTTATGATCTGATTCATAAATAAACGAAGAAGAGTTATTGGTGCTTTCAGTAAAAGTGGTCTTTCCATGCGGCAACAATTGGTGTTTACTCCAGATGGATGTAATATCTGTTAGTAAAACATCTTCGAAGATCTTAAATGCTTCATAAGATTTACTAAGAGGAATACCTTCCGGTTCCTGTAATAAACTTGTTGATAACCTGAGGCCTGAAGTTTTATTATAACGCTTTTATAATGACTTTCCGGGGAAAGCTTAATTGCCAAAAAAAGAGAATACTCTGCATTATTCTTATTTTTGCATTTGCATTTGTGGTTTATCTTATTATTGATTACAAAGGCCCGAAAAGTATTGTTCTCAGAAATGATACAACTTTTGGTCTTGAGTGTTTCAGAGCCAGGGACCTGATTGTACAGGAATACGATAGCTCAGGTAATTTGTGGGCGACACGTGGAATGATTATCTACTGCTTAAAAAAGGATGGCAGCAGGTTTGACAGGATCGCCCACATTCCGACAGGTTGCACGATTTACTGGTTACGTAATTTTTCAATAATACGCAAATTGACAATTAGACCGGAATGTGTGGAACTGGCTGTTACCGGCAAAGGAGATTTTTATGCTCTGTCAGCAGGCAGGTTATGGCTTATGAACAAGGGCAGGAGAAAATTCACAGAGCTGTTTAAACTTCTTCACTATGGATTAGGTGATCAGGGCATCAGAAATACTGGTATTTTAAACTATGATGATAGTACCATTTATCTGGGGGAATATTTTGAAAACAAAAAAAGGGATGCGGTGAAAATCTATAAATATTCAAATAAATCAGACTCCGTAATAGTCGCATATCAGTTCCCGCCGGGTAATATCCGGCACATACACTCAATCCAGAAAGATCCTTTCACCGGAAAAACATGGACAAGTACCGGTGATTCAGATGAAGAATCGATGATTGCCTGGTCAGATGACGGATTTAAGACAATACATGAATTATCCGCCGGAAGTCAGTTGTATCGCGTTTGTCAGCTGGTATTTACGGAAGAAGCAATATTATGGGGTACAGATACCGGATCAGAAAATGAAGCCGGAATATACAGATGGGATAAAGAGAGTGATGAATGTAAAAAACTGAAAACGGTAGACGGTGCAGTTTTCTTTGGGACACGGCTTAAAAATGGAACAGTAGTACTCAGTACTGACCGGGAAGGATTAAAGAGCGAGAAGGATGATAAAACACGGTTATTTATAATTGCTGAAGAAAACAAAATAGCAGAGATTGAATGTGGCTCGTGGAAACATAAAAAGCCAGGCTTCTGGTTTAAGTATTCATTATTGCGGCTTCAGCGGAATCAGGGCAGCGCTTCACTGGCTGTTACCTGTTTGAATCAGAAAGAATTACCCGATAGTGAATTGATTATTATTTCTGAAGAGACTCTGCTTTCAGCAGCTAAACAATATTTAACAGTACCGGAAAGTTATGTAAATATTAAAAACTTAGAGGATTTATATGCAGGAGAGTGAAACGGGTGTGAATATTCATTATGTATTGAATCGTGAAAATATATCTCGGAAAATCATGTAAAAATCTATGCAAAGCAAAACTGAAATAAGTTCTACTGATATTGTACAAAAGGCTGTTTTCATTATAGTTGTTTTGTTTTCCATACATTTCTGGGAACTGAGGTATATCCCCCAAATGATTAACATTGAGAATTTGCTTACCTGGCTGTTATGCGGATTTTGTTTAATAATGGTCATTCAAAAAGACAACTTGCGATTCAAGTGGGCAATCTTTGTATTCATAGTCGGAATTGTATTAAATGCGCTGGCTGCTTATTTTAATCTTGGCCAAAACCCTGTCACAACGTTTTTGTCTTTTGAGTTTTACTGGTTTATTCTTATATATTTTCTGTTGCACTTCTTCAAAATTGACCGCAAGTTCCTGGAAAATGTCGTCATAGGTTTTGGTCTTATGTATTCGTTCCTATATATATATCAATACAGGATTTATCCGGACCTGATATTCAGAGACGATCCGAATACAGCCGAATGGAGCTGGCAATTTGAAATATTAGGACATGGTTTTTTAATGCTGGCTTATTTTCTTGTCTTTAACAGATACCTTCTTAGCCGCAGGCTGATATATATATTTATGGCCCTTGGGTTTCTATATGTACTGGTCAGAAGCGATTTCCGGACACTTATTGCAGGAGCAGCCGTAGTAACGGTTTTGATGGTTTTTAGAACCGTCCGGAAATTAACGGATATTGTTACAATGGTTTTTATTGGTTTGATACTGGTAGGATTTACTCAATATAAAGGAGTTTCGAAGGTAATTAACCGTATGGTAAATCAAACTCAGGAAAATCTGAATGAGGGTAATAAATATATCCGGTTTGTAGAACTGGAATATTTATATAAAATATTCCCTAAAAATATTTCATATTTTATAATTGGTTCAGGAAAACCCTCCGGAGAAAACCTGTGGAGACAGAATGAGGGATCAACGGTGTCGGGTAAGAATATGAATTACAATATTGTCTGGGTCGATATAGGGATCCTTGGATTTTATATAATAATCGGAGGTATAACAACTTTAGGTCTGCTCTGGTACACTTTTAAAGCTATATTTTTTAAGCTGCCCAGGGACGGGCTATATCTGAATTTCTATTTTTTATATCTGTTTGTCGTCTCATTTACAAATGAGGAAATTTTCCGTAATGGAATTTTTACTGTACAGGCAATAGGATTGTATTTAATTGATATCATCAGGGATGAACAATTGAAAACAGCGGATAAAAAAGCTGCTTGAGGAACATTATTCAAACAGGATAAAGTGTACTGCAGGATCATGGTATATTTTTTGCCGGATAATACGGAAATTGATTGATACTGACTTCCATTTTTATTTAAATAGTTAAGTTATGGATAAACAAATAATTACAATAGTTTCATTTATTTTTTTATTTAACTCGTATGTTTCAGCTGCAACATATTATGTAAAAAATGGCGGTAACGACAAAGCGGCAGGAACAACGGAAGCAACTGCATGGGCAACAGTTGCCAAAGTAAATAATCCCGGATTTTCTTATGCAGCAGGCGATGTGATTTGCTTTAAAAAAGGAGATACCTGGAGGGAAATGTTATCTATACCAAGAGATGGCACATCCGGGGCATATATGAAATTTACAAATTACGGAACCGGAAATAATCCAAGGATACTTGGTTCCAACATCACAACCTGGACAGATCAGGGGGATAATATATGGAAATCCGATAAGACGTTTACAAGGCCATATTCGGTTGGTATGTACGGAGCAGAAATATTCTTTGAAAAAACAGACGGTAATGTATCATGGGGTGTTCATAAAAAAGATACAGCAAGTCTTACAGCTGAATATCACTGGACCTGGGCGTTAAACTATGTTTATGTTTATTCTGAAACTGATCCGGATGAAAAATACAGGTCAGTAGAAATACCACAGAGAGCTCATGTCATCAATCTTAATGCAAAGAGTTACATAAATATTGATGGTATTGATGTTTTTTACTGCGGCGAGTCAGGTATTGCCTATAATCTTTCCGACTTTCCGATGACCTCAAAAAAAGGATTGATAATTGAAAACCTGGAAATTGGCTATATCTCTACAAAGAATTCCGAAGCAGGCTATGGTACGGAAGCTATTTACTCTGACATGATAGTGAGACATTGTGAAGTACACGACTGCGGAAGGAGAAGCTTGTCATTTCATTTATACGGGGCATATAATGCCTCAAATATCCTGATTGAAGATAATTATTTCCATGATGGATACCATACTACCGGACCGGATTTCAGTGTAGGCTCATCCTATAATACATACTATGGGAGTATTGATAGTGTAATTATAAGGAGGAACCTGTTCTATGATCCTCCGACACATACCATAAACTCTGAACAAATATTTATGCAGAATTATCTGCATGCTTCTCTTAAATCAAAACTGAGTAATATTTACATTTACAGTAACATATTCATCTCCCCGGTGGGAACGGCCATCAATATGGAAGGAACTCAAAGTGTTTTTATATATAATAATACTTTCTATAATCATAATAATAATGGCTCATATCATATCTGGATTGATAATTACAATGTTGCTGTCAAAATAAAAAACAACATCTTTTACACAACATTAGGCACTGATAGAAATGGTGTTGGTTCCGGATTATTTTTGAGATCGGGACAAAATCATAAAAATGTGGAGGCGGATTATAATTTATACTATCGGATAAATAACAACCTGAGAATTCTTGAAAAAGAATCCGCTGGCATTTTCCACATGAACGATATTGCAAACATAAGGTTAACTCTGGTATGGGAAACCAATAGTCCTGTACCTGGTGATCCGCGGTTTAAGAACGCAGCCAATCGTGATTTTTCACTGGCAAAAGGATCCCCTGCCATTGGTAGAGGAGTTAATTTATCCTTACCTGGTGATTTTTACGGAAAGCCTTTTAATACCAGTAATCCAAGCATAGGAGCAGTTGAGAGTGGTGAAAATAATATCCCTGTTGCATCAGAACAGGGGAAGACTCTATGTCCCGAGCCATCCAAATGATCTCTTAATGTTTTTAGAGGAGGATATGCCATCAAACCTTATAGCTTAAAATAAATTAATTAGATCAGGTGAAATCGTTTACAGAGATTATCAGGAAGATTAATGAGATATAAATGAAGATTAGATTATTGTTCATAGCTCTGTTAGTTCTCTTAAATGGATTTCCTGCAAATGCAGATGGGAAGATCAAAATGGTTTTTCGTTTTGATGATTACTTATTGATCCATTCCACTCTTTTCGATTCTCTGCTAAATACTTTTCAAAAAAACAAAATACCCTTATGTATCGGAATACTACCGTTTGACACCTCCGGCTCATTTATTTATAAGCTTAATCAGGACCAGGTTAATGATTTAAGATCAAGAATTCACAGAAAGGAAATTGAGGTGGCGTTGCATGGATTTAATCATCTGAATGAATTAAGCCACCGTTTTTTGACCAGGACCACTTTCAGCGAGTTTGCATCGATAGATTACAAAAAACAATATGAAAAACTGGCAAAAGGGAAAATGGTTTTAGATACCTTGCTGCATATCAACACCAATGTTTTTATTCCTACTTTTAATACCTACGACAATAATACTTTAAAAGCACTGGAAGAACTGAAATTCGAAATAATTTCGGGAGGTTTGCACGGCCTGTCCAACAGTAAAATAATAAAATATATCCCTCCAACATATGAGAATTTTTCAGAATTGCCAGATATCATTGAGAAGTTCGGGAATGAGAATGTAACTGTCATTATATATTTCCATTCCTATGCATTTGAGGAAAGCAGGTATGCGTATTTTAAAGATCCATCCAGATTAGTAACATTCAGCCAATTAGACACATTACTTAATTGGATTAAACAACAAAACGTAAGTTTTTACACATTTTCTGATCTGGCAGTGACAGAAAATTTTGACCGTGATCTGTTTAGAGCTAATTCTTATAAATATAACCTTTTGTTAAATGCCTTAAATTTTGTGAAGCTTTACAGGTATGGGGTTTATTCAGGATTGGAATATCACCGTCAAAAAACAGGATTAATACTGGCTAACATTATCTTGCATTTCGTGTGTTTCCTTCTCACATATTTTTTTGCTAATTTTTTCATTGGAATTACGCGCGCGAGTCTTAAGACTGTTTTGATTTTCCTGGGGATCTGCGCAATACCTGTTCTTATTTACCTATATTATATCAGATACGACTTTAGCCTGGAAGTTATATTAATATTATTATTTGTAATTACCTGCGCCATTATCTTAAGCTTGTTCAAAAAATATAAACATACACAACGATTGATAAAAACAGAATAATCCGGGCAATAATCCAGGGATTCATTTGGATTTTCAGGTGCAATTACTATTATAGATTCGCAAGTCAGAGTTTTACTCATTTTTCATTATACAGGCACAAGAATTGATTTTGGATCTGATTCTTACTAATTATTGATTATTCCTTATGGTAATAATTGGTATAACCGGAATATGGACTTTTTGCATATTTTCTTTTATGATAATATCTGTTAGTATATTATTGTCTTTATTAATTAATTAAGCAAATATGTCAGAATTTACTCCGGAAGAATATCGGCTGGGAAGAAAGGGAACAAAAGCCGGGAGTGATTATCCAAAAAGCAGGGACACCGGTCCGGAAGAGGCGGTAGCACGCGGTTTGGATCCGGAAAAAACGGCCGAAATGAAGGATTCATTGACTCAATGGAAAAAGGCCAT
>Ga0209253_10004455_pt1 | contig 12207 bp, 13 predicted proteins | sample FrelakmetBRP12BR_FD_187145 | JGI IMG/M metagenome (GOLD analysis project Ga0209253, IMG submission 187145) | Freshwater lake sediment microbial communities from the University of Notre Dame, USA, for methane emissions studies - BRP12 BR (SPAdes)... | ecosystem: Environmental > Aquatic >...
TTTTAAGTCGCTGATTTGGCTTGCGTGATCATTTTTAAGAAATTTTTGGTAACTTGGTGAATCATCAGGTACATTATTATCAGCAACGTAAACATCCTCTAGGACTGGTGTCATTTCTTCAACACGGTATAAATTTACATTAGCAGAATTAACCAGATTCGAAATTTCCCGGTATGTACTGACACCATCCGGCTTTTGAAAAGGTAATACTAACCTTTTATCTGACATTGTTTTAATATCGTTTTCAGTAAAATTATAGTAACCACTTATAGTTATGCCTGTTATTTCCTCTCCGTTAATAATTATTTTTTCAAAAGAAGAGACACTTCCTGCAAATCCACCGCCATCGATTGTGATAGCCGGATTATCAGTGCTTCTTATACCTCCGTATTTGTTTGTGATTTCATTTGTATAAAGAGTGCTAATGGCTAACTTCGAGGTGTCTACTTCTCCCAAAGAACCCATCTGAAAATAAAACATACCCGAGCCGATGACTTTTCCATCCTTATTTTCATTTACCTCCCCCCCGCTTCTGACAATCAACATAGAGTCTTTGATATTTGCCGGCAGTTGGTTTTTCTTAGCCAATTCGACATATCTGGCCACTTCAGCCGGATCGGGGTTGACAACACCGTCCCACATCAGAGACAGCCTGATTAATGAGCCCATCACCTTTTTGTAATGCCGGTTGGCGGCTCCTTCGTCTTTAACTTTTATTTCCCCGTCAAATAAGTATCGGGGGTTAACCAAGAGGGGACCGACGGCACTGACCTTATCTTCCACCCAATGACCGGCTATACCCTTGGCTTGATAATAAGCGGGGATAAAAGTAAACCGGCCTCTGGCAAAATCGACTCCTTCCATGGGGCCGGCGATTTCGTCCTGTTTCAATTCTTCGTTATGGTATTTTTGCAAACTATCAAGGGCGATCGCCGTTTTGGCCACTCCGTCCACTCCCTTGTAGTCTGTCGCCAGAACCCATTTGCCCTCCGCTTTCTCCACCGTCCCCGGCAAAACCTCTCTTTCACCTTTGGCGTTTTGGGTAGTAAGGATGGTTCGCCCATTTTGCCGTTCTACCGTTATTCCGACTTTTTGAAGTTGGGCGATTGTTTCTTGTGAGGGAGTTGAGACTTCGGTAATGGTGAGAGTAGGCTGGGGAGTTATGGTTTGGGTAACGGTAAAGGTGGGAGTGGACAACGGCGTAACCGTAGCCATCAGCGCTGGAGTCGACTGGCAAGCGCATAAAAGAGCCGAAATTATAAAGATAAAAATGCAGGTATGGATCAGGCGGGGCATGGCGTCCTCCTGAGGGGATTATACTCCGCAGGGGTCATGTTACAATCGCGGCGTGAGCCTCCCTTTATTACATCATCGGAAATCGATTCGCCTGAAGGGGTATGATTATTCGCAGGCAGGCGGATATTATGTAACCATCGTGACGCAAGGAAGGGAATGTTTGTTTGGCGAGATCCACAATGATGGAATGTTTCTCAACGCCGCCGGGGATATGGTTGGTAAATGGTGGAATGAAATGGCGAATAAATTTCCATCGATCACACCGGAGGCGTTTGTCGTCATGCCCAATCATTTTCATGGGATAATTCTTATTCATGAAATCGTAGGGGCCGACCTGCGTGTCGGCCCTGACATAGGCGACGGCCCGCGGAGCGAGGGCGTATTCATCGATAAGAGCGCATACATCAAAACGGGCGAACACATAGATTCGCCCCTACCCAATAATGGCAAGGAGGAAATATACATTAAGGGCGAACATATTGTAGGGGCCGACCTGCGTGTCGGCCCTTATACGAACGATGACCTGTCCGAAAAGGGCGCACACGTAGGTGCGCCCCTACAAAAGAATGGCGTACCATTATCACAGATCGTGCAATGGTTTAAAACGATGACGACCAATAAATATATACGCGGGGTAAAACATCATCATTGGCAGCCATTTACCGGGAAATTATGGCAGAGGAATTATTATGAGCACATCATACGCAATGAGGAAGATTACGAGCGGATCGCAAATTACATTTTAACCAACCCCGCCAATTGGGAGGAGGATGAAGAAAATCGGTAATAAAAAAACGCCGGAGGAAATCTCCGGCGTTGTGGATTGCTGCCAGGTTAGCTGCAATAGATCCACCCATTAAATCCGTCGCAGAGCCTGAAAACCATGGATCCGCTTGCATCACCACAAGCGCCATTGATGATGTAAACATTATAGCAACCTTCGCATACTGACACCATGTTGTTCACATCCGGCGCAAGGGAAACGTAGAAAGTACCCGGCCCGACCAGTTTGAATTCAGCGTAGGCTCCGGTGCGGTTCCCGATCGTCATTGAGCTGGTGGCATTACATTTATTACCGGGAGGAAGGCCCCCGCCACCTCCCGGTTTGCTGGTCGGAACCAGCGTATCGGTGGCAGTAGGTATGAGAGTGAAGGTGGCGGAAGGTCTGAGGGTATATGTGGCAGTCGGCTGGGGGGTTGGAGGGATTTCAGCCGCCGGCACATCCGCACATGCAACCGTATACGTGATCTGGTCAGCCCTGAGCCAGCCTGTATCATTACCGGTTGATAAAACGACTTTGAACCAGATGCATCCATACGCCTGGCCGGTGATCGTCACATTCCCGGTCGCTACTCCGCCCTTCGGATAATTTTCTCCCGGACCGGCATACAGCTCAGCGGCTCCAGGAAAGAGCTTGGCGGTGAAATCCGGGGTAGGTGTCGAGGCAACCGGGATGGCTGTGTCCGGAATGGCAGTTTGAGCGGCATTTTGGGCGGTTGGTAGTGAACAAGCAGCCTGCACCAGAAAAAACAAAGCGAGGAAAATTAAAATTCTTTTCATGGTTCTCCCTCCGGGAATGGAAAAATTCTAGATTACATAATTCATTATAGGCCGCCGAACATTATAGTCAAGTAGATTCACGTTTTTCTTCAAGGAATTTTCAGATTGGAGACAGCGGGAAGCGGACATCGTACCCGCAGGGTATATCATCCTCGTATCGGGGCCCCGTCCAAAACCAAAACGCGCCCATGATTGAGCGCGCTCTAGTGGAGATGGCGGGAATCGAACCCGCGTCCGAAAGACTCGACCCTCGGAAATCTACGAGCGTAGCCGGTTGGGCATGTCGCCGCAGGTCACTCAGCCGGCAAAATTGACCTGCAGCCAGCCACTCGGGCCCGAAAGCCCTCTTTCACGCAGTAAGCGGCATCCTGCGCGGCACCCCACCTTTGTGACGCCCAGTCCCTTCACCGGGTGGAGTACGGGACGGGTGGACGCGGCCTCATCTAGGAGACCGGCTGTTCTGCGGATCGCTTATGCAGCGAGGGGCATGGCAGCGTAGGAAGTGCGGTTGGCACTTGATTGTTTGCACTGATTTTACGAGGTCGGCGCCTCTCGGCTCGCATTCCGGGACCAGCCTCTTCCGTCGAAGCCTGTCATCCCCGGAATGTGAATTATAGCACATTTCAAATATGATATACTTTATCAAGAATTGGATAAATTGGGAATCTCCGGCAAACGCCGGGCGCACACAACCCCACCCAGAAAGAACACTGGGCAGGAAGAACGGGGACAGGCAGGTGCGCCCCGGCTTGATACGTCACAGATTCCCAATGAACCAAAGAAACCTCTGAAACCCGGCGGGGTTTAGATAGTAGACCCTTCCGGTAAGGTGAGAACAGTGCCGGAGTTTGAAGAACAGGAAATCCTGGGGCGTGCGCAGCAGGGTGACCGGGAGGCTTTCGGAAGCCTGTACGAGCATTACGTGGACAGGATTTTCAACTATGTCTACTACCGTACCGGTAACATTCATGACGCTGAAGACCTGACCGCGCGTGTATTTTATCGTGCCATGAACCATGTCCAAAAGTACATTGACCGAGGCGTGCCGTTCTCAGCTTGGTTGTACCGGATTGCCCACAACCTGATCGCCAACTGGCATCGCGACCGCAGCCGCCACCTGGAGATTCCTCTCGACGATGCTCCCACGCTCCATTACAAGGGTGAGCCGCCCGAAGTGGCCTTGATGCAAGGCCAGGATCAGGATGCGCTTCTGAGATTGATCCGCCAACTTCCGGCAGAGCGCCAGCACTTGCTTATCCTGAAATTTGTTGAACACATGTCGAACGCCGAGATCGGCGAGACCATGAACCGCAGCGAGGGCGCCGTGAAGAGTCTTTACCACCGCACATTGCTGGCGCTGCGGGATGAATTGAAAGACATTGATCTGCAAGGAGAATAACGCATGTTAAGAATTGTCACAGACGGTGCGGCCGACATGCCCGCCGGATGGGAAAAAGAATATGACATTCAGGTGATACCGGTCAACATCCAGTTCGGAGAAAAGACCTACCTGCAAGGGGTGGACCTTTCCAACGAGGATTTCTACCGGCAGGTGGATGAAAGTGGGCAAATTCCCAAGACCTCCCAACCCTCCCCGTTCCAGTTCAAGGAATTTTACGAACGCGTGGCAAATGCAGGTGACACAATCCTGTCCATGCACGTGACCAGCAAGCTGTCTGGGACGTTCGATTCGGCTGTCACTGCGACGCGTGAACTGGCTGGGAAATTCAATCTCATCCCATTCGATTCTGGCTCCGGATCCGCAGCCATTGGCATGATGTGCCGGGAGGCACGGTTGATGGAACGTGCCGGAGCCACAGTGCAGCAAATCGTTGAGCGGATGTACCAGATCCGCCGGAATGTTCAAATTGTGCTCACCATAGACAAACTCGAGTACGCCCGCATGAGCGGCCGGGTCGGGGCTCTCCAGGCAGCCCTGGCTTCAGCCCTGGATGTCAAGCCGATTGCGGTGCTGCGGGAGGGTCTCCTGGACATGGCCGAGAAAGTGCGGACACGCGGGAAGGCCATCGACCGGGTGCTGGAGATGTTGCATAACCAGTTTGAGAAAGAGCCGGTAAATGTGGCGGTGGTGCATGCACGCGATCTGGCAACCGCCCAGGCTTTGTTTGAGCGGGCCAGGAAAGTATTCAACTCGCGCATGCTTATCCTGACTGAATTATCTGTGGCGGTGGCTGCCAACCTGGGGCCGGGGACGGTTGGTCTGGTAGTTTATCCGGCAGGAGCGTGAATCATGAGAATGGGAAAAAGAATTGCCGATGCCTCATTGGCGACCATTTCTGCATTGGAAAAGCAATTGTCCGGCACCTTGAAACCGTTGGCGCCGCCTCAGAACTTCGTCCATGACCTCGGCCATCGCATCCAGGCCGGGAGCCGTGTCTCCCTTGTGAACCATGTTGCCAACTGGCATATTCTGGCACTGCTGATCGCCGGTTTCTTAACTCTGGCGATGCTGCTGGCGATGGTGGCACGCGCTTTGATAGGTTTAGCCGGCAAGAAACGCACAGCCTAGAAATTCTTTTTTTCCAACCGTTGGACAAAGTCCGGAGGAAAACTTCCGGACTTTTTTGCGCTTCTGTAAAGTTTCTAGCCACCTGACACTTTTGGAATAGGACGCGGACCCTTGCACCGCCCGCAAGGGCAGGTGAAAACGCAGATGGACGCGGATTTTCCGTCATAGGACTACCCAAAGAAGCTCTTTTCCGCGTTTTCCGCGCTCGTCTGCGTCCCATTTTTGAACCTGGCGGGCAGCTAGTTAAGTTTCAATGCCCAGTTTTTTGGCAAGGATATCATTGGAAGGTTCCACCAGCATGGAGCCATCTGGCCAGATAATCGTGGGGACACTGCGATTGCCATGGTTGAGACTTTCCACGTGTCTGGCAGCTTTTTCATCCCTGTCGATATCCACCCAGCGGTACGGAATGGAATACTGTTCAAATAGCAGACGTGCCCGTCGGCAATTTCCGCACCAGGTGGTACCGTAAAAGATGATTTCAGGTGTAACGTTCAATTCAACCCTCCGATCAATTTGTGCGCATCTGCAATAAGATCAACATTTGCCGGCAACGTAAACGCCTCATTGACGCGGGTAGTCAAACGGCTGGCGGCCTCCCGCAAGTCGGGGGCGAGGTCAGGGAACTCAGCTAGTGTCTGCAAAGCAGCATAAGCGCTCGTGTTGCGCGGCCGCAGTTTGTGCCGGGCGAGAAAATCCCGTGCGATTATGCCGGCTGCCCGGCGTGCACACACGCGTGCCCGGCCTTCATTCCCGGCCAGACGGGCGCGTTCGGCTTTTTCCAACTCGGCGGCGATTTCCAGGTTGAGGTGCATCATTATTATGAAAAATATGCCGAAATCTGGTAGTATATCAATAAGATAATGCTTCCAGTCACCACAATGGACAGAAGCGGCCGCCCCACGGCACGACCCAGCTCCGGCAGGGTATGCTTGCGTTCATCGATGAAAGGCCAGAAAAAAGGAACCCCCGCTTCGGTCAATCCGTCAGCAAGGATATGCCAAAGCCAACCCCAACCGAAGGCTAACCCCCAAGCCCAGGGAATCCAGAACCACCAGAAGACCAGACAGACAATTATCATCATTCCCAAAGCAAAGATGATCGAGTGAAGCGGCCCGCGGTGGTGCAGGCTCCTGTAGAGCAGCCAGGAGAGCAGGATCAGCCCGAGCGCTAGCATAAGTGCGATAAGCGCCCAACGTAGAAAATTCACCCTAAAAACGAGACCTGCCAACTGCGCCCACGTTCCTCGAGGATCAGCAGTTGTGAGTAACGCAGCCAGTCCAGCCAGCAGCGGGATGATTAGAACGGCCAACGCGATCCGGATGACGTGTGAGGGGATGCTATTGCTGATGAAAGATTTAGGGTGATCCAGATCTGTCGCAATCGACCCGGTTCCTATCACGAGTGCCCCAATCCCCAAGGTTACGAGCGGCAGCGCAGGCATTCCAAGCGCTTCCGCCGCTACTACCCCCAGGCTGGCGGTCCCTACTCCGATCAAGGCATGATGGATGTAATTCATGGGCCGATTTTATCATGCCACTTCATGGTACCCCGCCCGCACCCCAAAGTAGGGGAGCAGGCAGTACGCGGGGCAGGCAGTGCGCAGGGATTGTTCAACCTTTTGCAAGGGACAGGAACACATCTTCGAGGGTTGGCTCACCTTGCTCGAGGGACAGGATCGAAAGTCCATTCTCCCGAATAACATTGTGCAACTGGCTCTCGCTGAGCCCTCTCTCAGTGATAATCCTGAGGTGATCCCCGGTCAATCCCACCCGCAGGATTCCTTCGCATTTGCTGCAGGCGTCCAGGCCTGCCTGCAGTGGTTGCGCGTACAATTCCCAAACATCACCCGGGATGACCGTCCTTTTTAACTGTGCGGGGGCATCCAGCGCGAGTAGTTTCCCATCCCGCATGATACCCACCCGCCCACAGAATTCAGCTTCATCCATATAGTGTGTTGTGGCAAAAATGGTCACTCCTCCTGCCGACAGCCCGTAGATCAAATCCCAGAAAATCCGCCGGGCAGCCGGGTCCACCCCGGAGGTTGGCTCGTCCAGGAAGAGCAGTCTGGGATGATGAACCAAGGCAATTGCCAACGCCAAACGCTGGCGCCACCCAGCCGATAACGCCCGGGCCAGATCCGCTTTATGACCAGCCAAGCCGACCTGATCCAGAGTGGCTTCGATCGGCTGCCTCGCCCGGATTCCGTAAATTCCACCGTAGAAGGTCAGGTTTTCCCAGACGGTCAGATCGTCATACAGGGCAAACTTCTGGGACATGTACCCGGCTCGCGAACGCACCTCTTCAGACTGGCGGAAGGCATTGAAACCCAGCACACTGGCAATCCCTTCAGAGGGCTCAAGCAAGCCCAATAGCATCCTGATGGTGGTGGTCTTGCCCGAGCCATTCGGACCAAGATATCCGACCACCTCGCCTGGCTGGACATCAAAGGATATATGATCCACTGCCACGAAGTCACCAAAGCGGCGGGTCAGGTTTTCAACAGCGATTATAGGTTCGGGCTTCATATTCAATTCTCGGTCAAGGCGATGAAGACATCTTCCAGCGTTGGTGGAACAAGCCGTACTTCCACGCCTGAACCAGCACCGGCAGGATATACCAGGGCCAACGCCGACAGAATGGAATCGGTTCTACCAGCCGCCACGCGAAGATGCAGCTTATCCCCAAAAATCCGCACATCTTCAACGCCTTCCATTTTCTCCAGTGCCGGGCGAAGCTGGATCGGTGATTGACCACGCAACTCCAGGATGCGCCCGGTCAACCCAAGACGCAACTCCGAGGGTGCACCTTCAGCGATCAGTTTGCCCTTGCGCATGAAGCCAACACGGTGGCAGCGTGAAGCTTCATCCATATATGGAGTGGTAAGAAGGACGCCTCTGCTGTTCCCCGGATCTTCTCCTGAAATAGCCGGAGAGTCAAAAAGGGCTGCCGAGACGATGCGGATGAGCAATTGCCAGAAATCCTGGCGGGTGACCGGATCCACACCGGTGGTGGGTTCGTCAAGCAGGAGCAGGCGTGGACGGGTGACCATTGCCGAAGCCAGACCAAGTTTCTGCTTCATGCCACCGGAAAGCTGTCCCGCGCGACGGTCTCTGAATGCATGAAGACCCACAAACTCAAGGATCTCCAGACTGCGCGGTAACCACTCCGACTGAGTCAGACCGCGCAACTCGGCAAAGAAGCGGATGTTCTCCAAAACAGTCAGATCCTCATACAGGGAAAAACGCTGCGAGAGATAACCAAGCTGGGCACGCGCCTGCTCGGTTTTTTTGTCGAGTGGGAAACCGCAAACATTTGCATAGCCCGAATCAGGCTTGAGCGCCCCCACCAGCAAGCGGATGGTGGTGGTCTTGCCGGCGCCATCCGATCCAACCAGGCCATAGATTTCACCATCTGCAATGTGCAAGGATAGATCCTCCACGGCGACCGTTTCGCCGAAAGTTTTACGCAGGTGGGAGGCTTCTATTAAGAAAGTCATTCAGGCTCTTTTACCGGATGCAGGATGACCAGCGGAGTGAACTTGCACAGGTCCAGTAGTTGGGTCCGGCTCGGACGCATGGGCAGCTTGTGGGCGAATTTCATTATCAGGCCGATCATGAGGGGGTGATGTTTCAGCCGGTATGCCAGGAAATCCACGGCGCGTTCTGGATCGGTAACGGCCTCAGCAACGCAATCAAATTCATCCCGGTTCACCCGTACATGCACATGCGGGTCAGCCAGGATGTTGCAGAACCAATCTGACTTGGGACCGCGACCGGCACCAACATAATAAGCACCGTCGATCTTTTCATACTGGAGGGGTGTGATGTAACGGGTTCCGGTTTTCCGACCTGTATGCGTCAGAAGCAGGATGAATTTCCCGATAATCCAGCCTCTTCCGGAATCATACAGGCGCGTATGAATGGTTTGAATATTTTTCATTCTTTTCCAGAAGGAATCAGGGATCATAAATTTCCCTCCGCAATAGTAGTCGAAGGTCTAAGGTCAAAAGTCGGTCAGACCTCATATTCACCTTTTTCTTCTGATGTACGTCGAGGGCGGGGATTAGCTTCCAAGTAAGAAATGAACCTGGCGACCTGGCGCGCACATTTTTCTGCCAGTGCATAGGTTTCATTGAACTCTTCATCCTTGAGGTAGCCTTGATCGTGTGCAATGTAAAGTTGTGCACGTACTTCGCCTGCTGACGCACGCGCCGTACCAAGGTAATTAATGAATTGAACATCTGTTCGGCTTTCAAAACCCTCTGCAATATTGCTCATCACCGAAATCGCGGCGCGGCGAATCTGATCGCGTAAACCAAAATCCCGATCAAAGTTTGCTTGTTTTGTCATTGCGTAGACTAGGATGGTAAGCTCACGGGCTGTTTGCCAGGCTTTAATATCTTCAAACCGAGTGATACCGGACATAATCCCTAACTCCTACCAACATTTGACTTTCGACGTTTGACGTTTGACCTTATTTGAACGTCACATCCGCCGGCATGCCGGGTTTGAGCTTGCCGTTCGGGTCCTGAAGCTGGAGCTTGATGGCAAAGACGGTCGACTTGCGCCCTGAGACAGTCTGAACATTGCGTGGAGTGAACTCAGCCTGATCAGCGATGTGAATAACCGTGGCCGTGAAGGTTTCCCCCGGGAAGGAATCGACGGTCACATTGGCAATTTGACCAAGGTTAACTTCGCCATAGCGATCTTCCGGAATGTAAACGGTAATGATCAGATTATCGAGGCGTCCGAGCAGTATAGCCACTGCGCCAGCTGGAATAACCTCACCGGGCTCGATACTGCGGGTCAGGATGACCCCATCGGAGGGAGCCTTCACGATAAGCTTGTCGATCTGGTCGTACAGCAAGTCCAAGTTGGCTTGGGCTTGGGGCACAGTCAGGGTAGCTTGGTCCGCGTAGGCCTGGGCCTGGTTCAATGCAGCCTGCGCGGCTGCCACTTTGGGGGATTGATCCCCGATCTGCAAGGCCAGCAGGCGATCCCAGGCAGTATCATAGCGCTCCTGGGCGGCTGCCAGCTCGGCACGCGCCGTGACAATATTTTTGGCATAATCCTGGCCAGCCAGGATATCGTAATCCGACTGGGCGTTGTCCAGGTCGGTCCTGGCGGAATCGTAACGCGTTTGAGCGGCAAGCTGGAGATCGGCATTGTCTCTGGCAGCCTTGGCGCGCGTCAGCACAGCCTCCGCAACCACAAAGGCCGCCCGTGCCTCATTAAGACGATTTTCCATAGTCAAGAAATCGGCCACGTTTGAGTCGCTCTGCAAAGCATCCAATAAGTTCTGGGCCGCCTCCAGGGCAGTTCCGGCAGAGTCCAATTCAACCTGGGCCGCTGCGATGGCTTCAGTCTGATTGAAAAACCAACCAGGCAGGGCGTAGCCAGCCGGGTTGATAGTCGTCCAACTGGAGGTACGTGCCGCAGCCGCTTCGGCCCGGGCGGCGTTTAGAGCCAGATTGTATTGGGCCTGGGCTGCTGACAATGCAGCATTGGCGGTCGTCACAGCCGCACGGGCAGTATTCAGGCTAGCACTGGCAACGGCACTTTGCGCCTGGAGCAGGGTATCATCCAGACGAAAGAGCTCAACCCCTTTTTTAACGGAAGCCCCTTCATTCACCTGCACCGTTGAGATCTTCCCACCGATCTCAGGAGATACAGCCACATCTATCGTCTCGATGGTACCGGAGGCAGTCAATGAGCTGGCATCTGGATTTTGAAGAGCGCGCAAGCCGAAATACCCTCCGACCAGAACGGCCAGTATGACCAGGATGATCACGGGGATGGGAGGACGTTTATGTTTCATACTGCTCCTAATATTCTTGAATGGGATTTCTCAATCTGGCTTCGTGAAAACAAAAAGATGCCCGACGAACGATACTAATCCAGGCGCTTACGGAAACGAACCGAGGCAGCGCCCATGATCACAATGCCGAACAACGCCAAGGCCAGGATTTCATTCCAGATCGGCCCAACACCAACACCCTTGATCAACAGGGAACGGATGATGATGAGATAATAACGCAGAGGGATGACATAGGAAATCCACTGCAGTACTTTCGGCATGGCCTCCAGCGGGAAGAAAAAACCGGATAGGAAAATGCTCGGCAGGAGTGTCATCCAGACCGTCAGCATGGCTTCCTGCTGGGTGTTGGCTATGGTGGAAGCAAACAGGCCAATTCCCAGACCGGATAATAGCAGAAGACCGGAACAACCCAGGATCAGCCCCAGGTCACCCCTGATCGGCACGCCAAACCACCAGTGGCCGATGGCCAACACCTCCAGGGTGTCGATAAAAGCCAGGATCACATAAGGCAGGACCTTGCCAATCACTAATTCCCAGGGACGGATGGGTGTGACGATCAACTGCTCGATGGTGCCGCGCTCACGCTCCCGCACGACCGAGGTGGCGGTCAGGATGGAAGTGATGGCGTACAGGATCATGCCGATGACACCCGGGATCATGAAATAGGAGCTGACCAGGTCCGGGTTATACCAGACGGTGGTACGCACCTCGAGCGGAAGACGAAGCTGCAGGTTCAAACCGCTGCGTGCCAGGCGCTCGGTCATGAGGGCTGTGGCATGGGATTGACCGATCAGCTGGGCCGCCGAAAGGGCCGTTGTGGCCACCGTTGGATCTGAACCGTCAAGTATGAAAGCCACCTGTGCATCGCCCGCAGCCAGACGTTGATTGTAGTCCGGCGGGATGAGGATGGCGGCGCGCGCCTGTCCATTCTCGATCAGACCACGCAGCTCATTCTCCGAGCCGGCTGTATAGGCAATCTGAAAATAATCCGCCGCGCGATA
>Ga0209253_10004458_pt1 | contig 12204 bp, 14 predicted proteins | sample FrelakmetBRP12BR_FD_187145 | JGI IMG/M metagenome (GOLD analysis project Ga0209253, IMG submission 187145) | Freshwater lake sediment microbial communities from the University of Notre Dame, USA, for methane emissions studies - BRP12 BR (SPAdes)... | ecosystem: Environmental > Aquatic >...
GGGGGCCCGCGAGCTCGGCTTCGGCCCGGCCGGGCTCATCCGCTGCTCGACGCGGGGCCAGAAGGGCAACGTCGAGTTCTTCGTTCGGTGGACCAAAGGAAGTCCGGGCCTCAACGCGGACTCCGTCCCAGCCTGGATCAAGGAGGCGACGAGCCATGAATAAGGCGACAAGCGTGCGCAAAGCCGGCATCGTTATCAAACCCCACGCCCCGTCGGTCGAGGGCATCCTGAAGATCGTCGTCGATTATTTCGAGGCGCGCGGGATCGTCTGCGTCCTCGAAGACGTCGCAGCCCGCAGGCTCGGCAGGCCCGACGGGCTCGAACGCGGGGCCATCGCCGCCGCCTCGGACCTCGTCGTCGTCCTCGGGGGGGACGGAACGCTCCTCAGCGTCGCCCACTACGCGGCCCAGGCCGGGGTCCCGGTCATGGGGGTCAACCTGGGCCGTCTGGGCTTCCTGACCGAGATCCCGGTCAGCGAGGCGACGCTCACGCTCGACCGCTTCCTGGCGGGAGACGAGGGCCTCATCAGCCCGCGCTCGCTTCTGGAGGCCCGGACCCGGAGCGCGGCCGCCTACTGCCTGAACGACGTCGTCGTCACCAAGGGCGCCAAGGCCCGGATGATCGAGCTCTCGATCGGCGTCGACGGCCGGGACGTCGCGACCCTCAAGGCCGACGGCCTCATCGTTTCGACCCCGACCGGCTCGACCGCCTATTCGCTCTCGGCCGGAGGGCCCATCCTCCACCCACAGGTTCCGGCCATCATCCTGACGCCCATCTGCCCACACACGCTCTCGTTCCGGCCCATGGCCGTGCCGGCGACCTCGACGATCGCCGTCCGGCTCCTGACCGGAGGGGAGGAGGTCCACCTGACGCTCGACGGGCAGCGCGGCGGCGTCTTCGAGCTCAACGACACGGTCGATGTCCGCAGGGCGCCGTTCGAGCTACTGCTCGTCACTTCGCCGCGCCGCAAGTACTACGATCTGGTCAAGGAGAAGCTCGGCTGGGCGGAATAACCGCGAGTCCGCGCTCTTGAAAACGTTCCTTCAAGATATTTACCAGAATTGTGGCTCCGGGTACTCCGCCACAATTCTGCTGGTCGCTCCGCGGACTCCGCTCCCCGCCGGCCCCCACGCCGTTGCGTCACCACTCCTCCGCCTCCGCGTCGTGGGGGAGCGTTTGACAAGATCCGGGTGCGCCGCTATGATGGACTGCGCTTTTTCCGTTGTGAACCGCAATAACTGGAGATGAACATGTCCGACGCCATTGTCACCGGAACGGATGCCACCTTCGACGCCGAGGTCCTCAAGTCCGGGGTCCCCGCGCTGGTGGATTTCTGGGCCCCCTGGTGCGGCCCCTGCCAGATGATCGCTCCGCTCGTCGAGGAGATCGCCGAGTCGCACAAGGGCAAGCTCAAAGTGGTCAAGTTGAACGTCGACGAGAACGTCCAGACGCCCCAAACGTACGGCGTCATGGCCATCCCGACCCTGATCCTGTTCAAGGGCGGCCAGCCCCAGGAGAAGGTCGTCGGCTTCGAGTCCAAGGCCAAGCTTCTCGACCGCATCGCCAAACACCTCTGATCCCCGAGCCATGAACGGCCCCTGGGACGTCGTCATCGCCGGGGCCGGTCCGGCCGGCCTGGCTGCGGCCCTCTACACGGGCCGGGCGAGGCTTTCGACGATCGTCCTGGAACGGGCCCACCCCGGCGGCCAGATCCTCCTCACCGACTGGGTCGAGAACTACCCCGGCTTCCCTTCCGGCGTCGCTCCGTTCGAGCTGATGAACGGCTTCCGCAAGCAGGCGGAAACGTTCGGCGCCCGCATCGAATCAGACGAGGCCCTCTCGATCGCAAAGTCGGCGGCGGGCTTTTTCCTCAAAGGCCATAGCGCGGAATACGAGGCCCGTTCGGTCATCGTGGCCACGGGCTCCTCCTACCGGCGGCTGGGCGTCGAAGGAGAAGAGCGGCTGACCGGGCGCGGCGTCTCCTACTGCGCCGTCTGCGACGGGGCCTTCTTCGCCGGGCGCGACATCGCCGTCGTGGGCGGCGGGGACAACGCCCTCAAAGAAGCCCTGTTCCTGACCAAGTTCGCCAAGACCCTGACCCTCATCCATCGCCGGGCGACGTTCCGGGGCGAGAGGATCTATCAGGAGAGGGTCGCGGCCAACGACAAGATCCGCATCCGCTACGATACGATCGTCTGCGGCGTCGAGGGCGAGTCCAAGGTCGAGGCCATTTCCCTCATCGACCTCAAGGACGGCTCGACCTCCGCCCTTCCGGTCGCGGGCCTGTTCGTTTCGATCGGGACCCGGCCCCAGACGGACTTCGTCAAGGGCTTCCTCGAGCTCAACGAAGGGGGCCAGGCCAAGGTCGGCCGGGACATGCAGACCTCCGTCCCGGGCGTCTTCGCCGCCGGCGACGTCTGCGACGCCTGCCCCAAGCAGATCGCCACGGCCGTGGGTACGGGCGTCCACGCCGCCCTGTCCGTCCAGGAATACCTCGCCCGCTAGCCGAGAGCGAATCCTTAGGCGAGGTTTAAGCTTTGGCGGGGGTTGGCGGCTTGGCCGCGGCCGCCGTCGCGTCGTACTTCTCGTTGAGCAGCGCCGCCAACTCCGCCCCCCAGAGCAGGATGACCAGCGACGAGGTGATCCAGAGCAGGAAGAAGAGGACCGAGGTTATCGTGCCCTGGAGGATCTTGCTGAGGACGATGCCGATCGCGGAGACATTGGCGACGTAGAAGGCGAAGGCCCTCTTGAAGACCTCGAACAATAGCCCCGCGACCGCGGCCGGGATGAGCGCCGCTCTCGTGTGGACCTTGACCTCCGGGATGAACTTATAAAGGATGAAGAACATCAGGAACGTCAGCGCGTAGGGGATGACGTATTTCAGGAAGACGTTGTTGAAGGCGGCGGCGGCTTCGGGGCTCAGCGTGGCCCGGACGAGCTCGCTTTCCTGGATCGTCCGGCCGAGGGCCGTCCAGACGGCCGTCATGGCCAGCGAGAAGATCATGAAGATGCCGACGACGGCCATTAACAGGAACTCCATGAGGCGGTTGTAGAAAAAGGACCGGTGATATTTCGTCCGGAAGATCTGGTTGACCGTCGTGATGAGGGAGGAGAAGAGGAAGCTCGCCGAGAGGAACGAGCCGACGACGCCGAACAGGCCGAGGTTGCCGACGGTACCCGAGAGATCCCCCAGGCTCTTGAAGAAGCCCGGGTCGAGCCGGGCGAAGAACTCGTCCGTGAAGATGTTGAGGCTGCGCAGGGCCACCTCCGTATCGCCCAGAAAACGCGCCGCCACGGCGAAGAAGAGGGCCACGAGCGGGACGCAGGCGAGCAGGGCGAAGTAGGAGATGACGATCGCCGACGTCCAGCCCTTGTCCGCACTGAAGCGCTTGAAAGACGCGGCGATGAGAGCCGGTGCCGATGGCGTCATCCGCTGAGGCGTCCCGAGGTCCCCGGCCGCTAGGCCTTGGGCAGGTATCTCCCCCATTGGACCATCGTGATGATGATGGTGATCAGCAGGGCGTAGATGACCAGGGTCTCGATGAGGACGAGGCCGAGGATGAGGAGACCGCGGATCGAGGACGCGCTGGCCGGGTTCCGGGAGATGCCTTCGCAGCCGGCAGTGATGGCTTTAGCCTGGCAGAACGCCCCCGCGATCACGGCCAGGGTGATGATGGCCCCGCCGACGATGAGCGACCACTTGAAGAGATCGGCGCTGGACTTGCCGGCCTCGGCCGCCCCCTCCTGGGCCAGCAGCGGGAAGGCCATGAGGACGACCCCGAAGAACGTCAGGCCAAGGGCTTTGAGTCTCTTGGACATGTCGGAACTCCTTTGCGTTTAGTGCTCTTCTTCATGGGCGACGGCGCCCGCGATGTAGATGCAGGAGAGTAGGACGAAGACGTACGACTGGATGAGCGACGTGAAGACGGCCACGACCATGAACGGCAGGGGCAGGAGGAAGGGGATGATCGAAGCCATGATGACGATGAGCAGCTCCTCGGCGAAGATGTTGCAGAAGAGCCGCATGGACAGGGAGATGGGACGCGAGAAGTGGCTGATGACCTCGATCGGGACCATCAGCGGGGCCAGGGCCGGAATGGGGCCCAGGAAGTGCTTGAAGTATTTGAGCCCCTGGGCCTTGACGCCCTGGGCGTGGTAGTAGAAGACGACGACCAGGGCGCAGCCGAGGGTGACGTTGAGCTTGCTCGTCGGCGACATGAAGCCGGGGACGAGGCCGATGATGTTGCAGCCGAAGATGAAGAGCCCGACCGTCCCGATGACGGGCAGGTACTTCCGGCCTTCGGGGCCGATGGTGTCGACGATCATCCCCACGAAGGCCTGGACGATCATCTCGGCGACGCTCTGCCGGGTCCCGGGAACGAGCCGGGGCCGGCGCGAGGCCAGGCCGAGGAGGACGACGAGCAGGAGCGTGACGATGAGGACCATGACCAGGTAGTCGGGCACGGCGTGGAGGGGGTCGGGGACCTCGATCCCGGCCAGGCCGAGGAGCGCGGCGATCGGGCGGCCGAAGACGCGGTTGAAGGCGTCGACGATCCAGAGGCTGTGCTCTAAACCTTCCATGTTCTCAGGAGAAGAAGAGCCCGGATGCCCTCGACGAGAGCCACCAAGACGACGACGGAAAAGCCCGCTCCGAAGGCGAGGATCTTCTTCGGATAGAGAAGGATTATAAGGAAAAAGGCGGCGCAAATCAACACGAGCCGGAGGGTGTAGAGGGCGACGCCGGAGCGGAGCGCCCCCTTCCGGCCCCGTGCGAGGATCCGGGTCAAGGATTGCTTGAGCCAGGCGAAACCGAGGGCCGAAAGGGCCCCCCCGGCGAAGACCAGGAGCCCGGTCACGGGATCGAAGACCAGGGCGGCCCCGAAGGCCAAGGCAGCAGCCGCGACGGCGATCTCGACCGGGATCCGCCGCAGGACGCGTTCCTCGACGGCGACGGGGTTTTCGGGCTCCATGTCGGGGAGATTATAGCACTTTCCGGCCGATTTCAGGCCAAAAGGTGAACGGAATCCCCAGATCCCGTATTTTAAGTATAATAGGGCCGGCGACGGGAGCCGGCCACGGGAGGAACGAGACATGTCCACCGAATTCCTGGTGAAGCTCTTCGGCCTCTTCTTAGGCGTCCTGGCCAGGACGGTCCTGCCCTGGCTGCGTAAGGTCCGGGAAGGCAAGGTCCGCGGCTTCAGCCGCCGCTACCTCTATTCGGCCCTGGCTTCCGCGGCCATCGGCCTCATCCTGACGCTCGTCCTCTTCCCCCAGTTCGAAGGCGGCCCCGACGGGCAGACGCTCGAGGCCTTCTTCAAGCTCTTTTGCCTGGCTTTCGGGTTCGGCTTCGGCTTCAACGCCCTGCTCAACGAGGGCGGGGCCTGGGCATCGAAGCCTGAGGCCGTGGAGCCGGCGGCGGGAACCGCCGGGAAGCCGTCCCGATGAGCGACAAGCCCCGGCGAGCCGATCTCCGCCGGCTGGCCGAGCTGAGCTCGATCGGCCTCATCCTGCCGTCCTCGATCGCCGTCGGGCTCTTCTCGGGCTATTTCCTCGACCGCTGGCTCGGCACCGCCCCCTGGCTCCTCCTGACGTTCACCGTCCTCGGCATCGTCTCGGGCCTCCTCAGCCTGTTCCGGGCGCTCAAGAAGGAGATGAAGGACGAGCCGCCGGAGGCCTGACCCCACCGGTTTGCTTCCCCCGGAACGCTGTGCTAAAAAGCAGGAGTGGAGTTTCGTCCGTTCCGGCATGCCCGGGCGCGGCTCGTGGGCGCCGCCGTGGCGGCCGTCTCTATGCTTTCCGTCAGCCTGGCCGCCCAGACGGCTACCACGCCTCCAGCCGAAGCTCAAGCCGTGCTGGCCGCTCCCGGCGCTTCTTCCGAGGTCAAGATCACGGCCCGGCGCCAGGAGCGGATAAAGGACAGGGTCTACGCCGCGGGCGACGTCGAGGTCCGCTCCGGCGACATCCTTCTCTTCGCCGACAGGGTCGAGTACGACCTCGAGTCGAAGGACGTCATCGCCGAGGGCAACGTCGTCGTCCAATCGGACGCTGAGGTCATCCGGGCCGAGCGCATTCTCTTCAATCTCGAGACGGGCCGGGGGACGATCGAAAAGGCCTCCGGCATGCTCCCGCCGTCGGTCCTGTTCGAGGCGGAGACGCTCGAACGGAAGCAAGCCGACCTCTACAGCCTGAAGAAAGGCCGGATCACGGCCTGCACCCAGCCCAATCCCCGGTGGAGCTTCGGCGTCTCCCGGGCCAACATCCGGACGGACGATCATGTGGAGATGTGGGACGCCGTCGTCCGGATCAAAGGCGTTCCGCTCTTTTACACCCCTTACATGCGCTATCCCCTGAAGGACCGGGCCACGGGCTTCCTCATGCCCCGGATCGGCTTCGGCGGCGATAAGGGCCTGTCCTTGTCCCAGGGCTTCACCTGGGCCATCGCGTCCAACATGGACGCCACCCTCGGCGTTGACCTCCATTCCAAGCGCGGCACCGGGGCCGGGCTGGAATACCGCTACCTCTTCCCGGGCGGGACGAAAGGCGACCTCAACCTTTACTACTTCGTCTTCAAGCGGGACGCTTCGGGGGCCAGGCCGGCGAGCTCGTCCATCGTCCGGCTCAACCATACCCAGGCCCTGCCCGGGGGCTTCACCCTCGTCGCCAACATCGACTACCAGACCTCCTACAGCTTCCTCCGGGAGTTCGACGAGAACTACCAGCGGGCCGTGGTCTACAACCGGACCTCCCAGGCCTATCTCTCCCGGTCCTGGCGGCGCTTCAACATGAGCGCGCGCGTGTCGCGCTTCGAGACGTATTTCTCCCAGATCGACGACGCCAACGTCACGACCGCGCTCCCCCAGGTCAACTTCAGCGTCTTCAAGACCAGGCTCGCCGGGCCCCTCTATTTCTCCCTGGCAACGTCCTTCGCCCGTTCTCAGTACGGCTGGAAGTCCGAATACGCGGCCGGGACGGAGCGGCGCTCGAGCCGGGTCGCGGTCAGCCCGGCGCTGACCCTGCCGTTCGCCTCGATCCCCTGGCTGACCGCGACGACCTCGGTCACGGCCAACGTCTCTTACTACGGCGAAAGCCTCGACCCGGTGACCGGCGCGATCGTCGGCGAGGACCTCTTCACCGGGAACCTCGTCGCCGCGGTCGAGATCGTCGGGCCGGTGTTCGCCCGGATCTTCTACGGCCGGGACGGCCGGGCCCGGCTCAAGAACATCATCGAGCCCTTCGTCAATTATTCCTACGACAGCCCGACCCGGGCCGCCGACCGGATCGTCACCTCCTACGGGTTCTTCCGCTACCACCAGATGAGCTACGGCGTCACCAGCCGTTTCCTGTTCAAGGCGGGCGACCGGGCCGTCGAGGTCTTCTCCCTGGGGCTCGGGCAGACCTATTACTTCTCGCCCGAGGACGGCCCTCTCTCCAGATTCCCGGTCGACGGGAAGCCGCCCCGGTTCTCGGAGATCACCGGGACCGTCCGCTTCTACCCCCAAGCCCGATTCAGCTTCGACGCCTCGGCCGCCTACAATCCCTACTACAAGAACCTGTCGAGCCTGAGGCTGAGCGCTACGGCCGGGAGCAAGGACGGCGGCGATTTCCTGACCGTCAGCTGGTTCAGGAGCCGCAACTCCTGGATCGCCGGCGTCGATCCGGAGCTCATCGCGCTCTACAACCGCGATCAGATCGGCGCCCACGGCGGGCTGAGGCTCCCCGGGCTCGACCTCGACCTCGAGCTCGCCGCCGACTACAACATCAAGGAGCGCAAGCTCCTGTACACGGGGGCCAAAGCGGTCTATCATTACCAATGCGTCGACTTTCTCATCGACGTCGGCGCCTACTACTTCCGCGACACGCCGGACGTCCAGGTCAGGTTCTCCCTGGGGCTCGGGGCGATCGGGAAGACGCTCGGCTTCCTCAGCGGGGCCGGATTCTGAGAACGGGAGCGCGACCATGAGCACGGAACGGACGCTCGAAGGGACGACGATCCTGGTCACGGGCGGGGCCGGCTTCATCGGCAGTCATTTCATCCGCCTGATCCTCCGCCGCACCAAACAGACCCGGGTCGTAAACCTGGACAAGCTGACGTACGCGGGGAACCTCGACAATCTTCGCGACGTGGAGGAGGACCGGCGCTACGAGTTCATCCTCGGCGACATCCGAGACAAGGCCCTCGTCCGGAAGCTCTTCGCCCGCGTCCAGGGGGTCGTCCATTTCGCCGCTGAGACCCACGTCGACCGGTCGATCTACGACGCCGGCGAATTCGTCCTGACCAACGTCCACGGCGCTTACACTCTCCTCGACGCCCTGCGGGCCTTCCCGGCCGTCGAGTTCTTCATCCACGTCTCGACCGACGAGGTCTACGGCAGCCGGCCCGGGCGGGCGGCCCGGGAGACGGACCCGCTGCTCCCGACATCGCCCTACGCGGCGACCAAGGCGGCCGGGGACCACCTGGCCCGGGCCTACCACGTGACCTACGGCCTGCCGACGATCGTCCTCCGGCCGTCGAACACCTACGGACCCGGCCAGTTCCCCGAGAAGCTCATCCCCCTGTTCCTGACCAACGCCCTCGAGGGCAAGACCCTGCCGGTCTTCGGCGACGGGCTCCAGGTCCGCGACTGGCTCTTCGTCGAGGACCACTGCCGGGCCGTCGAAGCGGCCATCCTGCGGGGCCGCAGCGGCGGCGTCTACAACGTCGGCGGAGGCTTCGAACTGGCCAACATCGACCTCGCCCAGCGCATCCTGGACGCCCTCGACTCGCCCCGCGAGCTCATCCAATTCGTCCCGGACCGGCCCGGCCACGACCGCCGCTACGCCATGGATTCGGGGCTCATCCGGGCCCTCGGCTGGGAGCCGGAGGTCCTCTTTGCGGAGGGCCTCAAGCGGACGGTCCGGTGGTACGCGGCGAACAAGAGCTGGTGGCGGAAAGTCCGGACCCGGTCGATCTGACGGGCCCGCCCCCTCAGATATCGAGCTCGAGCTGGCCGTCGTGGGCCAGCTTCCGGTCGGCCTCGATGTCCTCGAGGAGGTCCGGGGTGATGTCGCCCGTCGGGTAGATGCCGTCGAAGCAGGCGGCGCAGAAGTTCTTGATCTTGGGATTCTCCGTCTGGACCGCTTTCTTCAGGTCAGCGAGCGACTGGTAGATGACCTTGTCGGCGCCGATTCTCTTGGCCACGGCCGCTTCGTCGGCGTCCTGGGCGACGAACTCGGTCTTCGTCTGCATGTCGATGCCGTAGACGCAGGGGTGGCGGAGCGGCGGCGAATAGGAAGCGAAGTAGACCTTCTTGGCCCCGGCCTCGCGGATCATCTCGATGATGGCCTTGGAGGTGTTGCCCCGGACGATGCTGTCGTCGACGAGGAGGACCTTCTTGCCCTTGATCTCCGAGGCGATGGGGTTGAGCTTCTGGCGGACGGAGCTCTTGCGCTTCTGGTCGGCCGGCATGATGAACGTCCGGCCGATGTAGCGGTTCTTGACCAGGGCCTCGCTGTACTTGAGGTTGAGCTTGCGGGCGATCTCGATGGCCGCGTCCCGGGCCGAGTCGGGGACGGGGACGACGACGTCGATCGCCAGCTTCCGCCGCCGGATCTCCGCCGCCAGGGACCGGCCCAGGTTGACCCGGCACTTGTAGACGTTGACCTTGTCGATGAACGTGTCGGGCCGGGCGAAATAGACCCACTCGAAGAGGCAGGGGGAGAGGCAGCCGTGCCCGATGCGCTTCCGGTGGACCGTCCGGCCCTTGTCGATGAACACGACCTCGCCGGCATCGAGGTCGCGGATCTCGCCGAAATTCATGATGTTCAGGCTGACCGACTCCGAGGCGAAGGCGTAGGAGGGGAGCAGGCCGTCGCGGCGGACGCCGAGGACGAGAGGCTTGATGCCGTAGGGATCGCGGAAGGCCACCAGGCCCTGGTCGGCGATGTAGGCCACGACGGAATAGCTGCCCCGGACCTTCCGGGTGATGGCTTCGACGGCCCGGAAGATGTGCTCCGGGGCCAGGGTCTTGGTCTTTTCGCGGGCCAGGGACTCGGCGAACAGGTTGAGGAGGATCTCGACGTCGCAGTCGGAGTTGAGGAGCCGGTGGCTCACCTCGCAGAGATCGTCGCGGAGTTCCCGGTAGTTGGCGACATTGCCGTTGTGGGCCATGATGATGCCGAAGGGCGAGTTGAGCTGGAAGGGCTGGGCGTCCTCGCCGCCGCCGCCGCCGATCGTGGGATAGCGGGTGTGGCCGACGCCGATCGGCCCGCGGAGGTGCGCGACGGCCTCGGGCGTGAAAATGTCGTGGACGAGGCCGTTGCCCTTCTTCGTGTGGAAGCGGCCGTCGAAGGTGATGACGCCGGCCGAATCCTGGCCGCGGTGCTGCATGGCCAGGAGGCCCTGGTAGAGGTCCCGGATGACCGGGCCGTTCTCCCAGATGCCGATGACGCCGCACATGGGTCAGGCCTTGACGGCCCGGCCGGGCTCGACCACGGCTTCGTCGACGATCATGACCGGGATGTCGTCCCGGATCGGATAGACGCGGTGGCAGGCGACGCACTTCAGGCCCTTCTCGTCGGCCGTGAGCTTGATGTCGCCCTTGCACAGGGGACAGGCCAGGATGGCCAGGAGGGACGCACTGATCGGCATGGATACCTCCTCCTCAAGCATAGCCGCGCCCCTCGCGTTCGTCAAGGTTCCCGGCGCGGACCCCCTTGCCCCGGGAGGGTTGAAGCGCTTATAATCCCGGGCAGGGGAGACCCGCTCCTCCGGAGGTGGGCCGTGCTCTATTTCGCCTACGCGTCGAACATGAACCAGGCCCAGATGAAGAGGTGGTGCCCGGCGAGCCGGTTCATCAAGGTCGCTTGGCTCGAAGGCCATCGCTTCGTCTACGACGGCTACTCCGTGCCCTGGGACGGCGCCGTCGGCAACGTCGTCACGTCGGAGACCGAAAAGGTCTGGGGGGTCCTCTACGATATCACCACGCGCGACCGCCTGACGCTCGACGCCTTCGAAGGCTATCCCCGGAGCTACGAGCGCATGGACGTCGAGGTCAAGGGCCGCGACGGCAGCATCCACCGGGCCATGACCTATCACCGGACCGGCCGGGCCATCGGGAAGCCCCACCCGGACTACGAGAAGGTCGTCCTCGACGGGGCCAAGGAGTGCGGCCTGCCCGAGGATTATATCGACAAGACCCTGCGGGTCCCCCGGCTCTAGAACCGGAAGCGGACGCCGCCCCGTATCGCCCACCCGGACAGGTTGACGACGGCCCGACGATTGCCTTCGACCGGGAGGGTGATATCCGCGATGATCAGCTGAGGATAGGCACCCGCCCCGAGATAGTAAAGCGTCCCGGCCTCGGTCGTTCGCCCGCCGTCCGAATCCGTGGCGACGCCTTCCCCCGTCAGCCCTTCGAAGCGGGCGATGCGGAAGCCGGCCTCGGCGAAGAGAAAGGCCTTGGAGTCGACCTTCAATTCGCCGCCGAACGCCGCCTCGCCGCCGAACCCGCTGTCCTTCGCCGCGCCCTTCCACTGCTGCCAGAAGTCGGCCCCTTCGGCGCGATAGAGATAGGACGCCTTGACGGAATAGACGCCAAGGGCCCCCCGGACATAGATGCCCGGGCCGGGGTAATAGCGCGCGACGAGCTTGACCGGGACGGCCCGGACTCCGGGCCGGACCGTGACCGTCTCCTCGATGAGCTCGCCGCTCATGACGAGCCCGTCCCGGCTGGCTCCGCTCATGAGATCGGCGCCGAGCCCGATGGCCAGCCGGGGCGAAACCCGGTAGGTGAGCTCGAATCCGGCCAGGATAGCGAGCTGGAGAGGGTCGATAGCCCTGGGGGCCGGAGCGCCCAGGCCGGCGGCGCGCATGTCGGCGAAGCCCTGGGCCCCATTGTTGAGGTCGTTCGGAGAGACCCCCGCGGCGCCCGCGGAGAAGGAGATCTCCAGGGGGAACGAGCCGGTGCTGAAGTCGAGCTTCTCGGTCCCGGCTGGCCGCGGCGGACGGGGCCGCGGCGGGGCGGCCCTCTCCTCGCTCGGAACCGGAGGCTTCGCGGCCGGCGGCGGGGCGGCCCCGGGAACGACCTCGACGAGGCTCTCGTGGATCCAGCCGCCGATGACCCCGCCGTCCTCGAGAGTGTAGCGGACGAAGAACCACTCGCCCTCTTTCCGGTCGGCTTCGAGAACGGTCCCCTCGGGGATCTGCTGGACGATGCCGCTGCCGAT
>Ga0209253_10004459_pt1 | contig 12204 bp, 11 predicted proteins | sample FrelakmetBRP12BR_FD_187145 | JGI IMG/M metagenome (GOLD analysis project Ga0209253, IMG submission 187145) | Freshwater lake sediment microbial communities from the University of Notre Dame, USA, for methane emissions studies - BRP12 BR (SPAdes)... | ecosystem: Environmental > Aquatic >...
GCAGGCGAGACCCCGGCCCTGCTCTCCCCGGAGGAGGTGGAGACCCTCTTCCACGAGTTCGGCCACGGGCTGCACGCCATCCTGTCGAAGAAGCGCTACGAGGGATACGGCGGAATCCCGCGCGACTTCGTCGAGCTTCCCTCGCAGATCATGGAGAACTGGGCCATGCAGCCGGAGGTGCTCGCCACCTACGCCCGCCACTGGAAGACCGGCGAGCCCATCCCGGCTGCCCTGGTCGAGAAGATCCAGCGCAGCGCCCGCTTCGACCAGGGATTCAAGAACACGGAGTACCTGGCGGCCTCGCTCCTCGACATGGAGTGGCACACCCTCTCGACCACCTCCGATCCCGACGCCGCGACGGTCGAGCGCATCGCGCTGGCGCGCATGGGCATGCCCGCGACCATCCTGCCCCGCTACCGGACCACCTACTTCCAGCACATCTTCGGCCCGGGCGGCGGGTACGCGGCCGGCTACTACAGCTACAAGTGGGCCGAGGTGCTCGACGCCGACGCCTTCTCCGCCTTCGAGGAGAAGGGGATCTTCGACCCGGCCACGTCGCTGGCCTTCCGGGCCCTTCTCGAGAAGGGGCGCTCCGTCGATCCCATGGAACTCTACGTGAAGTTCCGGGGGCGCAAGCCGTCGGTCGAGCCGCTCAAGAAGCGGCTCGGGCTGGAGGCGCCGGCGGGGAAGTGAGCGCCGGAGGCGGTCAGCCGGCCACGATGGTTGGAGGAGGTCACACATGGCCGTCGTTCACGTCGAAATCCGGGACCGCGTCGGCATCCTGACGCTCGACGATCCGGAGCGTCGGAACTGCCTCTCGTCCGAGATGCTCGAGGGGTTGACCGCGGGGCTTGCCAGGCTGGCCGACGCGAAGGTTCGCGCGGCGATCCTCCGGGCACCGCCCGGCGCCTCGGTCTGGTCTGCCGGGCTCGACGTTCGTTCGCTTCCCGAGCCCGGGCGCGATCCGCTCGACTACCAGGACCCGCTGGAGCAGGTGATCCGGCAGGTGGAGCACTTCCCGGCGCCGGTCATCGCCATGGTCGAGGGCGGGGTCTGGGGCGGCGCCTGCGACCTGACCTTCGTCTGCGACCTCGCCATCGGCTGCGAGACCGCCTCCTTCGCCATCACGCCGGGCAAGCTGGGCGTGCCCTACAACTGCAGCGGGATCCTGCACTTCCTGAACCTGGTCGGGCCACGGGTGGCCCGGGAGATGTTCTTCACCGCCGAGCCGATCGAGGCCGAACGGGCCGTCGCGGTGGGCATCCTCAACCGCCTGGTGCCGAAGGGCGAGCTCGAGTCCTTCACCCTGGCGATGGCCGGCCGGATCGCCGGGAACTCCCCGCTGGCGGTGGGGGTGATCAAGGAGCAGCTCAGGATCCTGGCGCGCAGCCACCCGGTCTACCCGGAGACCTTCGAGCGGATCCAGGCGCTGCGCCGCTGCGTCTTCGAGAGCGCCGACTACGTCGAGGGGAAGAAGGCCTTCCTGGAGAAGCGCAAGCCCGTCTTCACCGGGGAAGGGATATCGGAGGCCCAGCTCCCGTGTCTCGGGAAGAGCTCCTGAGAGTGAATAGCGGGTAGGGTGCCGCCGACAAGCATCTTCAGGCGCGGCGGAACCAGAGCGCCTGGCGGGCCACCGGCTCGGCCTTCCGCTCCAGCGCGGCGAGCTGCGGCGGACCGAGCGGCGTGAAGCCCCTGGCCGTCGCCACGTTCTCCTCGAGCTGGGCGATCGAGTCCACGCCCACGATCACCGTGGAGACCGGGAGCGAGAGCACGTAGCGCATGGCCTCGGGCATGGTGATGGCGCCGAGCAGGCGGCCCCGGGCCGGGATCTTCATGCCGATGATCCCCATCTTCTTCTCCACCGCCAGCGGGAGCAGCGTCTTCTGGAAGGGGAGGTGGTACGGGTCGGCGGCGTTCACGGCCATGAGCACGGTGTCGAAGGGGAATCGGCCGATGGCGGCGGAGAGCACGTCGGGGTCGGTATGGCCGGTGATCCCGAGGAACCGGACCAGCTTCTCCGACCGCGCCTTCTCGAAGGCCTCGATGGCGCCCCCGGGCGCGAATACCGCCTCCACGTCGGCCATGGTGCTCATGGCGTGGAGCTGCCAGAGGTCCACGTGGTCGGTCTGGAGCAGGGTGAGCGATTTCTCGAGCAACCGGAGCGACCCGTCGCGGGTTCGGTCGTGGGTCTTCGTGGCGAGGAAGGCCTCCCTGCGGCGGCGCTTCATCACCTGGCCGATGTAGCGCTCGCTCCAGCGAGCGTCGCCACCGTAGCGCGCCGAGGTGTCGATGTAGTTCGCCCCCAGGTCGAGGGCGCGCTCGACGATGGCCACCGCCTTGGCCTCGTTGTCAGGCTGCTCGACGGCGGCCTGGCCTCCCAGGCTGAAGAGGCCAACGCGGAAGCCGGTTCGCCCCAGGTCGCGGGTGGGCATCTTCGGCTCGGGCACGGCGGCAGCCACCCGGCTCGCCACCGCGCCGGCGGCGGCCGCGGCTGCGAGCTTGAGGACGTCACGACGGGCGAGTCTTGCCATGGCGACTCCGATCAGGGAACGGTGGTCCAGACGACCGTCCAGTTTCGCCAGGCTCGCCCTGGGCGGGCGGCGAGCCGAAGACCTGAAATGTAGCAAATTCCGGGCGCGCGTTCCCCTCGACCGCCCCCCCCTCTTCGCGGCGGCGACGTGGAAGTTGGTGAGACACGTGACGAGGGGAGGTATCATGCGGTCCGAGAGCCATGGCTCACCACAACTCTCGGTCCGTCTACGACCGGCTCACCGATCGGCTGAACCGCTTCCCCCAGGGAGCGCCGCCTGCCGAGAGCCTGTTCCAGATCCTGAAGATCCTCTTCAGCGATCGGGAAGCGGCGCTCGTGTCCGTGCTGCCCATTCGCCCCTTCACCGCGGCCCGGGCTGCCGAGATCTGGAAGGTCCCCGAGGCCGAGGCCCGGGCAACCCTCGAGACTCTGGCCTCCCGGGCGCTGCTCGTCGACTGGGAAGGGGAGGGGGGCACCGAGTACGTGTTGCCTCCTCCCATGGCCGGCTTCTTCGAGTTCTCGATGATGCGGGTGCGCAGCGACGTCGACCAGAAGGCGCTGGCCGAGCTCTTCCACCAGTACCTCAACGTCGAGGAGGACTTCGTCCGCGAGCTCTTCGCCGGTGGCGAGACGCAGCTCGGCCGCGCCTTCGTGCAGGAGGGGGCGCTCTCCGAGGAGAACGCGCTGCACGTGCTCGACTTCGAGCGGGCCAGCGAGGTGGTTCGGACCGCGACGCACCGGGGGATCTCCCTCTGCTACTGCCGCCACAAGATGGAGCACGTGGGAAGGGCCTGCGACGCGCCGCAGGACATCTGCATGACCTTCAACACCTCGGCCTCCTCGCTCATCCGCCACGGCCACGCGCGGGAGGTGGACGCCGTCGAGGGGCTGGAACTGCTCCACCGGGCGCAGGATCTCGATCTCGTGCAGTTCGGCGAGAACGTCCGGGAGGGCGTGAACTTCATCTGCAACTGCTGCGGCTGCTGCTGCGAGGCCATGATCGCCTCCCGCCGCTTCGCCGCCGCGCACCCCGTCCACACCACCCATTTCCTGCCGGTCGTCGACGAGGGCGCGTGCACGGGTTGCGAGCGCTGCGTGCGAAAGTGTCCGGTGGAGGCCCTCTCCGCGGTCTCCGCCAACGACCCCCACCGGCCGAAGCGCACCGTTGCCAAGCTCGACGTGGACCGGTGCCTGGGCTGCGGAGTCTGCATCCGGTCCTGCCGCGAGGAGGCACTCAGCCTGGCGGAGCGCGGGCCTCGACGCCTCACGCCGTTGAACGGGGCCCATCGGGCGGTGCTCATGGCCATCGAGCGAGGCAAGCTCCAGGACCTGGTCTTCGACAACCAGTTGCTCTGGAGCCACCGGGCGCTGGCCGCCTTCTTCGGGGCCGTCCTGAAGCTTCCCCCCGCGAAGCGGCTGCTCGCCACCGAGCAGGTCCGGTCGCGCTACCTCGAGGGGCTGATCCGCCGGGTCGGTTGAACGAGTCGCCGTCAGGACCCGAGGCGAGCCAGGATCGCCTGGAAGCGCGGTGAAGCCCGCTTTTCCCTGCCCCGCCCTGCGATCCTGATAGAGTTGGCCCGGTCGAGCGAACGATCCGTTGGAGGAAACGATGCCAGTGAGCAAGAAGCGCAAGAAGGCCGGAAAGCCCGTACAGCGTAGCCATCCAGCCCCCGTCGAGACTGGCGGGCCGCCCATTCCGGAAGGAACGGAGGCTCCACCCGCGAAGGTGGGTCGCCCGTCCAATCCCTTCGTGGCCTTCCAGCAGGCCCGGCGCGCCTCACAGCGCGGACGGTGAGCCGCACGTGGCGCCCGCGCGCCGCGGCTGGCACGTCTACCTGCTGCGCTGCCGGGATGGCACGCTCTACGCCGGCGCGACCAACGACCTCACCGCCCGGGTGGACCGCCACGCCGCCGGCCGGGCCGCCCGCTACACCCGGTCCCGCCTTCCGGTCGAGCTGGTGTTCGCGGTTCGCGTCCGGAACCGCAGCGCGGCGCTCCGCCGCGAGGCGGCAGTGAAGAAGCTCGCCCGGGCCGAGAAGCTGGCCCTGGTGGTTCGATGGCGCGAGAAGGGCGCCGCCGGTACACCGAGCGGATGATCGGATACCTGCTCCTCAACCTCGGCACGCCGGATGCGCCCACGCCGGCCGCGGTCCGTCGCTACCTGCGAGAGTTCCTCTCCGACCCGCGCGTCATCGACATCCACCCGGTCGGGCGAAAGCTGCTCCTCGAGCTGGTCATCCTCCCGTTCCGGCCGAAGAAGAGCGCTGCCGCCTACGCCAAGGTCTGGGGCTCCGATGGCTCGCCGCTGCTCACGCTCTCCCGCGCGCTGGAGGTGAAGGTTCGCGAGGCGATGGGTCCCGGACAGCTCGTCGAGCTGGGGATGCGCTACGGCCGCCCGTCCATCCCGGAGGCAATCGAGCGGCTCCGGCAGGCCGGGGCGACGCGCCTCGTGGTGGCGCCGCTCTATCCGCAGTACTCGTCGTCGGCCACAGGATCCTCGCTCGAAGCGGTCTTCGCCGAGCTGGCCCGACGTCACGTGGTGACGCCGGTGGCGGTCCTGCCTGCCTTCTACGAGGACCCCGGGTTCATCTCGGCCTTCGCGGCGGTGGGCGCGCCCGTGCTCGCACGAGAGAGGCCCGATCACGTGCTCTTCAGCTTCCACGGCCTGCCCGAGCGTCACGTGAAGGCCTCCGATCACTCGGGGAGCCACTGCCTGCAATCGGCCGGCTGCTGCGAGACCATCGGGCCCGCCAACCGGGACTGCTACAGGGCCCAGTGCCACGCCACGGCAAGGGCGCTGGCCGGCCGGCTCGGCCTCGCTCCGGGGAGCTGGAGCATCTGCTTCCAGTCGCGGCTCGGGCGAACCCCCTGGATCAAGCCGTACACCGACGTGGTGCTCGACGAGCTCGCGAAGGACGGCAAGAAGCGGCTCTGCGTCTTCTGCCCGGCCTTCGTCGCCGACTGCCTGGAGACGCTGGAGGAGATCGGAATACGCGCCCGGGAGCAGTTCGTCGCGGCCGGGGGAGAGAGCCTCACGCTCGTTCCGTCGCTGAACGCCAGCCCGGCCTGGGTCGACGCCCTGGTGGCGCTCCTGCGCCGAGTCGGCGGCGAGCGGAGCGCATGAGCGGCTCCAGGCGAAACCACGCCTCGGACCTGCGAGGCGTGACCCGCCTCGTGGTCGAGGCCACCGAGGGGATCGCCTCGATCGTCGAGGACATGCAGGGACCGACGCTGGGAATCGGCGGCCTGGTTCACAGGAGCATCCGCGGCGTCACCCGGGTCGTGGGCGGAGGGGTCGACGCGCTCCTCGCCCCCTTCGTCCACCTGCTCGGCGATACGCGATCGCGCCCCGAGCTGGAGGCGGTCCTTGCGGCGCTGAACGGCGTCATCGGCGACCACCTGGCCGCCACCGGGAACCCGCTCGCCATTCCCATGCGGCTGCGCAAGGACGGCGTTCCCCTGGTCCTGGAGCGAAGGAATCTCCGCGCCGCGCTCCCGGAGGCCGGGGGACGGATCCTGATCCTCGTTCACGGATCGTGCATGAACGACCTGAGGTGGAATCGCCGGGGGCACGAGCACGGCGCGGCGCTGGCAAGCGACCTCGGATTCACGCCCCTCCACCTCCACTACAACAGCGGCCTCCACGTCTCCACGAGCGGGCACGAGTTCGCCGCGCTCCTGGAACGGCTCGTGGAGGAGTGGCCCGTTCCCGTCGAGGAACTGGTCATCCTCGCCCACAGCATGGGCGGGCTGGTGTCCCGGAGCGCATTCCACCAGGCCGATCGCGCCGGCCAGCGATGGCCTCGCATGCTGACGAAGCTGGTCTTCCTGGGGACGCCCCACCACGGGGCTCCGGCCGAGCGGCTCGGCAACTGGGTGAACGTCGTGCTGGGCGCGGCCCCCTTCACCGCCGCGCTGGCCCGGCTGCCCAGGATCCGCAGCGCCGCCATCACCGACCTGCGACACGGCAGCCTCCTCGACGAGGACTGGCAAGGGCGCGACCGGTTCCGGCACGCGCCCGACCGGCGCCGCCCCGTGCCTCTTCCGCGCGGCGTGAAGTGCTTCGCCATCGCCGCCAGCACGGCGAAGGGGCCGGACGCTCCGTCGAGGGGCGACGGCCTCGTTCCGGTGGACAGCGCGCTGGGACGCCACTCCGACCCGGCGCTGACCCTGGCCTTTCCGGAGTCGCGTCGATGGATCGCCTACGGGACGGATCACTTCGGACTGCTCGACCGGCCGGAGGTCTACGAACGCATTCGAGCCTGGCTCGCGCTCCCTACGCCACGAGCGGCGGAACCGGACATCCGAGAGACGCCGCGACGGCCCGGACGATCCCGCCCTCGGCGGGATTGACCCGCTCGTCGGCGAGCGCGCAGGCGGCGCAGGCCGAGAGGATCCTCGCCTTGAGCTGGGGCGCGGCCTCGTCGAGGCGCGTGAGGACCTTGTCGAGCCGGTTCGCGTCCACCCGGTCGGGAGGGAGAAGGTGCCAGGCTGACTGCACTCCCAGCGAAAGGAGGCCAGCCTGAAGCGCCCGCTGGGCCCTGACCGGCTCCGGCTCCCCCGCCCAGGCCAGCGCGGTGAGAAGTTCCAGGCACTCCACCTGGACCTCCTCGAGCGTCCAGATGCGGGTCGGCGTGGAGCGCCGCCCGCCGAGGAGCGGAGCGAGCCGACGCTCCACCACCCGTTGCATCGCCCACCGGAACATCGACGGGATCGGTGCCGCGACGGCGATGGCGTCGAGGTCCTGGGAGAGCTTCTCCGCCTGCCCGGGGGACAGGTGGTCGAGGGCCGGAAGCGCCAGGTCGAGGAGGGCCAGGCACGCCGACGAATCCAGGCCCTCGACCTCGGCCGCGAGCGCCCGGAGCTCGGACGAGGCGGCCGGATCGCGCTCGACGGCCCCGAGCTGCCGCTTCCGCACGGCCGGATCCGGGTCGAGGAGCAGGGCACAGGCCACCCCGCGGGCGCCGTACGGCTCGCGCGCCATCCGCGTCAGCGTGGGCGACAGGCCCGCCAGGAGATCGACCGCCCGCTTCACGTGCTCCGGCCCGGGGCGTCCCACCGAAGCCGCTGCTGCCGCGGCCACCGCCGAGATCCCGGTTCCGGGAAGGACCGAGACCTTGGCCATGGGTACCGGCGAGGGTGGCGGAGCCCGGCCCGAGGAGAGCAGTTCACCCTGAGTGATTCGCCGGATTCGCTCCTCGATGGGCGGATGCGTGGTCATCAGGCTGGAGAGGAAGCCGCCGACGCCCTCGGCGAAGAACAGGTGCGAGGCCTCGAGCGCCTCGGGGGTGGAGAGCCGGGAGCCCTGCTTCCCGATCTTCTCGAGCGCCCGGGCCAGGCCGCCCGGGTTCCGGGTGAACTGCACCGAGGCCGCGTCGGCCAGGAACTCCCTCTGGCGCGAGACCGCCAGCCGGATGAGCCGCCCGAAGAAGGCGCCGATCGACCCGGCCACGAGGAGCGAGAGACCGACCCCCACCGCGATGCCGCGACCCTTGGCGTCTCCGCGGCCGCTGTCGCCCCGAAGCGCGATCCGCCCCACCAGCGCGAGCACCGTGAGGCCGCCCACCAGCGCCATGAGCCGGGTGTTGAGCCGCGTGTCCGAGTTCAGCACGTGGGAGAGCTCGTGCGCCACCACGCCTTGCAACTCGTCACGGTCGAGTCCCTGGAGCGCACCCCGGGTGACTGCGACCACGGAGCGCTCGGGAGAGAAGCCCGCCGCGAATGCGTTCATCCCGGACTCGGCGTCGAGCACGTAGAGACGCGGCACCGGAAGCCCCGAGGCGATGGCCATCTCCTCGACCACGTTGACGAGCCGACGTTCGTCCGGGTCGGTGGTCTGGCGGTCGACCTTGCGGCCGCCGAGCATCGTCGCCACCGCGTCGCCACCCCCGGCGGCGAGCCGGACCCCGTGAAAGGCGCTGCCCGCCAGCACCACCAGGGTCACGACGGCGGTGACGGGCAGGAAGAGGGTGATCGGGTCGACGCCCAGCGCGAAGGTGAGGCCGAGGTCGGCGAGCAGGATGGTCGCAAGCCAGGCGAGGACGAAGAGCAGCACCAGGACGCCGGTGTTCCTCCGGGCCTTGGCCTGGGCGTCGAAGAAATCGAGGGTCCTCCGCGCGGAGGGCGGGGCCGGCATGGCGAGGAGCCCGGACGGCTAGAAGGAGACCTTGACCGGCTCGCGCTCCGCCGGGGTCTCGACCACGAAGGACTGCGCGGCCGGGAACCCTCCGGCCAGGATCATGCCCGGGAAGGTCTCGCGGGAGTTGTTGTAGCTCATGACCGCGTCGTTGTAGGCCTGCCGCGCGAAGGAGATGCGGTTCTCGGTGGAGGCGAGCTCCTCCATGAGCTGCGCCATGGTCTGGTTGGCCTTCAGATCCGGGTAGGCCTCGGCCACGACGAGCAGCCGGGCGAGGGTGCCCGAGAGTGCGCCCTCGGCGCTGGATAGTCCCTGCATGGCCTGGGGGTCGCCGGGGTTCGCCGCCGCGGCGCGCTCCGCCGTGACCGCCGTGTTGCGCGCGGCCACCACCGCCTCGAGGGTCTGGCGCTCGTGCTTCAGGTACGCCTTGGCGGTCTCGACCAGGTTGGGAATCAGGTCGTGGCGCCGCTTCAGCTGCACGTCGATCTGGCTGAAGGCGTTCTTGTAGCCGTTTCGCCCCGTGACGAGGCCGTTGTAGATGGTGATCCCGAAGAAGAGCACGGCAGCGGCGATGCCGAGCAGCACCAGGAATCCGAACATGTGTTCCTCCCAGGCGCGGCAGCATCGCGCGCCCTTCAAGGATGGCACACCTGCGAGGAGGTGCGAAGCCGGCAGGCCGGGTGATAGCTTGCCGCATGCTCCTTCACGTCTCGTTGCTCTACGGTGGGCTCACCGTACTTCTCCTGACGCTGCTCGGCGGCAACGTCAGCCGGCTTCGCGGAAAGCTCCGGGCCGGCCTGGGGGCTCCCCTCCCGGGCGACCTGCTTCGCCCGCACCGAGCCCACGGGAACGCGGCCGAGTGGGTCCCGTCCTGGCTCGCCTTGCTGGTCGCCCTGGAGCTCTCCGGCCGGGTACCCCAGTTCTGGCTCCACCTGCTTGCCGGGACCTTCCTCCTGGGGCGGGTGCTCCACGCGGTCGGCCTCTACCGGCGGTCGAAGGTGTCGGTTCCGGGCGCCGGGCTCACCTACCTCGTGCTCCTGATCATGGGCGCCTGGGCGGTGGTCATCGGCCTCGGACGCTGACGAATTCTGGCAAACGCCCGCCAGGTCGGGGTCGCCCCCGCGAAGGACCAGGCGACCGGGAGACCTTCGACTTCACGGACCCCACCAACTTCCTGCGAGTCGACAACGACGTCTGGCGTTACGGCCTGATCCGTCCGTGAAGCAGGCGGCAAAGGGACGCGATAGCGCCCGGAATCGACCCGCGCATGGCGTGGGCGCCAAGGCCCGGGCGGCCCTCGGCCGCTTGATCCCGGGCAAGGTCCCCCCACGTCGGGCGTTGTCAGCGAGGAGGGGATCCTGCTACCAGATCCCCGCCCAGGCGATCCGGTCACGGTCTGGAGGTCCGACATGCAGCGGCACATCTCCCGGGTTTCCCCGCCGGTCGCGCCGAACCAGGCGGTCACGCCCGCAGTCCGGGACCTGGTGGCCCGCAGCGCGGCCCTTCCCCGCGGGCTCGCCTTCCTGAACCGCGGCCCAGTGGAGTGCGTGGCATCCGCGCTGGGCGCGCCCGTGCACCTGGTCGAACAGGCCCGCACCTGTCTCCAGGATGGCCTCGAGAGGGTGCAACTCCTCGAGGAGCATGCGGCGGCCGTGCAGCGCTCGCGCCAGGCCTGGCCCGCCTCGCCCGTGCACTTCGCTCCGCCACCTCGCAGGCCGGAAGACGTCGTCGGCGAGGCTGAGCGTCACCCCCTGGGCGTGGAGTTCCTGCTCCGCGGGCCGTTCGAGACCGTGGCCGTCACCTTCGGCGCTCATCCGGACGTGGTGCTGGCCGCTCGCGATCTGCTCGGTGCGCGCGGCACCCCGGCGGGAAACTCCTCCGCGGGACGCTAGCCTCCACCGGAGTCAGCTCGAGCGCGGTGCCACGCCCGGTTCCTTCTCGGGAGCGGACTCCGTGTGGATCACGGGGCCGCTCCGGGTGACGTTGGAGCGAAGGCGCTGTCCCAGGACCTCCTCGGCCCGCCGCCCCGCGTCGAGCATCTTCTCGATGGCGATTCCGGTGCGGACCCCCATCTCCTCGAGCACCGCCACCAGATCCTCGGTGCAGGTGTTTCCGGTGAACCCGGCCGAGTACTTGGCCGCGCCGGTGGCCGGCTGGCCGCCGATGGCACCCAGCGAGGTGTCGACGTAACGCACCCCCAGCTCCAGCATGGCGATCGAGTTCGCGATTCCGGTGCCCCGGGTGTCGTGGAAGTGGGCGATGAACTCCGCGCCGGGGAAGCTGGCGCGGAGTTGCCCCACCCGCTCCCGGACCTGGACGGGGTTCGCCATCCCGGTGGTGTCGCCGAGCATGATGGTCTGGGCACCCTCGTCCAGGTAGAAGCGGACCAGCTTCTCGACCTCCGGGAGCGGAACGTCGCCGGCCACCGGGCAGCCGAAGACGGTCCCGGCGCATCCAATGATGCGGATCCCCAGGTCGTGGGCGCCGCGCATGATGCGGGCGTGCTCGGCCATCGCCTCGCCGTGGTTCATCCGGAAGTTGAGCAGGTTGTGGCGCTCGCTCGACGAGATCATGAGGATGATCTCCTCCGCGCCGTACCCCTCCTTCTGGCACACGGCCAGCCGGTCGAAGCCCTTCTCGTTCGGCATGAGCACCACGTGCGAGACGCCCGGGCGGCGCTGGATCCCGCGCAGCACCTCGGCCGCGTCGGCGAACTGGGGGAGCAGCCTGGGATGCGAGAAGGAGGTGACCTCGAGCTTCCGGAAGCCCGCCCCGGTGATGCGGTCGATCATCTCGATCTTCTGCGCCGTGGGGACGAGGACGGGCATGGATTGCAGGCCGTCGCGCGCCCAGCACTCGCAGGTGGTCACGTTCTCGGAGAAGGGCACGCGGGAACTCCTCGGAATGGAGACGTACAACTGTCGGCCCCCGAAGGCGTTGTCAAGGCGCCGTGTGGACGCCACGGGGGAATCGACAGCCCTTCCCGGAGGTACAATGACCCGACATGCTGGAGATCATCGAGACGCCCCTGAACCTGAGCCTGCCCGTCGGGCAGCACCCTCACTGTCTTCTCGCCCAGATCCCGGACCACCTGCGGCGCGGCGAGCAGGGCTACGTGGTCCCGGACCCGGCCGAGCAGTGGGGCCGGGTGCGGTCGGTCCTGGACCTGGTGGGCGAGGGGAGCGCGGGCTTCCGCAAGCTGCACTTCCTGGTCCTCCCCGAGGGATGTCTGCCGCTCGCCCATCTCGACGACATGCTGGCGACGATCGAGCTCCGGCTCGGCGGCAGCACGGTGACCATGTTCGGGCTCGAGCACGTTCCGCTCTCCACGTTCCGTGCGCTGCTCGTCCGCTTCGGAAGTGACAACGCCCGCGCCCTGGAGCTGGTGGACCAGGACCTGGCCTCGGGGAGCGACGAGACCATGCCGGTCAACTTCTCCTGCGCCGTGGTCCGGGAGGACGACGGGAAGGTCAGGGTCTTCCTCCAGGCCAAGGGGCATCCCTTTCACGGGGAGGAATATCTCGACAAGAGCCACGAC
>Ga0209253_10004460_pt1 | contig 12203 bp, 8 predicted proteins | sample FrelakmetBRP12BR_FD_187145 | JGI IMG/M metagenome (GOLD analysis project Ga0209253, IMG submission 187145) | Freshwater lake sediment microbial communities from the University of Notre Dame, USA, for methane emissions studies - BRP12 BR (SPAdes)... | ecosystem: Environmental > Aquatic >...
CCCCGCCGCAGCCGCAGGCGTGCGAGTCGCGGTGCGAGGACCACGCCGCGGACGATTCCCGTCGCTGCATTGCCGACGGTGGCAGCGAAGCCGATTGCACGGCTGCGGCCGACGAGGGCTTCGCCGTCTGCGTGGCCGTCCACTGCAGCGACGACGATTCCGCCTGCGACGCCCGTTGCGCCCGCAAGGGCACCAAGGTCGCGCGGCGCTGCGCCCGCCGCGGTGGCGACGAGCTGACGTGCGCCGATCTCGCTGCCGAGGTCGAGGCGGCATGCGAGGTGAGCCATTGCGTGCCGCCAGCGCCCGAGACCTGTGCTGCGGGCTGCGAGGCTGCGGGCGCCAGATCCGAGGCGCTCTGCACGGCCAACGAGCACCCCGTCGAGGAATGCACCGCGCTGGGCGACGGCGTGCGCGAGGCCTGCCTCGCGGTGTGCGGGGCCGCCCCGGAGCCGACCTGCGAGGAGCAGTGCGAGGACCAGGCGGTGCAGATGCACGGCACGATCCTCGACGCCGGTGCGTCCGAGACGCGGGCCGCCCGCCGGGCGCGCCGCGTGCTGCGCACCTGCTACCGCCACTGCGCCGCCGACTGACGCGATGCCGCCCCGCATGGCGCGCCCGCTTGCCACCAGGCATCGCCCTGGGGCATGCGACGGTCGCGTCGATCGGGTGTACCTGACCCTCGGCGAGCCGTGCCGCGCGGCGCCGGGTGCGCCGGCGTCGTGAGGCCTCACGCCAAGCCGGGCCCCCCAGGGGCGGGCGATTCGAGCAAGGCGGCGGGGACGCCCTCCGCGATCGCGCACGCGTCCGCGCGCGCCAGCTTCCCTGCGGGCGAACAGTGCCGCGGCGCTGCGGGCGGCGCGCTCCGCCGGCGGCTTCGTCGGGATGGCGCCGTGGCGCGTGACGCAGGTCGGCGGGCCGCGTAGGAAGGCCGCCGTGATCGACTACGAGAAGCACGGCAACGTCGCCGTCATCACCATCAACCGTCCCGATGCCCGCAACGCCGTCAACTCCGAGGTGGCACGGGGCATCGAGGCCGCGATCGACCGCATGGAGGCCGACGACGAGGTCTGGGTCGGCATCCTGACGGGGGCCCGGACGAGCACGGGGTACATCTTCTGCGCGGGCGCCGACCTGAAGCAGATGCGCGTCGACCCAGGCGGGATGATGACCGAGCGGGGGGGATTCGGCGGCATCGTCCGGCGCGAGCGCGAGAAGCCGCTCATCGCCGCCGTGGACGGGCCAGCGCTCGCCGGTGGGACGGAGATCGCCCTGGCCTGCGACCTCGTCGTCGCGTCGCGCACCGCCGTGTTCGGCATCCCCGAGGTGAAGCGCAGCCTCGTGGCGGCGGCGGGCGGGCTCTTCCGGCTGCCGCGGAAGCTGCCGCGCAACGTGGCGATGGAGCTCGCGCTCACGGGCCGGCTCGACTTCCCGGCCGAGCGCGCCTACCACCTCGGCTGGGTGAACGTCCTCTGCGAGGAGGGCGAGGCGCTCACGGCCGCTCGCACGCTCGCCGCCCAGATCTGCGAGAACGCGCCGCTCGCCGTGCGCGAGAGCCGGCGGATCATGCTGGCCGCGCCCGATCAGCCCGACGAGGTCGGTTGGAGGCTCTCGGGCGAGGGCATCGGCAAGATGTTCGGCACCGAGGACTTCCAGGAGGGCCTTGCCGCCTTCGTGGAGAAGCGCGCGCCGCGCTGGAAGGGGCGCTGAACGCGGCGGCGCCGGCGGCAGCGGACTCGGGGGGTGGCCGTCACGGACGGCCGAGGCGACCGGGCCGAGGGAGGCAGCATGACGACATCCGTGGGGCAGCTCTTCGCTCTCACCGGCAAGGTCGCGCTCGTGACCGGCGGCAGCCGTGGCCTCGGGCGCGAGATGGCGCTCGCCTTCGCGCGCGCCGGCGCCGACGTCGTCGTCGCCAGCCGCAAGCTCGCGGCCTGCCAGGCGACCGCCGCCGAGATCGAGGCCCTCGGCCGCCGCGCGCTGCCCGTGGCCTGCCACGTGGGCGAGTGGGCGCAGGTCGACGCGCTGGTGGACGCCGCCTACGCCGGCTTCGGCCGCGTGGACGTGCTGGTGAACAACGCCGGCATGTCGCCGCTCTACCCGTCGCTGGCCGAGGTGGGCGAGGCGCTCTGGGACAAGGTGCTCGCAGTCAACCTGAAGGGGCCGTTCCGGCTCTCGGCGCTGGTCGGCGCGCGCATGGCCGCGGGCGACGGCGGCTCGATCATCAACGTCAGCAGCGTGGCCGCGATCCGGCCGACGCCGATGGAGACGCCGTACGCGGCCGCGAAGGCGGGCCTGAACGCGATCACGGTCGCCTTCGCGCACGCGTTCGGGCCACGGGTGCGCGTCAACGCGATCATGCCCGGGCCCTTTGCGACCGACATCGCCACCGCCTGGGACCCGGCGCTGATCGCGTACTTCGAGCGCACCGCGGCGCTGCACCGCGTGGGGCGTCCCGAGGAGATCGTCGGTGCGGCGCTGTACCTGGCCTCCGCCGCCTCCAGCTTCACGACGGGGGCGATCCTGCGCATCGACGGCGGACAGCCCTGAGGCTTCGCCCGGGGACCGCGCTCGTGTAGACACCGGCCGGCATGGCTCCGACGCGCCTCCTGGTCGCCAACCGCGGCGAGATCGCCATCCGCGTGCTGCGCACCGCGGCCGCCCTGGGCATCCCGACGCTTGCCGTCTACGCCGAGGACGACGCCGCCTCGCTGCACGTCCGCCACGCCGACGAGGCGCGCGCGCTCCGCGGCCGCGGGGTCGCGGCCTACCTCGACGGCGAGCAGCTGGTCGCGTTGGCCCGCGACGCGGGCTGCGACGCGCTCCACCCGGGCTACGGGTTCCTCAGCGAGCGGGCCGCGTTCGCGCGGCGCTGCGCCGACGCGGGCCTGGCTTTCGTCGGTCCGCGGCCGGAGACGCTGGCGCTCTTCGGCGACAAGACGGCCGCGCGGGCGCTGGCGCAGCGCTGCGGCGTGCCGGTGCTCGCGGGGACCGGCGGGCCAGCGACGCTCGAGGAGGCGCGTGCCTTCCTCGCCGGGCGCGGCGAGGGCGGCGCGGTCATGCTGAAGGCCGTGGCGGGCGGGGGCGGTCGCGGCATGCGCGCGGTGCGCGATCCCGCCGCGCTCGACGAGGCGTTCGCCCGCTGCCGCTCCGAGGCGCGAGCCGCCTTCGGCCTCGAGGACGTGTACGTCGAAGAGCTCTGGCCGCGCGCGCGCCACGTCGAGGTGCAGGTGCTGGGGGACGGCAGCGGGGCGGTGAGCCACCTCGGCGAGCGCGAGTGCAGCCTGCAGCGCCGCCACCAGAAGCTGGTCGAGATCGCGCCGGCGCCCGGGCTCTCCCCCGGGCTGCGTGCGCGGCTCGCCGACGCCGCCGTGCGCATGGCCGCGGCGGTGGCCTACCGGAACCTGGGCACGTTCGAGTTCCTCGTCGACGCCGACGACGCGAGCGACGGCGCGCGGGTGGTCTTCATCGAGGCGAATCCCCGGCTGCAGGTCGAGCACACGGTGACCGAGGAGGTGACCGGCGTGGATCTCGTGGCCGTGCAGCTCGCCCTGGCGGGCGGGCGCTCGCTGGCCGACCTCGGGCTCGCGCCCGGCGAGGCGCCGCTCCCGCGTGGCGTCGCGGTGCAGGCCCGGGTGAACGCGGAGTCGCTCGGCGCGGACGGCAGCGTGCGCCCCGCCGGCGGCACGCTGACGGCCTTCGAGGTGCCGACCGGCCCCGGCGTGCGCGTGGACACGGCGGCCTACGCCGGCTGGCGGCCGAACCCGAGCTTCGACTCGCTGCTGGCGAAGGTGATCGTGCGCGCGCCGTCGGGCGGCGTGGCGGCGGCACTGGCGAAGGCCGAGCGCGCGCTCTCCGAGTTCCGCATCGAGGGCGTGGAGACGAACCTGGCGCTGCTGCGGACGCTGCTCCGCCATCCGGCCGTGGCCGCGTCCCGCGTCACCACCCGCTTCGTCGACGACCGTCTGGCGGAGCTCCTCGCCGGCGACGACGGCGCGCACCACCGCCGGCACGCCGAAGCGCCCGAGGCTCCACCGCCGCTCGCCGGCGCGCGCGTCGACGCGCGCGACCCGCTCGCCGTGCTCCTCCACGGCAAGACGGCGCCGGCGGCGGCCCCGCCGCCCGCGGCTGCGCAGCCTGCCGGGCGCGAGCCACTCCTCCCCGTGGGCGCCCTCGCGGTGCGCGCGCCCATGCAGGGGACGATCGTCGCGGTGGACGTCGGCCCCGGCGACGTCGTCCCGGCCGGTGCCCAGCTCCTCGTCATGGAGGCGATGAAGATGGAGCACGTGGTGGTCGCGGCGACCGGCGGCATCGTGCGGGCGGTGACGGTCGCCGCCGGCGACACCGTGTACGAGGGCCATCCGCTGGTGGGCATCGAGCCGAGCGAGGTCGAGGTCGCGGCCGCCGCCGACGCGGGTCCGCTCGACCTGGACCGCGTCCGTCCGGACCTGGCCGAGGTGCTGCGGCGGCACGAGGTCACGCACGACGCCGCCCGGCCCGATGCGGTCGCGCGCCGCCGCCGCACCGGCCAGCGCACCGCCCGCGAGAACGTGGACGACCTCTGCGACCCCGGCAGCTTCGTCGAGTACGGCGGCCTGGTGATCGCAGCGCAGCGCCGCCGCCGCAGCGTCGAGGAGCTGGTGGAGCGCACGCCGGCCGACGGGCTGGTGGCGGGGATCGGGCGGGTGAACGGCGATCGCTTCGAGGCCGCCCGCAGCCGGTGCGTGGTGATGGCCTACGACTACACCGTGCTGGCGGGGACGCAGGGGCTGCAGAACCACCGCAAGAAGGACCGGCTCTTCGAGCTCGCCCGCGAGTGGCGCCTGCCGGTCGTCTTCTTCACCGAGGGCGGCGGCGGGCGTCCCGGCGACACCGACGGCGTCGGCGTGGCCGGGCTCGACTGCCTGGCCTTCAACTACTGGGCGCGGCTGAGCGGGCTGGTGCCGCTGGTCGGCGTGAACTCCGGGCGCTGCTTCGCGGGCAACGCGGCGCTGCTCGGCTGCTGCGACGTGGTGATCGCGACCGCGAACTCCTCGATCGGCATGGGCGGCCCCGCCATGATCGAGGGCGGCGGGCTCGGCGTCTTCCGGCCCGACGAGGTCGGTCCGATGCACGTGCAGGTGCCCAACGGCGTGGTCGACGTCGCGGTCGCGGACGAGGCCGAGGCGGTGCGCGTGGCCAAGCAGTACCTGTCGTACTTCCAGGGCCCGCTGGCCGACTGGGAGGCCGCCGACCAGCGGCTGCTGCGCACGGTCGTCCCGGAGAACCGGCTGCGCGTCTACGACGTCCGCGCGGTCGTCGAGATCCTCGCGGACGCGGGGTCGGTGCTCGAGCTGCGCCGACACTTCGGTCTCGGGATGCTGACGGCGCTGATCCGGATCGAAGGCCGGCCGCTCGGCGTGATCGCCAACGACCCCACGCATCTCGCCGGCGCCATCGACAGCGCCGGAGCCGACAAGGCGGCGCGCTTCATGCAGCTCTGCGACGCCTTCGACCTGCCGTTGCTCATGCTCTGCGACACCCCCGGCATGATGGTCGGGCCGGAGGTGGAGAAGACGGCGCTGGTGCGCCACTGCAGCCGCCTCTTCGTCACCGGGGCCAACGTCACGGTGCCGGTCTTCACCATCGTGCTCCGCAAGGGCTACGGCCTCGGCGCGCAGGCGATGGCGGGCGGCAGCTTCCGGGCGCCGCTGTTCACGGTGGCGTGGCCGACGGGCGAATTCGGCGGCATGGGCCTGGAGGGCGCGGTGAAGCTCGGCTTCCGCAGCGAGCTGGCCGCGATCGAGGATCCCGCCGAGCGCACGCGCCTCTTCGACGACATGGTCGCCCGCATGTACGAGCACGGCAAGGCGGTGAGCTTCGCGAGCTACTTCGAGATCGACGACGTCATCGATCCCGCGGCGTCGCGGCGGTGGCTCGTGCGCGGGCTCGAGTCGGTGCCGCCGCCGGCGCCGCGCAGCGGGAAGAAGCGGCCGTGCGTGGATTCGTGGTGAGGGCCGCCTGGCCGCAACGGTGCCCGCGGCGTGAGACGGCCGCAGCGATGGCCTGGCACGCGCGCGCGGGGACCGGCTCGGTCACGTGCGCCGAGCGCCGGGGAGCACGGAGAAGCCTTCTCGGCGCGCCGCGTCGGCGAGGCGGTCGTCGAGCGTGACGCACGGGAGCAGGCCCGGCGTCTCGTCGCACGCGACGAGCGCGGCCGCGAGCTGCAGGGCGTCGGCTGCCCGCAATGCATGCACGGCCAGGAGACGCCGTGCGCGCCGATCGACGTGGGCGAGATCGTCGACCGTCGTCCAGGCCCGCTCGAGAATCGCCAGGGCCGACTCGGCTCCGGTGCGAGTCGGATCGTCGATCTCGTCGGCGCGGCGGCGTCGCCAGAGCGCACTCACGATCTCTGCGCCGGTGAGCCTCCACACCACCATCTGGTCGTCGTCCCGCAGGAGACGCTTGACGGCGTCGGTCGCGTCCTCGCGGACGAGGAGGGGGACGACGGCCGAGCTGTCCCAGAACCTCACCGCCCGCCCCGGCGCTCCTCGAGGAGCGCTGCCAGGACGCTCGTGCGGGGGGCGGGCAGGGGTCTCGTGAGGAAGCTGGCGGGAAGCTTGCCGGTGCCGCGGCGAACCACCCCTTTGCGCTCGAGATCGTCGAGCACGGCGCCGAGCTCGTCGCGGCCCGCGCTGCCCTCGCGGGACAGGGGCACCAGCTCGGCGACCGGTCGGTCCCGATCCAGCACCCGGACCACCCCCCCCTTGCGGACATAGGCGAGGTACCGGCTCAGGTTGTTCTTGAGCTCGGATATCCTGGCCTGCTTCACCAGGCCAACATAGCCTGCTCGGCTCGAGGGCGCCAGCGCCGCAGCCGGCATCGGGCCGCGTGCCTGCACGGTGCCCCGCGGCGTGACACGACGGCGCGGATGGCCTCGTGGAGTGCCCCACCGGGTCGGGCCGGCAGCTGACGCTCTCCGAGGTGGCGGCCGAGCTGGTGGGTCGCCTGGCCGCACGCTGATCGCCTTCGGCGCAGCCGACGCGGCCCGGGTCGAGGCGCTCGGCCCCGGCGTGATGCTGGGCGGCGCGCGCGATGGCTGCGCCGCGGCGGCAGGTCCGTTGACCTGCGCGTCGCAGGCGATATAGCGCCGCTCCCATGGCGCACTTCGAGCGGCTGTCCGCTCTCGACGCGACGTTTCTCGGGCTCGAGGACGAGCGCACGCACATGAACGTGGCGGCGGCGCTGCTCTTCGAGGCCGCGCCGCTGCGCGCGGCGCACGGCGGGCTCGACATGGAGCGCATCCGCGGCTTCATCGAGTCGCGCCTGCCCGGCATCCCCCGCTACCGCCAGCGCCTCGCCTGGGTCCCGCTCGAACGCCATCCGGTGTGGATCGACGACGCCCGCTTCAACCTCTTCTACCACGTGCGGCACACGGCGCTGCCGCGCCCCGGCGAGGAGCGGCAGCTGAAGCGGCTGTGCGGCCGCATCCTCTCGCAGAAGCTCGACCTCACCAAGCCGCTCTGGGAGTTCTGGGTCGTCGAGGGCGTGGCCGACGACCGCTTCGCGCTGATCGCCAAGGCGCACCACGCGATGGTCGACGGGATCGCGGGCATGGATCTGCTGACCGCGCTCATGAGTCCTGCGCCGCAGCACGACTTCGAGCCTGCCCCGCAGTGGAGGCCGCGTCCCGCCCCGACGGGGACCGAGCTGCTGCTGCATTCGATCGCGTGGCGCGGCGAGGGGGCCCGGGTGCTCGCCCGCAAGGCGGCCGAGGCGGTGAGCGACCCGCGCGGGACGCTCGCAGCCGTGTGGGACACGCTGAAAGGCATCAACGAGGCCCTGGCGCCGGGCAACTTCCCGGCCTCGCCCACCCCGCTCAACCCCGACCCGGGGCCGCACCGCCGCTTCGACTGGCTGCAGATGGACCTGGGCGCGGTCAAGGCGGTGAAGCGCGCGCTCGGCGGCACGGTGAACGACGTGATCCTGGCGACGGTGGCGGGGGCCGCGCGGCGCTACCTGCTGGGGCGCGGCATCGAGGTGCGTGGGCTCGACTTCCGCGTGATGGTGCCGGTCAGCCTGCGCGCGCCCGGCGAGCGCGGGCAGATGAACAACCGCGTCGCGAACTTCGTGGCGCCGCTGCCCATCGGCGAGGAGGACGCGGCGACGCGCTACCGCCGCGTGGTCGCGTCGACCGCGAGCCAGAAGGGCTCGCGGATCATCCAGGCCTCCGAGCTGGTGGAGGACCTGGCCGACTGGACGTCGAGCATCTGGCTCACGCAGCTCCTCCGCTTCGCCGCGGCGCGGCTCGCGTACAACGTCGTCGTCACCAACGTGCCGGGCCCGCAGACGCCGCTCTACCTGCTCGAGGCGCCGCTGGTCGCTGCGTACCCCATGGTGCCGCTGTTCCACAACCAGGGCCTCGGCGTGGCGCTGTTCAGCTACAATGGCGGGCTCTACTGGGGCATCAACGCGGACTGGGACGCGTTGCCCGACCTGCACGACTTCGTCGAGGCGCTGCGCGGGGAGTTCGAGACGCTGCAGGCGGTCGCCGCGGCGCGTGCGTCGGCGGCATAGCCGTGGGCCCGCGGCCCGAGCCGCGGGCGGCGCGCCCCCGGCGGGCTGGCCGACGTCGCTCCGGCGCCTCAGCCCGCGGCGCGCAGGGCCGCGGCGACGATCTGCTGCGCCTCGGCGCGGATGTGCTCGAGGTGCTCGTGCCCGAGGAAGCTCTCCGCATAGATCTTGTAGACGTCCTCGGTCCCGGACGGCCGCGCCGCGAACCAGCCGTTCTCGGTGGCGACCTTGAGCCCGCCGATCGCCGCGCCGTTGCCCGGCGCGTGGGTCAGCGTTGCCGTGATCGGCTCGCCGGCCATGGTGGTCGCCGTCACCGACTCGGCGGAGAGCTTGGCGAGGGCCGACTTCTGCGCCGCCGTGCACGGGACGTCCATGCGCTCGTAGACCGGGGCTCCGAAGCGCGTGGTCAGCTCGCCGTAGACCTCGCCCGGGTCCTTGCCGAGCACCGCCGTGATCTCCGCGGCGAGCAGGTCGAGGATGATGCCGTCCTTGTCGGTGGTCCACACGCTCCCGTCGGTGCGCAGGAACGACGCCCCCGCGCTCTCCTCGCCGCCGAAGCCGAAGGAGCCGTCGAGGAGGCCGTCGACGAACCACTTGAAGCCGACCGGCACCTCCACGAGCCGCCGGCCCAGCGCCGCCGCCACGCGGTCGAGCATCGAGCTCGAGACGAGGGTCTTGCCGATCGCGGCGTCGGCACGCCACCCGGGGCGGTGCTGGAACAGGTACCACACGGCGACCGCGAGGTAGTGGTTCGGGTTGAGCAGCCCTGCGCCCCGCGTGACGATGCCGTGGCGGTCGGAGTCGGCGTCGTTGCCGAAGGCGACGTCGAAGCGGTTGCGCATCGCGACCAGGTTGGCCATCGCCGATGGCGAGGAGCAGTCCATGCGGATCTTGCCGTCCTTGTCGACGGTCATGAAGCCGAAGGTCGGGTCGACGATGCGGTTCACGACGGTGAGGTCGAGCCCGTAGGTCTCGGCGATCGGGTCCCAGAAGGCGATGTTCGACCCGCCGAGCGGGTCGACGCCGAGCTTCAGGCCAGCACGCCGCACCGCCTCGAGGTCGACGACCGCGCGCAGGTCGTCCACGTAGGGCCGCACGTAGTCGTGGCGGTGCGTGGTGGGCGCGTGCAGCGCCTGCTCGAAGGGCATGCGCGCCACGTGCTCGACGCCGTTGCGCAGCAGCATGTTGGCCCGCTCCTCGATGCGCCTGGTGGTGGCCGTGTCGGCGGGGCCGCCGCTCGGCGGGTTGTACTTGAAGCCGCCGTCCTCCGGGGGGTTGTGCGAGGGCGTGATCACGACGCCGTCCGCGACCGTCGCGGCGCGGCCGCGGTTGTGGGTCAGGATGGCGTGCGAGATCACCGGCGTGGGCGTGTAGCCGAGCCCTTGCTGGAGCACGATGTCGGCGTCGTGTGCGGCGAAGACCTCCACGGCCGTGGCCAGCGCGGGCTCGGAGAGGGCGTGCGTGTCCATGCCGACGTAGAGCGGTCCGGTGATCCCGGCGGCCTTGCGCACCTCCACGATGGCCGCGGCGATGGCGACGATGTGCTGCTCGTTGAAGGCGTGCTGGAGCGACGACCCCCGGTGCCCGGAGGTGCCGAAGGCGACCAGGTGCGACGGCTCCGCGGGGTCGGGCCGCAGCGTGTAGTACGAGGACACCAGGCGCGGGACGTTGACGAGCAGCTCCCGCGGGGCGGGCTTGCCGGCGAGCGGATGCAGGGCCATGACGTCCCTTACTAGCCGAGGTCGGGGCCGCGGCCCACCCCTCCCGGGTGCGGGTGGGTCCCGGCCAGTCCACGGCGGCCCTCAGGCGCGCAGCCGCCGGTCGCCCGAGGCCTCGGCGATCGCGAGCGCGCGTCGCGCCAGGTGCTCGGTGGCGCGCCAGTCGCCGCCGCCGACGGCCTGGCCGAGCAGGTGGCGCTTCCAGATGCCCTCGCTGATCACGGCCAGCTTGGTCAGCGCCAGCACCCGGTAGAAGTCGATTGCCCCGAGGTCGCGGCCGCTGCCTCGTGCGTAGCGGTCCACCAGCTCTGCACGCCGGGGGAAGCCCGCCGCCGCCGTCACGGTGGGCATGAGCCCCTCCGAGGGCGGGTCGCCCGGCTCCGCCCAGTAGATGAGCGTGTAGCCGAGGTCCGCCAACGGGTCCCCGAGCGTCGCCATCTCCCAGTCGAAGACCGCGACGATGCGGCCGGGGTCGGCGCGATCGAGCGCCACGTTGCCGAGCCGGTAGTCCCCGTGCACGACGGTCGGCGCCGGCGAGGCGGGCAGGGCGGCGGCGAGGCGCCCGAGGAGGACGTCGATCTCCGGCACCTCGGCGGTCTTGTTGCCCTCCCACTGCGTCGCCCAGCGCCGCACCTGGCGCGCGAGGTAGCCGTCCGGGCGCCCGAGGTCGGCGAGGCCGACCGCCGCCGGGTCGACGGCATGCAGCTCGACGAGCACGTCGACGAGCGCCTCCCCGATACGGCGGCGCTCGTCCGGCCGCTCGGCAAAGCCCGGCGGCAGCGTGTCGTGGAGGACGACGCCGGGGCACCAGGTCATCACGTAGAAGGGCGCGCCGCTCACCGCCGGGTCCTCGCAGAGCGCGATCGGACGGGGAGCGGGTACGCTCGTGCGGGCGAGTCCGGCGAGCACGCGGTGCTCGCGCGCCATGTCGTGCGCAGTCGGCAGCACGTGGCCGAGGGGTGGGCGCCGCAGGACCCAGGTGGCGCCGGCCTGGCCGCGCACCAGGTAGGTGAGGTTCGAGCGCCCGCCGGCGATCAGCTCGAAGGCGAGCGGGCCGTGCCCGGCCCCGGGCACGTGCGTGCGGAAGAACGCGGTCACGCGGTCGGCGCAGATGCCGGGGACGTCGCTCATGCCGCGGCTGCTACACCGCCGTGGCGGGCGGCGCGAGCCGGGCTGGGGGACCTGGCCGCGCGGGGCGGCTTGCAGGAGCCCATGATCCGATGCTTCCATGGCCTGCATGGACCCCACTCGCCGCCTGCTCCTCGCGGCCGGTCTCGGCGTGGCGCTCGCCGCCCTGGCCGGACCGGTGCGGGCCGCCGACCCTGGCGGCAAGCACTACCAGGTCGTCGTCGAGGGCATGACCTGACCCTCGGGCTGCGCTGCGCGTGTTCGCAGCCTCATCTCCGGGATCGACGGCGTCAGCGCCGTGGACGTCGACTTCCCCAACAAGACGGCACAGGTCGACATGAAGCCCGGCGCAACCCTGACGGCGGATGCCGTGAACGCGAAGTTCCAGGGTACGCCCTACACGGTGAAGACGATCGCCGAATCGCCCTGAGCGCGGCACGCCGAGCCGACCCGCGGGCCGGTCGACAGGCGACCGCAGCGCGCACAGGACGAACGCGTGTCGCGCGCGCTCGTCCGCTTCGCCTGGGGCGTTCTCGGCTACAGGCGGACCTGCTGTGGATCGCGCTGGTGGTGCTGGTCGCGCGGGCCGCGGAGGCCGAGGCGTGGCTGGGGCGCCCGCTCCCGGCGTCGTCCCGGGGGCGCGTGCCCCGTGCCGCGGCGGCAGGCAGCGCTCCGCGCCGATGGCGTGCTCGACCGCGAAAGAGCCGAGTCGATTCTGCATGCCAATACCCGCGCACTGTTTGGCCCACGCCCGGCGGACCGCACGGACCGCGACGGCGGCTGACGGTTCCATCCGGCGCGACGGGC
>Ga0209253_10004461_pt1 | contig 12203 bp, 10 predicted proteins | sample FrelakmetBRP12BR_FD_187145 | JGI IMG/M metagenome (GOLD analysis project Ga0209253, IMG submission 187145) | Freshwater lake sediment microbial communities from the University of Notre Dame, USA, for methane emissions studies - BRP12 BR (SPAdes)... | ecosystem: Environmental > Aquatic >...
GTATTGCACCGTTCGATGGTGTGATCGGCATTCAGAATCAAGATGCCGTCTGCGGCAGAATCAAGCAGGGCATCGAGGCGCTGTTTCTCAAAACTGACCTGGCGGTAAAGTTTGGCGTTGTATACAGCGATTGCCGCCTGATCGGCAAATGACTGCAGCAGCAGTTTATCTTCACGCGAGAATATATCGGCATAGTTACGGAAGATGAATATGACCCCGAGGTCTATTGGTTGGTGGGCGCAAAAGAAGCCGATTCACGGAACAGAAAGATCTCTAATGAATCACCAGTCGGAAAGGCTTTGATGGGCAAACGCGTGGGCGATGTAGTTTCCATCGATACGCCCGGCGGGCAAATGAAAATGAAGATTCTGAAAATCGAATAAACCCTTCTTTTTGGATATCCAAAAACCGGTCAGCCTGGCTTCTACGGCTGACCGGTTTTTATCTTTTTTCTTTGAGTTACTTAGGATTACTTAGACCAGACAGACAGCTCCAGCAATACGTGGTCAAAGAAACTTTCTTCGGGCATGGCGCTATCACCGTAGCTCATGTCTGCTACCCGCGCAACCAGCTGTAAGGTCTGAGTTTCGAGCACGGTCTCGATACCAGACTCGACTAGCACCGGCTCACCTTTGGCTTCCAACCGCTGTCGGATGGTGCTTTCATTGAAGGCATGGGCACTCATCAGTACTTTCGTGACGGTCTGGATGTCATTCTTGTCGAACAACCACACTTCGAAGGCAGTGACTTTCTTGTGGTCGCCAACCCCGATCGTTTCAGAGATCCCGACCCCGCATTCACCTAGGAACTCTCCTGAGGCAGAGTCGATGCTGAACGAGTCGTCGAACAAATCGTCGCCAAGTTTATAGGATGCCATGAACTGACCGATAGGGGGCTCGGTGCCTTTAGTCGAGTAATCGGTATAACCCGCCTGGCGCCTTGTTTCGGCGATTTCTTCAGGAGTAGCCTTCGGGCCAGAGCTTGCCAGACGCTTTCTGAAGAAGAACATATACGCCAGGAATGCTACCAGCACCAACACGAGTAGACACAACGCTACCAGCAATATGGGCAGGGCGCTTTTCTTGGCTGTTGGCGCTGCACCTGTGGAGGTGGGAGTTGTGACAGGAGCTGCTGCGCTTACCACGTTGCTATAATCGGCTATCAGTTCGGTGCTTATCCCTTGAGGGTCCTGCGCGATTGTGTTGAGCGCGTTTGGCGCCTCCGGACCTAGCGCCGCGTAGCGTTCCTGCGCTTCGGTGGTATTGCCATTATAGCCATAAGCCTGGATCGAGGCTCGCAGAAACTCGACTTGCCAGTCGTAGCTGAGTTCTGCCGGTGTGGCGTCGGTCCAGTTGACTGGCCAGATCCACCACCCCAAAACAACCAATCCGATCACCAGCCCAACTACAAAGCAGATCAGTCCCACGACGAGCGGGTTTTTGATTTTTTCGCGGATCGCATCCATTTTACTTCTCCCTGTTCTAGTCAAAACAAATCTGTCATGGCAGATATTACTAGATTTAAACCCGCCCCAAGGGCGAGTTTTCGCCTACATGTTCTATTTTAGACCAATGTACAAAAATCTGCAACGAGCAAAATTTGATTCCCGTCACTTATTTCTGGCGGATAACTCGTACGATGCAAGGATCGTGCCATTACGCCGATTGGGTCACCTCATCCAGGGAAACTTGATCCAGCGGAAACCTTTCTTCGCAGTTGAGACATTGGGCATTCTGTTTATCCGCGATTACCAGCAGCCCACCGCATTCCGGACAGGGGCGCGGCAACGGTTGCTTCCAGGAGGTGAAATCGCAGTTGGGATAATTGGCGCAACCGAAGAAAGTGCGTCCTTTCCGAGTCTTGCGCGAGACCAGGTCGCCTCCATCCTTCGGACAGCTGACGCCGATTTTCTCCAACCAGGCTTCGGTATATCGGCAGGCGGGGAAATTGCTACAACTGATGAATTTGCCATATCGTCCCCAGCGGATGACCAGTTCGTGCTCGCACTCTGGGCATTGGCGGCCAATCGGTTCTGGCCCCATATTCAATTCGGGCATATTTTTCTCGGCGATCTCTACCTGTTGTGCGAAGGGTGAATAGAATTCCTTGATGACATTGACCCAGGGTAGTTCACCGGTCGCGATGCGATCCAGGTCGCCTTCCATCTGAGCAGTAAAGCCTACATTCAATATATCCGGGAAGTGTTCGACTAATAAGTCGTTTACCAGGATACCGGTCTCGGTTGGGGTCAGTTTCCTGCTTTCGCGGATTACGTAGCCTCGTTGCTGCAAGGTGCCCAAGATCGGTGCGTAAGTAGAGGGCCGTCCGATGCCATACTCTTCCAATGTGCGCACCAGAGTGGCTTCCGAAAAACGAGGTGGTGGCTGGGTGAAATGTTGTTCGGGGATCAATCGCACCAGTTCCTGTTTCAGACCCTCGGTGAGACCAGCAGGAATACGGGTAGTCTCTTCATCATCTGTTTTTTGATCTTCGTCCTGCGCTTCTTCATAAACGATCAGAAAACCCTGGAACAAAACCGTCGATCCAGAGGCGCGGAAGACATACTGGTGTTGCTCTGTCTTACCCAAGACATCGATTGAGAGTGTGTTGTACAGTGCTGGAGACATCTGAGATGCGACAAAACGTTGCCAGATTAATTGGTACAGGCGGAACTGGTCGCGGTTAAGGAACTCTTTAAGCGATTCGGGTTGGCGCAATACCGACGTCGGGCGGATGGCTTCATGGGCTTCCTGAGCACCGAGGGCTTTGGTTTTGTATTTTGGAGGCTGATCAGGCATGAATTTATCTCCATACCGCTCACTGATGAATTGGCGAGCTTCATCCTGAGCCAGTTCAGACACATTGGTCGAATCTGTTCGCATATAAGTGATCAGACCGACTGCGCCGCCTTGACCAATATCGATGCCTTCGTAAAGCTGCTGGGCCAAAGCCATCGTCCGCCGGGCAGTATAGCCTAGGCGTCGAGAGGCTTCCTGTTGCAATGTGCTCGTGATAAATGGTGCAGAGGGGTTGCGTTTGCGTTCACCGCGCTTGATCTTGGAGATCACGTAATCTGCTGAGGCTAAGTCGTCCAACAAAGGCGTAACCTGGTCTTCGCTGCCCAGGACAGGCTCTTCTTCGTCCACGCGTACCAGTTTAGCGATAAAAGTTTGCTTGATCCCATGCGGTTTAAATTCCGCGCCAATTGACCAGTATTCTTCAGGCTTGAATGCATCAATTTCACGTTCGCGTTCCACGATCAGACGCAAAGCGACGGATTGAACGCGCCCGGCTGATAGGCGGCCGCGTACTTTTCGCCACAGCAAAGGACTTAGATTATAACCAACCAACCGGTCTAATACACGCCGGGCTTGTTGGGCATCAACCAGATCCATATTGATGTCGCGGGTGTGAGAAAAGGCATCTGCAATGGCTGGCTCGGTAATTTCATGGAATACGACGCGCTTGGTCAACTTCGGTTCGATATTGGCTGACTCCATCAGATGCCAGGCGATCGCCTCTCCTTCGCGGTCGGGGTCGGTCGCCAGGAATATTTCTTCAGCCTCGCTCGCCAGACTTTTTAGCTCTTTCACTACCGGGCGTTTCTCATTCGGGACCCGGTACTTGGGTGTAAAATCGTGCTCGACATCAACGGATAGCTGGGAACGTAATAGGTCTCGCACGTGTCCCACCGATGCTTTCACGATATATCCCTTGCCTAGAAAACGACCAACAGTACGGGCTTTTGCTGGTGATTCTACAATCACGAGTTTCCCCGATCTTCGTTTCCGCCGTGCTTCTGGGCTGGGAGGTTCGATTCCCTTATGAGCTGGAGTGCCACCCATGCGGGTGAGCTTGGTTCCGCATATGGGACAAATACCGCGCGTTGCCGGTGTACCGGTCCTTGTGAAGATCGGTTCGGATTCCAGCATATCCCGTTTTGCTTTACACTTAACACAATAAGCTTCCACCGGATAATCCTCCTGGTTCGATTAATCTAAGCATCCGACTGACACAAATTCAATCACTCTTCAATCGCGTAGCCAGCAGCTTGTTCGTAAATTGCAATATATCGCATGTTTCCAACTTGTCGTACTAAACCCTTGAGTTCCATTAATGTCAAGGTGCTGGTGACTTGTTCAATTGGTAAATTGGTCTGAAAACGGATTTCATCCACATGCAGGGCTTCGCGCCCCAACAGAGAATACAACTTTGATTCGGTTGCGTCAGCTGGGAGGGCAGCCCGAGCTGAACGGAATTGACCAACTTGAGACATGTTTAAGATCTCTAATACATCCATTACATCTAAGAAAATATGTGCTCCTTCGTGGATCAGGCTGTTTGTACCTTTACTTTGAGGCGCGTATAGATATCCAGGTACGGCAAATACCTCACGTCCCTGGTCGGCTGCAAAAGCAGCCGTGATCAATGCGCCGCTTTTCTCGCCAGCCTCAACCACAATCACAGCCTGCGATAAACCGGAGATGATCCGGTTGCGCGGTGGGAAATTCGCTGCCTCCGGTGCTGTTCCGGGAGGGTAATCGCTGATTAAGGCGCCTTGCTGGATGATATCCTCAGCCAGTTTGCGATGCTCGGGCGGGTAGATTTGGTCTATACCATTGCCCAGCACTGCCAGAGTGCGACCATTATTCTTTAGTGCAGCAAGATGAGCGACTGAATCTACTCCTCGCGCCAGCCCACTGACCACACTGACACCATTTTGGGCAAGCTGCCGGCTAATTTCCTCAGTCACTTGCCGTCCATAGGCGGTGATCCGTCTGGTGCCGACTATTGCGACTGCCCATTGGTCAGCCTCCGATAGCTGACCGCGCAAATATAAGACGGGTGGGGGTTGGTCGATTTCTTTCAACCGGCGCGGATAATCATCATCCTCCCAGGTGATCACCTGGATGTCGTTCTTCTGGATATCCTCCCATGCGCGCTGAACCGTATCGCTGGAACGCAGTTGGGATAGATTCTTGATTAAACGGGGGCTTAGACCGGCGCTTTCCAGAGCTTCAACCGGGGCTTTCCAAGCATCTTCTGCACTCCCAAAGGCGTTTAGTAACGATCGCATTCGGGCTGATCCAATCCCTTTGACCAGGTTGAAACCAACCCAATACTTCTTTTGATCATCCAATGCTAAATACCTCAGGATAATTTGCTCCGCACAGGGTGCAATGCCGGAATCGAGTTTAACCCGTTAGTAAACCTGGAAGCAGGTGAACGAGCATCTGGCCTTTATCTAGATCGATATTCAAAATTACAGAATGGATGGCGGGCAAGAGTACTTCATTCCCTCTTTCTGAGCGAATTATATAGACATCGTTCGCGCCAGTTTCCAGGATGCCAGTGATCTTTCCTAGTTCTAATCCATCTTCACTGGTCACTTGTAGCCCTATCAATTGATGGTGATAATATTCCCCTTCCGATAGGGATGGCCGGTCGTTGGCAGTTACGTAAACCCATTGGTTGCGTATTCGCCCGACCTCTTCGGCCGAATTTATGCCCTCAAAAGCCAGGAGCAAATTTTCACCATGCACGCGGCGGCTAGTTACTCTCATGGGTTGGTAGCTCTCACCAACCAGGAGCGTTTTTCCCTGCCGGATACGCTCTGGGAAGTCGGTGATGACTTCCATGAGTATCTCTCCACGCAGCCCGTGTGAATGACGGAGTTTGCCTACCACCAAGAACAATGGCTCGCCTTCAACAGGCGAGCCTGCCGTTTGTTGTTTTTCTTGAAATTGCTTGTTCTTGGGCATTCCAGAGACTTATTCGGGCTCAACGATGTCGAGGGTGGCGCGCTTGCCTTCCTGAGCTGCAGCAACGCGCAGCAGGGTGCGCATCGCTCCCGCGACTCGTCCACCTTTGCCAATGATCCGGCCCATGTCCTCTTTCGCAACCCGCAAATTGAGAATTACCTGAGCTCCGCGACGGTACTGCGAAACTTCAACTTGCGTAGGATCATCGACCAGAGACTTAGCGATATATTCGATCAGCTCTTGCATGGAATTCCTCCAGCGAGCGTTCTGAAATCAACTTTCAGGTTTTGGCAGTACTGGTTTTCTTGCTCGGAGCGGCGCGTTCGGTCTTGGGATTGGTGTTGCGCGCAGCTTCAGCGGCCTTCGCTTCAGCGAGAAGAGTCTCTAAAGACTCGCCTTTCTTGAAACGTTCAAAGCGATCCAATAATCCGGCGCTGCGGAAGATCTGGTTGACCGATTCGCTGGGTTGGGCGCCTTTTTTCAGCCAATCATAGACAAGATCTTCTTTCAGCGTAATCGTAGCCGGATCGGTACGCGGATTATAGAACCCTAAAATCTCCAGGAATCGCCCATCACGTTGGGCTTCCTTGTCAGCTACGACGATGCGATAGCTGGGTTGTCCTTTTGCGCCAATCTTGCGCAGTCGAATGCGAACCATGCAATCTTTCTCCTTCACAAACAGATAGGTATTGATGAAAATGGTTTTCCGGACAAACAAGTGCTAAGAGGGTAGCGGGAGGACGCTGGTCGGCACCTGTTGTCCAGAGGCGATTTCCTTGCAAAGCGCCTCTCACCCAAACATACGTGGCAAGCCACGCATGCCAGATTTCTTAATCGTTTTAAACAACCGCTGGGTTTCACGGAATTGCTTCATCAGACGGTTGACATCCTGTACTTCTGTTCCAGACCCAGTGGCAATCCGCCTGCGGCGGGAAGCGTTCAACAGGTCTGGTTTCCGGCGTTCTTGTTTGGTCATCGAGCTAATGATAGCTTCGGTCATTTTGAGTTGGCGTTCCGCATCCTGCGGATTGATCTGTCGCGCCATTTGTCCCATGCCACCGGGCAACATCTCGAGTAGCTGGCTAAAAGAGCCCATCTTGCGCAGCTGGCGCAACTGGTCGGCGAAGTCTTGTAGGGTGAATTCGCCAGTCATCAGCTTGTCCGCCTGCTCCCGGGCGACTTTCTCATCGTACGCCGATTCAGCTTTTTCGATCAAGCCGAGGATATCACCCATGCCCAGGATCCGACCTGCCAGCCGGCCTGGATCGTAGGCTTCGATGGCATCCAACGCTTCGCCAGTTGCCAGATACTTGATCGGCACACCCGTGACCGAGCGGATCGATATCGCCGCGCCACCGCGTGCATCGCCATCCATTTTCGTCAGAATTAATCCGGTCAATGGAATCACTTCCCGGAAACCTTTGGCAACGTTGACGGCTTCTTGACCGATCATTGCATCCACTACCAGAAGCACTTCCGCTGGATTTACCCGGCTCTGGATGGCGCGTAATTCTTCCATAAGAGTATTATCCAATTGCGAGCGCCCGGCAGTATCCAGAATAAGTGCTGTAAAGCCGCCTTTTTGGGCTTTGTCGAGCGCTAGTCCGGCTAGATCGGGCGGCGATAAGCCTGGCTCATAAGCGACCGGAATATTCAACCGCTCACCCAACGTCTCTAATTGGCGTACAGCTGCAGGCCGGTAAGGGTCACAGGCAACGAATAGAACGCGTTCTCCTTGCGAGCGCAAAATACGACCTAATTTACCTGCGGCAGTGGTCTTGCCAGAACCCTGCAAGCCGATCAACATGATTGTTCTTGGGTTGGGACCGTTTAAGTTCAGCCGGTCGGCTGGTCCCAGTGTGTTGATCAACTCCTCGTTGACGATTTTAACGACCTGCTGGCCGGGGTTAAGTGCCTTGGAGACTTCTTGCCCAACAGAGCGCTCGCGCACGCGGGCAACAAAATCCTTCACAACGCCGTAGTTGACATCTGCTTCCAATAATGCCAGACGTACCTCGCGCATGGCAGCATCCACATCCGATTCTGAGAGCTTGCCGCGCCGGCGTAATCCCTTAAAAACCTCATCCAGGCGTTGTGTCAGATTTTCAAACATAGCATTGCATTTTAGCTTGGAAGCGGATAATGGTCAAGGTTAGCAAAAGATATTATGTCAGAAGTGAGCGTAACTATCTCCCTTAATATGTGTTCTATTTGAGAGTGCAAGCCATTATCAATAATAATCTCGATTTTGCTCTATTCTTAAGGTAATATGTGGAAATTTCCCAAAGGAGAAGATAATGTCCAAGATCGCTATTGTAACGGATAGTACTGCGTCTGTACCTGATGAATACCTTAAAAAATACCCGATCTTTGTCGCGCCTCAAGTGCTGATCTGGGGAGAAGAGACATTCGAGGATGGTGTGGATATCCGACCAAGTGAGTTTTATGCCAGGCTCAAGGTAAGTAAAACGATGCCGACCACATCTCAGGTGACGCCCGGTAGCTTCCAGAAGGTCTTTTCTATGCTCGTAGAACAGGAATATCAAATACTGGCGATACTGATTTCGGAGAAACTATCCGGAACAATCGCATCTGCGGTCCAGGCGAAAGAGATGTTTCCGGGCGCGGCGATCGAGCTGGTTGATTCGCGCACCACTTCTCTGGCAATGGGATTCCAGGTTTTAGCTGTTGCAGAGGCAATCGAACAGGGCGCCAACCTGGCGGAAGCCAAGCAGCTGGCTGAAAAAGCCAGAGAGCATGTGGGCATCTATTTCGCGGTGGATACACTAGAATTCCTTCATCGTGGCGGGCGTATTGGCGGCGGCAGTCGCTTCCTGGGTACAGCTTTGAACATCAAACCTATCCTGGAAGTGGTAGGCGGCCGGGTAGAGGCTGTCGAGCGTGTCCGGACGCGTAAGAAATCTTTGAACCGTATGGTCGAACTGGTAGAAGAACGTATTGCAGGTCGCAAACCGGTAAGACTGGGTGCTCTTTATACCGATCTCCCTGTCGAGGCTCAGGACCTGCTCAGTGACGCTTCACAACGGATTGAATCCACCCAGGGTTTGATTGCTGAGGTGAGCCCGGTCATTGGTACGCATGCTGGTCCAGGCACGGTTGGTTTGGCATTTATGGCTGGGTTATAATTGGCTGTGAAATGGAATTTATTTATGATGACCCATCCGAAATCCGCTTACCACCAGAAGAGGTGCGGATTCGCGACCTGCAAATTCGGGTATTGGATGAGGGTCGTAGGGTAAAAGTTTATTTGGAGGTGGACCCTTTCCAAAAACATCCCAGTGCCGATCTGACTATCATCGATCCACAAGGGAAACCAGTCTCCAATGTCAGCATTATTGAGAGTATGGTCCGGAAAATGGAGCTTACCATGCACCTGCGTGGGAAACCTTTATCTGGAAAGCACACTCTTGAGGCAGTTCTATTCTATGGGAACCTCATAGAACCTGGGGAATTGAGCCAGGAACCGGGATCGATTGAACGGCGAGTGGTTGACAATTCCAGCCTGGAGTTTGAATTGCCATAATAATTGTAGCGCGGCTCCGGGGGGGATTGATTATCACTTCTCTAACACGAGTTTTGGTATTTAATGGTTTAATTGGGATATGGCAATCAAAGAAAAGAAAAGCCCAGATCACCCGCTGCGAGCACCTGTTCGTTTCGGGCTACTGGGGTTAGTCGCCATATTGGTACTGGTCAGTGGGGCGCTGTTATGGCCTTCAATTGCCGGGCGGATTGGAGTTGGGAAACAAGACGATCCAGGTAACAGCAGATTGGCTACCGAAGTGGCAGCCATGTCTGCCTCTATCCAGGTAACACCCAGTCCAACATTGGCAGCCTCTGTCACGCCGGTAAGCCAGCCGTCGCTGGCAGTCACTCCCACCTCAGGTGCTCTGGTATCGCCAGTGACCGGGCCAAACCAATCTTTACCCGGTACGGCGTTTCTCTCCATTCTGGAAAAGAGTTATGCCCATCTATTCGTTTTCTTTCCTGGCGAGATGCGGTTCACTCGTTTGACAGCGGGTGAATGGCAGGATATCGCACCTGCGCTCAGTCCGGATGGTAAGACACTCGCTTTTGCATCCAACCGGGGTGGGCATTGGGATCTTTATCTCCTAAACTTGGCGGATGGAAAGACCCTTCAGCTAACAGATTCACCTGAGTATGAGGGTAGTCCTAGCTGGTCGCCGGATAATCGCTGGCTGGCCTATGAAGCGTATGTCCCGGATGAAGAAGGCGGTAACCTGGAAATATTCGTCCGTCCATTAGACGGTTTGCAGACCTTGGTGCGATTGACCGATGATCCCGCTGCGGATTATGCTCCAGCCTGGTCGCCAAGCGGCCGGACTATTGCTTTTGTTTCCACTCGTAGCGGCGAAAACGATATTTGGGTTGCTGATCTAGATAAATCTGCGGATATGTTTCGTGATATCAGCCGCGATCCAGAGCTGGTTGAAAACTCTCCAGCCTGGTCGCCAGATGGGAGCATGCTGAGTTGGGCTGCGACCGATACGGACGGTATCGAGACGATACGTTTATGGAACCCCAAGCAACCTTATGACCGTGCGGTATCATTTGAAAATGGAAGCCTGCCAGCCTGGGTACCTTCCGGTGAGATGTTACTGGCGGTCTATAACACGCCCAACCGGAATTACCTCACCGGTTATCGTCTGGAGGATGGGAAACCCATCTTCCCACTGCTGGATGCAGGAGGTGAGATCTTAGGGATTACCTGGGGTGTGCATGGCCAGGTGGGATGGAACTCCCTGGAGAATACAAATGCGGCTCAGTTTACCCCCCCACCCTTATGGTTGTCGCAGCTACAGACTGGTAGTGACCAACCCGGCGACCGTGTCCCAGTTGTTCAGTTGCCCGATGTGCAGGCGCCCTTAGCCATGTTACAGGACCGGGTGGATGAAGCATATTTAGCCTTGCGCGAGCGTGTGGCTGGTGAGATCGGCTGGGATTTTCTGTCGATATTGGATCAAGCTTATGTTCCGCTGACTACTGCCTTGGCGCCGGGTTTTCTTCAGGATTGGCTATACACCGGGCGAGCTTTCCAGTTCAATTCTGCGCCTGTATCGGCAGGGTGGGTTGCCACAGTCCGAGAAGATTATGGTTCGCAGACTTACTGGCGGATCTACCTGCGAGCTCGGTTCCAGGATGGCACGCAAGGGATGCCCTTGAAGCAAATACCCTGGGACTTTGCTTCCAGACATTCTGGAGATCCGCGTGCTTTCGAAGAAGGCGGTTCGCAGGAAAAAACGATCCCAGGCGGGTATTGGGTGGATTTTACTCGCCTGGCTGCCGCTTACGGTTGGGAAAGATTGCCATCGCTCAGCTCATGGCGTGTCGCTTATTCCAGCATACGTTATAACGAATACGTTTTGCGCCAGGGCCTGGATTGGTTCTCGGCGATGCTAGATGTTTATCCTCGCCAGGCGCTCGACACACCCACGCCAGTCTCGTCTCCTACCATCACACCTACTTTTACCAATACGCCTACTCATACGCCGACGATTACTGAAACCCCCTATGTCGAGCCGTCCATCACACCATCACTCACTCGCCGTCCCAGCCTGACGCCTACACCATCTTCAACTCGTCGACCTACTTTGACACCGACTCCTTCCCCTTAACCATGAACTGTAAATGTAAATATTCTTTGTTAGCGTCCATAATATTACTGGCGATGTCGGGTTGTATTCTATCGCAAGAGGGTATTCCGAATCCCCCGAATCCAACCAGCACAAGAATACTTGAGAGCAACTCCTCGCTACCGCTGCAACCAACCAATCAAACTATGGCAGTAGAAAAACAGAATCCCATTTCGGCAGCACTTCTGACATCAACTCCGTTTTCTGCGCCTTCGCCTCAGCCCGACCCTCTTCAATTTGTTTTTCCAACTGTCGGACCACAACCGGTTTCATTCTGGCGTCCGCCGCTCTACCCAACGCCCTGGGAACCGACGCCTAACGATCATTTTCTGTTTACGCGTCCGATTGGAGCAAATGATGTCAACTGGCCATTATCCAGATATCGGTATGGATATCTGTTCTATGCTGAGCCGCACACCGGGGTCGACATCCCTGCTCCTAAGGGGACTCCTATACTGGCAATTGGCCCTGGGACCGTGACTTTCGCTGGTTACGGGATTTATTACAAGGGTAATATCTACGCCGACCCGTATGGGATTGCTGTCTCCATCAAACACGATTTTGGATTTGCTGGCAAGGAGATTACTAGCGTCTACGGTCACATGGATAAGACTTTGGTTTATCGTGGACAGCATGTCGAAGGTGGAGATGTAATTGGTATTGTCGGCGAGACGGGCAAAGTCTCGGGTCCTCACCTTCATCTTGAAGTGCGTGTCGGCGATGAGACTTTCTTTGCCACTAGAAATCCGGAATTATGGCTTGCCCC
>Ga0209253_10004462_pt1 | contig 12203 bp, 10 predicted proteins | sample FrelakmetBRP12BR_FD_187145 | JGI IMG/M metagenome (GOLD analysis project Ga0209253, IMG submission 187145) | Freshwater lake sediment microbial communities from the University of Notre Dame, USA, for methane emissions studies - BRP12 BR (SPAdes)... | ecosystem: Environmental > Aquatic >...
CCTGGAGCCCGCCAGCGCGCGACGGCGTCGGCGGCCCAGCGCGGCGACCGCTTCGCGTGGCAGCCGCTGCACGCATTGGGCGTTCCGATCTCGACGCTCAGGTCGGGGCGTGGGACGCGAAAGCTGTGGTCGTGGCGGTCGTGCACCTGCATGTAGGTGCGCGTCGTGGCATGGCAAGACGTGCAGAGTGCCGCGACCGATCCGACCTCGTGATGATGATGGGCCTCCGTGTCGAAGACCTCCGGCGCGTGACAGCGCCCGCACAGAGCATTGCCCTCGTCGCGGAGGCGAAGGCTGTGGGGGTCGTGGCAGTCGCTGCACGTGACGCCGAGGGCGTACATGCGACTCTCGAGAAAGGAGCCGTACTCGAAGACCTCGTCCTCGATCTGGCCGTCCGCGAAGTAGAGCCCTTCGTCGAGGAAAGCGACCCGGTGGGTGTCGAGGATCGGGCGTCCGTGTACGTAGTCCTCGCTCAGCAGCGAGCGACGGCTGTGGCAGCGCGCGCAGGTCTCCAGCTCGGCCTGGGAATGCCTCGGAGCGCTGCGATGCGCGATGCGTTCGCCCGGGGGACGGACCCAGGTAGCGCCATCCCCGGCGCCGATCGCGAAGGTAAGACCCTGCTGCGGATCGACCGTTTCGCGGACTTTGCCCCCCTTGCCGGCTTCCGCCCATGCCACGTGCGTCGAGCCAGGGCCGTGGCATGCCTCGCAGCCCACGTTGATCTCGGCGAAACCTGTCTCGTAGCCCCCCGTCGCGGGCTGGTAGCCCTTCTTCACCTGCGTCGAGTGGCACTCGGCGCACATGTGGTTCCAGTTGCCCGCGACGCTGGTCCAATGCAGCGGATCGCCGGGAGGGATCCACTCCCCCGGATGGAGGTGGAACCAGCGCTGTCCGCCCGCCGCCCGGGGGCGTGTGTCGAAGGCCCACGAAAGAGCCTGGACGCGGCCGTCGGGGAGCTCCACGAGATACTGCTGGAGCGGAGCGACGCCAAAGGTGTACTTCACGTCGAAGTCGTGGAGAGCGCCGTCCGCACCTTCGGTTCGCACCACGGGACGGCCATCCTTCCTTTTGAAGCGGGTCGTGATGCCGAGCTGCGTGACGGAGCTGCCGGAGAAGTCTGCGAGCACCGAGCCTTCGTCCGCCGTCTGCATGGCGAGATCGTGGTGGGAGCCTCGCCAGAGCGCGGTCTCATCGCGATGGCAATCGACACAGGCCTGGCTGCCCACGTAGACGGCGGGAGCCCTCGCGGTAGGCGCCGGAGACGAGGCAGGCGCTGCGGGAACGGCCGGCGGCTCTTCCCGACACGCCGACGCCAACCCGCACAGGAAGAGAATCACGGGGGTCCGCGTCCTGCGGACGAGCCATCCCGCGATCCCCATCCGCTGCTCCGTATCGCCGCGCATCCTGAGCGTGACTGTACCGTGCGCGCTCCCGCATGCCGCCCGAGTGGGGGGGCGAGCGGGTCTCGGTATTTCGTGAGCGTCGCCAGGACTTCGTTGCCCGGATCTCAAGCGAGGCTACGCTCCGTTGCCTGGCTCTTCGTCGTGACGAGGGATATGTGTTCGATCGCGGGCGCATGTGAAGCTCGAACGGATCGCGGCCGCGGTGCTCCTGCTCTGCGTCGGCTGCGCGACACCGATCGGTGTCAAGCGAGCAGATCCCGAGGGCGTCCGCAGCAATCTCACGCGCAACGTGCTCTCCAACGGCGAGCCGAGCGCGCCGAGCCTGTGGACGCTGCAGCGCCTCGGGCTGCGCGAGCGCTTCGAGAAGGATCCTGCCGCCACCCTCGCGACGCTGCATCAGGGTCTCGGGGCGGGGGACGACGAGGATCGTCTTTTCGCGCTCGCGGAGCTCTCCTTCCTCCACGGCGCACGGAGCCGAGACCGTTCCTGGCAGCTCGCTTCCGCCGTCTATGCGTACGCCTATCTCTTCCCGGGGCCGGGGCGCCCGGTCCCCGAGCCCAGCGACCCGCGGTTCCGCCTCGCCATCGACCTCTACAACCGAGGCCTCGCCGAGGGTCTCACCTCGGCCGACGGGAGCGAGGTGCTCATCGAGGCGGGGTCGCACGCCCTTCCCTTCGGAGAGGTGACTGTCAGCGTCGATCCCGCCGAAACCGATTGGGCGGGCTGGCGCCTCGATCGCTTCGCTTCGGCCGCCGACCTCGAGGTGCGCGGTCTTCGCAATCGCTATCGCCATCCAGGCATCGGCGCGCCGCTCGCAGCCAGACTGGCGCAACCGGAAGGATCGCCGCTTCCCCCGGGTGCCGCGCGCATTCCGCCGCGACTCAAGGTTCCCGTAACGGCCGTGCTCCGCCTCGACGATCCGAGAGCGGGCCTCTTGAGCGGCCGGCTCGACGGACGTCTCGAGCTGGTGACGCAGGATGAGAGTCGCACGGTCACGATCGATGGACGGGAGCTGCCGCTCGAGTTCGAGACCACCGCCGCGCTGGCCTACATGCTCGAGGGGGCCCCGATCTGGGACTTCGATCTGGCAGGTTTCCGCTCGGCCGAATTTCTGCCTACCGGTGTCGGTGTCCAGCTCTCCCAGGATCGGCTCTCGATGCTCGATCCCTACCGACCGGGGCGGATCCCGCTGGTGCTCGTCCACGGCACGCTCTCGAGCCCCGCAACCTGGGCCGAGATGGTGAACGAGCTGCAGAACGATCCTGGCATCGCGGCCAAGTATCAGATCTGGCTCTTCCTCTACAACACGAGCAACCCGATCCTCTACTCCGCGAGCCTGCTCCGCGAGGCGCTCATCACCCTCGTCGCCCAGCTCGACCCGGCAGGCAAGGATCCCGCGCTCCGGCGCATGGTGGTGATGGGGCATAGCCAGGGCGGCCTGCTCACCAAGCTGATGGCCGTCTCCAGCGGCCAGCGCTTCTGGCAGAACGTGAGCGACGCCCCCTTCGACCAGATGAAGCTCGAGCCGGAGACCCACGATCTCCTGGAAAGGTCGATGTTCTTCGAGCCCTTGCCCTTCGTGAGCCGCGTCGTGTTCCTGGCCACCCCTCATCGCGGCAGCTACCGCTCGTCGTTCCGCATCGGCGAGCTCGTCTCGCGCCTCGTGAAGCTGCCCGCGAATTTCGTGAAGGTCGGCCTCCAGCTGGCCAGCGGGGATCCGAAGACGCAGGCCCTGAGCCGCATGCGCCGGATGCCGACGAGCGTGGACAACATGACGGCCGGCAACCCCTTCATTACGGCGATCAACGACCTCCCGATCGCAAAGGGCGTGGGCTCGAATTCCGTCATCGGCGTACTGGGCGACGGCCCGCCGGAGCAGGGCGCCGACGGCGTCGTGGAGTACCGAAGCGCGCATCTCGATGGCGTGGACTCGGAGAAGGTCGTGAACTCGAGTCACTCCGTGCAGAACAACCCGGATGCCATCGAAGAGGTGAAGCGCATCCTGCGTGCCCACGCTCAGGCGCAGTAGAGCAAGCAGCCCCTGAAGCGGCGCTCTTTCTGGATCAGGCAACGACACCCGCGGGAGGCCGGCGGGACCAGAACGTGGCGACCGACAGGCATGGCGAAGAGCGTCTGCGGGTTGAAGTTGAGGTGGATCAGATCGATATCGGCCATGGCTCAGCCTCTGGCCGGCCGGCGCCCGAGCCGTGGTAGCCAGCGGCCCACGCGGGCGCAGTAGTCCTCGTACTCGTTCCCGAATACGCGTTGGAGATGGCGCTCTTCGTAGAAGACGATGAAGAGCTGGAAGCAGGTGCCCACGACGAGAGCATAAGGGAGCAGCACCGCGGCTCGGAAATGGACGGCCCAGCCCAGGATGACCGTGAGGACTCCGACGTACATGGGGTTGCGCGTGTAGTGGTAGAGCCCGCGGACGACCAGCTTTTCGGGCGCAGCGATGGGCGCAGGCGTGCCCCGCCCAAACGTCGCGAAGTCCCAGACGCACCATGCGTAGATGGCAACGCCCAGGGCGAGAAGGGAGCCGCCGATGACCGAGACGAGCCCGGAGGCGGGCGCTTGGCGCCCGGCGATCATCCAGGGCAGGTAGACCGCGACCGTGCCTGGCACGAGCAGCGTGAAGAGGAGATTCTTCAGGAGGAGCCTCATCTGCGCTCTCTCGGCGGCCGCGGATCAAGTGCCGGGCAGGACCGAAGCGTAGCGTGCCAGGCCTGCGATCCGTTCTCGGCCGTCGAGGCCGGGAACCGCCTGCTCGAGTTCACTACGCTTGCTGGGCGAGGAGCGACGATGAGCACTTTGCCGGGCATCCAGATCCGCTGCGCGACGACGGCGGACGCCGGCGCCCTCGCCGACATCGAGCGTGGCAGCGCCCTCGTCCGCGATGACGGCGTGCGGCTCACCGTCATTCGCGGCGCGCGGCTCTTTGATCAGCTCCGTCTCATGGATCGCTCTCGCGTCTTCCTCGCCGAGGCCGATGGAGCTCCGGTCGCATGCGATGCGGTCGGAGTGCACTGCGCTCGTGTGGGCGGTCTGCCGCTCACGCTGCTGTACCGGCATCACGTCCGGGTGCTGCCGGGCTATCGGCGACGCGGGCTCAACCAGGCCTTCTCTGCGCTGGTCACCGAGTTTGCGCTTTCCGAAGCGCGAGTGGACGACGGCTACGTCTACACCGACCCACATAACGAGCTCGTCCGCGAGTGGCAGGCATCGCGCAGCGGCGCGCAGACCTGGCAGACCGCGCGCGCATGGAGCCATCGGCCATTTCGAGCGCTCCTACGCTGCGAGGCCGTGGCCGGCGCTCCTGCCGGCCGCACGGCGACGCAAGGCGATGCGCCACGGATCGTCGCGCTGCTGAACGCCTGCCATGCGCGCGAGGAGATGTTTCTCCCCTACGACGAAGGCCGGCTCGAGAATCGACTCGGGCGCCTCGCCGACCAGTACGGCTGGGCGCAGCTGTGGCTGGAGGGCGATGCCGTGGTGGGCGTATGGGAAGCAGGCGAGCGCTGCATCCGCGACGAGAACGGCAGGGTGAGCGAGTCTGTGCGCGCCTACGTGCTCGACTACGGCTTCGAGCCGCAGCGAGGGTTGCCGGACTTCGAGCGCTTGCTGCGGGCGTGGTGTGCCCGATTGGCCAACCGGGGTGTCACCCACCTCTCGATCTTCAGCTCCCCTGCGTCGCCGGGATCGGCCCTGATCCGCGACCTGGCCGAAACCAGCGCAGAAGTTCAGTTCCAGAGCCGCCTCCCCGAGCCCCCCGACGTCTCCGCTCGGGGGTTCTACGTAGATCACGTCTATTTCTGAGACCGCCAGGGCCGCCCGGGAAGCCAGACCGCTTCTTGCGAGGCTCGTCTCGACGGCGCGGGCAAGGTCACCGATGCTCTACGCAACTCGATTTTTTGGGAGAGCATCGATGCGCCCGCTCCGTTCGACCGCCTGGCCTTGTCTCGCGCTCTTTCTCGCGTGCTTCCCCTCGTTGGCGCTCGCCGCAGAGCAGGCGGGCGTCGCGGCTGGGGTGCGCGGCCAGGTGGCGCTCGCCCGCGCTTCGATCGCCGCGAGGGACGTCACGAGCGGCGAGGACATCCTGATGCGGGATGGCCTCCGGAGCGGAGCTCGCTCGGGCATGCAGATCATGCTGCTCGACGAGACCGTCTTCACCATCGGCCCCGAGAGCGAGCTGGTGGTGGACGAGTTCGTCTACGACCCGGCCACCAGCACCGGAAAGATCGGCGCCACGGTGGCGAAGGGCGTCTTCCGCTTCGTCACGGGGAAGATCGCAAAGAAGAACCCAAGCGACATGAACGTCGCGCTTCCTTCCGGAAGCATCGGTGTGCGCGGCACCATCGTGGCGGGCCGCGCCGACTACGTGACACGGGCCTCTCTCTCGATCCTTCTCGGCGACAGCCGAGGCAGCTCCGCCAGAAACGGCCCGGCATCCATCGAGGTCTGCAATGCGGGCGCCTGCGAGCGTGTCGCGACTCCCGGCTTCGGAGTGCGGATCGACGGACCGGAGTCGCCGCCGAGCCCTCCCTTCCGCGTAGCAAGCGACGAGCTCGAGGCGATCCTGCGCGACCTCAGCGATCCGGAGGGCATCGGGAGCGGGAGCGGCGAGGCGGGGCAGCTCGATCAAGCCCAAGTGCCGCTGGGAGACGACGAGCGCGCACGCGAGGTCCGGCGCAAACTCCAGGGCCTCGACGCCCTCAACACGCTGTCGGATCGCGCAGCGCAGGATGCGCGCACGGTGCCTGAGTCGACCCCGAGCGTCACACCGCCCCCGGCCGCCACGAGCGTCCCGCCGACCGGAAGCGGACCGTCGACCGGCTACGCACCCTGAGCCGTAGCCGAGTTCGCTCCGTCCCTTCGGCTCGTGCCGAGAGCAGCAGCACGGAGGAACGCGCGGCGCGCCCCGCTACTTGAGAAGCTCGTACCCGAAGTACGCCAGGAGCTGCGCCGGCGCGATGCCCACGAGGAGCGAGAGGACGGCGGCGACGACACCGACGAATGTAGCGCGCTGCCAGGCCGAGCTCTCGGCGCCGGTCGATCCGTCTGCTTTCAAATCGGAGAGGACGAGCTTCCCGACGATCCGGAGGTAGACGTACAGGCCGACGACGGTCGCGCCGAGCGCGACGGCGAGCGCGAGCCAGTTCTCGGCGCGCGTCGCCGAGAGCATCGCGAAGAACTTCCCCCAGAAGCCGGGGAGAAACGGGATCCCGGCGAGACTGAAGAGCGCGACGATGAAAGCGATCGGAAGCCACAGACCGCTCCGGCCGAAGCCGGTGAGCGCGTCGAGGTCGCTCGCGCCGATCCGCCGCTCGAATCCGGCAACCGCAGCCATCGAGGCAATCACAGCGAGGATGTAGCTCGCGCCGTAGAGGAGAATCGTACCATCCCAGTACCGGCGTGGACCGAGCAGGATCAGCAGCGCAAAGCCCATGTGGGCTACTCCACTCCACGCGAGGATCCCCCGCAGTGTGCGGCGGTGTAGCGCGACGGCGGTGCCGACGAGCATCGACACTTCGGCCGCCGCGGCGAGCGCGTCGGTGACGCCAGCACGGCCGATGGCGGGCTCGACGAGACGGGCGATGAAGACGAGCGCCGCAAACTTCGGCGCGCTCGCGAGAAAGCCGAGGACGCCGATCGGGACGCCTCGGTAGACATCTCCTACCCAGAAGCCGAACGGAAGGAGCGCGGCCTTGAAGAGGACCGCGGCGAGGATCGCGGTGAAGCCGAGCCACGCGACCGCGTCGCCCGGCAACAGGCCGATCGTGCTTGGCGCGGTCCCGGCGCCGAGGACGAAGAGGAGCGTGGCGACCGCACCTGGAAGGAGAAGCCGGAACCCGGCCTCGACGCCGGCGATTCCACGGCGAAACGCCGCGAGCGCGTAGAACGGCAGACTCATCAGCTCGAACGCGATGAATGCCGTCCAAAGATCGGCGGCACCGACCAGCGCCGTCATGCCGGCGGAAGCCAGGAGCATCAGCACTTCGGCGTCGGGACGCTCCGCCTCGTCGCCGAGGCTTCCCTCGACCGTCGCCAGCAGGAGCGCCGCAACCGTTGCGCCGATCACGAGGAGGACCGCGACGCCGGCGAGCGGCGTGGCGACACCGCCGGCAGCGCCGAGATCGAACGGTACGAAAGGCGTGAGCACCGCTGAGAGGGCGAGCGCCCCCAGCGACCAGAACGACCTGCGTGCGAGCGAGGACGTCGGAGGCAGGATCATGTCGACCGACCAGCGCAAACCGGCGGCGAGAACGAACATCAGCGAAATTTGCATCGGATCGAGTGCCGCAATCGACAACGGCGTCATGACGTGATCCCCATGAGACGGAGCCACTGTTCGATCTGCGGCTCGATCCGGTCGATCAGGAGGCGCGGCCAGATGCCGATCAGGATCAGCGATCCTGCCAGGACGATCGGAGTCACCCACTCGATCCCGTACAGATCCTTACCCGGGCCTTCGTACGGCCCGCGGAAGAGCATCGTTCGGGCAACGCGCAGGAGGTAGATCGACGTGAGCCAGGCGCCCACGGCGCCGGCGATCGCCCACGCGATCTGTGCCTGCCACGCGCCAACGAACGTGTAGAGCTCGGCGATGAACCCGCCGAGTCCCGGAAGGCCGAGACTCGACAAGACGGCGATCATCCAGACCACGGAGAGCGCCGGCATGCGCCGACCGAGGCCGCGGAGCTTTCCGATCTCCCGCTCGTGTGTTTCTTCGTACACGATGCCGACGAGCGTAAAGAAGAGGGCGGTCATCAGGCCGTGGGCGACCATCTGGAGCACGGCACCGGTCCAGCCAGTCTGGTTCAGCGTGGCGAGTCCGAGCATGACGACGCCCATGTGCGAGACGCTCGAATACGCAATCAAATACTTGACGTCGGTCTGCCACAGCGCCGCGAACGCGCCGTACAGGATGTTGATGACGGCGATCACTCCGACGATCCAGCCCCACTCGGTCGCCGCGGCAGGAAGAGCGATCATGCCGACCCGAAACACACCGTAGGCGCCGAGCTTCATCAGGACTCCGGCGTGCATCATCGAAGCCGCAGGCGGCGCGGCCGCGTGGCCGTCGGGGCTCCAGGTGTGGAACGGCCAGATACCCGCGAGACTTCCGAAGCCGGCGTAGAACAGCAGGAAGATCGTCAACCGAAGCGTGCCGTCGAGCGGCGTCCGCGCGAGCTCGTCAAGCCGGAACGTACCGACCCCGAAGCTCCGCTCATAGGACGCGTACAGCAGGAAGATGCCAATCAGGAGCGCCGCGCTTCCTACCAGGAGGTAGAGCGTCAACTTCAGCGCCCCGTACCCGCGCGTTCCGATCGAGAAGTCTTCAAACAGCCGTCGGAACGGTCCTTCGCCCGGTATCTGCTTGGTGCTTCCCCAGATCCCGATCAGGAGATACATGGGCAGGACGGAGAGCTCGTAGAATACGAAGAAGTACAGCAGGTGGTCGGTCAAGAAGACGCCGAAGACGCCGGCGACGAGGAGACTCAGGAGCGCGTGGAACGGCGCGACGCCGGCCTTGACGCGGCGCCACGACGTCGTGACCGCGGTTGCGTAGACGACCGCTGTAAGCAGGAGCAGCGCGCTCGAAACGCCGTTGGCGATCAGCGAGAGATCCCAGGTCCCGCTCGGACCGAGCGGCCACATCTCGATCAGCGTCCCGGGTTGCGCAACGAGCCAGCCGGCGACGCCCACGGTATAGACGGCGCACAAGAGCGTGATCCAGCGCGCGAGCGTAGCCAGGCGCGCCGGCAGAGGGAGGGTGACGAAGCCGGCGGCGAGCGGCGCGGCGACGAGCGAGAGAAGGATGCCGCTCATCGGATCACCGCCCAGAGGAGGAGCCAGCCCATGAGGATCGCCGCAAGTACCGTACTCAGCGACCCGCCGTCGACGCGTCGAAACGGTCGCGCGGCGCGGACGACGCTGGCGGCGGTCGCGTTCACGAGACCATCGACGATATAGCGATCGAACCAACCAAGAACCTGACCCAACGGAAGAATCGCGCGGGCGTAGACTTCGTGGTGGATCGCCGGCAGACCGAATCCGGCACGCGCCATGTCGGCGAACGAACCGGCCGGATCGCGGCCCCTTCCCTTGCCCCACATGTACCCAACAGCGATGCCGGCGATCGCGAGAAGAGTTTCACTAATCGTGATCCAGAGCGGGTGCTCGACGATCTCGCCAGGCATCACCGAAAGGATCGAGTGCTGTCCGAAGCCGAGAACGGCGGTCGCGAGCGCAAGAAACGAGAGGGAGATTCCAACTGCGGCTCCGTTCGCATGACCGTGGCCTTCCGGCTGACCGGGGACGACGATCGCGAGGATCCGACCGACGTAGAGCGCGGTCAGGATCGAACCGACGAGGAGCGCGGCGCCGGCGAGCGTGCTGTGCTCGAAAACGCCCACGATGATTCCGCCCTTGGAGAGGCCGCCGCTCAGCGGAGCGACGCCGGCGAGTGCCAGGCTGCCGACGACGAGCGCGACCGTCGTGACGCGATCGACGTGCCAGAGGCCGCGTAGCCTCCGGAGGTCGAGCGTCCCGAGCACGTGGGCGACGGCGCCGGCCGAAAGGAACAGGAGCGCCTTGAAGAAAGCGTGCGTCAGGAGGTGATACAGCGCGGCGCTCGCGGCACCGGCGCCGACCGCGGCGACCATGTATCCGAGCTGACTGATCGTGCTCATGGCAAGGACTTGTTTCAGGTCGCGCTGGAAGAGCGCTTGTATGGCGCCGAGAAGCGCCGTCGTGACGCCGATCGTGAGGACGACGTCGGAAACGAGAAGATCGGTCCCTAGGATCGGCGAGATCCGGAGCAGAAGGAATACGCCCGCGGCGACCATCGTCGCGGCGTGGACGAGCGCCGAGACCGGCGTCGGCCCTTCCATCGCGTCCGGAAGCCAGATATGGAGCGGGAACTGCGCGCTCTTGCCTGCGACGCCCGCAAGAACGAGCAGGAGAAACGCGCGGCGTACCGTTTCGTCCAGCCCCGGCGCCGCACTGTTCAGCGCTGCGAAGTCGAGCGTCGGAAAGTTCCAAATTGCGACGATCACGGCAATGAGGAAGCCGACGTCGCCGAACCGGGTGACCCAGAATGCACGGACCGCGGCGCGTCGCGCCCGCTCGCGTTCGAAGTGAAACCCGATCAGCAGGTACGACGCGAGCCCCATGACTTCCCAGAAGGCATAGAGCGGGAGCAGGTTCGCCGCGAAGACGGTGCCGAGCATCGCACCGATGAAGAGAAATACCTCGGTGAAGAACCGGCCGTAGTCGGACTCCGACTCATCGCCCATGTAGGTCGAGGCGTAGACGAGGATCGCCGAGGAGACGACGCCGACCGTCGCCCCCATGGCGCGCGCGAGCGCATCGGCGACGAAGCGGAACCGGATCTCGAGTGGGAACGTCGCTCCGAGCCAGCGGCCGAAATCCAGCTCGGCCTCACCACCGAACGCAAGCAGAGCGCTCCCGCCGAGAAGGCCGAGAACCGTGCCTCCGATCACGATCCGAGTCGCATTCCGACTGCGACGGATCGGTGCGACGAGCGCAAGGAGAATGAAGGCGATCCAGGGCGTCGCGAGCAGGAGCGTCACGCTTGCTCCTCCTGAGCGGCGAGCTGGCGCGACTGGTCCGGATCGGTCGGAGCACCGGCGCTGCGGCCGAGGATCCACACGGCGAGTGCGATCGCAATCTCGGATACGGTGACGCCGATCGCAAACAGCACGAGCGTCCCGCCGCCCGCGACGCCGTGCCCTGCAAGCGCGGCGAACGCCGCAAGCGCAACACCGTTGAACGCAATCTCGATTGCGATCAACCGCCCAATCAGCTCGCCTCGGGCGAGAAGACCGAAAACGCCGACCGCGAAGAGGGCGATTCCGAGCAACCAGATCGTCTGGGTCGTCATGCTGTGCGGCATCATGTGGAGCGGATTCATGCTTCTCGCCGACCTCGGAGAAGCGCGAGGGCGCCGATGACCGAGACCAGAACCACGAGGCCGATCCCCTCGAACGCGATCGGCCGTTCGGTGATCGTGCGGGCGAGGTCGACGTCGACCGGCGTGGCGCCGAGCGGAATCTGTCCAACCGCCGGCATCACATCGAGACCGGCGAGCAGGATCGCAAGCGCGAGGATTCCGCCGACGATCGTGGACGGGCGATTTCCGAGCTTCTCTTCACTCACGCCCCCGGTCGTACCGATTGCGAGGCCGAAGAGAACGACGAGCCCGCCCGCGTACAAGAGGACCTGGAGCGCAGCGAGGAGCGGCGCCCCGAGCTCGAGGTAGCAACCGGCGACCGCGACGGTAACGACGCCGAGCGCGACGACGCGGCGGGCGATGCTCTGCGCATACAGCGCCACGAAGGCGCATGCGAACGCAAGCACGGCAATCAGAACAGCGCTCATGCGCCCTCCTTCTTCGCGGCGGCAGCTGGCGGCGCGGCGGCCGGAGCGGGCCGTTCCTTCTTTCCGTGCATCGCCTGCAACGTCGAGCCTGCGCCCCATACCCGCCCCATCTTCTTGCCGTTCGCGTGGAGCTTCTCCTTGTCGAGGAAGAAGTCGGCGCGGCTGTACGCGGGCTCTCCGAGCTCGCGCGACATCACGATCGCGTCGGTCGGGCAGACTTGCACGCAGAGCTCGCACTGCATACACGCCTCGTATTGGAGCGTGAAGATCCCGGCGTAGCCGCGATCGGGGCGCCGGTCGAGCGTGACGGTGATGATCTTGCTCGGGCAGATCATCTCGCATAGGCGGCAGCCGATGCAGTTCTCGAGGCCCGTCTCGGGGTCGGTCGTGAGCCCG
>Ga0209253_10004463_pt1 | contig 12200 bp, 9 predicted proteins | sample FrelakmetBRP12BR_FD_187145 | JGI IMG/M metagenome (GOLD analysis project Ga0209253, IMG submission 187145) | Freshwater lake sediment microbial communities from the University of Notre Dame, USA, for methane emissions studies - BRP12 BR (SPAdes)... | ecosystem: Environmental > Aquatic >...
TGGTCATCGTGTTGTCTTTCGCCGCTATGGGGCTATTGGCAGTAGTCGGCGGCATCTGCGCTTTGCGACGGAAACACTGGGGCATTGCGCTCGCCGGAGCTATAGTCTTGGTAACAGCGTCATCTCTTCTGGGCATAGCGGCCGTGGTGCTCACGGTCATGGCCAAAGACGAGTTCGAACGGAAGCCACCATCGCTGTAGACCCCCAGCCCCCCAACAAGTCAATCTCCCCCCTCTTGCGCAGTTGAGTAATTGTGGTAATATTGGCGACTAATAGGATATGAGTACGATACGCGGTCGCTTCCAGAAGGACGCTGACAAGCTGGTGCAGCGGTACACAGCTTCCATCCCCTTCGACCAGCGCCTCTACCAACACGATATTGCCGGTAGCCTGGCTCATGCCAAGATGCTGGCCAAGCAGGGCATCATCACGGACAAAGAGGCGGAGCTTATCGGCATGGGCCTGGTGGCGATACGAGAGGAGATCGAACAGGGCCAGTTCCAGTTCAAGGCAGAACTGGAAGACATCCATATGAATATAGAGGCCCGGCTGACTGAGAAGATAGGAGACATCGCCGGCAAGCTGCACACGGCTCGCTCGCGAAACGACCAGGTGGCGGCGGACTTGCGGCTGTTCTGCAAGGAAGCCATCGCCGAAACGATCAGCGGTCTGAAAGGACTGCAAGGCGCACTCCTGGATGTGGCTGAGGCCAACAAGAACGTGGCGGTGCCGGGCTACACGCACCTGCAGCGCGCACAGCCGGTTCTTCTGCCGCACCACCTGCTGGCCTACTTCGAGATGCTGGAGCGGGACGTTCAGCGGTTCCAGGACTGCCTGAAGCGAACGGATGTCATGCCGCTGGGCAGCGGGGCGCTGGCGGGGGTTCCCTACCCCATCGACCGCGCCTTTGTGGCCCAGCAGCTCGGTTTCAGCCAGATCAGTCAGAACAGCCTGGATGCCGTTTCCGACCGCGATTTCGTGATCGAGTATGAGGCGGCCGCCAGCGTGGCCATGATGCACTTATCCCGCTTAGGGGAAGAACTGGTGCTGTGGTCCTCAGCGGAGTTTGGCTTTGTCGAGATCGATGATGCCTATGCCACCGGCTCCAGCATCATGCCTCAGAAGAAGAACCCCGACGTGGCGGAGTTGGGTCGGGGCAAGACCGGGCGGGTCTACGGCCACCTTATGGGCATGCTGGCCACCATGAAGGGGTTGCCGTTGTCATACAACCGGGACCTCCAGGAGGACAAGGAGGGCCTGTTCGATACGGTGGACACGCTGCTGTCCACCCTCGCCGTGTTTGCCGGCATGGTGAAGACGCTCGAGGTGAAGGCCGAGCGCACCGGTCAGGCTGCCGGGCAGGGCTACATCCTGGCGACGGATATCGCCGACTACCTGGTGAAGAAGGGATTGCCTTTCAGACAGGCGCATTCAGTCGTAGCCAAGCTGGTAAGCTATGCGGTTGAAAAGGGCAAGGAGTTGAATCAACTGGATTTGGGTGAGTACCGGCAGTTCTCGCCGTTGTTCGATGCCGGCGTCCTCGATGTCACCGTGGCTTCGTCGATCAAAGCGCGGAATGTAGTTGGAGGCACTGCTCCGGAGCAAGTGGACGCACAGCTCGCCAGGGCTAAGGGTCTGGTGAAGAGCAGAGGTGGTGGCTACTGACTATGCTTCTGATTTGTGCGCAGGCACCTGGTGCAGACGTTGAACCTCTTCCTGCTCCCGCTTACCACCAGCACGGCGGAGTGCACATTGGGCGCCCAGATGCGCTGGGTGCGGCGTTTCGAGTGGCTCACGTTGTGACCAGTTTGGTTTGTCTTCCCACAGATTTCGCACATCGCCACGGTTTCTTACTACCTCAATGCTTTGATAAACACAGTCTTTGATGTAAGATTACTAGAAGATAATACAGGGAGAACGGAGAATATGCAAGAACCGCGAGTGGAGAAGGGGTCGGGGACGGCAGTGTATAGCGGTCAAGACCTCAGGGAAATGTTTACCGCCGCCACGTCTTGGCTGGAGAAGAGCGTTCCGGACATCAATGCCCTGAACGTTTTCCCCGTGCCGGATGGCGATTGCGGCACGAATATGCTTCTGACCATGCGATCCACGCTAGAGGAAGCCTATCGCGCTCCTGACAGCGATGCCGGTGCGGTGGCCCAGGCCATGGCCCGGGGTGCTCTCATGGGAGCCAGGGGGAACAGCGGCGTCATCCTGTCCCAGATCTTCCGCGGCCTGGCGCAGGGGCTGGAAGGCCACGACTCGTTCAGCGGCAAGGACTTTGCCGCGGCCTTTGCCAAAGGGTCAACCGTGGCTTACAAGGCGCTCACCCGTCCAGTCGAAGGGACCATACTCACGGTGGCCCGGGATGCTTCCACCGCTGGCCGTGAGGCTTCGTCCAAAGGCGATGACCTGGTGCCGATCATGGAAGCCACGGTGGCGGCTGCCAGGGAATCCGTGGCCAATACCCCCACTCTCCTGCCTATTCTGAAACAGGCGGGGGTGGTGGATGCGGGTGGCCAGGGGCTTTATGTTCTGTTTGAGGGCGCTCTGCTGCACCTCAAGGGAGATACTGAGACCATGCAAGTCCGTCGCCCGCGTGTGGTTCCCAGCAACATTCCGTTGGTCAGCAAATTCCCGCAATTGATGACCGACAAGGAAGAACCTTTCGGATACTGCACGGAGTTCGTCCTGGAGGGCCACAAGAAGCTGAATGCGGACAAGATCAAGAAGAGTCTGACCAACGAGGGGCTGTGCCTCATCGTGGTTGGTGACGAGAACCTGGTTCACATACACATTCATACGTTTGACCCCGGCAGGGTGCTGCGCCAGGCCACCACTCTGGGCATCCTTCATGAGATAAAGATCCAGAATATGGATGACCAGCACAAGGAATACACGGAGATGGTCAAGGCCCAGGCTCCGCCGCCCGAGATCGCCACGGTGGCGGTCGTTTCGGGGGATGGTCTGGGGCAGGTTTTCCGGAGCTTGGGTGTAAGCGCCATTGTTCCCGGCGGACAGACGATGAATCCCAGTACGCGGGAGATGCTCCAAGCGGTGGAAGCGGTGCCGCAGGACAAGGTGATTATCCTGACCAACAACAAGAACGTTATTCCTGCCGCCAGGCAGGTGCGTGGTTTGACCTCCAAGAAGGTGAAGGTTGTCCCTACAGAGACCGTGCCTCAAGGGGTGTCTGCGCTTCTGGCCTTCAACTACGATGCTGATTTGAAGACCAACGCCGCAGTGATGGAGGACGCCGTGTCGGCGGTGAAGACCATCGAGGTGACCCGGGCAGTACGCCCGGCCAAGATCGGCAATCTGAAGATCCTGCACCGTCAGGCTATTGGGTTTGTAGATGGTGAACTGAAAGTCGCTGGAGACAAACCCGCCCAGGTTCTGTTGGATGTGCTTGAGGGATTGGGCACGGAGAAGAGCGAGATAGTCACCGTCTACTATGGCAAGGCCACCAAGCGCTCCGAGGCGCAAGAGGTAGTCGAGGGAATCCGTCAGAAGCACCCCAATCTGGAAGTGGAGTTGGTCTACGGAGGCCAGCCGTACTACAACTACATTGCCTCTGTAGAGTAACGTCTTAGGGCAGTCTGTGGTAAGGATTGTGACGGACAGCGCCTCCGACATACCGCCGGAGGTTGCCCAGGATCTCCAGATTTCTATCGTGCCCATGTACGTGCGCTTCGGGACCGAAGTGTACCGCGACGGGGCGGATTTGAAAACGGATGAGTTCTACCGCAAGCTGGTTGCCAGCCGTACCGTTCCTACCACCAGCGCCCCCAAGATGAAGGATTTCAGCGAAGTCTATGACAGACTGGCTGAAGAGACCGATGAAATACTGTCAATCCATCTTTCTTCGTCGTTCAGCAGCGCGTATGAGATTGCATTGAGGGCCAGCGGACGGACCAAGAAAGAGTGCCATGTGGAGGTGATCGACTCCCGGACGGCGGCCATGGGCTTGGGGCTGGTGGCGATAGCAGCCGCCAAACAAGCACAGAAAGGGATCAGCCTGCAGCAGATCGTCAAGACGGTGAAGGGAGCTACTCTGAGGGCCCGTGTCTATGTCTGCTTTGAGACGCTGGAGTATCTGAGGATGGGGGGGCGGATCGGCAAGGCGGAGTCGCTGCTGGGATCGCCGATTAAGGTGCACCCCATCGTGGGGCTGGAGGATGGAGAGATAAAGCCGCTGGGCAGAGAGCGCAGTCGCAGCAAGGCTCTGGAGCGGTTGTGCGATCTCGTCAGCGAGTCTGCCAACGTGTCGAGCCTGGCGGTGGAGCAGGGCGCCGCCCCCAATGAGGCAGATCGACTGCACTCACGGCTGACCGCTCTCTACCCTGGTAAACCCATCTACGCGTCTATGGTGGGCAGCGCGGTAGCAGTCCATACCGGACCGCGCGTTGTCGGCGTTTGTGTGCTGGGAGGTTAAGAAGCTGTGGTAAGAATCGTGACTGACAGTACCTCGGATCTGCCGCCGGAACTGGCCAGAGACCTGGGGATCACTGTCGTTCCGGCATACGTGCACTTCGGCAGTCAGTCCTATCGAGACGGAGTGGACATCACTCCTGAACAGATATACCAGAGGATGCTCAGCGGACCGGTGCATCCCACTACCGCTTCTCCTGCCCCCGGCGATTTCACCGACGCCTACAACAGGCTGTCCCAGGAAACCAGCGAGATCGTCTGCATTACAGTCACCTCAAAGCAGAGTGCCGTCTACGAGGCAGCCATGACGGGCAAACAGTCATTTCGAGGGAAGAGCCGTGTCGAGGTCATCGATTCGCAGTCGGTGACCATGGGCTTGGGCCTCATGGCCGTATTGGCGGCCAAGGAAGCTCGAAGCGGCAAGGCCATCGATCAGGTCGTGGAGGCCGTGCGCAGTGCCATCCCCCGGACTCACGGCATGGCCATGCTGGAGACCTTCAAGTATACCCTGAAGGGTGGACGTTTGGGCAAGGGCGGGGGACTCTTGGGTTCACTGGTCAAGGTGAGGCCTATGCTGGAGATAAAGGACGGTTGGATACGCTTGTGTGGAGTTACCCGAACTCGCAGCCTAGGCATCGAGCGCCTTTGCCAGTGCGTGGTAAGGCACCTCCCTATTGAGGATGTGGCTGTGGTGCATAGCGGCGCTGCTCAGGAAGCAGAGAGTCTGGCCGAGCGGATACGGTCGATTGCTCCACAAAGTCGCCCGGTCATTGCCAAGCTTGGTTCAGCCCTGGGGGTACACGGCGGCCCCGGGACACTTGTGGTAGCTGTAAGGGAAGGTATAGGCGAAGCGGGGAAGGCTCCTGAGAAGGAAGGCAAGGCCAAGAGGTTCACGCTGCCCACTCTGCGGATTCCGCATCGGCAGTAGGTTCCAGCCTACCTGGGACAATGGGGGTCAGCTTGCGAACGACGGCAGTGTCAGGTCCGCACGTTGAGGCGCTACTGAAGATCCTCGAACTGGAGCGATCCAAGGGCTATGAGGATGTGGCGGTGGTGGGTGGGCTGGACCGTTACCTCCGCGTCTACCTCAAGAAAGCCAAGGACAGTGGCGAGTCCTCTCGTGCTTCCCGAATCTGCTCGCCGGATTTCAGCTACGCGGCTCTCACCAGAGAACAGCGCCGGCAGTGGGCGGAGAAGACGCGCCAGCATCTGACCGGAAGTCCCTCCGCCAAGGAAAGCCCTGTCAAGAAGCAATCTGCCAAACCTTCGCCGGTCAGGCAACTGCCACCATCACCGGGCATCTCTCTGGACTCTCCCATCACCGCTGTCAAGGGAATCGGCCCCAGCTCAGCTTCCAGATTCGCCAAGCTGGGAGTCCGGACCATCAGGGACATGCTCTACTTCTTCCCGCATCGCCACATGGACTACGGCAATCAGAGGTGCATATCGGAACTGGAGGTGGGTGGAGAGCAGACCCTGGTCGCCACCGTGTGGGAGGCCCGGCAGGTGAACCTGGGAGGAAGGCCGGGCACCGAGGCCATCGTGGGGGATGAGACGGGTAACGTCCGGGCGGTGTGGTTCAATCAGCCGTATCTGGCCAAGCGCTTTCGCACTAATGCGCGCCTGGTGCTCTTCGGCAAGGTCGGCGTTTACAAGGGCAAGAAGGTGTTCGAGTCGCCGGAATGGGAGTTTCTGGAATCGGATGATCTCTCGCATGCCGACATGCTGGTTCCCGTCTACCCCTTGACGGAGGGGTTGTATCCGCGCACGGTGCGGGGACTGGTGAAGGCCATTGTCTCCGGATGGGCACCCCGGCTGATGGATCATCTTCCTGAGGACGTGACGAGTCGCTGCGCGCTGATGGGACTGTCTCAGGCTATCCAGCAGGCCCATTTCCCGGATTCCCCTGAGAGCCAGGACGAGGCCCGGAGAAGGCTGGCGTTTGATGAGCTCTTCTTGATCCAGGTGGGTGTGGCTGCCAGGAAGCTGGAATGGCAGGAGACTGAAGCCAGCGCCCGATTCCGGATCGATGATGCCTTGCTGCGGCGATTCGACGACAGTCTGCCGTTCCGTTTCACGACAGCCCAGGAGAGGGTGCTGAAGGAGATTCTCTCTGACGTTAGCCAGACGAGGCCGATGAGCCGCCTGCTGCAAGGGGATGTGGGCAGCGGCAAGACCGTGGTAGCGGCGGCGGCCCTGATGATGGCTGCGGCGAATGGATGTCAGGGTGCTCTGATGGCACCCACCGAGATTCTGGCCGAGCAGCATTTCAATACGATCTCCGGTCTGCTCTCCAGGCTGGGACCGCCTGAAGAAGAGTCGGGCTTGCTTCGGAGTTTTCCTTCTCTGCCTCCATATCCATTTGTGATGGCTCTGCTGACCGGCAGCCTCAAGGCTGGTGAGAAGCGCAAGATACAGAAGGCAGCCATTGAAGGCGGTGTGCATCTGATCATCGGCACTCATGCCCTGATCCAGAAAGGCGTCGAGTTCCAGAAACTGGGGCTGGTGGTGGTGGACGAACAGCATCGCTTTGGCGTGCTGCAGCGCTCCGCTCTGCGGCAGAAAGGTGTCAATCCGCACGTTCTGGTAATGACAGCCACTCCCATTCCGCGCACACTGGCCCTGACTCTTTACGGCGACCTCGACCTCTCGGTCATTGATGAGATGCCTCCGGGCCGGGTGGCCATCGAAACGAAGTGGCTGGAGCCTGGCCAGAGACAGGCGGCCTACAACTTCGTCCGCCGCAAGATCGGTGAAGGCAGGCAGGCCTTCGTCGTCTGCCCGCTGATTGAAGAGTCCGAAAGCATCGAGGCCAAGGCCGCCGTGGTTGAATACAAGAGGCTGTCCGAAGAGGTCTTCCCTGACCTGCGGCTGGGGTTGTTGCACGGGCGCATGTCATCCGCGGAGAAAGAAGCAGCCATGAGGAGCTTCAAAGACCGGCAGCTTGATATCCTCGTGTCTACTCCGGTAGTTGAAGTAGGCATCGACGTGCCGAACGCCGTGGTGATGCTCATAGAGGGGGCCGACCGCTTCGGCCTATCGCAACTTCATCAGTTCCGCGGCAGAGTAGGTCGTGGCGAGCATAAGAGCTACTGCCTCTTACTGTCAGAGTCTCCGTCCTTTGAAGTAAGGGAGCGCCTGAGGATCATCGAGCGAACCCGCGATGGCTTCCTGTTGGCTGAGGAGGATCTCCGGCTGCGCGGTCCTGGTGAGTTCTTCGGCACTCAACAGAGCGGCTTGCCTGATTTGCGCATGGCCAGGCTCTCGGATGTAGCTCTTCTGGAGTTGGCCCGTAGCGAGGCCATTCGCCTGCTCGACGGCGATCGCGGTCTCAAGCGGCCGGAGCATCGACTGCTGGCCAAAGAGGTAGCGCGGGTCTGGCGGGCGGGCGGCGAGGCTGGCTAGGATACTGGCCGTGGCCATAGAGGCACGGAGTGCTGCGCCCTTGTTCCACAGGGGCGTGCAGAGGGGCGAAGCCCCTTGATGATGTCGCCAATTGGGAAATTCGAAATCCTAAGAGGGTGCAGGGATTCCTCCCTGCCGAGGGTTTGGTCGTAGACTCGCCTCAGGATGAGGGGTGTCCCCCAACTCTTCTTTCCCCCCAAGAATGGGGGATCAAGGGGGTTGATCAGCCATACGCATTGGGTCATGGAAGCGACGCCAATCGTGGCTCGATTCCTCAAATGAGAAATGAGGTATCATTTACACTTGGAAACTCATCAGGACAACGGAAAGGAGCGGGAGTCCACGAAACGGGATCCATTCGCCTGACTCCCTGTTGAACGCATAGTATGGTCAGACGCAAGATAGTTGAACTTCTCGAAGAGGCTGTGGCGGAGGCGCAGAAGCAGGGGCTGCTGCCGCAGGTGGCATTGCCGGAGGTTATGCTCGAGCGCCCCCAGGGTGCCGGGCACGGCGACTATGCCAGCAACTTCCCCATGAAGCTGGCCCGGGTGGCCAAGGCCAACCCGCTGAGCATAGCCGAGAAGATCGTTCCGCTGATTAGGCCCATTCCAGAGTTGGAGAAGGTAGAAGTGGCCCGCCCCGGTTTCATCAACTTCACCTTGAGAAGCGACTGGCTGGCTCAGCAGGTCGACGTGATTCGCAGTGAACACGGGCGCTTCGGCGCCATCGACATCGGCAAAGGTCAGAAGGTGCAGTTGGAGTTTGTCAGCGTGAATCCCACCGGGCCGCTGCACGTGGGGCATGGGAGAGGGGCCATCATGGGCGATACCCTGGCCAACGTGCTCAGTGCGGCCGGCTACCGGGTGGAGAAGGAATACTACGTCAACGACGCTGGTGGCCAGATCGTTGCTTTCTATCGCTCTCTGTACGCGCGCTACTGCGAAGCGTTGGGTCAGCCGAGGGAGATTCCGGCGGATGGTTATCACGGCAGCTACGTTATTGACATGGCCAGGGAGATCATCGCTGAGAAGGGTGACCGGCTCCTCAAGCTGCCTGAGAAGGAAGCCGTGGCCGAGATAGGAGTCATCGGGCTGAAGAAGGTCATGGACCTCATCGGATCTGACCTGGAGCTGCTGGGCGTGCGCTTCGATGTGTGGTTCAGCGAGAAGAGCCTCTATGAGAAGGGCGGCCAGTATGACAAGGCAATGTCCATCTTGCGGGACAAGGGCCATGTGGTGGAGAGGGAGGGGGCGGTGTGGTTTGCCTCCTCCGAACTGGGGGAGGATAAGGACAACGTTCTGGTGCGCACCACCGGAGTGCCCACCTACTTCGCCTCCGATGTGGCCTACCACTACAACAAGTTCCTGGAGCGCCACTTCGATCGCGTGATCAACATCTGGGGCGCCGATCACCAGGGCCACGTTGCCCGGATGAAGGCGGTGCTGGGTGCTCTAGGGATCGACCCGGCGAAGCTGGAGATCGTCATCACGCAGTTGGTCATGCTGAAGCGCGGCAATGTCGAGGTGAAGATATCCAAGCGCAGCGGCGACCTGGTTACACTGCGGGATCTGGTGGAAGAGGTTGGTGTCGATGCCTGCCGCTTTGTCTTCCTGTCGCGCTCGGCTGACAGCCAGATGGACTTCGATATCGAGCTGGCCAAGAAGGAATCATCGGACAACCCGGTCTATTACGTTCAATATGCGCATGCGCGCATTTCCAGCATTCTCCGCCTGGCTCAGGAGAAGGGCATCGATTTCAGCCAGGGCAACGTGGCTCTGCTGACCACGGAGGCGGAGCTGGACTTCATCCGCAAGATGCTTCAGTTGCCCGAGGTGGTGGAGACGGTGGCCACCAAGCTGGAGCCTCATCACCTGCCATACTACGCCCAGGACTTAGCCACGGCGTTCCACAGCTTCTACAAGCAGTGCCGGGTGGTCTCGGAGGACGCGGAGTTGACTGCTGCGCGGCTGAAGCTGGTGGACGCGGCCCGGACCGCCTTCGCCCGCACGCTGTCCTTCATGGGTATGAGCGTGCCGGAGCGGATGTAGACGCACGGACCATGAACAGGTCTCGTAATGCCTGACTGCTGATACAAGGGGACTCCAACGAAGAAAGAGACAATTGCTGCGGCACTGACTATCGTGGCCCTAGCTCTCCTGGTTTCTGTGGTCGGATGCGGCAGTAACGAAGAAGAGAACAACGCCCCCGCTGACAACAGCACACCCACGCAGGTGTCACTCGTCAAGGGTTTCGGTATCTCGCCCCAGGGCTTCCCCTTGGACTACAGCCAGATAGCTGCCTTCTATGCTGAGGTCAGCAGCATGACTGGCGGGGGGGTCATGTGGAACGGCCTGTGGAGAGAGAACGGCGCGGGTACTATTCCCAAGGCTGCATCCGATCTCATCCAGGCCACCAGCAAGTACAAATTTACCCCCATCGCGGTCTTCGGCTGGCGCTCGGGCACGACGCTTTTTCTCGATGTCCCTTCCAATGCCACAAACAACTGGAGCAATGCCGCCGCCAGGGACCTGTTCCAAAGCATGCTGGTAAGCTGCGCCACCACCTACAAGCCACCGTATCTCTTCCTGGGCAACGAGAATGACTCCTACTACGAGCAGAATGCCTCGGACTATGCCAATTGGATCAGCTTCTACAACAGCGCCTATGACGCCATCAAGGCAGCTTGTCCTGACACAATGGTTGGCCCGGTGTTCAATTTCGAGCACCTGGCCGGATCGGGCACACTGAATGGATGGACGACTGCCTATTGGGGAGCACTGGAGTCCCATAATCTGACCAAAGTGGATATTGTTGGAATTACTGTTTACCCGTTCCTGAGCTACGCCTCGCCAAGCTCGGTCCCCGGCAGCTACCTGGACCCCCTGATCTCCCGAATCGGCTCCAAGCCCATCGCCATCACCGAGACCGGCTGGCCGGCCGAGAATCTGGGTGGCTTGAATCCTCCGTGGGAAACGTCACAGGAAGCGCAGGTGACCTACCTCACCCGCCTCGATGCCATGCTCGAAGGGAAGAACGTCAAGATGGTGAACTGGCTTCACCTCTACCCTATGAAGGACACCGGCGGTAGCCCCATAGAATGGAAGCTCTTCAGCAGCGTCTCGCTTCGCGACAGCTCCGGAGAGAAGCGGCCGGTGTACGACGCGTGGCTTTCCTTCAGTCCGTAGGCTTTTCTTGGTGACCAGCCCGCTTCCTCTGCCTGGAGCCATGGCCCAAATGGGGTGTATGGAGATGCACAGTTGGTTAGAGGGAAGGTTAGCGCCGCGCTACGTCGATTTCCTCTTGTCCTGCTTCATGGCTGTCTTGATGAACTGCCCAAATCTCTTGTCCTTCCGGCGCTTCTCAACGTAGGACATCTCATGGTATTCAGATTCCTTGAGCAGCTTCAGATAGCTCTGGTAGCGCCCTTGGCTGAGTTCCCCGTTCTCAACCGCCGCCAACAGAGAGCAGCCGGGTTCGTTGGTGTGGGTGCAGTTGGTGAAACGACAGCCGTTGGAGAGCTCGGTGATGTCGGAGAAGCTCTCCTCTATCGCATCGCTGACACCAATATTGCCCAGTTCCCTCATCCCTGGCGTGTCAATGATCATGGCTCCTTGATCCAGGACGGTCAACTGGCGGCGCGCCGTTGTGTGTCTTCCCTTGCCGTCAGTAACACGGACGGTGTTCGTCTCGAACAGCTCTCGGCCCACGAGACGGTTCAGGAGCGTAGTCTTGCCCACTCCTGATGAGCCAAGCAGGCAATACGTCTTGCCTTTCTTCAACACCTGACGGACTTCATCCAGCCCGAAGCCGGTCTTGTTGCTGAGTGCAATGACTCGGAGATCGACGTTCGATCGTTTGACCTCCGAAATACGTTGCTCCAGCTCTTCGGGGCTGATTAGGTCGCTCTTGGTCAGGAGGAGCATCGGCTCGATACGCCCTACGTTGACCATTACCAGGTACCTTTCCAGCCGGCGCAGGTTGAAGTCGGAATCGCATGACTGGACGATGAAGGCCGCATCGATGTTGGACGCAATCATCTGGTAGTCGACGTCCATGCCGGACGCTTTGCGTCGCAGGATCGACCTTCTGGGGAACAGGCCACGGATGATGCCAAAGGTATCAGCGTTGCAGTACTGGACAAAGGTCCAATCTCCCACGGAAGGGAAGTCCAAGCTTGACCCGGCGGAGAACCGGAAGCTGCCGGTGAGTTCAGCCATGACTTCGCTGTTCTGATTCCTGACGAGGTAGCTGTCTCGGTTGACTGCGGTCACCCGAGCGAGGCTGCAGTCAGGTCTCTGCAACTCCTCTTGCTTCTCTTCAAACCACCGATCAAAACCGAGTTCTTTCAGTTCCATGCGTTATGA
>Ga0209253_10004464_pt1 | contig 12199 bp, 11 predicted proteins | sample FrelakmetBRP12BR_FD_187145 | JGI IMG/M metagenome (GOLD analysis project Ga0209253, IMG submission 187145) | Freshwater lake sediment microbial communities from the University of Notre Dame, USA, for methane emissions studies - BRP12 BR (SPAdes)... | ecosystem: Environmental > Aquatic >...
GGCTGAAGTTGATTTCGACTTCGCCGACGTACTTCTCGCCCTCGGCCTGGAATTTCCAGACCTTGAGCTTTTCCTGAACTTCCCGCTCGAAATAGCGCGGCGGGTCGGCGGAGACGATGATCACTTCGGTGACGTTGCCCTTCTCGTCGATCATCACGCGCGCGAGCACGCGCCCCCTCTCGACGCCGGCGCGAATGGCCGCGCGCGGGAACTCGGGATCCTCCTTCGAGATCGGCGCGATGCCGCGCCGGATCGCCGGCTTCGGCGGCGCCGGCGGAGGCGGCGGCGCCTGCACGACGGGCGGCGGCGCGATCACGTGCGGCTCGGTCGGCGGCGTCGCGGTCACCGCCGAGATGACGGGCGCGGATTGCGTCGTCGCGACCGGTATGTCCGGCGGCGGAACGTAGGTTTCCACGGGCGCCTGGACTTTCGGCATTTCGACGATCTTCTTCGGTGGCGGCGGAGGCGGCGGCGGCGCCTTGATTTCCTCGATGATCGTGGCCGACAGCGGCTTCTTGATCACCTCGACGACGGTGCGCCCGAGCCCCGTCAGCAGCGCGTAGATCACGAGGGCGTGCACCACGACGACGAACGTGATCCCGATCAGATGCCGGGTCGGGTCTCTCTGCTGTCGTGCGAAATCCATCGCGTGCTGACTCCCGTTGCCTGCCGGTGCCTGGGTCCGTGCCGAGGGCTACTCGACGAACTGCTCGCTGCCGACGATGCCGATCTTGGTCATTCCGATCCGCTGTGCGGAAGCCATCACGCCCGCGACGATGTCGTACTTGGCCGCCTTGTCCGGACGCAGGTGCAACTCGGGCTGGAGTGCCTGCGCCACCGCAATCTTGAACTTGTCCTCGAGCGCCGCGCGATCGGGCACCACCTCGCCGTTCCAGTACGTCACGCCCATGGCGTCGATGTCGAGCTTCACGATCTCGGGCTTGACCAGCGGCGGCGGCGGATTGCCGATCGGCATGTTGAGATTGACCGAGTGCAACTGGATCGGGATCGTGATGATGAGCATCACCAGGAGCACCAGCATCACGTCGATCAGCGGCGTGGTGTTGATGTCCATCATGACCTCGTCGTCCTTGGCTCCGGTCGTGCCGACGTTCATTCCCATGTTCTGTTCCTCTTGTCGATCTCAGTGCCCGCACGGCCGCCCGAAGGGCACTGAGTGCACCCCCTCGGGGGGCAGCGAACGAAGTGAGCGTGGGGGCCGTTCATCTCAGCTGCCGCGCACCGGCGGCTCGGTGATGAAGCCGACCTTCGCGATCCCCGCCCGCTGGCACGCATAGATGATCCGGCCGACGGAGTCGTACTTCGCGCCGCCGTCGCCGCGAATCTGCACCTCGGGTTGCGGCGTCAGCACGGCGATCTTCTTCAGCCGGTCGATCAGCGCGTTCGTGTTCGCGATCCGCAGGTCGTTCCAGTAGATGCGGCCGGTCGCATCCACCGAGAGAACGATGTTTTCCGGCTTGGTCTCGCGAACCTCGTTCCGTTCCTTCGGCAACTGGACGGGGATCGACGTCGTGACCACCGGAATGGTGATCAGGAAGATGATCAGCAGCACCAGCATCACGTCGACGAGCGGCGTGGTGTTGATCGCGGAGACGATTTCGTCCTCGTCGCCTCCCGCGGGGCCGACGCTCATCGACATGATCTAGGCCGCCTTCGGCTGCGATTTCTGGGCGGAGAGCAGCACGGCATGCAGGTCGGCGCCGAAGCTGCGGACGAGATCCATCGCCGCCTTGTTGCGGCGGATCAGCCAGTTGTAGCCGAGCACCGCCGGGACGGCCACGGCCAGGCCGAACGCGGTCATGATCAGCGCCTCCCCCACGGGCCCGGCGACCTTGTCGATCGATGCCTGGCCGGCGATGCCGATCGCCGTCAGCGCGTGATAGATGCCCCAGACCGTGCCGAACAGCCCGACGAACGGGGCCGTCGAACCGACGGTCGCCAGGAAGGCCAGCCCGTCCTGCGTGCGGCTCTGCACATTGTCGATGGCGCGCTGGATCGCCATGGACATCCACGTGTTGAGGTCGACGTGACCGAGCAGGCCCACGTGCTTGCCGGACGCCTCGAGACCGGATTCCGCGAGAAAGCGGAACGGGCTGCCGGCCTTCAGTCCTTCGGCCCCCTGCTTCACCGAGGGCGCGCTCCAGAACGTCTTCTCCGCCGCGCGCGCCTGGCGGCCCATCTTGAACTGCTCGTACACCTTGGTGATGATGATGTACCAGCTGCCCATCGACATGATGGCGAGGATCGCCAGCGTGATCTTGGCGACCATGTCGCCGCCCTTCCACAGCGCTTCGAGGCCGTAGGGGTTGTCCACGACTTCGGTCGCCCGTCCGCTGTTCGCGGCCTTCGCCGCAGGCGCGGCGGCAGCAGGGGCCGCGGGTTCCGCCTGCGCGGCGGGGGCCGCCGGGGCAGCGGGCGGCGTTTGCGCCGACGTCGCTTGCGGCATCACCGCCGAGGCCGCGGCGATCAGCAGGACCGCGGCCGCTGCAGTCAAACGGGTCATCTTCAACATGTTCTCTCCAGACATAGGGCGGTTCGATCGAATGACGGGTCCCCGGCCCGCACCATTGCACGATGCGGGCGGTCATGGGCAAACCCCCTGGGCAGCCCGGCGGGCTGGCAGGGGGCGGGTCAAGTCACGCGGGGGCGCAGGGGGCGGATGTTAATGGGCTCCGACGGAAAAAGCAAAAAAAAACCGCGCCCGCACGCATGGTCGATCGGCGGCCAGGCGCTTACTTGATCAAGGGGATCGTCGCCGCGATGTCGTAGGCCTGCACGGCCCGGATCTTGGCTTCGAGCTGCAGGTAACGCGCGGCCTTTTTTGCCGGCAACACCTTCATCAGGCGGTTGTAGAGCACACGTCGCGCCTTCACCTCCATCTCGTCGGCGAGAACGATCTCCTTCGCCAGATTCCTGGCGTAGAGGTCGGACAGCGGCTTGTTGAGGCTGACCAGGTCCTCCACGACCAGCGCCCGCTCGCGATTGGCCGTATCGACTTCGCGCTGGTACGCATCGTAGAGCGGCCAGAACTTCTTCGCCTCCGCGTCGGTCAGCTGGAGTGTCGACGCGACCAGGGCTCTCTTGTCCGACCGGACCGACGCGCGCAGCGCCTGCATGTCGGTCACGTCGGCGACATTGCCTTCGGCCCATGCGGACGGCGCCGCGATCACGGCACCGGCAAACAGCAAAGCGGCCACGGTTTTCTTCATTGCTTTTCCTCGATGTCGGTTGCGACCAGCGCGTCTTTTAGCACATTTTCCCGAGGGACGGATGGCGGGCGAGGCGGCAGCTGTTCGCCTCGGTCGAGGCCTGGATGCCGGCGCCGCGCGATGGGCGTCGGTCCCGGGTTCCTGCGCTCGCGCCGGGGTTGCCTTGCCGCAGCTTTGGATACTACCTATGCTGTCCCGTCGGCCTTGCACCTATCGACCTGAAGCGCCCAGGTTCCGGCGGGCGCGGGTGCTGCGTGGCCTCGTTGCCGCGTGGTTTGGTCCATGCAGTTCCTGGCCCGGTTATCGAAGGAGACCGCCATGAGAATTCGCCGCTGGTCTGCCATTGCCATCGCCGTTGCCATCGCCGCCGCGGTCTTGACGGGCGCGACCGTTGCCGCCGCGCAGACCGCCCGGAGCGCGGATACGAGCGACTGGGAAGGCCTGGTGCAGGTCAAGTCCAGGCGCTTCGATGCGGTCTACCTGCTGCCCGGTGCCGACTTTCGCGGCTTCACCAAGGTCATGCTGGACCCCGCGCAGGTCGCGTTCGCCAAGAACTGGATGAGGGACATGAACCCGCCGCGGATGGAGCTCTGGCGCAGGACCACGCCCGAAGATGCCGAGCAGATCGCGGAGCAGGCGCGGACGGGATTCGGCGACATCTTCGTCAACGCATTCAAAGGCGCGGGTTACGAGGTCGTGACCACGCCGGGTGTGGACGTCCTCAGGCTGTCACCGCGCATCGTCAACCTGTACATCAATGCCCCGGCGAGCGTGACGACGTCGGTGACGACTCGCTCGTACACCATCGACGCGGGTGAGGCGACGCTTGCCCTCGAAGTCCGCGATTCGACAACCGGCGCGCTGCTGGGGCGCGCCGTCGACCGCCGGGTTGCCGGCAATCGCGGCAACTTCCGCTCGAACGTCAACATCACGTCTACCGTTTCCAATCGCAGCGATTTCGGCGACCTGTTCGACGTCTGGGCGCGGAGCTGCGTCAAGGGTCTCGAGGAGCTGAAGGCGCAATCGCCGGTGGTGCCGCCCGAACCGGCACGGAAGAGGTGACGCCTCGGTATCGGGGTTAGCGCACCGACGCCGCGCGCGCCCCGGGCGGGCGTCGCCGGCATCGCCGTCACCCGCGCGCCCGAGATGATCACTGCAGCAGGGTTTGGTCGCGCAAACCACGGTGATGCGCCATTTATGGCGTATTATTGACTGCCTGCATATTTTTGCGCCATAATTGGCGCATGGATCGGCTGCAAGACCTCGCGGAAGCACTCCGAACTCGGCGGCTGGAACGCAGCCTCACGCAGCGGCAGCTTGCCGATGCCGCCGGGATTCCGCGGCGCACGTATCAACGCCTGGAAGCCGGCTTTGCCGGGGCGCGGCTTGATTCCCTGTTCCTGGCCCTGCGCGCACTCGGTCTGCAAATCGAGCTGGCCCCGCGCCGACGCCCGACGCTCGACCAGCTGGGATCGATCTATGGCAACGAAGAACTCGACAAGCCTGCCGCGGATTGAGTTGTTGCACGTCTTCGTCCCGGCGGGCCTCTCCGGGCGCCTGGCCAAGTACGGACAACACAGCTTCACCTACGACACCGGCGTCATCGAAAGCGGGGATCCGGCAGCCGAGATCTCGCTCACCATGCCCCTGTCGGCACAGTCGTACAGCATGACGCCGATGCTGCCGGTATTCCAGACGTTCCTGCCGGAAGGTTATCTCAAGGAGCGGATTCGGCAACGCTTTGCCAAGCTGCTGCGCGTCGACGACATGGCACTGCTGGCCTTGTCGGGTGGAAACGCCATCGGTCGTGTGCGGGTGAACCGGGAACGCGCGATTGCGCCCGTTTCCGGCAAAGCGGAAAGCCTGCAGGAAATCCTCGCGGACCAGGGTTCGCGTGACCTGTTCGAATATCTGGCCGATACCTACCTCATCCAGTCGGGCATCGGCGGGGTGCAACCCAAGGTTCTGGTGGCCACCGACGACGACGCCGAAGCCGCGGGCAGCGAAGCGTCGGCCGACGCGCCCTTGACCAAGAGCAGCATCGGCGAGCGCGCGACCCTGCGCGGGCGCCAGCTCATCGTCAAGGTCAGCGGGCCCGACTACCCGCATCTGACGGAGAACGAATTCCACTGCCTCAGCATTGCGCGAAACCTCGCGCGCAGCAACGATCTCGTCACCCCCGATTTCTGGCTCTCCGCCGATCGCAAGCGGCTCGCCATTGAACGTTTCGACTACGATCGTGGCAGCGGAATCTACTCCGGCTTCGAGGACATGGTGTCGTTGCAGGGTACCGTCAACGAGAAGAAATACGAAGGCTCCTACGAGAATGTGGCGAAGGCCATCGCGTTGAATGCCTCCCCGCACCACGTTCGGAAGTCGCTGCGCGAGTTCTTCTCCATGCTGGTGCTCGGCACGGTTCTGCGCAACGGCGATGCACACCTCAAGAACTTCGGTTTGCTCTACAGCGATCCCGGCACCGACGACTGCCGCCTTTCGCCGCTCTACGATGTCGTCTGCAGCACGGTCTACGTCAGGAAGGATCTGCCCGCACTGACCTTGGCCGGCGCCCGTGCCTGGCCTGACCGGAAAATGCTGAAGGAGTTCGGCCGCGTCCATTGCAACGTGGACGATGCCGCCACCGTCATCGATCGGATCGCGGCCGCAGCGATGGACTATCGTCCGGACGACGATGAGTCAGGAATGTGGCAACAGATGCGGAGAGAGATCGAATCGGGCCTGTCCGCGCTGGCCCCGAAGACGATCCTGGGGCTCCGATAGCGCGAAACACGGCGCTGCGCCCCCTGCCTGGCTCACACGAAAAAAGAGGCGGGCCGAAGCCCGCCTCGTGACTGTCACTCAGCCAATCGATCAGAACTTGAGGTCGAGACCCAGCGTGATGAAGCGACCCAGCGGGTCGTACGATGCCGGGAACGTGTTGCCGCTGTTCGCAGCCGTGCCACCGATCGTGTTGCCGACCGACGGCGGCGCCTTGTTGAAGACGTTGGTCGCGGAGAGGCTCAGCTTCACGTTCCTCATCACGTTCCAGTCCAGCGCCAGATCGAGGTAGTTGGTCGCGGGGATGTGCGTGTACGGCGCGTACCAAGTTCCCGACGTACCCGGCTCCAGCTGGGTGGAGCTGAGGAAACGCCACTGATAGTGCGCCATCCAGTCGCCGATGTTCCAGGTACCGCTTTGATTGAACTTGGTCCTGAAGATCGGGCCGCCGTTGGCTTGAATCGCGTTGCAGGCGATGCTGTAGTAGCCGCGGCAGTCGCGCAGAATCGATCGAGGCGTCAACCGGAACTCGTACAGGTCGATGTACGTGCCGGAGAAATTCAGGTCCAGCCGACCCCACTTCGGATCCATGTTGAGATCGCTGAACAGCGTGGAGTAGTCCAGATAGAGGTCGTAGCCAGCCGTCCGGATGAACCCGATGTTCGACGTTGGCAGAACAACACCCTTGGCCGCGACTCCGTTGAACGTGCCGTTGTTGGGGTTGCGTCCGATCAGCGCGCAGAACTGGTTGAACGTCAGGCTCGGATTGAGCGCGGTGCTGTAGCAGCCGTTGAGCACGTCCGGCGAGGCGGGCTGGGAAATCGCCTGCGAAATCTTGATGTTGTAATAGTCGAACGTGGCCGTCACGCCCTTCCACTTGACCGGCTGGAAGACGAAGCCCACGGTGAACGTATCCGACACCTCGGGGCCGAGGTTGGGATTGCCGCCCGTCAGGCTGTTGATCTGGCCTGCGGATGGCGCCGCGAGGTTCCCGACGTTGCGGAACGGAACGCCCGTCTGCAGGCAGAGGTTCGACAGGGTTCCCGGCGTATTGGCCTGCGCCTGGTTGATGGAGGCTCCCTGGCACGGGTCGGTCGCGAGGTTGTCCAGCCCCGTGACCAGCGGCGCGTACAGCTCGTTGATGTTGGGAGCGCGCGTCGCGCGGTTCTGCGCGCTGCGCAGACGGAACCCCTGGACCGGCTCCCATTCGCCGCCGACCTTGTACGTGCTGTAGGTGTCCGTGGTGGTTGTCGTGAACGTCGTATAGCGGTACCCCGCCTCGAGCGTCAGCCGGCGCGCCCAATCCATGTCGGTGATGATCGGCAGCTGCCCTTCGATGTAGCCTTCACGAATCGTGTAGGAGCCGCTGCGGTCGGGTGTCGGCGCGCCCGTCCCGAGCACCTCGCCCTGAATCTGCGACGGGCCGTCGGACTTGTTCGATGCCGTCACCGTGCGCTGGTCGTAGCCCAATGCCATGCTGATCGGCGCCTTCGACCACGGGCTCTTGAACTGCTTGCCGAGATCGCCTTCCGCCGATACCGAAAGGACCCGCTGGAATACCGTCTGCCCCAGGACCGCATCGAGGTTGATGAATTTGATCATTGCCGGCGTGATCGAACCGGCCGCACCCCAGGCGTTCAACGGCACGCAGCCGTTCGACGGATCCAGACACGTGGTGGGGTCGGTCGCCAGCAGCGCCTGTTGCACCTTGGACAGCGAACCCCAGTTGCCGCGCGTCTGGTTCTGCTGCGACTTGCCCTCCTGGTAGTACGCGTCGTAGGTCCAACCCCAGTCGATGTCGCCCCGCAGGCCGATCGTCCCCTGGTACATCGTGTTCTGAAAATCGTTGAGACGAGGACCCATTTCGACAAAGCGACGGCCGAGACCGATCATGACCTGCGTCAGCGGGTTCGCGCAATCCGCCGCGGAGAGTTCCGCCCCGACGCAGAGTTGTTGCCGCGCCGCGGCGGGCAGATAGGGGTTGCCGAGGTTCATCTGGAAGTCGTTCAGGAAGCCGCCGGTGGGCGCCAGATGGCTGCTGACGTCGCTTCGGGTGAACAGGAACTGTCCGTAGACGTCCGCGTGATTGTTGATCAGGTAGTCGCCGAGAGCGACGGCCTGGGAGCGGTCGAGCGGGGTCTGGAAGTAATTGAGCGGATTGAAATTGTACGTGTTCAGCGTGTCGACGAATCGACCCGACACAGGGTCGATCTGCTGACCGAGAATGTCGCCCTCGAAGGTGGGAACCGTAGTGGCGGAACCCGACGGCTTGCCGTTATTCGATCCGTACGCCGACGTGCTCCATGGGCGATCGCCTTGCAATACCGCCTGCGTCTTGGTGACGCCGAAGCTGAACGCGACGTTGCCGCGGCCGCCGTCGAATCCCGCACCCCAGGTGAAGTCCGTGCGGGCCCTCGTGCCGTCGCCATAGCTCGACTGGCCCCAGGTCGTCGTGACGTCGAAGCCCCGGAAGTCCTTCTTCAGGATGAAGTTCGCGACGCCCGCGATGGCGTCCGCGCCGTAGACCGCCGTTGCGCCGCCGGTGATGACGTCGATGCGCTGCAGCAGCGACAGCGGAATCACGTCGGTGTTGACCGCGCCGAAGAGGTCGAACGGAACGACGCGACGTCCGTCGATCAGCACCAGCGTCCGGTTCGCACCCAGACCGCGCAAGTCGATCGTGGCGCCGCCACCCGAGCCGTTATTGGTTTGCGAACCGATGGCGGACTGCGCAGCAGGAAGAGTCCTGAAGAATTCCTCGACCGTGACCGGCTGCTGAACTTCGACTTCCTCGGCGCTGATCGACGAAACCGGGCTGAACGACGTCAGCCCCGGCATGGACTTGATCCGCGTGCCGGTGACGTCGAGACGGAACGTCTGGCCCGCTTCGGCCGTCTGGGGCGCGACCGGGGCTTGGGCGAAGGCGGACGGGGCCGCCACGCTGACCGCGAAACCAACGCCGAGCGCCTGAACCACGGCCAGCGACAGTTTCTTTCGATTCATTTTCATCTGGGCTCCCTGGGGAAGTGAACTAAAACAGGAAATGTCGGTCGCCTTTCGGCAAGCAATTGGGACATTACCCCAGTGCGCTTTTTTGTCGCAACGAAAATGCGCTGTGGTTACAATTCCCATGACGGAATTGTTGCAATTTCGCTACCCGTGCGCATACGACACGCCCAAGCCGCTGATTTGTCACGAATCGTCGCGATCTACAATGCGTCGATCCCCGGCCGGATGGCGACCGCCGATACCACACCCGTCACCGTTGCCGATCGGGAACCGTGGTTCCGGGATTTCGACCCGGCGCGCCGGCCGTTGTGGGTACTTACTGACTCGAGCCCGGAGGCGGTGACCGGCTGGCTGTCGTTGCGCTCGTTCTATGGCCGACCGGCCTATCGTGCGACGGTGGAGATCGCGGTCTACGTCGACCCCTCGGCGCAACGTCGCGGAATCGGAAAACTCCTTCTCGCCCATGCACTTGCGAGTTCTCCCGTGCTCGGGATCCGGACGATGCTGGCGTTCGTTTTCGCGCACAACACGCCGTCGGTCGCGCTGTTCGAAAAGGCCGGATTCGCGGCCTGGGGGCGCCTGCCGCGCGTGGCCGAACTCGACGGCATCGAGCGCGACCTCGCCATTCTGGGAAGGCGGGTCGCATGATCGGGGGTCCAAGGCCATCCGTGTTCGACATCCGCCCCGCGACGCGGATGGACGTGCCGTCGATCCACGCGATGATCCGGGCGCTCGCCGAATACGAGAAATTGACCCATTTGTGCGTCACAACCGAGGCCGACCTCGAGACGGCGCTTTTCGGCCCGCGACCCGCGGCGGAAGTGCTCATTGCATGGAAAGATGGAGAAGCAGCCGCTTTCGCCCTGTTTTTCCACAATTTTTCCACGTTTCTCGGTCGCCCCGGCCTGTGGTTGGAGGACCTTTTCGTGCAACCCGCGCATCGTCGGCAGGGCTGCGCGCAGGCCCTGCTCCGAACCTTGGCCGGCATCGCCCGGGACCGCGGTTGCGGACGGTTCGAATGGGCAGTCCTCGATTGGAACACGCCCGCCATCCGGTTCTACGAGTCGCTGGGCGCCACGGTCCTTCCCGACTGGCGGATCGCGCGGGTGGTTGGACCGTCCCTCGACACTCTCGCCGGCGGCTCCGACAGGACGAATGGCGGGTAGCGTCCCGTGCGAACGCGCTGCCCGCGTTCGGCGAGTCGCCGGTCCAGGTGTGGCGCGGAATCTGCTTTGCCTCGGGACATCCCGGGTTTGACCGTGCACAGGCGATAGAATGACGCCTTCGCTTCCGCCCATTGGCCACTGGCGTGACTGATCGCGCCGTGCCGTGCCATCGCTTTCCCCGGAGAGGAGACGCCAGATGAAGACGTGGGCGGTCCTGCTGCTTTGCGTGATCCTCGCCGGCTGCGCCGCCGCCCCGGTGACGCAGCAGTCCGGACGGCTGTTCAACGATCAGCTGTTCGTCGGCGGCGCCGGACAGGTCAATGCCGACGATCTGTTCGCGCTCAGCGACGAGATGAGGCAGTACCTGCGCAAGGAGATGGCCGAGCAGGCGCTCGTCAAGGGCAGCCAGCAGGCACTTTTCGACGCGCTGTACGGCAAGGGCGAGCTCCGGCTCGAATACGATTCGGCGATCACCCGCAACGCGGCCGAGGCGTTTGCCGCACGCTCCGGAAACTGCCTGTCGCTGGTGATCATGACCGCCGCCTTCGCCAAGGAGCTCGGGCTGCCGGTTCGCTACCAGATGGCGGTCGCCGAGGAGATCTGGGGGCGCAGCGGCGATGTCCACTTCTTCATCGGTCACGTCAACCTGACGCTGGGCAGACCGCAGACTCATCCCCCCACCCGGCGCGACCAGGTCGACCTGACGATCGATTTTCTGCCACCGATGGAAATCCGGGGCCTGCGCACGCAGGTCATCAGCGAGGAGACGATCGTCGCGATGTACATGAACAACCGTGCGGCCGAGTTGTTCACCGAGGAGAAGCTGAACGAAGCGTACTGGTGGGCGCGCGCGGCCATCGGTCAGGACCCGCGGTTCCTGGGTTCCTACATCACGCTCGGGGCCATCTACCGGCGCCACGGCAATCCGGCCGAAGCGGAAAGGGTGCTCGCCGATGCCCTCGCGCGCGAACCGGCGAACACCCGCGTGATGTCCAATCTGATACCGGTCCTGAACGATCTGGGGCGCGTGGCGGAGTCGAAGAGTCTCGCGCGCAAGCTGGAACAGCTGGAGCCCGATCCCCCCTTCAGTTTCTTCAACCGGGGGATGGCCGCGCTGCGGAACGGGGACAACAAGGCGGCAAGGGATCTGTTCGCGCGGGAAGTCGATCGCGCGCCCTACTATCACGAATTCCATTACTGGCTCGCCGTGGCTTGTGCCGGACTCGGCGAAACCGAAAGGGCGCGCAAGGAGCTGACGATCGCGATGGAAATCAGCAGCACCCGCAAGGACCAGGCCGTGTATGCGGCGAAGCTCGCCCGCATCAACTCGCACCCTAATCCGTAATTCGACCGCCCACCCTCGAATGCCCGACGCCGACCGGTTCACCCTCTCCGACCTTCCGCCGCTTCGCCTCGACGCCGACTTCTGGTCGCTGCGCTGGGTCGAGGAACGGAGCGAGTCCTACGCCGTCCGCAAGAACGTCGCGCTGCCGTTTTCGGCGTGCACGGATCGCGGCGTGATGGCCACCGTCTACGCCGGCGGAGGCTGCGGCTATGCGGCGACCGCCGACACATCGCTTGCAGGGCTTTCCGCGGCGCTCGAGCGGGCCGCCGCCTGGGCGCGCGCCACCGCGAAGTTCGCGCTGATCGATTCGCGGACGCTGCCGCGGCCCGCACCGCGCGGGGAATACGCATCGCCGTCGGTCGCCACGCCGTCGCGCTCGCGCCGCGAATGGTACGAGCTGCTGATGAACGAATCGAGGGCGGCCGCGATCGACGCGCGCATCGTGGACTGGGACGCCTCGATCGACATCGTGCAAGCCACGCACCGGCTCGTCACGAGCGAGGGCGGCGACGTCGTCCAGCGCTACCGCTTCCTGTTCCCGGGAATGGCGGTCACCGCGCACGCGAACGGCGACACGCAGACGCGCACGCTGCACGGCCATCGCGGGATCTGCCAGCAGGGCGGCGACGAAGTCCTCGTGCGCTTCGGCTACGAAGGGGCGATGCGCCGCATCG
>Ga0209253_10004465_pt1 | contig 12199 bp, 11 predicted proteins | sample FrelakmetBRP12BR_FD_187145 | JGI IMG/M metagenome (GOLD analysis project Ga0209253, IMG submission 187145) | Freshwater lake sediment microbial communities from the University of Notre Dame, USA, for methane emissions studies - BRP12 BR (SPAdes)... | ecosystem: Environmental > Aquatic >...
ATTCGTATCAGAGACTACCGCATCGTTCACTTTCACCCCGCCCTGCTTTATCAGTCGACCTGCCTCGCTTGTGCCTTGAACAAGCCCCGCTTCCTTCATGACCTGAGGAAGCCACGTGGCGTTTTCTGCCCTGCCAACGGATACTTCAAGCACAGGAAATGTAGCCTCAATATCTCTCAAGTCTTTCTCTTCAAACACCGCATGGTATTTGTCTCTTGCCTTTTCAGCCTCTTCCTGACCGTTGTATCTCGTCACAAGCTCCATGGCAAGTTCCTTCTTCGCATCTCTGGGGTCTCTTGAGCCATTTTTCAAGCCTTCTCTGAGGCTGTTGAATTCATCAACCGAGATGCGGCTCAGGAGCTCAAAGTATCTCTCTATCAGGGTATCCGGGACACTCATCACCTTCTTGAACATGCCTGCGAGCTCACCGTTCACGTATTCAAAGGCAGGATCGTTTATGCCGATGTAGTTGCCGAGGCTCTTGGACATCTTGTTCACGCCGTCAAGGCCCTCAAGAAGCGGCATCGTGATCACAACCTGCTCTTCCATTGAACTCTTCCGCTGTAAGGTCCTGCCCATCAGAAGGTTGAATTTCTGGTCGGTTCCGCCAAGCTCAATATCTGACTTAAGCGCAACAGAGTCATACGCCTGAAAAAGAGGATAGTAAAATTCCAGTATGCTTATATCCTGTTCATTCTTGAATCTCTTCTTAAAATCATCCCGTTCGAGCATCCTTGCAACGGTCTGCATTGAGCCAAGCCTTACAATCTCCATGCTGCCCATACGTTCAAGCCATTCGCTGTTAAAGCGTATCCGTGTCTTTACGGGATCGAGTATTTTAAATACCTGGATCTTATACGTCTCGGCGTTCTTAAGCACCTCCTCTTTTGTGAGGGGTTTGCGCGTCTCGTTCTTGCCTGTGGGGTCACCGATCATGCCGGTGAAGTCGCCGATGAGGAAGGTCACTTCATGGCCGAGGTCCTGAAACTGGCGCATCTTCTCAAGAAGCACGGTATGGCCGATGTGGATGTCAGGCGCTGTCGGATCAAAACCGGCCTTTACCTGAAGAGGTCTGTTCTCTTTATATGACCGTTCGAGCTTCTTCAGGAGGTCTGGTTCGCTGATGATCTCAACAGCGCCGCGCCGTATTATTTCAAGCTGTTTTTCCGGTGAAAGCATGGAATGTATGATACCCGCTTAAGGGAATGGCAGTCAATTTGGGAGGGTTTCGTAAGAAGTCTGTATGCTGCGTTGCGCTTCCGGAGCTTTTTACAAAGCCTTCTCATGCTGCCGGTACCGCTTCATGAGCATATTGACTGGCAGAATCTGCCTGATATAGTAGCTCAGTTCTTTTTGGAGAGGCCAAAATGAATGAGGAGACACCAGGGACTTTCAAAAGCAAAATCCATCCGAAGACTTTTTCGTCTATTTTTGTCTTTGCACAATTTTCCCCAAAATCAATTCCATGCCTGTTATCAGGCTACAGAGGGGAAAAATAATGCCAATACCAGACTTTCAAAGAGTAATGAGGCCTCTGTTGACTGCCATATCAGATGGCGTTGAGCACGACCTGAAAGAAGTTAAGTCGAAATTAATTACTCACTTCTCTATCAGTGACGACGAGCTCAGAGAAAAAATTCCAAGCGGCAGAGCTTTCCTCTTCGATAACCGGCTCGGCTGGGCAAATACATATCTGAAAAAGGCTGGTTTAATCACGTCAGCACGACGGGCATATCTACAGATAACGCCTCTGGGCACTAGTTTTCTAAAAGACCACATAGGTGAGATTAAAATTTCTGATCTCAAAAAAATCGAACAGTTTAGAGATTTTCAGCAGGTCAAAACAAAGGGGGACAAGGCTGTAGTTACAACTGACGCAACAGAGATGGAAGAACGGTCTCCAGAGGAAGTGATTGACGAAACGTTTGAAGTCATGCTGAACGATCTTCGCAGTGACCTGATTGACACCATCAAAAGTTGTAGCCCGTTGTTTTTTGAAAAGTTGGTTGTTGATCTTCTAATCAAGATGGGCTATGGCGGCTCACGTCGTGAGGCAGGAACCGCGATTGGCAAGTCAGGTGATGGCGGCATTGATGGAATAATCAATGAGGACAAACTAGGCTTAGATTCCATTTATATTCAGGCGAAACGCTGGGAGAATACAGTCCCCATTAAGGAAATTCGCGACTTCGCTGGCAGTCTACTCAGCAAGAAGGCACGCAAGGGAGTGTTTATCACTACATCCGACTTTCCCCAAAGTGCTCATGATTTCGTAAATAGCATTGAACCCCGCATAATCCTCATGGACGGCAAAAAACTCGCTTCATTGATGGTTGAGCACGGAGTCGGTGTGAGCACGAAAGAAATCTACGAGATTAAGAGTATCGATAGCGATTATTTCGAAGAGTAGCTCATTGCTGGAGCGTAACAACGACGGGACGTTTCCAATGTTGCCAATTTAGATAACTTGGCAAACTGAGGCGAATCGGCAGGAGAGGTTCTAACCAGGCGCACAAGCCTTCAAGCGGCGTAGCTTGTTCTCCCCTCTGCCAGGCAGGCAGGACAGGGAATGAATAAGACCTGCACCCCCTTTATGGTTTGTAATACATCAGTCTTCGGGCGATGGGGGAGAGCTGTTCGCTCAGCATCGCCTGTTCGTCTTTCGTCAGCGGGCTGAAGGCTGAGGCAAAGCTGACATTCTCTTCGAGCTGTGCAACTGTATCGCAGCCGATGACCGCGGTGCTCACCGGATGAGACAATGCATAACGGTAAAAGAGGTCGAGATTGCCCGGTGCGATCTGTGCTGCTGCTCCCCTGAAATAGACCTTCATCGCAACGATCCCCATGCCCCGCTCAAGGGCAAGCGGCATCACCTGCCCGATAAAGCTGTTGTAATGGGGTTCAGCCGGGTTGACCGGCATAAGGACAGTGTCGAATGCGAACCGCTCGATGCTCTTTCTTAAGATCAGAGGATCATGGTGACCGGTCAGACCGATGAACCGCACAAGCCCCTTCTCCTTCGCCTCAACAAAAGCCTCGATAGCCCCTTGCCTGCCGAAGATCTCTTCGATCTCCTCATCGGTCCTCACATCATGGATCTGCCAGAGATCAAGGTGGTCGGTCTTCATATTCCGGAGGGTTTCATGGAGATGTTCGAGTGCACCCTTTTTATCCCGGGCGTGCGACTTGCTCGTCAAGAATATCTCTTTCCTCCGCTCCTTCAGGGCAAGGCCGTAATAGGACTCGCTGCCGGAGTACGCCCGCGCAGATTCGCAATAGGTGACGCCCAGGTCTACTGCACGGTTTATGAGTTGGTATGCTTCTTTTCCCTGGCCAAAGGTCCGGAGTACACCTTCGCCTCCAAGGCCGATGATTGTCACATCAATGCCGGTCCTGCCGAGTCTTCTCTTTGGGATCTCCATAGTTACAGTATATCTCAGAAACAGGTCGGACGTTTATCGTTACGGCTGTCCAGATTTTCCTGAATTAGTATATAATTACAGCCAATATATCTATGTCCGCAATTGTTGTTATACCTGCCCGCTACGCATCGACCCGTTTCCCGGGTAAGCCTCTTGCACTCCTCAAAGGCAGGCCCATTATCCAGCATGTATATCAGAACTCCCTCAATGCCCGCTTAGCCAGTGAGGTGATCGTCGCAACCGACAGCGAGACGATCTTTGAAACGGTAATGTCCTTTGGCGGGAAAGCGGTCATAACCTCGCCTGATCATCAGTCAGGTACAGACAGGATCGCAGAGGTTGCAGCAGCAATGAATTGTGATATAATGGTCAATGTCCAGGGGGATGAACCCCTCATCAGGCCTGAGATGATCGATGCCGTAATCTCGGTTCTTGACGACAACAGAGCATCTCTCGGCACGCTCGCAATACCGATTCGAGACAGCAGAGAAATCTTCGACCCCAATGTTGTAAAGGTTGTGTTTGATGCTGAAGGGTTTGCATGGTATTTTTCGCGTGCGCCGATCCCCTATCACCGGGATGAATGGAATGACCCCCTGGCGCAGAGCAGGGAGATGAGAGCAAAGAGCGATCTTGTTGTGCGCGACTGTTATAAACATATCGGGATTTACAGCTACCGCCGTGATGTGCTGCTGAAGCTATCATCTCTTCCGCCGTCTCGGCTGGAGCTGATCGAGAAACTTGAGCAGCTCAGGGCTATCGAAAACGGGTTCAGGATAAAGGTCGGGGAGACGTTATTTGAAACAATCGGGGTGGATACACCTCAAGACTTAGAAAGGGTAGAACAATGCCTAAATTCATCTTCATAACCGGCGGGGTCTTATCGTCATTAGGAAAGGGGATCGCTGCCGCATCAATCGGCGCACTCCTCGAAGCAGGCGGCCTCAAGGTAACGATCCAGAAGCTTGATCCGTACATCAATGTTGATCCCGGCACCTTAAGCCCGTTCCAGCACGGAGAGGTCTTTGTGTCCGATGACGGCGCCGAGGCTGACCTTGATCTCGGCCATTATGAGCGGTTCACCCATATCCGGACATCCCAGAAAAATAATTTCACGACAGGAAAGATTTATTACAATGTCATTTCCAAAGAGCGTCGCGGCGACTACCTCGGCGATACGGTCCAGGTCGTGCCCCACATTACAGACGAGATTAAGCAGGCGATCAAGTCTGTCGGAGACGGCAACGACGTAGTCATCGTCGAGATCGGCGGCACGGTCGGCGATATCGAGAGCCTGCCGTTCCTCGAGGCGATCAGGCAGATGAGGTATGATGTGGACAAGGAAAACTGCCTCTATGTGCACCTGACCCTTGTTCCCTATATCAAGACATCCGGCGAGCTAAAAACAAAGCCAACCCAGCACAGCGTGAAGGAACTGCGTGCTATCGGTATCCAGCCGGACATTCTACTCTGCAGAACAGACAGGCTCATCCCGCCTGAGGCAAAAAAGAAGATTGCGATCCACTGCAACCTTGAAACAGACGCGGTCATCAATGCGATCGATGTTGACACCATTTATGAAGTGCCCCTTGCGCTCAATGCCGAGGGCATAGAGCAGCTTATCGTCAGAAAGCTCAATCTGCCCCAAAAGGAGATTGATCTCAGTCAATGGAAGGACATTGTCAGAAAAGTCAAAGAACCCAGGCATGAGGTCACCATAGCAATCGTCGGGAAATATGTTGGTCTCAAGGACTCATACAAGAGCCTTACCGAGGCATTGATCCATGGCGGCATTGCCAATGACTGCAAGGTAGATCTCCTGTGGGTTGACTCTGAAGAGATCGAGGTGCATGGTCCGGAAAAGTATCTTTCAGACGTTGACGGGATCCTGGTGCCTGGCGGATTTGGTTACCGGGGCATTGAAGGAAAGATCGAGTCCGTTCGCTATGCAAGGGAGAAGAAAATTCCCTTTTTCGGTATATGCCTTGGCATGCAGTGCGCTGTCATCGAGTTCGCAAGAAACGTCTGCGACTTAAAGGCAAACAGCTCAGAGTTCGATCTGAACGCCCAGGCACCGGTCATCTACCTTATGGAAAAATGGTTCGATTTCAGAAAAGGGAAGGTCGAAGAGCGCACAGAAAGCTCGCACAAGGGTGGCACTATGAGGCTCGGCGCATATCCTTGCGTTATTGAGCAAAACACCTATGCCTCTGCATCCTATAAGCAGAAAGAGATCTCTGAACGCCACAGACACCGGTATGAGTTTAACAACGCTTATAAAGGCGTGCTTACAAGAATGGGCATGAGGATCAGCGGCACGAGCCCTGACGGAGAGCTGGTTGAGATTGTCGAGATAGAGGACCATCCCTGGTTCCTGGGTTGCCAGTTCCATCCCGAGTTCAAGTCAAGACCGACAGAGCCTCATCCGCTCTTCAGTGCATTCATTGAAGCATCGCTCAGGGGAAAGCGCTCTCTTTTCCCTGATGCGAAATCAGATTTCAGGGAACTGAGCCAGGGTTGAAAAGGGCTATATACGTAGGCTCTGCAGCCTTGCATCCCGGGGACCTTTTTCTCATAGCAGGCCCCTGCGTCATCGAAGACGAGAGCATAACATTCGAAACAGCCGAGAGGCTGAAAACGATATGTTCGGAGCTGAGCATCTCCTTTATCTTTAAAAGCTCTTTTGACAAGGCGAACAGAACGTCAGTCTCTTCATTCCGGGGCCCTGGTATTGACAGAGGCCTCAGAATCCTTGCTGATATCAGGTCAAAGCTTCAGATCCCGATCATTGCTGACATTCATGCCATGGAAGAGATTCGTCCAGCTGCCGAGGTGCTTGATGCGCTCCAGATACCGGCATTCCTCTGCAGGCAGACAGACCTGGTCCTAACAGCAGCGCAGACCGGCAAGCCGGTGAATATTAAAAAAGGGCAATTCCTTGCTCCCTGGGATATTAAGAACATCATTAATAAGTTCATATCGAGCGGGAATCAAAACCTTTTTATCACAGAGCGCGGCGTATCGTTCGGATACAACAATCTTGTTGTCGATTTCAGGGCATTCCCGATCATGCGTTCCTTTGGATATCCGGTGATTTTTGATGTAACACACAGCCTGCAGTTGCCGGGCGGACAGGGCACCAGTTCAGGAGGGCAGAGGGAGTTTGCTGAGCCAATGGCAAAAGCCGCTGTTGCTGCAGGCATTGACGGCCTCTTCATGGAGGTCCATCCTGACCCTGAAAAGGCTTTGTGCGACGGTCCGAATATGATAAGGCTTGATGAGATGCAGGGCTTTCTGACGCGGGTCAAGGCTGTGCATGACCTCATTACAATGCAGGCCAGCGCAACCGGGGGAACTGCTGTATGAAGAACCTCTTTTCTGATCTGCTTTCTATAGCATTGGCTGCTGCCGTGCTTTTTCTCTTTGCAGGGCCAGGCTTCTGCGAGGAAAAACCCCTCTCATTTACCAATGATGATATAGATAAATACCGCAAAGCTTCAGACAACAGGCCTCAGGAGCAGAAAAAAACTCCGACATCAGCAAAAAAAGATGAGAACAAGAAAGCTCAGGGAAAACAGGAACAGGAATACTGGTGCAAAAAAGCAACTATTGCGAAGAAAAAGATTGAAAATGCAGGCCGGGATGTCACCGAACGAGAAGAAGACATCTCACGGGAGAAGTCAAAAAGCGTTCGCACCAGCAGGAAAGTGAACACGCTGCAGAGCAGGCTTAAGAAAGCAAAAGACCATCTGTCTTCTGCTGAAAGAGACCTCAAGGACATCGAAAGCGAAGCCCACAGAAAGGGAATACCTCCGGGCTGGCTTAGATGCCAGTTCGATTAGAAACAGATGAATTCATTGAACAGCATTGACATTGCAAAGAGAGTCCTGCAGACAGAGGCAGATGCTGTACGCAGCCTTATTGACAGGATTGACCAGACATTCGAGAAAGCGATCGGAATCATCCTCAGCAGCAAGGGGAGAGTCGTTGTCACTGGTATGGGCAAATCAGGGCTGGTGGGCAAGAAGATCGCTGCCACGCTTGCTTCAACAGGCACGCCCGCCTTCTTCATGCACCCTGCTGAAGCAAGCCACGGCGATCTCGGCATGGTAACAGCAGACGATGTTATCATTGCGATCTCTAATAGCGGCGAAACTGACGAAATCATTGCCATCATACCTTTTCTCAAGCGATTTGATGTAGGACTCATTTCCCTGACAGGGAATCACGGGTCCACTCTTGCAAAGGCCGCAGACGTAAATCTCGATATATCCGTGCAGGAAGAGGCCTGCCCGCTCGGCATCGTGCCAACATCATCTACGACAGCAGCACTTGCCATGGGAGATGCAATTGCCGTTGCTCTTCTCACTAAGCGAGGGTTTCAGCAGGATGATTTTGCTTTTTTCCATCCCAGCGGAAGCCTTGGGAAAAAACTTTTTATCAGAGTAAAGGATCTTATGCACGCGGGCGACTCGCTGCCGATCACACCTCCTGATGCATCACTTACAGGAGCAGTGATGGAAATATCCTCGAAGCGGCTGGGCATAACCGTTGTCGCTGAAGGCGACAGAGCTATGCTCGGCATTATCACCGATGGTGATGTGCGAAGGGGAATTGAGAAATGGGGCAAGGACTTCTTTGATATGAAGGCCAGCGAAGTGATGACAAAAAATCCCCGGGTCATTTCAGAAGATGAGCTGGCAGCAAAAGCCCTGGGCGCCATGGAAAAGTTTGCCATATCTGCGCTTGTTGCTATTGGTGATAATAACCGGATAGTCGGCGTGATCCACCTCCATGACATTTTGAAAAAGGGAATAGCGTAGATGAAGCAGCAAGGGGCAAAGGGCACTGCAAGAAAAATTGCAAGGGACATAAAGCTTCTGATCCTGGATGTTGACGGTGTTCTCACTGACGGAAGCATCATTCTGGACAATGGAAACAATGAATACAAGGCCTTTCATGTGCGGGACGGTCATGGCATCAGAATGCTCATCCATGCAGGCATCAAGGTCGCTATCATTACAGGCAGGTATTCGAAGGTCGTAGAACGACGAGCTCATGAACTCGGTATCACTGACGTTTTTCAGAAATGCCTGAAAAAAAAGGCAGCCTATGCCCAGCTTTTGAAGCAGCATTCGCTGAAAGACCATGAAGTGGCCTATGTCGGAGACGATATCATTGATGCACCGATCATGGCAGTGGTCGGTCTGCCGGTCGCCGTTGCTGACGCTGCTGATGAGGCGAAGAAGTATGCGCTCATGATCACGAAGAACCGGGGAGGGAGGGGAGCAGTCAGGGAAATTACAGACTTTATTCTTAAGGCTAAAGGTCTCTGGAAGGGGATATTCGATGAGTACTTTGAAGCTTAATCTTCCGACGGTCCTAACGCTGAGCAGGATCGTTCTCATTCCCTTCTTCGTCTTGTCAGTCTATAACCATCCGGTAATCGGCGCCATAGTATTCAGCATCGCCTCGATCACGGATTTTCTTGACGGCTATCTTGCAAGGAGGTCCGGCCAGATCACCAAGTTCGGCATCATCATGGACCCTCTCGCAGACAAGTTCCTTGTCATATCAGCGCTCATCGTTCTTGTTGACATGGAAAGAGTGTCTGCATTCGCAGCAATAATACTTATTGTGCGGGATTTTCTGGTAACGGGGTTGAGGGTCGTTGCTCTTTCAAAGGACATTGTGATCCCGGCAGAAATGGGCGGCAAGCTCAAAACAACTGCCCAGATCACGGCAGTCCTCTGCCTCATACTCATGGGCAGCATTTTTGATAAACTCCCTTTCGACCTGTACGACATTGGCACAGTGTTTATCTGGATCGCCCTTGTACTGTCCGTCACCTCAGGTGTGCAATACACCATATCGTTCTGGAGAAAAGTGTGAAACTCGCTTTTCTGTCGCTTGCCGCTTTTCTGATAGGCTCCATACCCATCGGTCAGATTATTGCGAGAAGCCGCGGCATCGACCTGCAGAAAGTCGGCAGCGGAAATATCGGCGCTACTAACGTCCTCCGCACTACCGGAACACTGCCGGCACTCTTCACCCTGATCGGGGATTATGCCAAAGGCATGGCTGTTGTTCTGCTTGCAGGATTTTTTGATGTTGGGATATTGTATCAGGGTGTCATGGGGATAATTGCCGTGCTCGGTCATAACTTCTCGATATTCCTGAATTTTAAAGGAGGAAAGGGAGTCGCAACCAGCCTCGGGGTTCTCAGTATCTATGCTCCGCTCGCAGCGCTTGTGACGGTTATCCTCTGGCTTATGACCGTAGCATTAACCCGATACTCTTCGCTCGGTGCAGTTATCTCTTTCTGCAGCCTGCCACTGAGCGTATTTCTTTTTGATACAAAGGAAAAACTTCCCATTGCAATTATTATGAGTATAATATTGTTAGTGCGTCACAAGGAAAATATCAGGCGCCTGATAGCGGGCACAGAATCCAAGGTTGGCAGGAAGGCATGAGGAAACTAACCGTTTTTCTGTTTTTTTACATATTATTATCACCGGTAGTTACTCTTGCCGATGAGTTTGTCGAATCCCAGCTTAACAGCGGAATCAGAAACTTGGAAGTGTCCTCTTATATTCTGCTGCATGAGTCACAGGCAAACAGGGCCCAGGCAGTCACCCTGCTAAGCAGGGCATCTGCATACTCACCTGACCTTCCGGCAGTGCACTTTGAGCTTGCCAAGGCAAAATTTTCTCTGAGCTACACAGGCATTCTCGACAGCGTTGATCATGTGGTCTCAGGCATCAATGCCTATTCGAAGAATTTCTGGTGGTCTTTCAGCCTGACCGGGGGCGCGTTCCTTGGTCTCGTACTCTCGCTCATCGTTGCCATATTCATTATCGTGATCGTCCGCATATTCAGTGATCTGCCGCTGTTATCCCATGAGGTTGAAGAATCACGGCACAATAGTGCCTTACTGCTGGTCCTCTTTGTATTATCCCTGATCAGTCCACTCCTGTTTCTTGCCGGTATGCTGGTCCTGCTTGGCCTGTATATGACCAGGATAGACAAGGCTCTCGTATATTTTTTCCTGGTCTTTCTCCTCGCCTCTCCTTTCTTCTTCAGGACAACTGCGCAGTTTCTGCAGGTCTCGTCATCAGGAGTGATGAGGGCCATTGTCGATGTCAATGAATCAAAGGGCAATGCCTATGCCCTCTCTGTCCTCAAGTCGTCAGGTGAGCCTCCTGCGCTGTTTTCCTATGGACTGGCATTGAAGCGCGCAGGGCTCTATCATGAGGCCATTGCGGCATACAACAATCTTATTAAAACAAAGGTCGATGCACCTGTTTATGTGAACCTCGGCAATGTTTATGTTGGGCAGAATAACATGGAAGAAGCGGTCAAAAGCTACCTTGCTGCTATAAATATTCGGCCTCTTGCTTCAGCATATTACAATCTTTCCCAGATCTCCAGAGAAGGTCTTGACTTTGAAAAAGGGAATGAATACTTCAGCAAGGCTCTTGAGATTGACCGAGATGCTGTTACAGGATACCGGGCGATCTCTGGCAGGAATCCAAACAGGATCGTTGCTGATGAGGCTATTTCCCCTTCAGCTCTCTGGAATCTTGCATGGAAAACTCCCGTGAAGTCAGCCACATTCAACCTGTCCGCGCTTCCGGGGTGGACTATTTCGCTTGCAGCCCTGCTCCTGATCTTCGCCTTTTATATGATGAACAACCACTCAGGAAACAAGGCGTACCGCTGCAGAAGGTGCAATAAGATCTTCTGCCCGCGCTGTGAAAAACATATTATGTGGGGACAGATGTGCCCCCAATGCTTCCGGTCTCTCATAAAGCTCGAAGAGATTGAAGTAAAAGAACGCGTAGCGCAACTGTTGTCCATTTATGAACACCAAAAGCGGCGCAGGGATATCATGAAACTGCTTTCATTCATCATTCCCGGCTCATCTCAGGTCTATGCAGGAAAGATCCTGTACGGCTTTTTCTTCATGTGGCCTTTCCTGTTTTTCCTGCTCTTTCCGCTTACAACGTCTTTTATGACTCCTGATGCCCGGGGAACTCACTGGGTGGCGAACCTCGCATCACTGCTTATCGCAGCAATATTGCTTACTATTTCAAATATCTTTACACGGCAGAGGATATCCAAGGGATGGCTTTAGAAGGTTCCTTAAAAGACTTCGGACTTGCTGACATTCTTCAGCTCATCTACTTCCAGAGGAAGACCGGAGTTCTTGCGCTTGATGGCAAGGCAGACAAGGTCAAACTCCTGTTCGTGGATGGGAACATTGTTGGAGCAGAGTCCAAGAGGAGAAACGAAGATAACCGCCTTGGCAAGATCCTGCTAAAAAGAGGGTTCATAAAGGACGAGGATCTCAAAACCGTGCTTGAGGAGCAGCGCAGGACCGGCATTAAGCTTGGCACAGCACTGATCCAGAGAGAACTGGTAGGTAAGGAAAAGATAAAGGAGATCCTGAACAGCCAGATCACAGAAACTGTTGTCCAGCTCTTTGGCTGGCAACAGGGGACCTACGAGTTTGCAGCCCAGGGCGTGCCTCAGGACAAGGAACTTCCCTTCTCTCTCGACACCCAACACCTTCTCATGGAAGGACTCAGGATCCTTGATGAGCTCTCGATCATTAAGGACAGGATCACCCTTGACACACTTTTAATGCGAAAGGGCAATGATATCTCAAGCATGACCGAAGACGAAAAAGAGGTTTTCACCTGCGTTGACGGCCAAAACGATGTCAGCACTATTATTGACCTTACCGGCATGGACAGCTACCTTGTCTCCAAAAC
>Ga0209253_10004466_pt1 | contig 12197 bp, 12 predicted proteins | sample FrelakmetBRP12BR_FD_187145 | JGI IMG/M metagenome (GOLD analysis project Ga0209253, IMG submission 187145) | Freshwater lake sediment microbial communities from the University of Notre Dame, USA, for methane emissions studies - BRP12 BR (SPAdes)... | ecosystem: Environmental > Aquatic >...
TTCGCCCGCCGTAATTGGCGGGCGCGGATTGAAACACGGCGCGACTCCCAATACCGCCCGCAGCTCCCGGATTCGCCCGCCGTAATTGGCGGGCGCGGATTGAAACTATGCTGATTGATTACCTCGCAGCTTGCTGCGGGGTCGTTTATTTGGACGCGGCGATTGAGGAGGAGATGGTGTTCACCGCTGTGCGGACGGCCTGGAATCAGGGGCAACGGCTGGTGGTGACATACCGGGAGACGATCACGGATGAAGACCGCCTGACCCACTACAAGCTGTTCGCCAGCCGGTTCGAGGTGGAGGGGTAGTCGGCGCCCCCCTGACTCTGGGTAGACTACGGGATCAGGAGTCAATCGGCAATCCAGTTTTCATGCACGGTGACTTGCTTATCGAATCCCCTCATAGCCTTTTCCAGCAAATGATCGGGTAACGATTCATGCTGCTTGAAAAACTCCGCGTGTTTTCCACCAGCCTTCGCCGTCTCCTATGCAGTCGACACTGCCGAGCCTGCTTCGGTTGCTGTTGCCGGCGTGAGTATATTCCCCACTTTCCGCCACTGATATACCGGGTCCTTCCCCTCGTTATAAATCGTCTTGCCCGAGGCCAAACAGCCCGGCGAGCCCGGTAATGTATCTCGCCTCTACATCCCCCACACCCGAATCTGGTAAGGCCCGTGCGGCTCCTCGCGTTGGAAAATTTTCCGTTCCCACGGCGCGCCGGGGGTGCGGTTGAAAATCAGTAAATGACCTTCGCTGGCGCCGGTACGGTCCAGATAATCGGCGGTTTGCGCCAGCCCTTCCCGCAGGGTGGCGTCGAGCGACTTGTGCAGCAGTTTCAACTCGATGACCACTCGCTGTACGGGGCCGAGAAAGCCCTGCGCTTTATCCAGCGGCCATTGCACCAGTAAATCCGTCCGCCTCAGCCCCAAACCATATTCCCGGTCGATTCGCCCGCCACCGTTCACGATCCGTTGCAGAAACGCTTGCAACAGTAATTGCGGTCCGGCCTCCTTGTAGTCGAATCGTTCCAGCCAACTGTCGGCGTGCTCGCGGAAGAACTGCTGGAAGGCGTGGAACAGTTTGATCATGTCCAGGCGGCCGTCGGTGGAGACATACCACGCGGGTTGGAATCGAGTCTCGAAGTTGGCTTGGGCGATGGTGGTCAATTCGCGCGGGATGATTTCCTGATAAATGCGGTTGGCGATGACCGGACCCTCCACGCCCCGGCTTACCAGACCCAGATCGATGACGTATTGCAGATCGTCCGGGGGCAAGTCTTCCGCCAGGGCGGCATTTTCCAAAATTGGAGCGATTACCTTGCGGACGCGCGGCTCCTTCAATTTGTCCGCCAACTGGTCGAGGTGCGTTTCCCGGCGCAGGATCAGATTCTCCTTGGCCTGTTCGATCATCTCGACCGTGATCGGTTGGGTTCGGTCCCGGCCCGCTTTCAGCTTGAAGCAGGTTTCGTAGGCTAGGGCGTTGACCAGCCAGGGCTGGCCGCGCGTCAAGTCCCAGACCCGGTTCAGGACGCCGGCGGCGAACGCCTGTCCGGTTTCCGTTGTGTGCTGTTGGTAGAGCGTTTCCACTTCGTGCCGGTTGAAGTTGCCCAGGCGCAGCGATTCGGCCTTGATGTTGAACGCGGAGCCGCCGGTGATGATCTCCTGCTCGGCGGTGTGGATGCGGTAGTCGCGCACGTCGCGCACGCCGCACAGGACGATGGTTTGCGGAAATGCACGGGGTCGTTGGGTGTAGCCGGTGCGGATTTGCCGCAGAAGCGAGATCAGGGCATCACCCACCAGCGCGTCCACTTCGTCCAGCAGCAACACCAGGGGCCGATCGCTGGCCAGCGTCCAGCGGGTCAGGGTTGCGATCAACATTCCGCCGCCGCTCTGTTCCCGCACCGCCTCCAGCGCCCAGTCCTTGACCCGCCGGTCGCCCAGGTACACTTCGGCGGCGGTCGCCAGTTGCATCACCACGGTTCGCATCGCGGCGTCCACGTTGCCGCGATACGCCTGGGCGCCCTCGATGTTGGCGTACAGGCAGCGATAGCGTTCTCCACGATTGAGCAGTTCCATCAACGCCAGCAGTACCGAGGTTTTGCCGGTCTGGCGGGGCGCGTGCAGGACGAAGTATTTTTGCTGCTCGATCAGTTGCAGCACGTCGTCCAGGTCGACGCGGGACAAGGGCGGCAGGGTGTAATGACGGTTCGAGTCGACCGGTCCGGCGGTGTTGAAAAAGCGCATGGCGCGGTTCCAGGGTGACGGCGTCAAACAAGCATATCAAACACCTGTTAGTCTTCGTGATGAGAAACGCTACAAATCGAGAGAGGCGCCATGCCCGACCCCGCTCTGATCGCCGCCGATGCATCGGTATTCCAGGCGGCGGTACGCGAGGGCCGGCCATACCATCCGCTATACGTCAAACTCAAGCTGGTGTGAGACCGCAACTTGCGCTGCGGGATTTGCCCGCATTGGCGGCAGCGTTCCACCAGGGGGGACTGGCGGTGGCTCGAACTTTTACCTGGGATCGGGCGCTCGAAAAGCTGTTGGCGGTATACCGGAGCTTGCGGGTGGTGCTACTGGCGTGACGCTTGGGTTGGTTGGGCAGCCAGCTCCGCATAGAGTTCGAGGTAGGCCTTGGTCTCGACTTGCGTCGTGAACCGTTCGATTACCCAATCGCGCCCGGCCTTGCCCAGGGTGGCTCGCTTTTCCGGGGTCATCTGCAGCAAACGCAGCGTGGTTTCCGCCAAAGCCAGCGGGTTGTTGGGGGGGATCAGAAACGGCGCCTGTGGTGAATCGGTGAGGATGTCGACGGCGCCCCCGACACGGCTGGCGATGACGACCCGCCCGCAGGCCAATGCCTCGAGCACGGCGTTCGGCAATCCATCGCTGAGAGCCGGGTGCCAGAATACATCCAACAGATTGTAGTAACGGGCCATGTGGTGATGCGGTAGCCACGGCAGCTCATGGATGGCCGACCGCAATTCGGGATGCCGGGTCAGAAATTCCCGCAATGCGGGCTGTGCGTCCTCCTGCACCCCGCCGATCAGCAGCAGGCCCGCTCGTGGAAAGCGGCGTCGCAACATAACGAGCGCTTGCAGCGCGGCTATCAACCCCTTTTTTTGGCGAGCTTCGCCAGCGAAACCGACCTGGGGAAACACACCGGTCAGCTTCAGTTCGGACAGCAATGTCTCATCGGGCAAAGTAGGTCGGAATCGCATGCTATCCACGCCGTTGGGAATCCACCGAACCGGTCCGGTCGCACCGAGTGTGGCCGCCAGCCGGCACAGTTCGCGGGAGACACCGACCACGGCGTTGGCGTGCTGGAGCGCGAACAGCAATCCCGCCTGCCGTTCCGGGTGAAAACTGTCGCGGTGAAGGTCGTTGCCCCTTGCCGCTAATAAATAGGGGGTGGAAAAATGGCGTGCCGCCAAGGCCACCGGGAAACCGGTCAGGCTGGGGTAAATCCCGTGCAGACAGCGGTAAGGACCGCGCTCGCAGAGCAGCCAGAAGGCATGTTGTTGAACTTCGGCCAGGGAAGGGGCGACCACGCGCAACATTGGGACACCGGCGCAGGTAGCCGAGGTTACGGACGGCGTGGGATCGGTACGACTGAGGACGATGACATCCAGCGGCAGGTGATTTTGCAACTGCCGCGCCAGCCGGGCGGCGGCCAGCGCCAAACCACCGCGATCCGGTGGAAAGGCGGGGGTGATGAAAGCGACAGGCAACAGGGGGGATCGCGGCATTGGCAAGATGTACAAATATCGTAGGCGACTGGCTGCCGCATCCCTGCGGCGGCGATCTGGTGAAAGGGTACTACCAGCGTTATAAGAGTCAGCCCTCGCCCACGAAACCGGCCAGATAATGATCCAGCAACGAACCGGCCACGTCCGGAATGGAACGGCCGCCGGCGACTTCCAGTTTCTGATCGAAGCCCAGGATGCAAATGCCGTGAATGCCGCTCCACAGCGCGCGGGCGGCCAGGGCGATATCGTCCGGGGAACGCCGGGGGGAAAGCAACGCCAGTTGGTGCTGTACCAGTTCGAACATCCGCGCCACTTTTTCGGCGAAGGAGTCCGGGATCGATTCCCCCTCCGGCAACCGGTGCTGGTAAACCGCCAGCCAGCGGTGGGTCTGAGTCAGGGCGAAGCCGATGTAGGCTTGGGCCAGCCCCCGAATGGCGGCGGCCGGCGGCGACCGGTCGGGGACGGCGTCCGCCAGTTGCTGGTATAGCGCGTCCAGCGTCCGTTCGTTCATCTGGACGATCAGGTCATCGAGATTGCGGAAGATCATGTACAGGCTGCCGACCGTATAGCCGATCCGGGCCACCACCTTGCGAGCGCTCAAACCGGCCAGACCCTGCTCGGCGACCAGATCCTCGGCGGCCTGAAGCGCGATTTCCCGCAGTTCTTCCCGCGTGTGTTCGTTGCGTCTACCCATGAGGGGTCCTCCGGTTGTCGTCGCTGCCCGGACGCGCTTACCGCCGCCGGAAGGCCCCCGGGCCGGGGTAGAAGACCCGCAGGTCGGCTTGGGCCTGGGCCTCGCGTACGGCTTGGCGAATCAGGGCGATGTTCAGGTGGGCGCGCTGTTTGAGGATGTCTGTCTTGATTGTAGCGAGTTCGTCGGAACCCGCCATCAGCTCCCGCTCGATTTGCAGCCGCTGCTGAGCGTATTGCTGGCGCAGATCGGCGAGGGCGGCGGGGTTCGTGCCCTGCTGAGGATCGTAGTGAAACTGCCGTTCCAGGGCCTGACGCCAGGCCAGCAGCGCCGCCGTCCGCTGGCGGCCGAGACGCTGGCCGAAGCCTGGAACCGTCCGCAGCGCCTCGGGGGTGATATCGGCGGCGGTTTCGATGCCATACGATTCCAGCGCGATCTGGTCGGTGGCGCGGATGCCAGAGATACGGGCGGCGTCGATGAACTGACTTTCCAGAAAGGCCTGGAGCTGCACCTGGCGCCGGTCGGTTTCCAGTCGCTGCAAGTCCCGCTGGAAATCGGCCGCCAGGTTCCGATGGCGGTCGCGCAGGGCTTGCAGGGCGTGGAGCCGGGTCGCGAACGGCTGCTCGCTGGCGCGCTGTTGCCAGGCGGCCCGCAGGTCCATCAGCTCCCGGCGGGCTGCGAACAGCGCCAGCCGGCGGCGCTGGTACTCGCGGTGGACTGCCTTGTCCCAGAGCAGCGACCCGATGACGGCGCCCAGCGGCAGCCACAGCCAACTTAGCCCGGGATGGACCAGCATCGCGGTCAGGGCCGCGCCGGCGACGGCCGCCGCCTTGATCACGTTATTGCGTTGAGTGCGCCGCAATGCATCCGGTAGCGGAGTGGGCGCAACCGGGGCCAGTGCCGCCGGCCGTGGCATGGTTTCGACGCCGGGTGGGGCGACCGCGGCGATCCGGCTCCAGACCCGTTCGAGATCGAAATCGCGGTGAGCGGCGCTCGGGCTGGCCGCGGAAAAGCTTTGGGGAGAGATGAAGAATGGGGTTCCGCTGGCCTGTTCCAGCGCGCACCACGGGCAGGTCGGGAGCTGTCCCGGGTATTTGTGCGCGGGGTTCCGGCCGCAGGCTTGCAAGTGGCGGTTGAGCTGCTCCAGCGCTTGCAGCCAGTCCCGGGCCGTGGGGCGGCTCCGGGACGGTGCCAGTGGCACGAAGGCGCGTTCGAACAGGTCCGCGACCGGGCGGGGCAGGGCGGCCAGCGGCAGGGTGTGTGGCGGCGGTTCCATTTGCCAGGCGGCGGCCTGCTGGCCGAAGGCAAAGCGGTATTCGCGGATGGCGCGCTCGATCGGCATGTCGCCCTTGCCCCGGAAACGACCGGCGAAGGGATGGCGGCCCAGAAACAGCAGGTGGAAACACAGCAGGGCCAGGCCAAAGGCGTCGTGATCCGGGGTGCGCCGCAGCCCGCGGAACGGCCGATTCTGCAGTTCCGGCGCGGTGAACTGCGGCACCCCGACATCGCAGAGGAACAGCCGGTCGCCGGTGTCGATCTGGAACGAGTCGCAGTCGATCAGCTTGACCAGCGCCTGGGCCGAGACCACCACGTTGCCGGGGTTGACATCACCGATGACATGGCCGCGGGCGTGAATCGCCTCGAAGGCGCTGGCCAGGTTGCGGGCGGCATGAACCAGAAACGACCAGTCGGCGTGCGGAAACGCCCGCTTGCGGTGGGAGGGGCCGTAAAGGCTATGGATTTCCTGGTAGCCGCTGACCCGGGGCATGATGAAGCCGTGGACCGGCCCGCGCGGTCCGGCGCGCAGCACGTCCACCGGCCAGGCGGCGACTTCGAGCAGGCCGGGGTGCGCCAGCCGGACCATGCCTTCCAGCTTGAGGGTCTTGTCGGCGTCGACCGGCCGGTGATAGACCTTGGCGACGAAGCCGGGCCGGCCGGCGATTTCCCAGACCGCCCCTTCGCCGCCGCGCCCCAGCGCCGGCCCCAGTTCGATCGACTGGCCGGCGCCGCTATGGAGCCTCGTCACTGGATGTTTCCCGATGCTCGGATTCAGGCGCGGTGAGGTTGCAACAGGTATCGGTGGCGGCGCGGGAATCCTCGGGAGCGGCGGGGCCGGGTCCGGAAGTGGTGGTTGGATCGGCGCCGACTGAAGCCTCGACCGGTTCGGCAGCCAACCGGGTGGCCAGAATCAGGGTCTTGTCGTCGTGGGTGCGCTGGTTGATCGCCGGACTGGCGAGAAATCGTTCCAGCGCGGTTGCCAGCTCCGCCGGACAGCCGGATTCAGGGTAGTCGCGCAGGCGCTGGAACAGCGGGCGAAAGAACGGCGCATGAGCCTGCCGGCTTTGATAGTGCAGCGCCAGCGGTTGCAGGCCGTCGGTCAGCAGCGCGATTTCGGCAACCGGTTCGGTCAGGACCGCGCAGTCCAGGCGGGCGGCGGCGTTCGGATCGGTTACGAAATGGGTTTCGTTGGCGTATTCGCCACCCTGGGGCCAGAACACCGGCCGGTAGCCGTCCCCGGTACCGATCACGATGGCGCCATCGCCGATTTGCAAAAACAGCGTGCGATCTTCGGCCACCACCGCGCCCAACAGGGTGCAGGCGAATTCCCGGACCGGCAGTTCCGCTGCCGCCGCGCGCTGTTCCAGAGTGGTTCGGACCCGCTGGAGCAAGGTTTCGGCCGTGGTCCGCGACCAGTCCCGCGTGGCGGGATCCTGTTCCAGCCAGGCCTCGAGTTCGGCCAGCAGGGTCTGGCAGGCCAGTTCGGCGCCGGCGCGCGCTTCGGCGGCGCTGCCGGCTCCGTCGGCGACGGCCAGGGCCAGCACGATATCCGCTTCCGCTGCTTGCAGCAGGCGGGCGGCGCAGGCGTCCTGGCACTCGGTGCTGCTGGCGAGATGGGCCACGCCGGGGACGCTGGCACGGAGGTATCGCCAGCCGCTTTCCATCACACCGAGGCCCAGCCGCCCGGGGTAGCGGGATTGGCCAGCAGCACTTCGGTGCCCGGCACCGAGCGCGACACCGAGCGCATCGAGTTGGACAGCCACTGGAACAGTTCGCGGAAGCGCAAGCCGCGCAGCCGCAAAGGCTGGCGGACCGAAAGCTGTTGCAGGATGTCCAGGTTGGCGCCCTCGACCCCGACCGCGAAGAAGGCGAAGGCGCGCTTCTCCTCGCCTTGGCGCACTTGGTTGGCGGCGGCTTTCCAGTCGTCGGTGGGGCTGCCGTCGGTGATCAGGAACACCCAGGGGCGGAAGAACGGGATGCCGTGCTCCCGGTACAGCGCCTTGCGCTGGTTCAGCAGTTCGAGTCCCTGAACGACCGCCTGGCCCATGGGCGTATCCTTGTCGGCGCTGAGTTGCGGCGGGGTGAAGTGCTCGGCGGTCTGGAAGTCGTTGGCTACCCGGACCGGGCCGAAGGTGACGATGGCGATTTCGACCCGCTTGGCGGCGAGGCTGTCGGCCATCAACTCCTCCTTGAAAGTGGCCAGTCCCTGGTTGAGTTCGGCGATGGGCTGGCCATTCATCGACCAGGAGTTGTCGAGCAGCAGCACGCAGGGGCAGCGCGGTTCCGGATTGTCGGCGAATTCGGCGACGCTGAAATCCACGCCGAACGGGGTTTGTCGGGGCAGGTCGAGTTCGTTCATCCTGATGATCCTCTGGGGCGGTACGGTGCGGGCCGGTTGACTATAACCCATCCATCACGGTTGCGGATGGCCGCTATAATGCGTGCCGTCTCGAGCGTGATAGACCAGGATAATACGATGAAGTTGATGTGGGTTTGGATGGGGATCGCCCCGAGCGTGGTGTTTCTGGCGGGTTGCGCGGGACCGATACCAGTGGCGTCGCCGGCGGCGGCGGACAGCGCGGCGCTGGAGGTCCGGCTGGCGGGGTTCGATGCGCGGCTGGAAAGTTTGGAACGGGCGGTGGTCGGCGAGCGGGAGGAACGGCGAGTGCGGGCGGCGGCGGGCGAACGGACGCTGGCCGAGGTCAGGCGTGAGCTAAAGGCGGCAAAGGCGGCTGTGGCGGGTTTGCGGCGCCAGGTGGAAGCGCCGCCGCCGGCCCCGGCAGTGCGGCAAGAGGTTGCAACCGCCGGCGATGGCATTCCAAGCGTGGCGGGGTTTCAGCCGGTTGATGTGACCCTGGGGGAACTGCCCGGCGGCACCGGCGAGCGGGTGACGCGGTCGATTCCGGCGACGATTCCCAACACGGCGCGGGAAATTCTGGTGTACGCGCAGGTGGCGACCGGCTACGTCAAGGGTGGCCCGCACCGGTTCCGGATCGCGACGGGTCTCGAAGGCGGACGGGAAGCGGCGTTCTATCTATATGCGGTCGGCCAGCCGCAGCAGAGCTGGGCCTACAATTCCGACAACGTCTGGCTGCCGATGCCGAAAAACCGGGAGTTGGTCCTGCAAGCCGAGGGTGAACCGTTCTTCGGCGACTGGAACAGCGAGGTGCGGGTTATCGGCTATCGGTGATTCGACCACCATAATCTACACTCAACTCCTCAATCGTGGCGGCATGGGCGTGGTCAGCCCGCTCGACGCGATCTGAGCAAACCATCTCTTCCTACAGGCTCTATTCCATGGACCCCAGCCAAATCCACCAGCTTTTCGCCCGCCTGCGAGCCGCCCGGCCCAAGCCTACCACCGAACTGCGCTATCTCAGCCCGTTCGAATTGCTGGTTGCGGTCATCCTGTCGGCGCAATCGACCGACAAGAAGGTCAACGAAGCCACCGAGCGGCTGTTTGCTGTCGCCAATACTCCACAAGCCATGCTGGAACTGGGCGAAGCCGGTCTGAAGGACTACATCAAGACCATCGGCCTGTACAACACCAAGGCCGCCAACATCCGCAAGACCTGCGCCCTGCTGCTGGAACGGCACGGCGGCGAGGTGCCGCGCGACCGGGAAGCCCTGGAGGCATTGCCGGGTGTCGGGCGCAAGACCGCCAACGTCATCCTCAACACCGCGTTCGGCGAACCGACCATCGCCGTCGACACTCATATCTTCCGGGTCGCCAACCGCACCGGGCTGGCGCCGGGCAGGACGGTGCGGGATGTGGAGAAAGCGCTGCTGGCCACGACGCCGGTGGAGTTCCAGCAGGACGCTCACCACTGGCTGATCCTGCACGGCCGCTATGTCTGCACCGCCCGCCGGCCGCGCTGTCCGGAATGCCCGATCCGCGATTTCTGCGAGTATCCGTATAAGAGCGAGAGGTCAACTGATGTTTGGCAATGATCGCGATGGCCTGCGCCGCTACTACTGCACGGTTTGGGACAAGGCCAGCGCCGGCCAGCCGCTGGAACCGCTCGAACATATCATCGCTGGCGTCATCCGCGAGCATCCCGAATATCAGGCGGTGTTGACCGACGCCGAGACTGCATTGACTCGCGAATATACCCCGGAGATGGGCCAGACCAACCCCTTCCTGCACATGGGCATGCACATCGCCATTCAGGAGCAACTGGGCAGCAACCGACCGACCGGCATTCAGGACCTCTACCAGCGACTCTGCCGGCGGGTGGGGGATAGCCATGCCGCCGAGCACGCCATGATGGAGTGTCTGGGCGAGATCCTGTGGGAGGCGCAGCGCGCCGGGCGGGAACCGGACGAGCAGGCCTATCTGGAGCGGTTGCGGCGGCTGGCGCGACCGCGATAACGCCAGCATTGATCGCGATAACGCCAGCATTGATCGCGATAACGCCAGCATTGATGATGAGTGTTGTGGATCGGCGCAACCTCTGATCGAAAAGGGTGCTGGCCTATTTCTCCAGAGGTTGGCGTTGTCGCTGTTTTGGGTTGCGTTTGGGGCGCTCTGGCGGATTGGCCTCTCCGGAGGTGGTCGCCGGTCCGCTTGCCGCGAGCGACTCCATCACCTTGTTCTCCGCCGCAAGCCAAAAGTCCAGCGCCGAACCGTACTGTTGTCCGGCCGTCTCCCAAAGCTGATAGGCGGTTTTGCGGATCTGTTCCAGATAGTTCGCCGGCGAGAACCTCTCAAAGGCCTCGACCATGGCCTCCTCTCGACCGAGACGGGCGCCAGCGGTACGCGCCGCCGACTCCGTGAGCAGGCGCAGATGCTTTTCGGCGGCCAGCCAGTAATCCATCGAGCGGTCGCGCTGCTCGGCGCTGACCGACCACATGCTGTGGGCGAGTTCGCGAACGCGATAGAGATACAGGGCGCGCAGGGCTGAAGGCCAGGAACTCGCGTTCTCGATGGCCGCGGTTGCGGCGGTATTCGCCCGCCGGACCGAATCGGCCGTCAGTTCGATGACCATCCGCTCCGCCATCACCCAGAAATCAAGGGTGGCCCGACTGAAGTCGCCTCCAGCCGTCTGCCAGATATGATAAGCGAGGCTGCGAATATCGTGCTCCAGATCGTTTTCCATAGGCTTGGGTTTCCCGTATTTTTTATAGCCATTCAATCAACACGCTTCGTCGATGCGGCAACAAAGCGCTTGATGCCCGAGTTGCTGCAGCCATAACTTTAGCTGATGGCAACCCTTGAATCTTTTCAAGCAGTTTGAGTATAGGTGATTAACACGTTACATGAAGCAGCATGGATAAGTTTGCTATCTATCTTAAAGGATGGAACGTTCTCACCAACGAAAAACGCCGGCGATCGCCGGCGTTCTCGTGACTGCCCAGGGGCAATTAAAGCAGCCGTTGTTCGATGTCGCTATCCTCGACCAGATCCCGGTAGGCGTGCCAGGTGGCATGGCCGATCAGCGGCAGGGCGATGGCTAGGCCGAGATAGAAAGTGATCAGGCCGATCCCGGCTTGCAAATGAGAAAGAGTTGCAATAACAACAAAGGGGCTCCGCAGAGCCCCTCGAGGATGGGGTGAGGGTCGAGCCGGCTAGCTCCGCTGCGGCCGCAGCCGGCGGTAGAGGTCGTAAGTCTGCTGGGCGATGCTGCGCCAACTGTAGTACCGCTCGACCCGCTCGCGGCCAGCCTGGCTCATCCGCTCCCGCAGCGCCGGATCGGCGACCAGGCGGTTGATGGCGTCGGCCAGCCCACGTTCGAATTTGGCGGGCGCGACCGGGTCGTGGGGCGGTTCCAGCGACAGGTGGGGGTCGACCAGGAAGCCGGTTTCGCCGTCCACCACCACCTCGCAGATGCCGCCGACCGCGCTGCCCACCACCGGGGTGCCGCAGGCCATCGCTTCCAGGTTGATGATGCCGAACGGTTCGTAAATCGACGGGCAGCAGAAAATGGCGGCGTGCGAGTACAGGGCGATGGTGGTCTGGCGCGACACCATCTTGGGTATCCAGATGATGCCTTCGCGGTGGCTTTGCAGTTCCTGCACCATGTCTTCCATTTCGCGCTGCATGGTCAGGGTATCGGCGTCGCCGGCGCACAGCACCACTTGCAGGCTGGGATCGAGATGCGGGATGGCCTGCAGCAGGTAGTACAGCCCTTTCTGCCGGGTCATCCGCCCGACGAACAGCACGTAGGGCCGATTGGGATCGATGCCGAACTGGGTGATAACCTCTGGCGCCTGGATCGGCTGGTATTCCTCGGTGTCGATACCGTTGGGGATGACCACCACCCGGGTCGGCTCGACGTCGAACAGGCGCAGGATGTCGTCGCGGGTGCTGCGCGAGACGGCGATGACCGCATCGGCCATTTCCAGCGCGGTCTTTTCGATCCAGCGCGAGAGGTCGTAGCCGTGGCCGAGTTGTTCGCGCTTCCAGGGTCGCAGCGGCTCCAGTGAGTGGACCGTGATGACCAGGGGGATGTTGTAGAGAATCTTGGCGAGAATGCCGCTG
>Ga0209253_10004467_pt1 | contig 12194 bp, 15 predicted proteins | sample FrelakmetBRP12BR_FD_187145 | JGI IMG/M metagenome (GOLD analysis project Ga0209253, IMG submission 187145) | Freshwater lake sediment microbial communities from the University of Notre Dame, USA, for methane emissions studies - BRP12 BR (SPAdes)... | ecosystem: Environmental > Aquatic >...
CTCATAGTGACGCTCGTCATTATGTAATCCGGCTGCTCGATGATGTCTCTTGAGTGCTTTTAGAGAGGTTGTCACACGCCAAGTGGCTCCACGATGAAATTTGCGTAGCTATGTGAGTGAAAGAGAAAGGAGAAACAGAGCGTGAAATTGAAGGATTATCTTGAAAAAAATAGTTGACACCGATCCACTTTGATGGGACAATATTAACATTTCAGCAGCCAACATACTATAACAAAGGAGGGTTTATGGGATACACAAACGTAGCGTTAAAGGATAAGATAACGGATATGTATCCAGAAATTTTAAAACATGGAATCGTAGCAAGTCTTGATTTTGATGAGACAAAAAATGCTTATATTGTAAAGTTTAAGAAAGACAAGCATGAACTGACAACTCACCTTGAGAAGAAAGACGCTGATGAATGTATGGATGGGATTAAATGTGTTTACCTCGGAGTTCAAGTAGCTCAGTTTCTCAAGAATTTCGAAACGACCTAAACAATATAAATTTTATCATAAGCCTTTTTTATGCAGGAAACTCCACAGTGACCATACACAATATTGAAATCGAAAGGATAAGATTATATGATTAAGTCTCCACGCATCCAAGTCGAAGAAGCCTATAATAAAGTCCAAGCGGGGAAAGCTTTGCTGGTTTGTGGCTACAATGATGAAGAGAAATTCAAGACCATGAAATTGGAAGGTGCAATCTCGTTCAATGATTTTGAATCCAAACTTCCTACATTATCAAAGGACCAAGAAATCATTTTCTATTGTGCTTGACCCCATGAAGCGACATCTGCTGGTCAAGCAGCAAAGTACATCCAACTGGGCTACACAAATACAAAGGCTTTAGTTGGTGGTGTGGAAGCATGGAGAAAAGAACAAAGTAAGTACCTATCAGTGACTTGGTCTCGGCGATAGAAAAAGAGACGGGAATTGGCTTGTTGGAAATAATTTCCCGGAAGCGGGGCGGGCGGCATCGGACAGCTCGTGGAATCCTCGTGTCGCTGGCAAGGGAGATTGGATACAAAACGGTAGAATTGCAAGGGATATTGAAACGAGATATTTCTGTCTTGTAACGGATGGGAGGCATCTGCGAAACGCATGCCGGGATAAAGACACTGCAGAGGATGAGGAAAAGCCTATGTGCATAATCGCAAGCCTGACCCTATATGTATATGTATATTGTATATTATCGTTGATCAGAATACTAACGGGAGATCTCCACTCTGTGGAACGTTTCGCCGAGTTCGTAATCCTCTCCGGCAGCCATTTCGCGCGCGCGGTCCTTCAACCAGCCCTCAAGGTCGGGGATGGTCATCTCCCTGACCTGACTTTCATGGCATAGCAGGGCCGAGAACTTTTGTTTGAATGTTGCTGTAATATCAACCCGGTAATTAGCGTTCTCAGCCCCCCAGAAGAGAAGTTCTTTTACCTTATGCGGCTGGAGACCTTCTTCGATCAGATCGGGGTAAGCGAGGTGGTCCCTTGCATATGGATATACGGCATCAAGCACAACCTGACCCACGATCCTGTGGTCGCGGTGCCAGATGTAACGCCTGTAAGGGTCAGACGTGATAACGGTATGAGGACGGTAGCTGCGGATCTCCCTGACGATCGCTTTTCTGAACTGAGGGGTATCTTCAAGTCCCTGGTCGGGATACCGCATGAATACCACCTCACGAACACCAAGGAAACGGGCCGCGTCCCACTGCTCTCTCTCCCTCGTCTTTGCGAGTTCCTCAGGTCTTACATTCATATCAGCTGTGCCCTTCTCTCCACTGGTGCATAACAGATAGAGAACATTTTTGCCCTCTGCTGTCCATTTTGCGATCGTGCCCGCGGCCCCGAACTCAGCGTCGTCAGGATGGGCTATGATGACCATGACATCAACACCTGATACCATCTGCTACCTTTCTATTTTCGTGGCTGTGTGAGTTTACACTCAGGAGCTTGTAATATTTATGAATAACAGACGAGGATATATGAGACCAGTCGTATCCTTCTACCGATGAACGGATTACCTCAGCGGGAAATAGCCCTGCTTCATGACCTTTAAATACCTTTGCTATTGCTGATGCAAACCCTTGCGCGGTGGGTGGATCGACCACTTCACCGGTCCTGCCGTTCTTAATGAGACTCGGAACCACACCAACAGGAGTGGCGACAACAGGTGTACCGCATGCCAGCGATTCCAGCGTGACAAGACTGAAGCTTTCATAATAGGACGGCACGACAAGGACATCAGCAGCGCTGTAGAATAACGGCAGGTCTTGATGATCGATCCGTCCGGTGAAAATAACCTTCTTTTCGATCCCCAGTCTCCTTGCATCCTGTCTCAGTCTGGCCGAAGATTCCGAGGTTAGGTTATCGCCTCCCGCAATAATAAGTTTTAGGCCGTTATATTCATTCAAATCAGTAATGGCAGACAAGAGTCTGTCTATACCCTTCACTGGAGCAAATCTTCCAACATAGAGAATTAAAGGCCCTAATATATCCAAAGCAAGTCTTTTCCTTGCCCAATTCTTCGGCAGAGGATTAAAAGTAGCGAGATTGACCCCGCATGGCACAACGCTGATCTTTCTTTCAGAAACGGAAAATAAACCTGACAGGAGACCCTTCTCTTTATCAGTGGGCGCAAATATCATGCTGCACTCACGAGCAAGTTTCTTTTCGGCCACAAGACGAACTTCCGGCTCCTTTTCTTCGCTGCAGTTGTGCATTTTTGCCAGCCCGGTTGTGTGGAACATTACCACATGAGGGACCTTCCAGAACTTTTGTGCCATGCTCCCTGCGCATCCGGAAAGCCAGTAGTGACTGTGTATGATGTCATAACTGGACCCCTCCTTTGATCTGAATGACTCGATCCTATCATAAAAAAGTGGCAATAAAGGATAGAGTTCATTTTTTGAAGCCATGCCGTTTTCACCGACATCAAGGTGCATAAGACGGGCATTTTCTGAAAGGGGAACAACGCGTTGCAGATCATTGTTCCCACCGCGGGTAAATATATCCACCCGATGCCCTGCTCTTCCAAGTTCACGGGCAAGTTCCCGGACATAAACGCTCATTCCTCCTGTATCCTGAGAGCCCAGTTTCCCCAACGGGCTTGAGTGCACACTGAGCATGCATATGCTGAGACATTCTTTGTTTATCATTTACGTTATCCGGACTACGCTGAAAAAAATTTACTTAAGTTTAACCCAATACCGCTCTAATCGCACAGGGGAACCTCCAAGTTTTCTTTTGTAAGCTTCATCCCCTTTGAGAAAATCATATTTCCGTTGTCCTTCACTGATGCTCTGGCGAATGCTCATTATTCTTGAGAGAATACCTGCACTCAGGTCACTGTATTTTCTGTCAAACCCATTATTGTATAAGAACACAGTGGACCGGTGTAGAAAGCAGAGTGTCGCTGCTGCCGGTACATTATCAATGTCAAGGAAGGCGAGCTTTACCATGCCGTAAGAAGCCATTGAACCGACCAGGTCCCTGAAAAAAATCTCTCTCGTGGCAGTCATGAACCTGTCCTTTTCCGGCAAGCTGCTCCTGAAGAGCATGATGAAAATATCCATTGCCTTATCTACGTCGTCTTTCTGACCGAGTACTCTGTAGGAAACATGGCCTGCCCCGTTAAGCCGACGCATTTTCCGCCTGATCTCGTGGCGTTCTTTCAGTGACAAAAGGTTGAGATATTCCTCCCATGAAAATGGAAGTTCCAGTTCATAGATCCTTTCCGATTCCGATTTCTCTATCTTCCATCCCATGCTACGGGAGCATTCATTAATACAATCTGCTGCCACAGAATCATACCGTACCTCACCCAATTCGAGAGAATTAAATCCCAATTTATGCATGTGTGAAAGAAGCGCGTTTACAAAAAGGATTCCGGAATCATGCGCAATGATAAAATCAACGTAGTCTGTCACATCACTGCTCCCCATCATACTGATGACGTTCCCATTCTTTTGCATGGGTGCGATTCCGATGATCTTTCCCCTATGCCTGACCGCGTAAAGAAGTGGCTCCGCTGATGTGCCAAAGGAGTTCCACCACGTTCTAATCCATGGCGGCAGCATAAACAAACAATTCCATTGAAGATCACTGCTCTTGTCGTGCCAGATACTGAAGAGGTCATTCCATGAAAGGAGAATGACTTCAGTGTCTTCCGAAGCATACGGAAGTCTGTGGTGTTCTCTGTTTCCTTCGGTCTTCATCTTTATCATGAAAGCCCCTAGTCATGAAGAAAGCTTCCAGCGCGTTCCTTCCGCGGTATCTTCGATCGTGATACCTGCACGCATGATACAATCGCGGATCGCGTCGGACTCCTTCCATTGTTTATTTTTGCGGAACGTATTTCTCAGTTCGATAAGATGTTCTACAAGAAGGGACAGACATGGCTCTTTGCTCGAAGGCTCAGAGGCAAGTCGTGTACCAATAAGTACGATCATTTCCCTGAGGAGGTCCCTTGCCTGAGTGATCGATTCCACGCTTTCGAGTCCCTGATGTGCCGCCCAGATCACCCTGTCAACCTCCAGTATAGCAGTCGCTGCATCTTTGACATCCCCATCAAGTCCCCTGTGAAAGGACTCCTCAAGCGCGTGAATGTTTTCCCAGAAGGCATCTTTTTCTGGCGGAGGCGAAATGTGCTCCAGCGATACTGTCGCTGGAGTTGCTTCAGCCAGGATATTTGCTGTTCCAGCACTTTTAAGTACATCAAGCGGGAATGACTCGCCCCTCTTAAATATTTTCTCGAACCCACCGCGGCGAACCGTTACCGTACCAATCCCTCTTATTTCGGCGCTCCTCCAGCCAAGATCAATAATGCATGCGGTGTGCTCATCCAGTCCGATTATCCCGACGTCTTCGGGCAGAAGATTTGCGAGGTAACTGAACCTGCTATCTCCGATAAAACAGCGCCGTGTGTCATGATTGCCTCCTTCGGCATTGTTCCAGTGCGGGATTACCGCGAGATCAAGGCCAAAGGAGCCGAGGATATTCAATCCTTCAACCCAGTGAGGTTGCTGGCCGACCTTGTATATCTCGTACACAGGCATTGTGAACCTCCCAACCGTAAGAGCCGCTGCGCTTGCCGCAATGAGACATGCTCCACTCTGAATCCTTTTAGTTATTATTTCAGGTATAAGAGAGTTTTTTAGGTGCTCCACTGTATAGGTGGGGCTCCCGGGTCCGAAAAGGATGTAATCGGATCCCCTGAGCGCCTGAAAGGCCTTTTTTTTTGCCAGCACAGAGATGTCCATTGATTTATATGATACTACGGACAATCGGCGCTGGACGCGGCTTCGGAAATATTCTACGGCCTTTTGTGAAAGCTGGTCCGCATTGAGCTGAAACCCTGCCGGCGTATCAAGAAATGAGCAGACGGGATCACCTCCGAGCCTTGCGATGATGTCCTTATGTACCTCTACCATTGTTGAGGTCAGCTCACCCGAGCCCATAAGCGCGATAATCCCTTTATTCGTTGTCATATGATCATATCCTGATTATTCGCATAATAGCCTCGTTGTTACCCTGAACATGCAGGCTGTCCTAAAATTGTCATCCTGAACTTGTTTAAGGATATCAACATTTTAAGGCTCATCGTGTAAGTGAGTGGGTACAAATAAGCCATGAATTACGCATAAGATAGCATGAAATAAGAGAGAAAGGCAGTATTATTTAAGAGAAAAAATGCGTATGATTTCTACATGTACAAGAAGAGACAACTGGTGGACGAATATCGGTTCCCTGGATTTTGTCCTGAGACCGGAACTAGAGGAGAATTTGGAGATCCGAAGGCACGAATCATACGACTTAAACGGACTCAAAAAAAACAATCTGTGGACGTTGTGGAAAAGCGCACCGGAGTTATTACGACAAGAAGATACGACGAATCCGGGATTTATCATGTGGGGATGCAAGAATATATCTGGAGGTGGAAGTCCGTCGGTTATTGTGCAAGAGGTGCGGGAGCAACTGGATTGGCTGGCCGACAATCCTTTTTACACAAAACGATTTGCCTATTATGTAGGGCGGAAGTGCCGCACGATGACGGTAAAAGACGTTGCGAAGGAACTGAAGCTGGATTGGCATACAGTGAAGGCATTGGACAAAGAATACATGCAGAAGCAGCTTCAACGGAATCCTATCGCAGCGCCTGGGGTAGTAGGTATAGACGAAAGATCTTTACGGAGAGGACATACGTACCGGATTGTTGTCAGCGATTTGGAGAGGGGACGACCGATCTGGTATGGGGGCGAGGACCGTTCCGAGGAGAGTCTGGATATGTTTTATGAGTGGCTTGGCCCAAAGAAGATGAAAAAGATACGATTAGCGGTAACGGACATGTGGAAGGCATTTAAAAAATCAACAAAGAGGAATGTACCAAAAGCTGCAATACTCTTTGATAAGTTCCATATCTTTCTTTCCCCCAAATCTATCTAATAAAACGTGACTAAAACGTGACAAAAAATACCTAAATACATCGAAATATATAAGTAATCCTTAGAAAAGAGGAGAGAGAAGAATGAAAATCGGTTATATCGGCTTGGGGAAAATGGGGTTCAATATGGTTGAACGTCTTCTTGAGAAGAAACATGAAGTTTTGGTCTTCGACAAGAACGAAGAAGCGGTAAAGAGAATTTCAAGTAAGGGGGCGATGCCAGCAAGTTCTTTAGAATCTCTCATATCAGCCATGGCTTTACCCCGGCTTGTCTGGTTGATGGTTCCGCATCAGGCAGTTGACACAGTGCTTCAGGGACTTACCCCGCTTCTTCAAAAAGGTGACACGGTAATTGACGGAGGGAATTCTCCCTACAAAGAATCCATGAGACGTTTTCAGGAACTGAAAGAGAAAGGCAAGAACTTTTTAGATGTCGGCGTAAGCGGTGGCCCGTCTGGAGCGAGAAATGGAGCCTGCATAATGGTAGGCGGCAGGAAAGAAATATTCAGAAAATACAAGAATCTCTTCCGTGACCTGGCTTGTAAAGGCGGATACGCATACATGGGAGGACCAGGAAGTGGACATTTTGTAAAAATGGTGCATAATGGAATTGAGTATGGGATGATGCAGGCACTCGCAGAAGGTTTTGCCCTCATGAAGGCATCCCCTTTTGAGTTTGACTTAACACATATAGCAAAGCTATATAACCATAAAAGTGTTGTCGAATCAAGACTGGTCGGTTGGCTTCACAATGCATTCAGCCAGCACGGAGAGAACCTGGATGACATTTCAGGCACAGTATCTCAGAGCGGAGAAGGCTCCTGGACAGTCGAGGCAGCTCAGGAACTCGGGGTCCCTGTTCCCGTTATTGAAGGTTCACTTAACTTCAGGATGCAATCTCAGGCTCATCCAAGTTATACGGGGAAAATTTTGTCTGCTGTGAGAAATCAGTTTGGAGGGCATGAGGTTTTCAGAAAGCCTTTGGGGGAATAACTCAATCATGAATGATTCCAGTGAACTGACCAGCAGTCAGCCGCAGTTTCACACATTCGGCGCATGCGAAATAGAACTGTTACGGTCTTTTTGCCTGATTATCTTCGGCGCTGCAGGAGACCTTTCCAAGAGAAAACTGGTTCCCGCTCTCTTTCATTTATTTCAGGACGGCCTCCTCCCTGATGATTTTTTTATTTTCTGTACCGACCGTGTTGAAATGGACACCGAACAATATCGTGCTGTGATAAAAAATGCATTAGCGATTGCTCTCCCCAAAGATTTCAAACGATCCGCATGGTTAAAATTTGTTAAAAGAATCTATTATTCGCAATTCAATTATACCGATCAGGATTCCTACAGAAGATATCTGAAAGAAAAACTCAATCCTTTGGAGAAAAAACACCAAACAAACGGAAACCGCGTTTTCTACCTAGCCATACCGCCGTCAATTCTTGAAAGCGTTATTGTGAATCTCGGTGAAGCAGGTTTATCAGGGGAAGAGAATGGATATTCTCATATCGTTATCGAAAAACCCTTTGGCAGGAGCCTGGAAACGGCCAGAGATTTGAACAAAGTCCTTACAAAGTTTTTCAAAGAAAAACAGATCTTCCGCATAGACCATTATGTTGCCAAAGAGACCGTGCAGAACATGCTCATGTTCCGCTTTGCAAATTCCATTCTTGAGCCGCTCTGGAACAGAAGATATATAGACCACATACAGATAACCGCCGCTGAAACGCTTGGCGTAGAAAACCGGGCAGGGTATTATGAGGAGTCTGGTGTCATTAGGGACATGTTTCAGAGCCATATTTTTCAGCTTCTTGCGGTAACTGCCATGGAACCTCCTGCAGCGTTTAAGGCAGATTTTGTCAGGGATGAAAAGATCAAGGTGTTCCGGTCAATAAGACCGTTTCCAGCTGAACGGATTCATGATTTCATTGCAATTGGTCAGTACGGGAAAGGTGCTTTAGATGGGAACCCTGTTGCAGGATATCGGGAAGAACCGGGTGTTTCTCCACAATCGAACACGCCTACATTTGCGGCAATGAAGGTATTGATAGATAACTGGAGGTGGAAAGGGGTGCCTTTCTATCTCCGCTCAGGAAAGAGGATGTCGGTCCGAAAAACCGAAATCTCCATACACTTCAGGCAGGTTCCGCACATGATGTTCTCAAAGGTTATGGACGAAATCATTGAACCGAATGTGTTTGTATTCAGGTTGCAGCCGGAAGAAGGCATCAGCCTTGCTTTGCAGACAAAACAACCCGGCACTAAAGTATGCCTGAATCCCGTTCAGATGGATTTTTCATACCGGAAAGATGTATTCCTCAATGCATACGAGTGGGTGCTCCTTGATTGCATCCTTGGAGATCAGATGTTATTCCTGCGACAGGAAGGAGTGGAGGAAACATGGTCTCTGCTCACACCGGCAATCGAAACGCTTGAAGCAACAATAGACATTGCCAGGTTTCCCAACTACGCTGCCGGGTCATCAGGCCCTGAGGAAGCGAGGTTTCTGCTCGAAAAGGATGGGCGCTCCTGGCGACCTCTTTTGACGGAAAAACCTTATGAGAGCGCTCATATTACCAGACGTAGAGGCCATAAGCCATAAGGCTGCTGAAATATTTTTGCATCTCTCGAAGCAATATATTTCTTCAGCGAAGAGGTTTGTTGTTGCTCTTTCAGGAGGTACAACGCCGAAAAGATTTTATGAGCTGCTTGGTTCTGAAATCTTCAGGGATGTAATCGATTGGAGCCACGTACATTTTTTTTGGGTTGACGAACGCTGTGTTCCTAAAGAACACGCGGAAAGCAATTATAAACTTGCTTTTGACCTATTCCTGTCCAAAGTGCCGCATAACCCATCAAACATACATAGAATAAAAGGGGAAGAAGGTCCTGAGAGGGCAGCCAGTGAATATGAGAAAGATATGCGGGGATTCTTCGGGACATCCGGATTCCCGGTCTTTGATCTAATAATGCTTGGTATGGGGGAAGATGGACATACTGCTTCGCTCTTCCCCGCGGCAGAATCGCTTAAGGAAAAGACAAGGCTGGCCATACCTGTATATATGAGTAAACCGAACTCCAACAGGGTAACGCTGACGCTGCCGGTATTAAACAATGCTTCGCACATAGTCTTTCTTGTGGCTGGCAAGTCGAAGGCCCACATAGTGAAAGAGTTTTTGGCGGGGGATAAAGAAAGCAAGCAATTCCCGGCCGGTCTTATCAATTTGGTAAAAGACAATATCCAATGGTTAATTGATCGGGAGGCTGCTGGAATTTAGTTGAGCTATAAAGAATTGCAGCCAATAGGATACTATTGATGAAAACAAAGAAGATTAAACATCAAATAATTCTTGCAGGAGATATTGGGGGCACAAAGACCCGGCTTGGTTTTTATCAAGTTGAGAAAAATGGTTTTTCCCCTCTCATCGTTTTTTATTTTTGTTTGCTCGTGGCTGAAGTCGGCAATCCCTGACAAAATCAGAGCGCATTTAGTACAGGAAGAAAATTTACAGTTTATGAGTCTCAATAAGGTTGCGTTTTCTTTGCGTTGAAGGATACACCTTTTTTTCTCTGCAACACCCCATTCTTACCGCTAATATTGATTCAGAATACCATATTCATGGGTCGAGACATGCTCAAAGATGAATAGGCGGGGGGGCATGTAAGTGAAAAGTACAAAAGCCACCATCATGCCCACAATCCCTAAAGCACCAAGCCATTGAAACGCCACGCTTAACTTGTTTGCAAAAAACAACCTATAACTAATGAACTGCCCGAAGCTAATAGCAAGAAAAAACGATAGAATATCTATAACAAGATAATTTTTCCCCAAAAGAGCAGTGTAGCTGTAAAAAATAACGGTAATAATGATCGGCATGCTCAATAAGCCAAGAGCCTTACCAATCCAGTAGTTGCGAGTACCCTTCCCCACAACAAAATACTCTATCAATGCCCAGACAATGCCCGGCCAGAAAGCCAGTTTGAAATGTTCCCAAGTGCTTTCATTAATGGCGACTAACCACGCAATGGGTTTCCAATAACCAGACCACTCAAACACAAAGTGCAAGGCGGCTCCGGCAAAAAAGATTACAACAACGCCAAACAATTCCCAATTCCGAACTATTTTTCCCAAGGGCATATTATTGAATGTGAACAGTGCTCCTGCCTTAGTCATAATATCTGTGCTGCCTAAGGATTATTAGAGCTATCTGACTTTTCTTGGTTTTTTGAAGAATGTAGCACAGTGGTAGTACGTTGCTTAAATAAAATAATAATGTCCGCGCCGGAAAACATCAATTTTTGCCGATAAAATTCAACCAGTTCATATCTGCTTTTTTGATATTACCGGGAATGTCTCTGCTCCATTTTTCATAAGATGCCTGGCTGCATTGTAGATAAAGCTTCCCGTTAACTATCTTCCAAATTTCAGGGTCGGTCTGGGCTTTCCGCGCTTCTGTCATGGCCCACGCACAATACCCGTCATATTGGGGGGCGTATTGCTCAGGATTAGCGGCAAATAAATCCCTGTTTTCTTTTGTTGAGAAATACCAGGTCATATCATGCCACTTGAATGTGAATGATTCATTGCCTTTGAGTGCTTTGACTGTCTTGAAATATGCGACGGTATCGTAGCCCTTTATGGCCATATCACTATCCAACAAGTTTCCTATTGCTCTCTCCTCAAATCCGGGTAAAAGTAATAATAGAAATAAAAAATTTCTTATAATCTTGTCAGTTGATTTCAGTGATTTCATGTCTGTTCAACCATCATGCTGTTCATAATTATATCAGGTTCCTAACAAGTAAACTTCAGAGGAAGGAGCGAGCGCACTAATACTTAGCGCAGAACAACAATATACCAAACGAGCAAGAAGAGACTGCCCCACCATCCTATAACTGAAATAACAAAACTCACAGCTATCTTAATCTGTAGACTTGAAGGTAGTATTTCATGTGCTTTTCCTTCTTTCTCTCTTTTTAATAGTTGAGGACTTACCCAAAAGGAAAGAAAACACCCATTTAATATAAGCACAAAAGCAACAAAGGTATGAATGAGAGCAGTTCCTGAAAACCCTATGTCTCTATATGTAATAAAACCTCCGATGATTGCTAAAAATATTCCTATCCAAATAAGTGGTTTTGTAATCTGATGTGTCCGTATTGTTGCTTCTGTCCAATAGGAGGATGTTCTTCCTAAAAAACCATGAAGATCAATAACGGTTACGGCTCCTAAACCAATAATGAATCCTGCAATTAAAAGAAAAATCCCGATTATATCATTCCAAGAAAAAACCTTATTGCCCCAGATACCTAAATAGGTGAATAAATGTTCCATTTCTTGATGAAATTATATCATGAAACGATAGCAAGAAATTATGTGACTTTTACGGAAAACGAAGCTGATGATAGACTGGTATTGGAGAATGTTGGTTTTCTAAAAACGAGTTTTGATTTTATTGGAAAAGCAAACCCATGGATGAATTACTTGACAGAGAAGGTGATGCCCAAAAGAAAAAGATTGTTTCTGATGCGGTAATAAATCTTTACGCTGCGCATGTTAACTCGCTTATCTACCCCTATAATCATCCCCTTATATCTGATTCTCTGAAAAATGCTTTTCAAGGATTAAAAAAGGCTCTTCGGAGAAAACCCAAAATTCGTCTGGATATAGCTGAGTGGAGGCTAACGGTTGACGGCGAGGCACTGGATGGAGATGTACCTGCCATGCAATAATAGACCAATAATGT
>Ga0209253_10004468_pt1 | contig 12194 bp, 10 predicted proteins | sample FrelakmetBRP12BR_FD_187145 | JGI IMG/M metagenome (GOLD analysis project Ga0209253, IMG submission 187145) | Freshwater lake sediment microbial communities from the University of Notre Dame, USA, for methane emissions studies - BRP12 BR (SPAdes)... | ecosystem: Environmental > Aquatic >...
CCGGTGGTTATCAAATCCCCGAGGATCGGTCCCGTGTTGCCGCAGACATGCAAGAGATACGGCAAACCCAGTTCCTGAGAAGCCTTGACCACCCTGCGCTCATACGGCAGGGCAAAACGCCGGAAGAGAGAGGGGGAGACGATGTCGGGTCCTGCGACACTGTCCCCGTTCGAAACCATGTCCGCCCCGGTTTCAGCCATCAGCCGTATGAACTGTACAGTAACCCCCGTGCAGTAGTCCAGCAAGGTGTGTATCAGTTCCTCGTTGCCGGGATCGAGAAGATCCATCATCCATCCGTCAATTCCCCGGATGAGACTTGCCAGCGTAAAGGGAGCCTGGTCGCAATTGCCCCGTACGAAGATTTCGTTTCCGCACCGCCGCTTCACCAAACGCACCGCTTCAAGCCATATCCGGACACCCGGGTAGGACAGAAGGTCAACCGGTTCCAGGTCGCGCACCTCATCCAGGGAATGCAGCAATGCCCCTTTTACCCGTGCGGGTTCTTCGCGGGGAAAGTCAACGGGCACACCCAGCGCACCGGCAAGGGTGGCGGTGTCGACATCGACAACAATACCGTCGTAGCCGTATCGATCCAGAGACCGGAGAAAGGCGCCGGCAATCGTCTCCGGGTCGCTCCGGAACTCCTGCATGGTCACTCCGGCCTCGGCTGCGGCCATCATGAAACTGTGGAGCATGACGGGAACCGCGTCAACCGGTTCACCGCGCAGACCCGACCAGATTCGCTGGTAACTATTCATGGATATGTTCCTGCTTCCCTGTTCACCGGGGTGTTAGGGTCAGGGTTTCGATTTCCGCCGTCCTGATTTGCCGAGAAGGTCCCGCAGGTCACTGATTCCCCCGATGGAAACAACGAGCGCTATGCCGAAAAAGAGAACTCCGGCGACCGCAAACGTGATAGTCCAGAACAGTGCACCTGATGTCATGTGTGCTCCACGGAAGGAAGGGAACGGGGAGGTGAGGATCGTTGCGTAAGGAGTGAACCCAGAACCATACCCAGGGCCGCCAGCGCGAAGCTGAGCATGCCGGCGATATTGACGTCGGTGATGAACCAGAGCCAGCCGGGCAGGACATCGCGTGATTTCTCGAGGAGCAGGAATCCGGCCGGCGCCGCCGCCCCCAACAGGAGCGCCGCATACGCGCCGGCGTTGTTGGCCCTGGGCCAGTAGAGGCCTGCCGCAACACATCCGAGTGCGCCCGACGTGTACATGGCACCCGTGAGATAGATGTATTGAAACGCCGTGTCCGGGATTTTGTACCAGAGTCCGAAAACCAGGAGAAATATGCCTATTGCTCCCGCGGCGACTCGCGTGACGGCTACGGTTGTCGCCTCCGGGAAATCCCGCGTCCGGGTGCAGCCGACAATGTCGCGTGCAAGGACGGAACTCCAGGCAAGAAGATAGGCGCTATACGTCGACATGGACGCAGCCAGCATTCCGGCAACGAGCAAGCCAAGGAACCCAGTCGGCACGATCTCCCCGAGCAGCCTGGGCATCGCAGCGGTGGTCGGCAACCCCGTGCCATAGAACGCCAGGGCTGCAACGCCCCAGAACATGGGCACCATGGCCCGGCCGGCGAACGTGAGTCCTGTCCAGAAGAACATACGTTTCGCGATTGCCGGGCTCTCTGACGAAAGCGCCTTGGATGTTCCGGGTTGCCACAGTGCGCCGGCCGCAACGCTGCTCACCAGGACCCAGACAACAAACGTCCAGCCAAAGCGCGGATTCACAAAGGGATCCACTCCTCCCGCACCGAGCGTCTGCGATACGGCCGTACTCATACTCGCCAGATCGACGCGGAGCAGCACCGCCAGGGTCGCCACAAGCATCCCGATGGTCAGAATCACAAACTGCATATAGTCCGTGATGACAATCGAAAACATGCCGCCCATAATCGTGTATGCGATCACAATCAGGATCATGACGGTCATGATGACCGCAACGGCTCCCGGGCCGAACCCCATGACTTCGGAGAGGAATATCCCGTCAAACACCAGGAACACTCCCATATTCAGAACACCCCCCAAAAAGAGAACGATGCCTCCAAGCAGGCGTACCCGGCGCGAATACCGCAACTCATAGAACTCGGGGATGGTCATCACACGATGGCGACGGAGGCCTTCAATGATGAATCCTGTTTGGCCGACGGTCGAATACGCAACGAGGGCGAGAATCCCGATGATGAACCCGGCGTATCCGGCAACATAACCGAGCTCGCCGTAGTAGACGAACGTGACGGTTCCCAGCTCCGTTGCCACAAATGTGGCAATGCCGAGATACACCTTCACGTTTCTGCCTGCCACCATGTAGCCTGCGAGGTCCTCGACATATCGTTTTGCCCATATCCCAAGCACAACGCTGCCGACAAGGTAGATGATCGTCACAACCCAATCGATTGTTCCGAAGTTCATGGGGCAAACACCTGCTTCCAGAATCGTGTATACAGAGACCACTTCATGAAGTTCATTCCCCGGGACGGCTGGGAGAGGACCTTCGTCCCCGGAATCGTCTTGAGAGCATTGATGAAGGGCTGGGCATAGTTCAACAGTTCGACATCTTTCTTTTCGGACTTGAGCAATCGATTCCTTTCCAGCTGACGAGGTCCGGTTTTGTCCGAAGACAGGGAGCGGTGATGGGCGGTGTGCCCACGTGAGGCCGGTTTATTTCATTCCCTTCAGCCATTCCTGAGCGAATGTGCGTGCGGCTTCAGTGGCTTCCTTTCCGGCACGGAACGCGAGCTTCCAGTTGCCGTCTTTATTTTCGAATTCATCGTTCGCAAAGACCATCATCTTGTTTTTCTTGATCAGCTTGGCGCCATAATCCACGTTCTTCGTTGCCTCCAGAAACGTCTGGAGGCGTTTTTTCACCAGAGGACGCGGATCGCCTTTGGGATAATCACGCTCATATTCCGCAATCTCTTTCTGGTACTCTTCCGTGGCCGTGCGGTTCGCTTCCTGCATGTACTTATCCATTTCGGCATCTTGCGATGTGTCGGGGTTTTCCATATCCTTCACAGCCTTCCGGAGTGAGGCCAGTATATCCTTGTACATGGCCTTCTGTTCCGCCGGCGCCTTCGCCGCCGCCTTTTCCTGTTCGGCAAGTGCCGCCTTCATCTCTGCCAGCTGTTTCTTCCGGGCCTCCGCCATCGTCGGCAGGAGTTCAGGCGCTCTCGGTTTCTGTTCCTCCCTGAATTCATCATAGATCTTCTTGAAGGCGGCGCTCTCCACGAACGTGCGGGTATACTCGCCGACCGCGCGGACCAGGGCGGCGCGTTTGTTCACCGGGATAAGGGTGCACGCTGATGGATACGAGAAGGACCCGTAGTGGAAATTCGCCTGGATGAAGTCCTCCACCTGCTTCTTTGTGCTCTTCATGTCGGCCAGGTAGTCCTCGATCCCGGCGCCCAGGGTAACGGCAAACAGCACCATGGAAACAACAAGCACACGTCTCATAGTGACACCTCCAATGTGTAAAGGGAATCAGCATTCGTCAAGCAGTCGCCACGGCGTTCACGTTCCCCCGCCTGCACGGCAGTTCTGTGTGGATTCCGGCGGACGGATTACAGACCGTAGCTGGAAGGAGAAAACCGGTGCGCATAGCTATCCGCCATCTCCCCAAGCAGGGTTTCTTCGTTCTCCGGCAGTGCGTCCAGAGCGGCGTTGATTTTCTCCAGCCACGACAATTCCCTTCCGGGGAGTGTAAGGGCCCCGGCTGCCGATGCGCGGGTCATGATCCCGACCGCAGCCCGCGCAGCAGCGACCGTCTGCGCATACGGCTCGCGGTGCGCAACAATTGCGCGGGCGATCTCCAGCGTGGAATCCGGGGAAAGAATGAGCGCCTGCGGGCTTAACGCCGTGTCCGAGTCAACAAGCATCTTCCGGTAGCCCAGAACCATGTCCTGCCGTATCGCCTCGTTGAAGAGTCTGCAATCGTAGGCAAGCAGTTCCAGAAACGCCTCGGGGGCCGAGCCGGAGAGCAGACGGACGTTCTGGACCGATTCATTACTCCAGAGGTCGCACATCGCGGCGGCCACATTGCCTACCGGACTGAAATGAGCGCAACTCGCGGATTTTCCCTCCATGGCGATCGGTGTCCCGGTAATTGCCTTGAGGACCGGCCCTTCGTACGCACAGTCTTTGGATGGTCCAATTGCACCGCATTGATAGGCCACGAGGCTGCGCACGGCACTTGCAGCGCGGATCACCGTCGCCAGCACCTCGGGGAGCATCCCCTGCGAGGCAAGCTGCATGGCTGTATTCGCGAAGCCGCAGGCGGAGTCCGCGCCCGGAACAACGTGAAACCGGCCCGATACCTCCACGATCTTCCGCCAGAGCCACTCCATATCGCGCGGGGCGAGGACACCCAGGGCGAATATCGCCCCGCGGATATCCCCATACATCAATGCCTCGTCATGCACTTCTTTCCCGCCCACGGATTCTATCGAAAGAATATGTGCTCCGGCTTCTGCACATCGTTCGAACGATTCGCACAGGATCTCCCACTCTTCCCCTGTTCGGAGCAAGGGAGGACGCTGACGATCACGCACATCGGTCGGCGTGACCCGCAGCGCGCAGGGCAGTTGATACTCCTCGTGGGCCTGCCGGAGGGCATCGTTCAGAATCGTGGTAATCTCCGCACCCCATGCGGGTTTTTCCGTCATCGGGGGAAGCAATTCGAATTCCACCACAAGGCCGGGAAGCCGCAGCCTCTTTGACGCCCTCACAATCATCGCACCGAGTTCCTGATAGTGCGTCCGCACTTCCTGCCACGTCGCTTCTTCGATGGACATTACGGGTAGGGTGAAATTCAACTCCGGATAGACCTCTCCGGCCCCGATATGGATCCCGTATCCGCACGATACCGGGTGCGGCGCAACGCCGAACCGGAGATCCTCCGGCCGCGTGATGGCAAGGGTTTCGAATGTTCTGTTCATCGTGTACGCCCTCGTGGTAGTGTATGCAAATCCTCTCCAGGCGGGATACGCCCTGCTGGTCTGTCCGTACTGCTGCGTGAGAATACATTCCCCCGAGCGGAATCAGGACTTCGTGTTCAGAGGCAGTGTGATGTGCCTACTCTCCTCTGTAGATGCACCCGCTGGTGCAGGTTTCCCGGACGACGACCTTGCTCAACTGCGGCAATTCCGGCTTCAATCTGTGCCACATCCATCGTGCGAGGTTCTCGCTCGTAGGATTCTCCAGCCCCGGGATGTCGTTGAGATAGTGGTGGTCCAGCTGGTCGTACAACGGCCGGAACGCCTTCTTCAGATCGGCGAAATCAATGACCCATCCCGGGCCCGGGTCCACAGGACCCGAGACATGCACGACGACAACAAAGGAGTGGCCGTGGAGCCGGCGGCATTTGTGTCCCTCGGGCAGATTGGGCAGCAGATGCGCCGCCTCGAACCGGATTTCTTTGAAGATTTCCATCGCTGCTTCCTATGGTAATCCGAGAATCTTATGCATTTGCAGGCTCAGTTTCCACCGGGGGTGCTCCAGACAATAGAGCATGGCCAGACGCGTGTTTTCCGATCGGGCCGGTCCGTCCATCGGTTGCAGGAAGAACTCATCGAACTGCAGGTCCGCGAAGCGTCCGGGCTCAGCCCCGGGCTGCGGAAAGATGAGCTTGAGCTCATGTCCGGCATTGACCGCCAGCGTTGTCCCCGCCTTCGGGCTCACGCAAATCCAATCAACGCCCGGAGGCGGAAGGATGGTGCCGTTTGTCTCGATTGCGACTTCGGCGCCCCACGTGTGAAACGCATGAAGAAGCGCCTCGTCGAGCTGCAGAAGGGGCTCCCCCCCGGTGCAGACAACGAAGGGACGTGCTTCCCGATCACCGGTCGCCGGCCACTGTGATCTGACCGCTTGAGCGACGTCAGTGGCAGAGAGGAATTGCCCGCCCCCGGGACCATCGGTACCGGCAAAATCGGTATCACAGAACCGGCAGACCGCAGATGCCCTGTCCTGTTCACGGCCGCTCCAGAGATTGCACCCGGAAAACCGGCAGAAGACGGCCGCTCTGCCGCTGTTGGCCCCTTCGCCCTGGATGGTGTAGTAGATTTCTTTGATGGAATAGGGCATAGTCTTCGGGGTGATGTCCGGAACTCCTGATTATCCCCTTGTCCTTCCCCGTGCAAGCGATGAAAATATGCCTGCAACACAGAGCGTCGAGAAGACGGCAAAAGCGACATTCACGCTCTGAAGGAACTGCGGGTACGATGACGGCTGAATCTGGACGTGGCCGATGAAGACCGCGAACACCAGCATGGCAATGCCGAGACTCACCGTCTGACCGGTCATGCGCATTGTGGCCAGCGTTCCCGCCGCCACTCCGTACACTGTCCGATCGACAGAACCCATGACCGCATTGGTATTGGGGGATGAGAACAGTGCGAAACCGAGACCGAGAAACCCCAGCGCTGTAATGATGAAGGGGAGCGGTGTCGTCGCGGTAAGGAACACAAAGAACAGGAGACCTCCCACAATCACCCCCATTCCCACCGAAGACACAATACGGGGATCGACCCGGTCGGACAGCTTCCCGGCAAAGGGTGAGCCGGCCGCCATCACCACCGGTTGGGCAAGCAGCACCAGCCCGGCCTGCTGTGGACTGAGTCCGCGGATGTACATGAGGTAGAGCCCGAGGAGAAAGGAAACAGCAAAAGTTGCACTGTAGTTGATAAACGCCGCAAGGTTGGAGAACGCAAAGACCCGGTTGCGTCGGAACAGATTGATGTCGAGCACAGGGCTCTCCGCATGCAGCTCCCACCGGATAAACACCAGGAGCAGAAGGAGTCCGCCGGCCGCAAGAAACGCCCCGGTGACGTCGGGAAGGAGGGAGAATCCGTACATCAGCGCTACGAGAGCGACGGCATATATGCATGATCCGGTCACATCAAATCGGGCTCCCCGCGAATCGGTCCATTCCCCTCTCATCTTCACTACGACAAGGATGATCATCAGTATGCCCAGGGGAACATTCGCGAGGAAGATGCTTCGCCAGCCAAAGTGCTGGGTAAGAACGCCTCCGACGAATGGACCGAGCGAGAGACCGACATACACTGAAGCAGTGTTGATGCCGAGCACCCTTCCCCGTTCTCCTGCGGGAAAGAGGGAAGTGAGAATTGCAATGCTCGTCCCCGCCATCATGGCGGCGCTGATGCCCTGCAGCACCCGCGCGCCGATGAGCAGACTCAGGGAAGGGGAGAAACCGCAGAGGAGAGACGAGCATGTATGCAGGGTAACGCCTCCGAGAAACACGCGCCTTCTGCCGGTGATATCCGCAATCCGGCCAAAAGGGACGAGGAAGACAGAGGATGAAAGGAGATATGAGGTCGGCACCCATCCCAGCAAGACCGCGCTCATGGAAAACTCCGTCCCTATTGCCGGGAGGGCAATATTGATGGAAGAACTCATGAACGGCGTCAGGAACGAGGCCAGGCTCGCGACGAAAAGCGCCGTTTGCTTGCTCACAGGTGCGGACAATGATGGTAGTCCGGTGATGGTTGGAGAATGTGTTGCCGGCGATCCTGGGAAAGTATAACGAGGACCGACCGAAGAATCAAGCGTGTCTACCGGCGCCAGCCCGAGTGAGGAAGCGTGATGGACAATCGGATTTCCTGGCATTGTATCGGAGCGAAGTGTCATGTGCCCGCACGAGCCAGGAGCGCCGCGGCTCCGATGATCGCAGCTATCATCAGTGTTGCCAGGATGAACCCCTGAATGTCCACCCTGTGTCTCTTCCGAGAAAATGTTGACTGGAGGTGAAGCAGGTCGATGGGATTGACATTCTCCGTGTTAGCCCGTAACTTCTTCTACAGGTCTCTGTTCTCTCCGCCCCCCGGTACTCGAGGTTTGACCCATGCGCGCATCCGCAGTCCTGTCGTTTTCACTGAGATACTCTGTGGGAAGTGTTCCGCATATGCGGCTGCTTGTCCTCCAAACCGCACTAATCCTCATCGCATCCGCACCCACTCTCCACGCGCAGCGGTCCGATACCTGCCTTATCCCGACCAGCGATGGCATTTTCCTTGATGCCACGGTTGTCACCCCGGACACAGTGCCGCCCGCCGGAGGCTTTCCGGGGGTTGTGCTGGTCCACGGATACGGGGGGGACAAGGATGACCTGATCATGTCCGCGATCGCGTCCACCCTCGCCTCCCGCGGATATGCCTCCCTCGCATACAGCGTACGCGGACAGGGGAATTCTGGGGGACTCTCCACAACGAGCGGCCCGCGCGAAATGGCGGACCTCCGGGAGGTGATCCTGTTTTTCAGGACGAGGCCGAACATCAATCCCGAGAAGCTCGGTGTGGCCGGCGGATCTCAGGGGGGCATCCACGCGTGGTACGCTGCAATGGCCAATATGCCGGGAGTGAAGGTGATAGCGACCCTCGTGGCGCCGCCATCCTTTGCCATGGACCTCGTGCCGAACAACTGCATCAAACAACAGCTGCACTTCGAACTGAACCTGGGTTCCGTCCGTTTCTCCCCGGACCGTGACCGGATGAAAGAATTCGTGATCGCCGACCGATGGGACAGCGTCCTCGCGTACAGCACACAGAGGGATTATCGTCCGTTGCTGGACAGCGTGCGTATCCCGGTGATCCAGAGCCTGGGCTGGGCAGATGTTCTGTTTCCCGTGAACGAGGGCATCCGCACGGTGCAGCGGTTGACAAGCCGCGGAATTCCCATCTGGTCCTCTTTCGGAACAAACGGACACGGCGAAGAAATCAACCTTGCGGAGTACGTCTCGTTATTCGACAGGGTGTTCCTCTGGTTTGACCGCTGGCTGAAGGATGCGCCGCTGGATCAATCCGACAAGGCCCTGATCATCTATGCAGACGACCGGCCCGACTGGCCACATCGCGAGACCATCGGATGGCCCCCGAAACCGGAAGGCTCGCTCCGGCTTGCTCTGTCCAACGGGGCTCTGCGCGCCCTCCCGCCGAACACCACGGAAGAGTTGCCGTTTGTCCTTTCCTATGACACGACCTATACACCGGGGCAGGGTTGGAATGACGGCTACAAGGGAACCCGGTTCATCCAGGCATTCAGGAGCAGTGGTGCCCGTTTTCTCTCCTCTCCCTTCGCCGAAACGCTCGATGTCGCCGGCATACCTTTCGCACACCTTGCGCTTCGTTCCAATGCCCACCAGTTTCAGGCGCACATGCGGCTGTATGATGTGGCGGAAAGCGACACAGGATTTGTCTGGCGGTTGATGACGCGAGGGACCAACGGTGTCCGGTCCTACACGCCCGGCACCACCATCGGCCGGGAGTTCGAGTGCCAGGCGCTTGCGCACCGGATCGTTCCGGGCAACAGAATCGGCGTGGAGGTCACTTCCCTCGACATGTACGACAATACCAGGGCGCACATCATTCCGTATTTCTCCTCCTCCGCCAGCGTGCTGATGATCTCTCCCTCGGATCCGTCCTATGTCGACATTCCGTTGATCGGCGGAGCAACCTTCGTCTCTGTGCATCAGACCGCGTCATCCTCACCCGCCGGGTTCTTCCTGCACCAGAACTATCCGAACCCCTTCAATCCGTCCACCGCCATCCGTTTTTCACTCGCCGGACCGGGATCCGTCCTTCTTGAAGTGTTCAACGTGCTGGGGCAGAGAGTGGCAACACTCATCGACGGGCCTCTGGAGCGTGGAGAGCATCAGGTGCAATTCCAGGGAAGGGGACTCTCGAGCGGTATGTATGTCTGCCGTCTGAGCGTCGGCAACAGATCAAACCAACGGACAATGCTCTTGGTGCGATAGAAGGTGGGGAGGTCAGTGCTGGCCGAAGGTGCAGCAGTACACAATGTCAACTGCGCTCAGCGCTGGATACGTGCCGATCCCCCTTTGGCGAATGCGCGCACCTGCTCCACGGTGGCCATGGTTGTATCCCCGGGGAACGTCGTGAGCAGCGCTCCGTGTGCCCATCCGAGTTTCACCGCTTCTTCCGGCGATTCGCCCGTCAGCAGGCCGTAGAAGAATCCGCTCGCGAATCCATCCCCGCCGCCGACGCGGTCCAGCACGGTAAGCTCGGCGGTGGGTGCGGTGTAGGTCTTGCCATTGACCCACGCCACGGCCCCCCAGCTGTGGTGGTTCGTGGAGTGGACCTCGCGCAGAGTTGTTGCCACCACTTTCACCTGCGGGTGTTTCTTCACCACCTTGTCGATCATCCCAAAGAACGTGCTCGGGTCGAGCTTCGATTTGGCCGCCACTTCCGGACCGGGGATACCGAGGCCTTTCTGGAGGTCTTCCTCGTTGCCCACCAGGACGTCCGCGTTTTCCACGATACGCGCGACCACTTCCACCGCCTTCTTCTGCCCGCCCCAGATGTTCCACAATTTCTCGCGGAAGTTCAGGTCGAAGCTTACCATCGCGCCGGCTTTCCGTGCCGCTTTCATTCCCTCGATGATCACCTCACCCGTGGTCTCCGAGAGCGCAGCGAAGATTCCGCCGCTATGGAACCACCGCACGCCGCCCGCGAAGATGGCATCCCAATCGAAGTCACCGGGCTTCAGCTGCGCTGCTGCTTCGTTTGAACGGTTGTAGAACACCACCGGTGCCCGGACACCCTGTCCGCGGTCGCTGTACACGGTGGCCATGTTCGGCCCGTTGACGCCGTTGTGTTTGAACCGCTTATAGAAGGGCTTCACGCCCATCGCTTTCACGCGTTCGGCGATCAGATCGCCAATCGGATAGTCCGCCATCGCCGTCGCAATGCCCGTGTTCATCCGAAAACAATCGGCAAGATTTGCGGCCACGTTAAACTCACCGCCGCTCACGTGAATCTGGCATTCCGTTGCCTTCCGGAAGGGAATGATGCCCGGATCCAGCCGGTGCACCAGCGCACCGAGAGAAATCAAGTCGAACGCACCATCCGAACGGACATTTAACCCGTTGCTCATGTGACACTCCTTGTCTCTGTTGACGACATCCCTCGTTGCAGCCCGAAGGGCAGGGTGGGTACGAGCAATAATATCGCTCCATATGACCCTTTTGTCAACATCTGTTTTTGTTCTGCGCGGAGGGGGGGTCTCCGGCAAAATTACTGTATTGCAGCCGGACCCCTTCTTCCTGCTGTGATGTGCCCGAAAATCTTCCTTGGTTCTGAAGCAGGGAGTGCGTATATTTAAAGATATTTCCATCATTTCTAAATCCCCGAAAGGTATACCCATGCGCGCACTCTGGGCCGCCGTACTGGCGGTCGGACTCATCGGATGTCAAACGACTGGCGAGAAGGATGTAAAGCTCGAAACCCAGAAGGACAAAGTCAGCTACAGCATCGGTCTGAACATCGGCAAGAACATGACACGCGATTCCATCGCCATCAACCCGGACATCTTTCTGCGCGGTGTGATGGATGCAGCGGCGGACAGTGCCCATCGACTGATGACGGACAAGGAAATGCAGGAGACCATGATGGCGTTCCAGCAGGAGATGCAGAAAAAGCAGATGGAACAGGCCCACGCGGCCGGCGAGAAGAACAGACTTGAAGGCGAAGCCTTCCTCGCAGAGAACGCCAAACAACCCGGCGTTGTCACGCTCCCCAGTGGTCTGCAGTACAGGATTCTGGTGGAGGGCAAGGGGAAAAAGCCGAACGCCGCGGCCACCGTCAAGACGCACTACAGCGGCAAGCTGCTGAACGGAACCGAGTTTGACAGTTCCATCAAGCGCGGCGAACCGGCGGTGTTTCCGTGCAACGGCGTCATCAAAGGGTGGACCGAGGCCCTCCTGTTGATGCCGGAGGGATCGAAGTGGGAACTGTTTATCCCGTCATCGCTGGCGTATGGTGAAGCCGGTGCGGGCGGCGTTATTCCCCCGAACGCGACCCTGATCTTCCAGGTCGAGCTGATTGCCATTCAATAGAAAGCAAGGTGGGGGATGCGATACAGCCGCATCCCCCACCGGTTTCTCCCCGAAGTCTTCTGCACACCACTCTTAGCGCATCACCACCATCTTCCGGGTTTGCGTGAACGTCCCCGCCTGGAGGCGGTACACATAGACCCCGCTCGCAAGATTCGCGGCATCGAATTCCACCGCTCTCTCTCCCGCGTCGAAAATCCCGTCCACAACCGTCGCCACTTCTCCTCCCAGCAGATTAAACACCTTGATCGTCACCGTGGACCGCTCCGGCAGCCCGAACCGGATTGTGGTCGTGGGGTTGAAGGGGTTGGGATA